>Ga0209390_10000786_pt1 | contig 63024 bp, 57 predicted proteins | sample BON01_FD_187212 | JGI IMG/M metagenome (GOLD analysis project Ga0209390, IMG submission 187212) | Freshwater microbial communities from Lake Bonney liftoff mats and glacier meltwater in Antarctica - BON-01 (SPAdes) (version 2) | ecosystem: Environmental > Aquatic > Freshwater > Ice > Glacier...
TCAGCCGCACATGTTTATTGACCGCACCACGGTCAATGCTCAAAAGACGAGCAATTTCCCGGTTGGAATGACCCGAACCGTGCAGAGTTTCAATCGATTGATGAGTCGCCATTGACAGCTGGTTCGACATGCGGACCTCCCCCGACACTTCGCGTGCCGAAATTGATCAACATACCCAACCCCTCAGTGGCCGGTTTTAACCCGCACATCAATGGCTGGTTTTAAGCGCTCACTGACATCGGGAGCTCGCACAGACCTGGAAAAGATGCTGGCCCGCGCGACGGCTGATTCGGATCTAAACGAATTGTGTGAGTCAGAAGGCGGATATCATGGTTCGATCCGAGGTCGGAATCGTGTGACCGGCAACGTTAGCAGTGGACATCGCATGCCTCTTATTGTCGGCAAAGTTCCAGTTGTTGGCACCGGGGCTGTGGGTGAACAGCCAATTCTGCAACAGGTACACGTTGGCATCTCTGCAGAAGTCACGCCGCGATTGCTCGAAGAATGGCAGGGTGAAGGGGTTCAGTTGTCGGTCATAGCATCGCTCACGTCCATGGCTGATTTGACCACGGCGGAAGATTCAGGCGGAGACATCGATCGTTTCAGTCTTGGAAATCACAGTCTTGAATGCAACTCAATTTGCCGGCTGGGAGAAGCCACTGTTGTTGGGAGTCTGTCTGCAATTGGCCTGTTGTCAGATGACGAAGAAGTTCGAGAAATGATTATTGTTGTTCGCGTGTCGCGTTAGTGGCATCGAGTCTTCTGCGGTACACAGCGTGTGTTTTGACTGCGTGCGGTTTTACGGGCACGCGCTTGACTCAATATGCAGGCCTGCGACACTTCGAAAAATCATCAGTTCAGTAATGCTTCTTCGGACGGTCATCATGCGAACAATTATAATTCTGGCAGTGTCAGTCACACTGCAATCGAATGCTCTAGTTTCTGCGGCCGAGTGGGCTCAGTGGCGAGGCCCGAACGGAAACAACATCGCGGAAGCTGGTCAGATTGTTCCAACTACCTGGAGTGATTCTCAGAATGTTGTCTGGAAGGTCGACGTACCAGGTCGCGGTCATTCGTCTCCGACGGTTATCGGGGACCTGATTGTACTGACCAGTGCTGACGAGCAAACTCAGCGGCAGGCTGTGTTCGGATTTGATCGAAAGACCGGCAAGCAGAAGTGGGCTACCGTTATTAGCCAGGGAGGCTTTCCGAAAGTTCACGACAAGAACACTCATGCATCGTCAACAGCATGCAGTGATGGTGGCCGTATCTATGCAACATTTAGTCATCATAATAAAGTTGAGGCGGTCGCCCTGGATTTGACGGGGGCGCTTGTCTGGCGGAAGGATGTTGGCGGATTTCTTCCCCGACAATACGAATATGGCTATGCCGCATCACCGACGCTTTACAAGGGAACACTAATCATTTCCGGTGACTGCGACACTGTTGCATGGCTGAAAGCTTTAGACACGAAGTCGGGCGAATTTGTCTGGGAACAGGAACGGCCAACAAAGCTGAACTGGTCGTCTCCGATTATTGCAACAGTGGCAGGCAAGGAACAATTGTTCATTAGTGGCTGCGAAATGATGGCTTCCTATGACCCCAGAACCGGGCTTCCTTTGTGGAGCACGCCATGTTTAACAATGGCTACATGCGGAACGGTCGTCTGGGATGCAGACACCGTTTACGCCAGCGGCGGATATCCAAAGAAAGAAACGGTTGCAGTGAAGGCTGATGGCTCAGGGCAGATCCTGTGGAAAAATCAGGTGAAGTGTTACGAGCAATCCATGCTTATTCACAATGGTTATCTGTACGGAATCGACGACAACGGAATCGCGTACTGCTGGGAGGCCAGTACGGGCCGGGAAATGTGGAAAGAGCGTTTGCAGGGACCAGTATCGGCATCACCCGTGCTGGTTGGCGATACGATTTACGCTTCAAACGAACGAGGCGTTACCTTTGTCTTCAAGGCAGATCCACAACGCTTTCACGCGATTGCACGTAACCAGCTTGGGGACGAATCTTTCGCCACACCGACGGTTGTCGATAATCGAATGTACATTCGAGTTGCCGGTCGCGGCAGACAGGAAACGTTATACGCTATTGGCAATTGAGAGATCAGCACATTAAGCGCCGACGATTGACAGCAATCGTCGGCGCGGGGCAATGTCTCTCTATCGTGTTGAAGGGATGAGTGCCGAACTGACGCATCCGTGGTTGGCCTGAGCTGATGTGGCGGAGAAGTCCGCGAGATATCCTCGTCGGGGATCTCGTGGAGTCCACTTCGGCAGAGCCAGTTTTCTGTTCGCCATTTCTTCTTCTGATACATTGACTTCCAGCGAGCCCTTGATCAGATCAAACTTGATCATGTCTCCATCCTGAACGCAGGCGATCGGTCCGCCCACGGCTGCTTCCGGACAACAGTGAACTCCGATTGCACCGTGCGAAACGCCGGACACACGCGTGTCTGAAATGAATGCCACTTTGCCGTCGAGTTCCGGTACTGCCAGTGCCGCTGTTGCCACTAGAACTTCAGGCATTCCTGAAGCCACGGGGCCCCAATATCGAAGTACGATAACGCTGCCGGGTTTGATTCGGCGTTCTTCGACCGCTTTCACGATTTCTCGAGGATCGTCGAAGCAGATAGCGGTGCCTTCAAAGACCGGGTCTTTCATACTGGATACTTTGAACACGATTCCGTCCGGGGCAAGATTCCCGAAGCAGATCTGCATATCAGCAAAGGGCTTGTAGCAGTTTGCCATGGTGACAATCAAATCCTGTCCGTCAGGCAGAGCAGGGACGTCCTTCAGGTTTTCCGCCATGGTTTTGCCGGTGACGGTCATGCATGATCCGTCCAGAAGGCCGCAATCCAGCAAATGCTTGAGCAAGACGGGCGTTCCGCCAATGCGATGCAAATCGACCATTGTGTGAGAACCTCGCGGTGCAAAGCTGCACAGAACCGGCGTCTCGCGAAAAATCTGCTGCAGGTCCAGAAGTCCAAAGTCGACCTCTGCTTCACGAGCAAGTGCCAGAAGATGGAGTACTCCGTTTGTGGAACCGCCAGCGGCTGCAATGGAAACCGCGGCGTTACGGAAGGCGGCCTTTGTCAGAATGTCTCGAGGTCGAATGTTGTTTTCCAGCAGGTACTTTAATGCTGCACCAACGCGTCGGCACTCGGCGCGTTTCTCTGCATCGACGGCTGGTATCGAACTGCTGGCTGGCAGCATCAGGCCAATCGCTTCGCTGGCGATTCCCCAGGTGTTAAACGATGCCGCGATGCCGCAACCTCCCGGACCGGGGCAGGCTGACCGCAGAATTTCATCGCCTTCTGCGTCTGTCATTTGCCCAACGGAAACTGCTGCCTGAGAATCATAGACATCCAGAATGGTGATGTCTTTTCCTTTGTGGCAGCCCGGCAGAATGCTGCCGCCACTGACAATCAGTCCGGGGTAATTTGTGCGAGCCAAAGCCATCGCAAACCCCGGACCATTCTTGTCACAATGATGCATGCCGATCAGCGCGTCGTAACAATGAGCCGTTACGACACACTCAGCACTGTTTGCGATCAGGTTGCGTGATGGCAAGCTGGCGTTGCCGCCTTCGTGCCCCTGAGAAAGGTTGTCGCTGACTCCCGGCGTTCCAAAAGGAAACGCCAGCATGCCAACTTCTTCACACCCCTTCTTCAGTTCGGTGGCAAGTTCATAGGCGTGAACATTGCATGTGTTGCCTTCCAGCAGCGGAACTCCAATTGCCACCTGGGCTTTACTAAAATCCGCATCCGTCATTCCCAGGGCGTAGTAAAACGCTTTGACACCTTTTTGCCATCCAGCGGTAAGTTGCGAACTGTTCCAGTTAACGGGCGATTCTGACATGATTGATATTACTTTGCGGAAGAGGTCTGTGAAAGAATTGGATGAACGCGAACTGCGGATAATTACGTGAATCGAGGACTACTTCAGTGGTTGAATGCGAATGTTTCGGTACCACGCTTCACCCGGTGGTCCGCCGTGAATCTGCAGAGCGATCTTTCCGGTAAGTGGAATGTCTTTATCGTCTTCGGTGTAGTCCACAGTTTGATGGTCGTTGATCCAAAGCTGAATCCGAGGCCCCTTGCAGACGATTCGATAAGTGTTCCAGTCGTTTGGTTTCAGTACCTTTCGGAGCTCGTCAAGATCCGGTCCGACCAGCACTTTGCGACGGCGTGATTCATCGTACAGCGCGCCCCAGTAGTCTTGGCCAAGATCCGCCTGATAGCCAATCATCTCGTGGTGATCAGGAATTCGCTGGCTACGAATCTGAACTCCGGCATTTGTGTTTTCGCCGAGCAGTTTGAAATCCAGACGCAATTCAAAATTACTGAAGTTGTTTTCGTGTGCAAGGAAGTAGTTGTGTGGGGTCTTTTCTTTTAGTTGTCCACCTACAACGCATTGGTCTTCGATGCGAAAGACGGACAAATCCCCGTTCCAGCCGGATGTTGTCTTGCCATCAAATAACGATTCAAAGCCTTGCTCGGGGCTGTTAGCCTTCTCATCCTCGGCTGACGTTGTCTTGGATATCAGGCAGGATGTGATCCACAACATTGAGACTGCAGCAAACGCGATTCGAAACCGGGTGGACATGAGCAAAGCTCCGCAGAGATCGTGGCAGGCGAGTCCTTCTGATAAGAACAGAAGGAGTGAGAATCGCGAATCGATTAGCTTCGCTCAAGCCTATTGTGACATGCATATGTCGCAGCGAAAAGGCAGTGGCAATGTCGCTTTTGCAAACCCGACATTGCCCACGCGCACGAAACTGTACGGTCAAAACCGCAACGCGACTTGACCGGTGTGCTCGCACGAATTACCACATGTTCACTGGCGCACACTGTAACAGAGCAGTTGTTAAAGTTACGACAGGCAGACTGTGGATCTCAACGCAATGGGAATTGCGGACTTAGGCCAATATGGCCAGTTCTTCGTCGAAGCTGTTTTCACTTGAGCAGCAGCTAATCGGCTCAATTTGGATCGATCCATCAGGGCCCTCAATTTCGAGAACGGCAGTGTCGTCTTCAATTTCCAGCAGCGTCACTTTGTAAGCTCCCAAGCGAACTGACTGACCGGACTGTAGATCGAACTGATGGTTTTGCATGAGCCATACCATTTTCAAAGAGAATCACTCGACCACAACGAATTAGATAAGAAACGCTGCGATAGAGAGGCGAAGAATAGATAAGGGTTGGTTGATGGATCTTTTGGTGTCGGAATGAAAGTGAGCATAGAACATGCTTACCGAGCAACCAAAATCAACCAGCCATGGCGGAGGATTTAGTTTTATAGTGAGAACTTCATTCTTCGACAATCGCGAAATCCTGTCATGTTAAAACTTCGTTGTACCTTTTTTCGTTTCAGTTTTTTCGGTCTGATTGGCTTGCAACCGCGATGATACGCCGCTTTCGCAATCACAAGTACATAACGGGCGAATAAACCTCGAACCTCATCCATTGGCAATGTACAACTCCGTGGAATACTGCTGAGAAATCAGGAATCTGCGTTACTTTTTTACGATGGAATTTTCATGAGCAGTCAAAATCCACTGCTTCTAAGTTCAGGCCTGCCAGCTTTTGACAGGATCAAGCCTGAGCATGTTGCTCCAGCCGTTGCTGAGATCATAAAGCAATCGACTTCTCTATTGGCACAGGCTGAGGCGGCTCCGTTGGGAGACTGGGATGCCCTCATGGATCCCATGGGGAAGATCGACCTGCTGTTTGAATACGGTTGGTCGCCTGTAAATCATCTTTTGGGTGTTGCCAACAGTGATGCTCTGCGCGAAGCTCACGAGTCCGTCCTTTCTGAAATCGTGCAGTTCGGTTTAAGTCTGAAGCAGAGCAGGCCGCTGTACGATCGCTTTTGCGCATTAAGAGATTCTGAGGGCTGGGAAGCACAGCCTGGTGCCCGCCGACGCATTGTCGAACAATCTGTGCTGAGTGCAGAACAGTCAGGCATCGGGCTTGAAGGTGAGGCACGCGATCGATTCAACGAGATTGCTCAGAAACTGTCTCAGTTGGGCAGCGATTTTTCAAATAACGTTCTGGATGCCACAAAGGCGTGGCATCTTGACATTACATCAAAGGAAGATGCCGCAGGCCTTCCCGTCAGTTTCCGAAAGATGACTGCCGCTGCATGGGCTTCTGCCGCGGAAAACAAGGGTGCCGCTGCAGAGGCGGACAGTGGCCCCTGGCGAATAAAACTTGATGCGCCGAGTTTTGGGCCATTCATGGAACATTGTCAAAACCGACAGCTGCGGCAGGATGCTTACTTCGCGTTCGTAGGTCGTGCATCGAGTGGAGAACAGGACAATGCTCCTCTGATTGAAGAAATATTGAAGCTTAGAAAAGAAAAATGCGTCCTGCTGGGCTATGAAAATTTTGCGCAACTCAGCCTGTCTCGAAAGATGGCAGCCGATGCACCAGCCGTTCATGCAATGTTTGATCAACTTTTGTCCGCGTCATTCGAAGGCGGTGTTCGCGAGCTGAAGGAAATTACAGACTACGCAAATCAACACGGACACGAAGGCAATCTCTCACACTGGGATATTGCGTTCTGGGCTGAACGTCTTCGCGAAGAACGTTATGCGTTTACTGACGAGGAACTGCGTCCTTACTTTTCACTGGAGCGTGTTCTTGATGGAATGTTTTCACTGTGCCACCGACTCTTTGGTATTACCGTGAAGCTGGCTGACGGAAAAGCGCCCGTCTGGAATTCTGCGGTTCGATTTTTTGAAGTTTACAACGAAGATGATCGGCATATCGCCAGCTTCTATCTAGACCCCTTTTCCCGTCCAGAGAACAAACGCGGCGGAGCGTGGATGGACGATTGCATTGCTCGATCAGCCAGCAGCACGGATGTTCGGTTGCCGGTTGCTCATTTGATCTGCAACGGTACTCCTCCCGTTGGTGATGCTCCTTCGCTAATGACGTTTCGCGAGGTAGAAACTTTATTCCATGAATTTGGCCACGGGCTGCAGCACATGCTGACAACTGTGGATTTGCGAGACGCATCGGGCATCAGCGGGGTCGAATGGGATGCTGTTGAATTGCCAAGTCAGTTTATGGAAAACTGGTGCTATCATCGCCCTACGTTGCTCGGAATGGCCATTCATTATCAGACCGGCCAAGTTTTGCCGAATGAACTGTTCGAGAAAATCTGCAATGCTCGCACGTATCGCGCGGCATCCGGAATTCTGCGTCAGTTGCAACTCGGCATGACCGACATGGCGTTACATTCAACGTTTGACCCTGCAGGTGATCAGTCGATCTTTGATGTACATTCGGAGATCGCGGAGAAGACTTCACCGATGCCGCCATTGCCGGGAAATAAATTTCTGTGTTCGTTTCAGCACATCTTTGCTGGAGGCTATGCCGCCGGTTATTACAGTTATAAATGGGCCGAGGTACTGAGTGCCGATGCGTTTTCTGCGTTTGAAGAGGCTGGTCTAGATGACGAAGAAGCGGTCGCAGCGACGGGGCGAAGGTTTCGGGATACGGTGTTGTCTGAAGGTGGCAGTCGTCATCCAATGGACGTCTACCGGGATTTTCGAGGACGAGAACCCAACACCGATGCATTGCTGCGCCACAGCGGTTTGACGCCAACTTCTGGCGAATAATAATTGCATGAATCGCAACTGAACTGCCGCACGTGACGAAAATTCCGTGCGGTACTTTACTGCTGCATGTGTGCCACGTTATTCTGGAACACTCAGAAAAAAATACTCGGACAAATGAACGACGAGACCCTCAAACAAGTAGCCTGCAAGCCGGAACAAACCTTTGACGTGATCGTGATCGGCACAGGTCCTGGAGGCGAGGGTGCTGCAATGGAGGCAACGAAGCAGGGCAAGTCTGTGGCTGTGATTGAAAAGCAGCCACGGATCGGCGGCAACTGCACTCATCTCGGGACGATTCCCAGCAAGTCGCTGCGAGATGCGATCTATAGGATGATGGAGGTCAACAGCGATTTGCACTTTCGCCAACTTGGTGTACACGTCGAAATTGGCTTCCGTGATCTTCGCCGCAGTGCACAAACTGTGATCGAGAAACAGGTCGATATGCGCCGCAGTTTCTACGAACGCAATGACGTGGAAGTCTATCACGGCGCTGCTTCGTTTCTGGATGCGACTCACATCAGCGTAATGAAGGAAGATGGAACCACAATGGTTCTGTCCGCTTCAGCGTTTGTGATCGCGACCGGTTCTCGCCCGTACCGTCCGCCCGCAGTTGATTTTAGTCATCCCTGTATCTTTGACAGTGATACGATTCTGGATCTAACTGAAACTCCTCGCACTATGACCATTTACGGGGCTGGTGTCATCGGTTGTGAATACGCGTCGATGTTTCGCAATCTGTCGGTAAAGCTGAACCTTGTGAATACTCGGGCTAACCTGCTGGAGTTTCTTGACGACGAAATCTGCGATGCGCTGTCGTACCATATGCGAGACACGGGAGTTCGGATTCGTCATAACGAAATATTCGACCATGTCGAAACATTCAACGACCATGTTGTTGTACATCTGAAGTCTGGCAAGCAACTGCGCAGTGACGTATTGCTGTGGGCTAACGGGCGATCCGGCAACACTGAAGACCTGCAACTCGATTGCGTTTCGATTACGCCGAATCATCGAGGACAGATTGAAGTGAACGAAAACTTTCAGTCTGCTCAACCGCACATTTATGCAGTAGGAGACGTGATTGGGCCACCGGCTTTGGCAAGTGCCGCCTACGTTCAGGGACGCTTTGCTGCGAGACATCTTGGCAGCGGTCAATGTGACGGATTTGAAATGGAACATGTACCAACGGGGATCTATACAAGTCCGGAAATTAGCTCGCTTGGTAAGACAGAACGCCAGTTAACCGAAGCATGCGTGCCGTACGAAGTTGGGCATTCAATGTTCAAGAGTCTTGCTCGCGCCCAAATTATGGGGCACCCCGTAGGCATGCTGAAGCTGTTGTTTCACCGTGAGACTCTAGAGATTCTTGGCATTCACTGTTTCGGAGTGAACGCTTCAGAGATTATTCATATTGGCCAAGCGATCATGTCGCAAAAAGGCGAAGCAAACAGTCTGCACTACTTCATGAACACGACGTTTAACTATCCCACGATGGCTGAGGCTTATCGAGTGGCGGCGTTGAACGGCTACAACAGACTGCTCTGAGTTTGGCTTTTCTGTCCGATACGATGTCTCGTTGCCACCGACGAAGTATTTCGCAGTCCGACGGAAATTTCAGATGGGCCCGCAAGGCCATGTGTTTAGCGGACGGGTTCCAGACTGAGTGCTCGTCGGAGTAGTCCGATCTGCCCGGAATGAAGCTGTTCGTGCATGGGGCAGAACAGAATGGCGCCAAGCTTGATTGGGTAAACGGCGAACGGCATTTCCACTGACTCCAACAAAGCAGATGGCTCCAATTCCGCCAGCTCACTTATGGCGATTTCGTAGACTCGGTTAAGGCGTTCGACAAGTTCATCTGGTGAAGGCTGCGAAGTGGGGTCCGCTTTCGGCTTGCTGCCTCGCCCATAAGCTTTTCGAAACGTTCCGGGAATCAAGTCAAGATCTTCCGGCCTGCGACCGCGAATGCGGAACATCAACAGTCCGTACTGACTGACCGCGAGGTGGCCAACTTGCCATGCGATATGGGTGGGCAGTTCTTGCGGCGTTTCAAACCACAGTTCTTTGGGAGTGGCTTCCAGCAGCTCCAATGTGTAACGACGAGCGAAGTTGATTTGTCCCAGCGCTCCGCGAAACATTGATGATGCGGTTTCAAGGTCAGGGAGTGCTTCCGTGGTCATGTTCAGGCTTCCAGCCGTTGTTGTTGAGTTGCATCCGTATGGCCGGGCAGTGCGAAATTCGCTGCTGCCCGGGACTCACGGAGTCAGCTGAAAAAATTTTGCGGTCGATCAACCCGTGGCTTTTAGTTCGTCCGCTTTCTTCTTCAGTTCGGCAGCCTTTTTGATCGTCTCTTCAGACTTTTTCTTTGTTTCATCAATCTTCTGTTTCGCTGCATCGGCTGCCTTTTGAGCTTCATCTGCGGCTTTCATCGCAGGTTCAACTAGCTTTTTGGCTTCTTCTGCTACCTTCTTTGTCTCTTCGACAGTTTTCGTTGCGTCAGCGACGGTCGTGGTTGCAGCATCCAAGTCAGCCTGTGGTGTGTCTGCGTTCTTTTTTAGTTCTTCCAGGGCCGCGGTGGCTGCAGTTGTTGCTGCTTCTGCGGCAGTGACTTTGGCGTTGGCGTCCGTCACCTTTGCGTTTTCGGCTTCCAATGCTTTCTTAGATTCCTCAGCCTTGGCAGCGGCTTCTGCGGCGGCCTTTTCCGTTTCAGGAATCATTGCCGCTAATTCTTCGACTTCTTTTCCTGCGTCTTCGGCGGCTCGTTCGGCTTCTAGAATTTCCTTGTCGCGGTCTTTCTTGAAGTCCGGCACAATTTCGAGTTCCGGCAACGCTGCCTTCAATGGAGCCTCACCCGCTTCTGTGATCTTGGTTTGCCATACAAACAGTTTCTTCAAACCTTTCAGGCTCTCCAGTTCTTTTACTCCGGCGTCCGTCACTTCTGTTCCGTAGAGGTTCAGATACTCAAGTTTCTGCAGGCCTTTTAGCTGTGCCAGGCCCTCATCTGTGATGGCTGTTTTCTCAAGGTGTAGTCGCACAAGGTCTGTAAGCCCGGCCAGATGCGGTATACCTGCATTTGTGACCTTGGTGCCTCGCAGATTGACTGAATACACGTTTTTCGCGCTGGCCAGAATTTTGATTGTGTCGTCTGTGATCTCTTTGTCTGAGAGGTGAAACGCGATTGTGATGCGAGCATCATTCTTGGCCAGTTGCATGGCCTGTCCGCCAGCTGCGCGGACGGTTTCAATCAGCATTTTGTCGGCTTCGGATGGTTCATCCAGGGCCAACGCGGGACTGACAAAAAATAACGACAGAAGCAGAATTGAGGTAAGTTTCATGAGAAAATCTTCCTGAAGATGTTCCGGGAGTTCACGGAGGGGAGTTTTTGAGGCGTCCTGACAGTTACGAGGGTATTCGCTTTCAGTCGTAGATTCAACGATTCGGTCAAGTTTGCGGAGCGATTGTATCTGTGCGTTTGTTCAATATCCCCGCGTTTCAGGAGAATGAGGTGCGACAATTGGTCTCGCTCCATTTTCCTGTGCTCAAATACAATGTCGGATGTCATGAGTACCACCACCGCCAATCCGATCACCGTTCTCGGCCGCCTGACGCAGGAATTTTTCTGTGGCTTTGGAGGGCTTGCCGTTTTCGGGTTCCAAATGCTGGCGGGAATGCGTCGGGGACTTCCGCGACGGCACGTGCTTGTTCCGATTCTGTACGAAGTCGGAGTTCGCAGTGTTCCGGTTGTGCTTGTTACCGGTACGTTTATTGGCATGGTGATGGCCGTGCAGACATATAACCAGTTCAAAATGATGCACATGGAATCTCGGCTGGGAGCCATTATTACCATGACTTTGGTATCTGAACTTGGCCCCGTGCTGGCAGCGACTATGCTGGCTGGTCGAGTCGGTTCGTCAATGGCGGCCGAACTGGGAACGATGCGCGTTACCGAACAGGTTCATGCTATCAGCGCTTTGGGAGCAGACCCGGTCAGCTATCTGGTCGTTCCGCGATTTCTCGCCTGTGTCACTTTGATTCCGCTGCTGACCGCGATTGCGGATTCTGTCGGGATCCTTGCCGGATGGCTGTTCAGCTGGCAGGTTCTGGGAATCAACAGTCAGCACTATTGGATGTATGCCGAACAGTTTGTAACTGGCTGGGATGTTGTTGCAGGATTGATCAAGAGTGTGTTCTTTGGATGCGCGATTGCCATTATCGCCTGTCGTCAGGGCTTCCATTGTGGTGCCGGAGCGGAAGGTGTGGGCCGCGCGGCGACTCAGTCGTTTGTTCTTTCATTCATTTCCATTCTGGGACTCGATTTTCTACTGACAGTCGTTCTGAACACGACCTATTACATGATATGGCCACAAGCTGTGTCGTTGGCAGTGGCGGGAGTGTGACAATGAACGACGTTGCATCACCATCACCATCACCACCGCCACCGCCACCGCCGATTGAGATGTCAGACGTCAGCTGCATTTTTGGCAACCAGAAAGTACTTTGGAATCTGAATCTGCAAATCTCTGCCGGAGAAACGGTTGCGATTGTTGGTGAAAGCGGTTGCGGCAAAAGTGTCACTATGAAGGTAATGATGCAGCTGCTGTCGCAAACTTCCGGGCAGCTAAAGTGGTTTGGTAAAGAAGTGCAGTTGATGGCGTCAGAAGAACGTAGAACTCAACGACTTAAACTGGGGTACCTGTTTCAGGGTGCTGCGTTGTTCGACAGTCTTACCATCTCGGAAAATGTCGCCTTTGGGCTGCGACAAAGCGGCTCGTTTAGCGAACACGAAATTCGCGAAATCGTGCTGGCGCGACTTACGGAAGTCGGATTGACTTTCGACATCTTCAACAAGCGTCCGTCTGAGATTTCCGGTGGAATGCAAAAGCGTGTCGGGTTAGCGCGCGCGTTGGCGCTGAATCCCGATGTCATGTTCTACGATGAACCCACAACCGGTCTTGATCCGGTAAACAGTCGCAGAATAGATGACCTTATTTATTCTGTGCGCGAAGCTCATGGCGTAACGGGAATTATCGTCACACATGATTTGCGAACCGTTCAACGCGTGGCTGATCGGATAATTATGCTCTACCCGCGTGCCAAAATTTCAGATGGCGAATCGCAGGTCATTTTTAATGGCTCGATAGCTGAGCTGGCCGATTCCAGCGACTCACGGGTGAGAGACTACATCGGTGATGAACTGGATACACGGTCGACGCGTAAATTCGCATCGCCATTAAAGAATGATTCTCGCAGGATTGCCTGACACGCCTTGTGGCGACATCCTGAACAAGGAATAGATGAACTCATGGACGAACGAAATCAGGAATTCCGAGTAGGCGTGATGGCTGTTGTGGCGATTGCCGCCGCCATTTTGATGGTGTTTAAGTTTGGCGAATTGGGTAATCGCTGGAAGTCGGGAACACGTATCAGCATCATCATGCCCGATGCGACAGGTGTGTTTTCGGAAACGCCTGTTCGAATGAGCGGCATTCGCATTGGTCATGTGGAATCGCTGAAGCTTGTGGCAGAAGGCCGCGGCGTGATGGCTCAGGTATTGATCGATTCGGAATTCACTTTTCGTAACGATTCCGTGGCACGTATCAGCCGTTCGCTGTTGGGTGATGGCGCGATTGAAATTATTCCTGGCAGCCAGGGAAATCCAATTTCCAATGGCGACCGCATTGCTGGTCGAGCAAACAACGATCCGATGGAAATCGTTGCTCGGATGGAAAATAAGGTCAACACAACCTTGGCGTCGTTTGAAAGCACTGGCCACGAATGGTCGCGGCTGGGTCAGAATTTGAATCGGCTAATGGAGGCGTCTGGTTCCGATGGCGTTAGCACAATTCAACGATCGGCTGTTGCGATAGAACAGTTCACCAGGACGATGGAGACTGCGGAAAAAACGCTGGCCTCGGCGGGTAGCCTGATCAGTGATCCACGCTATCAGCAGCAACTGCAGGCGACGTTGACGGCGCTTCCCGAACTGCTTAATGAGACTCGTACGACACTGCAAACCGTAAATGCCGTTATTCGTGAAGTGGACGCGACCGTTACTAATATCAACGTCGCCACAACTCCACTGGCCAAGCACAGTCAGAGCATGGTGAATCGTTTGGACAAGTCTCTGGGAAATATCGAAGCGATTACTGGTGAGCTGGCAGTTGTGTCTCGCATGATGAACCAAAATGACGGCACGCTCAAAAAACTACTGACCGACCCCACTGTTTACCGAAACTTAAACACGACGTCTGCGTCGCTGGCGATATTGTTGGAGAATCTGAAGCCGGTGATCGCCGACATGCAGGTTTTTAGTGACAAGATTGCCAGACATCCGGAAATTCTGGGAGTCCGTGGTGTTGTTCGCGGTAGCGATGGCGCTAAAGACAATGTCCTGCCGGCTTCATTTGAACAATGATGTCGCTGGAATAGTGGACTGTGTTTGTTGCCGGATTCAGCATCATCGCTCTTGGCTTTCCGGGCGCCCGTGACTCCGATGTCTTTAGTGCTTTGATCCGCAGTATGTGACGCTGAATTGTGGCCTGGATCTTCGCATTTCGTTTGGTGATCACTGTTTTCGACGAACCCCCCAACGTCACGTGTTTCTGTAAGTTGTTCCAGCAGGGTTTGCGGTGAACTTACAACGGAGCGCTGTGTTCAACCTTGCGGGCAGTTCAAATGCCGTGAACCGCTTCACTTCTGAGCGATCTGCCACGTTGGATCACGTCTGATGCCACGTCTGGCTGCTTTGGCTGCATACTGAGATCAAACCTTCTGTGATCGCGAACGTGCGTACCCAGAAAGTTGTCGCTGACAAAGTCGAGTGGGAACTGCTGATACCAGGGCGTTCCGATTTTGATAAGCTGAGTCTGAGTTTCGTAGCCGTCCTTTAGTAGCTGAATTTCTCGCGTGCCGTACCACGTGTAGTCGATTGACGCTGGTGTGTATCCAACATCTTTTCCATCGATTCGCACCAACGCACCGGCGGGGTTTGAATTGATTGTCACTCTTCTATGCACGCAGCCCGTTTGGAGCAGCGCGATCAGAATGAGGATGATGGCGGGGCGTTTGAGCATGACGATTTAAGGATGGGACTAAGGTGCCCGGTAAATTGCGACCATTGTTCGAGTTACGGATGCTGGACCTGTCGATCGACCATAGCCGTATGTCGCCGACGATCCGAAGCGTACCCCAAAACACAAAATTGCCCCAAGATCAGTTTCTGCTGCAAATCGCCGGAATATGACGGCCGGTTTTGATATAAATCTATTTGTGTTAAGGGGTTGTGTGGTGTTTTAGAATTACGGTGATCGTGTTTTTGTTAAAATGTTCTGGAATCGTTCGGCGTCGACGTTGAAAGTGTTATCACGTAATGATTTGCGTTGTGTGGCGGCGGAACTAAACTAATTTACCAAACAAGCCCGACACTAGGCCTCTATCGCAACGGTCAGCAGTGTTACTAAACGTTTTCGCCGCAAATTTTCGCACATAAGTTATGCCTGCATCTTGTTGAAGACGGCTAATTCAGCTGCAACCAAGGATTTAGACAATTCGATGAGCGATCAGCCACTGGTTCAATACGCGTCTCGCACCGACGTCGGAATGCGCCGAGCTGCGAACCAGGACTCGCTTGCTGTGAGGCTTTGTTCTGAGTACGCCGAGTGGCAACAATGTGGGCACTTTTTTGCTGTCGCCGATGGGATGGGGGGCCACTCAGTCGGTGATCTTGCGAGTAGGATTTCCGTTGAGACTCTGCCGCTGGCCTACTTCAAGATGGATACGGAATCTATTCCGGAACGATTGAAGGGAGCCATTGTCGCTGCCAATCGTGCCATCAGTGACAAGGCGCGAGAAAATCCTGAGTTTGCAGACATGGGCACGACGTGCTCGACACTGGTGTTATCACCGGTTGGAGCATTCGTGGGGCACGTCGGTGATAGTCGCGTTTATCGGGTGCGTAATCACGAAATTCAGCAGCTTAGCTTCGACCATAGTTTGCAATGGGAGATGATTCGGCAAGGCAGGGCGACGATGGAAAACGTCGATATGCTGCATCCTCGAAATGTGATTACGCGTTGTCTCGGGCCTGACCAAAACGTCAATATCGATATCGAAGGCCCATTTCATATTCAGGCGGGTGACCGGTTTGTGATCTGTTCCGATGGGTTGACTGGCCATGTTTCCGACACTGAAATCGGGGCAGTTGCCGCCAACCTTCCAGCAGCAGATGCGGCTCGCCTGTTAATTAACCTCGCGAATTGCCGCGGGGGAACTGACAACATCACAGTTGTTGTGGCCAGCGTGGAATCCTATCCGTCAGTTTCTGGACAACTTGTCGACATTGCTCCGGCGAAATCGCCTGTTGTCAACATAGAGGCAGCAGCCAGAAAACGATTGCTCTTGAGCCGGATATCACTTCTGGTGTTTGCCTTCCTGGCAACGTTTGGGCTTGTCGAGTTAGCAAAGGGCGAGAGATGGGGCCTGCTGTTTATTTGCCCGGCATTGATTCTTGGCTTTGTCCGTTTGCTTATTTCTGCATCAGCTAAAACAGCGGAAGAAAAGCCTGACGAGCCTGAGCCGAAAAGCAATCAACTTCCAGGGGGATCCCTGCCGGCACCGAAGTCTCCTTATCGCACAGCATCGGCCGAAGTTGAAGGGCAGTTTCTTGAGTTTCTTGCCGAAGCGCAAAGCGAGTTAACTCAGGCGGCAAAGGACAACGCGTGGCAGATCAATTTTGAAGAATTGGCCGACCTCAACCGTAAGGCATTAGATGCCGTCGAAAAGAAAAAAACGGATCGTTGCATACTGTTTCGGGCGAGAGCGATCGACGAACTGATGAAGGAACTGTATGCCAAGACACGCCGGACCTAGTCGCGGATTCGCTGCGGATTCAGTCGCCGAGATTTCGAGATGAGCCAGAATTGGCCTGCTTTTATTAGTTTTCGCTAAGGCTTGGCGAGCGGAATCTATTCAGGACATTCGCGGGGTGTACTTCATCAGGCCTGTTTTCTGGAAGCAGTGCGAAAACCGGTCTGACGAACTTTCTACTACAGGCACGACTCGCGTGAGAGTGAATTTTGCAACGGCTTGTCTTATCCTTATTCGCGCCGCGTACTCATAAATCTGCGATTTCGGGACCGGCTCTAGTTCCTGAATTGATACTTCAGCCTTTGAAGCTCAGGAATGTGCTGCATTTACGGGACGTCGATTTCATACTGCTGCCTGAACGGCCGTTGATCGGCGATTTTTGCCGCTTTCGTCTGTGCGCCTGACGCTCATTTCTCTAGACTCGGCCGCTTTCCAATTCGTGGTGAATAGCGTGAACATGGAGGTTTACGTGTTCCTGTTTCGCAGTATCCGAAGACGCATCGTAACCGGGTTTAGCGGTGCGCTCGCGCTATCGCTTATTATTGCAGGTGTTGCCGTATGGGGGCTTCTGCAGCATCAGACGGCAGTGACTCGGCTAAACACTGTCGTTCACGAAAGTCCGGATCGAGCAAAACTGCTTACGCTGGTCTACACAATTCCGATTCCGTTGTACGCTCGAGTCGACCTTGAACAGGACGTCGCCATACTCTCTGTGCGGACGGAATATGTCGCTCGCGTCAAAGCGGCTCAGGCAGAGTTGTTGGTGTTTTGGAAACGCTGTGAGGAGGCGGCTCGCGAACCAATGATTCGAGGTGTGGGCCAGGGCCGACATCCTGTTCTTCAGGTGACGATGCAGGCCGTGAAGACTGATCTGGAAACACTTGCCGCTTTGACTCGAGAGATTGATTTCTTTCCGAGCACTCCCAAATTCGTGCGTGAATCAGTGGTGCAGAATACAGGTTGGAAAGCCAATGTTATTGTCGCCGACATTGGTAGTAAGCTCGACCGATTGCCTTCATTTGAAAAGGAACGATTTGTCGCTGCGTCGCTATTGACCGAAGAAAAACGTTCTCGAGCTGCTCTCAGTAATGTTTGGATGCTGATTGCCGGAGCCTTGGCCTTTTATGCAATAGCGATTTACCTGGCGTTTCAATGGATCTCGAATCCACTGCGCGCCATTACCAGAGGTGCATCTCGGATTGCTAACGGCGATACCGATTATCGACTCGGGAATATCTCACGATGGGATGATGAATTCGAAGAACTGACTTCAGACTTCAATCGTATGGCGGACCGTTTTCAGGAATCGGAAGAGCATCTGAACGCCAAGGTCGAGGAGCGAAGTCGCCAACTTGTCCGGTCCGAACGACTGGCAGGCGTAGGTTTTCTGGCAGCTGGAGTTGCCCACGAAATTAACAATCCGCTGTCGTCGATTTCGATGGCGGCCGAATCCCTGCAATATCGTTTGGTCGATCATCTGGATCCGGATCATGAGGATACGAAGGAAGCGATCAGTCGGTTGGAGATGATTCAGCGAGAATCAAAACGTTGCGGGCAGATTACCCGTCGTCTGCTGGATTTTTCCAGAAACGAACGACAGGACAAAGTCCCCAATGATCTGACGCGGGTTATCGGCGAAGTGCTGGCAATGATTCGTCCCATGAGTAAGTACGACGATCGCAAAATTATGTTTGATCGAGTCGACCCATTGATGCTTGAAATCAACGCTTCACAGATCAAGCAGGTCGTATTGAATCTGGTGGCGAATGGATTGCAGGCGACCGATTCCGGCGGCACAGTTAGCGTACGTCTGGAAGAGCAAACCGATTGGGTTGTCATTGAAGTTGCGGATGATGGCCACGGGATGAAGCCGGAAAACATTGAACATCTGTTTGAACCCTTCTTTTCAACCAAGGAAACGGGTGAAGGCACTGGACTCGGGCTCAGTATTACTCACCGTATTGTCGTTGAGCACCATGGCACAATTGACCCATCCAGCGCTGGAGAAGGCAAGGGCAGCAAGTTTATCGTAAGGCTTCCTCGTCGGCAGCCACTGCAAAAGGCAGCTTAAATAAGACTGACTGTCACGGTTAAATGTCGGCAAAAGCAAGATTCGCAATTCTCATTCGATTCCTGCTGGCATCCGAGCTAAAACACGCTCTATACTAATCCAGATGCCACGTTTTAGGCATTTCTTAAGTTCTCAATTCAGAGCTACCCATCGGGATGGCGCATGTCAGGTATTTCAAAAAACGTTGTCTACATCTCACTCGGCATTGCGGGGCTCATCGGGCTGGCATGTATTGCTGACCTCGTATTTGATGCACCGTTCGGCGGTCAGACCGTTTTCGATATCGTGTTTCTGATCTCTGCCGGCATAACGGGTTACCTCGGTTTCGATTGCATCAAGGACGCTCGGTAGTCGCAGTTGCTTTGTACCAGTTGATCCGACTTTGCGGATCTTTCCGGTTGTAGCATGCACGGCCCTGCAATTCGCATGAGGCCTACAATAGTTCCTTGGCGGAACGCCGCTGCAGAGTGCCCGCATTAACAGTGTTGGCGTTGTTTTGGCGGAAAAACGAAGCACAGTCTTCGTGTAGTTTCTCTATCTTCCGTAGCCAGCAACATCGTCTCGACCAGGCCCACGCGTTATTCACGGATAATGCAATCAACGCGTTCAAGCGGTCTGTTTTCGTTCGTCGATACGTTCGCCAGGTCCCTCACAGTGCGCATATGAAGCACGACACTCTTTGTCGGAACATATGCACAGAGATAACCTTTGCTATTCCGGCCGCGCTGGTCTGGAGCGATTGGAAAATCCCCTTCTTCGAATTTACAAAAGGAGTGACTGCACAATGAAATGGTTTTCTCTATTGGGTGCAGCCTTAGCGTTGTTTGCCGCGACGGAATCGACCCACGCAGCATTAAATGGATTTTGCGGCGGCAGTAAAAGCTTCGGGTGTGCAGAATTGTGCCAGCCCGAACGTTGCCTGCCCACAATTTCGCGGCCATGCATGACGAATATTTACAGCTATCAGCGTAAGAATTCGTTTCTAAAAGCATCCTGTTGTGCGCCTCCATCGTGTGGCGATTCGGCGTCCTGCTGTGCTCCGGTTGGCTGTGGAGTTGTGTGCCCGGAAAATTCGTGCTGCGCACCGGTCGCGTGTACAGGTGCGGTTGAAAACACTTGTTGTGCTCCGACCGAATGCGGTCAGGGGAGCTATTGTGCATCCGGCAGTTTAAACGCGTGCAGCGCTCCAGTCGGATGCATTGGATCCGCCGACGGATGTTCCGCGCAAGGATGCTGTGATGCAAAAGTATGTCAGGAAATCGCCGCGCTGATTTATCAGTCCATGACGGAATGTTATGCAACAGCCCGCCGCACGGCCATTCATCGTCTGGGTGATCGCTATGACTGCTGCGACCATCCGGAAATTATGAGTGCGTTTATCTACGCACTCAACGACAGTGACGAACGCGTTCGATCGAAAGCCGCCGACGAAATTGGCGATCAGATACGTCGAAACCGATGTTGCTGTGGTCTGCCAGTCATCAGAGCGCTTCGTTGTGCTCTGGCGGACTGCGATCGTAATGTGCGTCGTCAGGCCGAAGAAGCTCTGGAATTGTCCGGTTACGCTATCGTCAACGGAAATTGCAGTGGTTGCGTCGGTGAATGCTGTCCTGCCACTGGATCGATTTCGTATCCTCAGGCAAGCCCGGCTGCAAACGCTCCGGCAGAAGTCATTGAACCAGCTCCAGTTCCGGCCGAGCCTATTGATCAAGCAGAGTTCCTGCCCCTAGATTCCTACAAGCCCAGCATTGGTGAGCCCAGCATTGGTGAGTTCAGCATTGGTGAGCCCAGCATTGGTGAGTTCAGCATTGGTGAGTTCAGCGTCGGTGACAATAGCCTCGCGATTTCAGCTGACGCCGTTGGCGACCTGCAGTCAGAGGAAGATTCTCCGTTGTACTTCAAGGCTCGCATTCGCAAAACGATCTAGGTAGTTAAGGGAAGCGGTGATACGAAACTGTTCAAGTTTGCTCGTTAGTGCTCACGGAAAAAGTGCTTCGCGCCTGATTATAAAAGCATAGTGGCATGGGACGCTTTGACGCCATCGGCAGCAACCATTTGAAACAAAGAATATCGCAGGGGAATTCGGGCTCAGGTCCGGATTCCCCTGTTTTCGTTTTGACGTGATTATCCGGTCCGAATTGGAAGCATCGATAAGTTCTGTCTAGAAGTTCGTAGTGTTCCGACGTAAGTTTCAACAGATGCCGTCGACCGCAGAAGACCCCGTGCCGTATGTCTCACGATTCAGAACCAGCAGTTCACAGAAGCCGGTATCGGTGTTTGATTGCCGCGATTTGGGCAGTCGGTTTTCTGGTTTGTTTTTTTTGCCAGAACCTTCCCAATAATTCGCCGAGTTCAGAGAACGCTGTTTCCCGTTGGGACATCTGGAAGTATCTCGGCGCGGATTGGCCCACCGTCTTCAACCCCTTCGATTATACGTCTCCCGACCACCAGTCCGGCTGGCAATACATAGGACAACGAACTCCCTTTTTTCTGACAGCCGCTGTTCTGTTGATTTCTGCGTGGTGTCTTGGTCGAGTTGTAGTGCGGCTCGTTGTCGGCAGTAAAGTTCTGTACAGGTCGGAAACACTTGTCATTGAATTTGGTGTTGGTCTCTCATTGCTAACGCTGTGGATTCTGGCCTGTGGTATTGCGGGACGTTTAAGCCCGTTGTCTATCCTGCTGCCATCGATCCTTGCATTTCCCGCTGTGCTGCATCAATTCTGGCTTGGCAAAACCCGTTCTCGCATTCGGGTTGAGGTTACTGGGGCCGTAGCTTCGCAAAAGCTGTCGACGCCGGTGCGAATTGCATTGTTCTTTGCCTTTGCACCGTTCGTGATTCATATTCTCATTGGGGGAATGACGCCTCCTCGTGATTTCGACGTTCGCGAATATCATCTTCAGGGGCCGAAGGAATGGTTTCAGGCCGGCCGGATCGAAACACTTGAACACAATGTCTACACGAGCTTTCCGTTTCTGAGTGAGATGTTGAGTTTGGGAGCGATGGTGCTGACAGGTGATTGGTGGGAAGGTGCGATTGCTGGAAAACTTACCCTGACCGCGTTTCAGTTCCTGTCTGTTGTTTGCGTCTTTGCCATCGGTCGACGCTGGGCAGGGACGCCGCCAGCGTGGATTGCTGCGTTCGCCCTGTTGTCGACTCCGTGGACCATCCGGATTTCGATCATCGCTTATGCAGAAGGCGCGTTGACTTTCTATTTGATTGCCTGCCTGATGGTGGCACTGATTGCCGTGAAGGTTTCTGACGATCGGCAGGCGACTCGACTAATCGCTGTGACAGGTTTGCTTGCGGGAAGTGCAATGTCGTCGAAGTATCCCGGACTGCTTTCCGTAATTGTTCCTGTTATCCTGTTCTTCCTGTTCACGTTTTGGACAAAGACGCGTTCTTCAGAAGGCCTGCGGTCTGGTGGCAATTCTATTGTTCGCAATGCCATTGTCTTTGTCTCAATGGTGATTCTGGCGGTAGGTCCATGGCTTGCAAGGAACATGATTGACACGGGCAATCCCGTTTATCCGTTAGCCTATAGCGTGTTTGGTTCGACAGACTGGAACGCAGACATGGATGCTAAGTGGAAGCGAGCGCACAGTGCTCCCGACCACAACATTGCAGCAATCCCTTTACACTTAGAAGATGTGGCCATTCGCAGCGACTGGCAAAACGGCTTCCTATTCGCATTTGCGGTTCCGGCATTGTTCCTGGCCGGAAGTCTGCCTGTGGCACGATGGCTCTGGTTGTATACTTTCTGGATGTTGGCGACCTGGTGGAGCTTTACTCACCGCATTGACAGATTCTGGATTCCGGTGATCCCGGTTCTGGCCGTTCTGGCAGGGCTGTCGTGGAATCTAAGCACGTCGCGAATCTGGCGAGGACTGCTGCTGATTTGTTTGGCGATCTGCAGCATTTTTAACTATGGTTTTTGCCGACTACCGGTTGTTGGTTTTCACGGCGGATTAATTGAACTCGGCGAATTGAAGAAAATGCCGATTCGCCAGGACCTTCGAGTACTGAATCAAACATTGCCGAAAGAAGCTCGAGTACTCATGGTTGGGGAAGCCGAGGTCTTTGATGTGCAGTTCGGTGTGGTCTACAACACTGTTTTTGACGAGAGTATTTTTCAGCAGTGGACAAGCGCTGACCTGAGTCTGCCAGGCGACCAGCAGTCGATGCGATCCGGTGGTCAGGTTTGGGAAACGCTTCGACAGAATTCCGTCACGCATGTTTATGTGAACTGGTCGGAAATTCTTCGATACCGACTGACTTATGGATTCACAAAGTACATAACGCCGAATCGCTTTTCTGAACTGCAACGTCTGGGCGTACTCGAAAACCCGACAGCAATGTCGTCGATTAAGTGGCAGGATTTGACCGACCAGCAGCAGGCAGAAATTCGTTCGTGGCCAGGAAGTCAGGCATTATTTTCTGATGATACCTACTGGAATAACATACTGCTTTATCGCGTTCGTTAATAAACGGGGGCATCAGTTATCCTCGGTGACGAGCTGTCAGCGTTGTTGTTGGCTCGCTGCCCTGTTCATTCTGTCGGCCCGGTTTTGATGTCGGAATGATCCTGGTGCTGGTTCAGCTTCCGTTCGGAAACGCTGTAAGAATCAGCCGTGTTGCCTGTGTAAGCCACGATTAATTCAGCCAGCAGTCCCAGTGACATTGCCTGGCCGCCTAATAGTGTCGCTGCGATTGAATAGGCCAACAGCGGCCGTCCGCCTATCGGTGCAACTTCCATAAGCTTTGCGACGTTCATCAATATCCAGAGCACCGAAAGATACCCAAGGCCCAGCATTCCGATCGCAAAAAAGAACAGGCCAACGGCACCCAGTGCATGTTGAGGGCTTCGGCCAAAACTGATTAAAAACGTGACAGTCAGAAGGTCTAAGAGTCCCCGCAGGAAACGGCGAACTCCATATTTGGATTGTCCATGCTGCCTTGAGCGGTGATGTACCGGGATTTCAGTGACTTTGAATCCGCGAGCAAACGCCAGCACCGGAATAAACCGATGCAGTTCGCCGTAAATACTGATTTCTGCCCCTACTTCAGCGCGGAACATTTTCAGGCCACAATTGTGGTCGTGCAAAGCGAGCCCCGTCATTGAGCTGACCATCCAGTTGAATACTCGACTGGGGTAGACTTTGTGCCACGGGTCCAAGCGGCGTTTTTTCCATCCGTTCACGACATCGTTACCGGAATCAATCAGCGCCAGCATAGCCGGGATTTCCGCGGGGTCGTCCTGCAGATCTGCATCCATCATCAAGATTAGTTCGCCATCGGCAGCACGTATGCCGGCGGTGAGAGCGGCCGCTTTGCCAAAGTTCCGACGAAAACGAATGCCACTGATTCTGCTGTCCAGCGACACAAGATCGGAAATGACGGCCCATGAAGTGTCTGTTGATCCGTCGTCGATGAAGATGACTTCAAAGCGATCTACGGCCGATTCGGCAACGGCAACGATTTCATCCCACAGTTGACGCAGGCTGCCGTCTTCATTCATTACGGGAACAATAATCGAGAGCATCTTCATGTTCGCACTTCCTGCGGTTGTCGCTGATGGAATGCCGGTCATGTGTTTCGGGCTTTCGCTACCTTTGTCGAAGACGGCGGTGCTTCCGGAGAAAGCGGTTTAACCTCTCCACGTTCTCGCAATGCTTCGGCGGAAATAAGATGGACCAGTTCCTGTCCCAGGCGATCCATTTCCATAACAAGCGAATCAATTCTTCCTGCAAGATACATGTACGCTGTCAGCGCGGGAATCGCAATGAACAATCCAATCGCCGTTGTTAGTAGTGCCATCGCAATGCCGCGAGCAAGTTCTTCCGCCTGACCCATGGCATTGCTTTCTGCGATGTCGTTGAACGCCTGAATCATACCGATGACAGTTCCAAGCAAACCAATCAGTGGGCTGAGTGTGGCAACGCCGTTAAGAACACGCAGGCGTTTCTTCAACTGGCTGATCTGACGTTCTCCACCATCGATGACCGCCTGTTCGATTTCGACGCTTGGCTTTCCCCACTTGCGGACTCCGTGTAGGAATACATCTGCAGTGGGGCTGCCGTCCTGCTGGCAAACGGCAATAGCATTGGGCTTGTCCAGACGCCCCGAACGCAGGTGCTGCAGAAATCTGTCAACAAACGCGCGAGGTATGACACGACGTCTTCTTAGCAGGACAAGCCGTTCAATTCCACACCAGAGCGCAACGATTGAGGCGAATGCAAATACGATGGTAAACGGCCAGCCAACCGCTTTGACAATTTCCTGAGGCGAATTTGGAACGGCCGATTTGCGAACTTCTTCAGGCGCTGTTTCAGTAGCATCTGGCGCTGTAGCCGCCGGAGTATCCAATGCGCTGGTGGTGTTGCTGTCCTGGCCGAAAGTCGTGCAGGGCAGGGCGGTCAACAATGTGAATACGATCACAACTGGTGAACACAACCTGTTGGTGTTTCCCAGGCTGCGGAATGACAAATCTGGCATAGGGCTGAACTGCAAATGCTGGGTGAAATATTGAACTGAGAGTTCGGGAAAGGGACTCGGATGATAGCAGTTGTTAAACGTTGCCGGAGTACGGAATCGCGGATTTCAACATTCCTCGGCGAATCCGCATTCAGAAACTACTTCAGAAAACGCCCACCCGGGCTGCATCTATTTCTGCAGGCCCGCCAACTTTTCCCGAGCGGAAGCGGCCATGGATGATTCAGGAAATTCTTTTAAAAGGTCTTCGTACCCTTTGATTGACGCCTGCTGGTTTCCAAGTGTTGCCTCGCATCCAGCTGCCTGAAACAGGCCACGCGCTCGCCACTCATCAAATGAATAGCTCAGGTATACTCGATAGTATTCCTTTAAGGCAGACTTGATTTCGTTCTGCAGTAGAAATGTTTCCGCGATGAGAAACTGACTTCGAGCGGCTGTTTCTGTCCCACGGCTCTGAGGATCCTGAGTGACCTGCTTGAGATATTCTCGGGCCTTTTCCAGATCAGGCTCAGCCTGTGATTTCCAGCGAAGTCCCTGAACCAATTGCATTTGAAAATGAAACGCGGAATTCGGAACCCGTTGGCTGAGTTCTTCAGCAAATGTGTCAATGTCGTTGTAACGTTTTTCTGCGAGAGCAACGTCTGCCAGGACCACCCAGATTCTTTCCGTCCATGGTTCCGGGGGCAACTGATTTTCAATAACAGCTCGCCGAAGCAACTGCAGTGCCTGGTTGGCTTCCTGAAGCTGTTTTTGATCCAGCAGAGCTTCGGCATAGAGTAACTGAACTTTCGGAGCTCGGACGCTGGTTGCGAATTGTTCAACAAACAGTGCGGCATTGGTTAAGACCTCTGGCCATTCTCTGCGAGCGGCCAGCATATCGACAATGTGATATAGAGCCGCTTCCTTTTCCTGAACTCTATAATCAGCGCTGGCATTGATCGCTTTGAATTCTCTGAGCGCGTTGTCCAACCGGTTGGCCAGCATATCGCTTTCCGCCAAAGACAGTCTGGCCTGACCAGCGAATTTGCTGTTTGGGAACTCATCAAGAAGCCGTTTGTGAATTAAGTCTGACTGTTCAAAGTCGCTACCACTCAGGCAGAAGAACGCCCACTCGTCCAAAAGTGTGTCCAGTGATTCAGACTTCGCAAAAGCAGTTGTGACGCGTTTCCAAATCTGGTTTCCAATCGCTTGGTCCTTGCCGGCCAATTTCGCGTACATTCTTCCGGCATCAAATGCGTACTTTGCATCAGCAGTCCTCGGGTCTTCAGTGACTGCTTTTTCCAGTCGCTCGAAGACCGTTAGAAACAGTGGTTCCGCTTCGGTCATGTTGCCTGCTTCAAAACGACTCATTGCCGCCATGTAGGTGACTTCGTTGATGCCGATTGAGTTGGGGTATTCCGCTGCGGCCTGCTCAAACATTACTGCTGCATCGTCAAACTGCTGCAACCGATAACGACTCCAGGCTGCTCCAGTAATCGCCGGTTCGTGCACTCGGGCGTCTTCTTTTTGCAACGCTGCCAGTTCGAAGAATTCGGCTGCTGCGAGAAAGTCTTCGGCATCCCAGGCGGTTTCAGCACATTGCAGAGCGGCAAGCCATGTTTGGGGGTTGGTTTTGAAGTCTGCAACAAGCTGCTGAAGATCTACCTTTGCCTTATCAAATTGTTTTAGATGAGCAGAGGCAACGGCATGTGCAGCGAGTCCGTCGGCGATACCTTGAGGATCTTTTTCCAGCTTCAAGAATTCGGCGGCAAACTTCTGAGCACTTGCATACTGCTTCAGTTCAATGCTGCTCATTGCCGCAAGGGCAATGGCGCCATGAAAATCAGAACTGGTCGGCAGCGTGAACCGGTCCTGCAATGGTTCGAACCGTGCAATAACCTGATCAAACTGCTTGCCCATATGAAGAGCGCGAATGAGATGATAATTGCACAGCAGGCGGTCTCGATCACTGATTCCATCTGTCGTAACTGCCGTGGTGAGTATGTTGATCGCATCATCTGGTTTTCGGTCTGCCAGTGAAATTCGTGCCTGCAAAATCGCGACTCGTACCTTAGATGCTGTGTTGGGAAAATCCGTCGTTAAGCGTTCCAGCGTGCGTCGCGATCCATCAAGATCCTTCAATTCCATTCTTAGTTCAGCAAGGTTGAACAGGCTTTCGGCGACATGTTTGTCCCGAGGCCAGCGGTCCGCTAAGTCCAGAAACATCTGCGCCGCAATGTTTTTTTTCCCATCCATCTGTTCGATCTGAGCACGCTGAAACAGGATCTCAGCAGCCAGCGGTGAATCGCCCGCTTCTGTGTAAGCTTCCAATAGCATCTGGCGCGCCGTTTCCAGTTGACCCAGTTCTCTAAGGCACAACCCTTTGAGCATTCGTGACTGGTTGGAGAGTGGTGAATCTGCCGGTACTTTCTCAAGTCGCAATAACGCCTGTTCGTATTGCTGAAGCTGGAATTGAGCGATGCCGGCCTGCAGCGCAGCTGAAATTGCGATTGACTGATCACCGTAATCGGCAACAACGGTGTCGTAGGCGACAATTGCGTTCGGATAGTCTTTCGCTTCAAAATAGATAGTGCCGGTGCGAGCAAGTGCGCGAGCTGATAGAAGTCCTGCTTTCAACGCCGTCACTTTTTTGTACGCGTCGATAGCTTCCTGTGTCTTGTGCTGCCCTTCGAATGAACGCGCCAAAGCAAATCCGGCATCTGGCAGAATTTGAGCTTCGGGTGCCGAGTCCCAAAGCGATTGCAACAGTGGCTGAGAGTTTCCCCAATTGCCAACAGCATTGTAGCTGTTGCCCAGCATCAACCTGGCCCAGTTGTTGAGGCTATGACCATCATGCTTCGCCAGGTAGTCGGATAATTGTTCTATTGAGGCCGGGTAATCCTGCAGATAAAAGCTGCATTCTCCAAGGCGATAACGTGCGTCAGCAAGATTCGGGCTCGTTGGATTGGTGGCAATAAAGCTTTCGAACTGCGTCTTGGCGATCGCATACTTTTCAAGCGAGTTTAATGACAGGCCGTAGTACAGCTGTGCCAGGCTGGCTCGTGGATGGTCTGCATGGTCCTTCAAAAACAGGCTGAACGTGTCTGCAGCAAGATCCCATCGCTGCTTACGAAACAAGCCGACTCCGAGATTAAAATCGTCGAGCGCTTCATCTGCCTGGCAGTGACCAGACGCCATTGAGAATGCGATCACGACGACTAGTATCGAAAATGGAAAATTCTTCGGGAAATCACGATTCATCGTTTGCGCTGGAACGGAAAAGGAATGGAATTGATGTCCAAAACGGTCGGCAACTTTGTGAACAGACCATCTATTGCCGCCTTCGGCATTCTACGGTCGGTGGGAACCGATCCGTAGTGTTTCCATGAATTTGTTCCAGGCTTCATCATTGAAATTGACCGAATTGAAAGGATTCGGGCCTCATACTGTCCAAACGCTGAAAGTCGGGCAGAATGGGACAACTGCAGGCTACTGTACGACGCTTAAATTCGCCGTTCTTTTTGGCGTCGGACTCGTCGGACGAACCGCTCAAGATCTTCGAAGTATTCGGCCACCAGAGGTATCTATATCTTATGGCGGCACCATGCTGAGTCTGGCAGAGGCCGAAACAGTTTTATCATTTACCGGGCTATCGCCGCCTGTCTGCACTGATTGTAAACGTCTTCTTAACACTCGACTAGAATCGGAAGAACAAGTTTGAAAATCAACGACTCAGGGCTTCATACAGACGCCGCAGAAAAAACGCGGTGTTGGTGGTGCGTGGGAGATGAAGAATACGAACGCTATCACGATAACGAATGGGGACACCCCGTTACTGACGACCACCGCCTGTTTGAAAAGATCAGCCTGGAAGGGTTCCAGTCGGGGTTAAGCTGGCTGACGATTCTTCGCAAGCGAGACAACTTTCGTCAGGCGTTTTACAACTTCGACTACCAGAAGGTCGCCGGGTTTACCTCGCGTCAGGTTGGTTTGCTGCTGAAGAACAAGGGAATTGTTCGTCACAAAGGAAAAATCGAAGCGACAATCAACAATGCGGTTCGAGCCGTTGAGATGCGAGAAGAATTCGGATCTTTGGCAGCATGGTTCTGGCAGTTTGAACCTGATCTACAGGGCAGGGCACCGCTGCATTCAAAGGTGGAAGCGTGCATGCGCACAACTTGCGAATCTGCTATGCAGATGTCTAAGCAACTTAAGAAACGTGGTTGGAAGTTTGTTGGTCCAACCACGTCTTACGCATTCATGCAAGCTATGGGTATGGTCAACGATCATATCGTTGGCTGCGCACATTTTGAAACGGTGGACGTACTCCGGAAAAACATGTCCCGTCCAACTCTGTAACTCAAACATTGGATGTTGAATGACCACTTTCACCACAAGCGAATGTGTCGCTGCTACGCTGGCCCGATTTCCGATTTTGGGCGACCATCTTCCTTAATCTCCTGTTATGAAAATCGGTGATGAACGGAGGCCCATGATGATTCCATTAAACTTTTGTAATGTTTTGTAAGTCAGAATTCCGTGAACTCTCAGAATGACTTTCTAATTATCGGCGGTGGAGCGATTGGACTCAGCACTGCCTACTACCTGGCTGGCCGGGGTGTTTCCGTAACGCTTGTTGACCGACATCAGGTAGGGCGGGAAGCGTCATGGGCGGGAGCCGGGATGTTGCCGCCAGGCAATTCTGCAAACGCTCAGTCACCGGAAGCTCGCCTTCGTTCCTACAGCCATGCAATTTGGGATCAACTGGCAACTGATTTAAGAGAGCGAACGGGAATTGACACGGGCTATCGGCGTTGTGGTTCGATTGAAGTCTGCGAAGTGGCGGAGCGAGAGTCTTTTCAGAATCAGGTTTCGGAATGGAAGTCTGAAGGCGTAAGGGTTGAATCGTTGGATCGCAATGCCCTGGAACGTGACGTTCCAGGGCTGCACGAGAAGTTTGAACACGGCGTCTACCTGCCGGACTTCGGTCAAGTACGAAATCCTCGATATCTGAAAGCACTGCTGGCCGCCTGCCAGGATCTGGGTGTTGAAGTTATTGAAAATGCAGAACAATTACGGCTTTCTGCGTCTAAATCTGCACACATTACAGCTTCAACACAGTCACGCACTTTTCAAGTCGATCGCATTTGCGTTGCTGCCGGCGCGTGGACGGCCGGCATTCTGGATTCAATTGATGTCCGCATGCCGGTGAAGCCGGTGCGTGGTCAGATGGTGCAGTTGAAAGCATCGAAGTTGCCGTTTACTCGGGTGATTGAACAAGGTCGTCGTTATCTTGTCCCACGAGCGGATGGACTGATTCTTGTTGGTTCCACGGAAGAGCATGTTGGTTTCGAAAAATGTAATACGTCGGAAGGTGTGTCCGGATTATTGAAGTTTGCCGAGTCAATTGTTCCGGAGCTTAGTCGCGCTGAAATGATGCGAGGCTGGGCTGGCTTACGGCCTGGTTCGCCCGACGAACTGCCATTTCTTGGCCGTGTGCCGGGTTTCGACAATCTGTTTGTTGCAGCGGGCCATTTTCGATCAGGATTACAGATGTCGCCGGGTACTGGAACTGTTATGGCAGACCTGTTGCTGGATCGCGAACCGGACATCAAACTTTCCGGACTTACGTTTGACCGAATCCTGCAACTGCCATAATGGAACTCCCGGCCAGTCACTTGCCGAAATTCCGTGGACAATCCTTTAAAATTTGGCTACGTCCAATTCGTCTTCGTGAAAATCATGGTGATGTAAAGTCTCACGTAACGCAGAAGTCTCGACTTGTTTTCTTGGGCCCGCTTCATCGGGATTGAAGCTGCCTTCCGCCAGAATACGTGACGGGTTTGACGTAACCGTGTTTGAGCAGTGGCGAGTAGAGCAGTGGCGAGTAGAGCAGTGGCGAGCAGAGCAGGGGATTCGCTATTGGGGATACATCCGGTTTCTAACACCGTTCGAAGTGGATAGTTGCCTGACTGGTCGTTCGGTGGTTGCTGACCGGCTTCGAGATGAATCAATGCTGAACCGACCACGTTGTTTCGATACTTGAACGACACGATGTGGCGTGCATTCAGGGAAATCATTATGAAAGTATTGGGGGCGAACAGATCGTCTGTCTGTCTGCGCGATTGCTCTAATACACGTGATGACGATGCTGAATCAAATAGTAATGAGTATGCTCTGGTCAACACCATGAATGAAAACAAGGCGTGGCTTTCAGGAACACCTACTGGAATTCGATTTCAGTTTGCCGTGCTTCAGATATTGCCGTGCTTCGGATATTGCCGTGCTTCGGATATTGCCGTGCTTCGGATATTGCCGTGCTTCGGATATTGCCGTGCTTCGGATATTGTTGGGTCATGAAAGTCTTCGGGCTACAAACGGATTTCTGTGGGAATCTAATGCCAGCACGACTTTTTCGGATTGGCTCGCTGGTGAACAAAAAGCGGACATCGTGGTTGGCACGTGTTCGGGTATTCCGGAATGGTTTTGGGTGCGTGAATGCCGGAGTGCTCAGTCTGTTTAAAGGTAATGGGGCCACACAACGTGTGGTGCGGTTTTCTGCCGGTTGATTCTGGACGAAATGCCAGCACCCTTCCCTGCACTACATTCGATGTCCGTGTTGGCTCTGCTTAACTAAGGGCCATCCATTATGGCTGTGTTTGGCTGGCCAGGGGGATGTGTAATTGAAAGTTGCCGGAGAGTTTATTCAGGCGGTACTGACTGGTGGACAATATGTCTTGAGGTCCTGCCGTCGCGCGAGCTAACGTCGCTGCGCGAGACAGTTTTGATCCGTGTAAATTTCATTTGCGATTTCTGGTGAGTTGTGTTTCTCGTTCAGGAATTCAAAGTGACTCAAGGCAGCACACCCGCTCATTTCGTCAACGTGCGCAAAACGGGGCCCTGCCTTGTTCTCCGGACCATCGGTTTACAGAATTCAGGCGTCACGAAAACGAAAATGTTTTATGCACCAGGCGATCAAATCATGCGCGCGGTTGTACAACGAGTTTCTGAAGCATCAGTTGTGGTTGACAATGAAACTGTCGGCTCAATTAAAGCTGGGTTTCTGGTGCTGCTCGGAGTTGGGGACGATGATGGCCAGGATGACGTGATCTGGTTGGCTGGAAAAGTCGCCGGGCTAAGAGTGTTTGAGGATGCCGAGGGGAAAATGAACCTCGACCTGAAAGAGACCGGCGCGGCGGCTTTGGTTGTCAGTCAGTTCACTCTGTTTGGTGATTGTCGCAAAGGCCGCCGTCCAAGTTTTGTATCAGCGGCTCGACCTGAGAAAGCAGACAGCCTGTACCAGAGTTTTGTTGCCGAGTTGAAAGGTCTCGGCATTCCTGTGGAAACCGGTCGATTCCAGACGCAGATGAAGGTTCAGTTGACCAATGACGGACCTGTCACGCTGCTGCTGGATAGTCGAAAGACGTTTTAGCATCAACTGACGTCGGTTTGTGGCATGCGAAAAATGGCGATGTCTAAGGCGTCAATCGTATGCGAGACATGACCATATGTTGAGCCGTTCTGATGATCCGCTGTTGTGAGCGGACGAATTTCACCGGAGTCTGGCGGTCATTCGATGTTTAAGCAGCTGCTGAACTTGTGAAGGCGACCGTATTCAGACGCTGCCATTATCGAACGATAATTGGCGGAGTTCCTGGTTCGGTGATCATGTTGCTCAACCGCCCACCGGGGTTTTGATGTTGTTGCTGTTGGAAATTAGCCCTGAAACCTGCGGAAAATTGCGATCAAATTCAACCTTTCCGCTGCGGGCTTAAACTACCTATACTTTGTTAGCTGCGGGCTTGACTGGTCAGATGGATTTGAGATTCGAGCGAACATCATGGTTTGGTACGACATCGTCATTCTGGCGATTCTTGTGTATGCCACATGGCAGGGAGCGCAACGCGGACTGGTCACTCAGTTGGCTTGGATTGCGGCTCTGATATTATGCTTTAAGTTTGCCGACAAGCTGGCTCCGATGATCGAGCCTCAGATTAATGTCGATCAGCCATTGCGGCATTGGATTGCAATGCTGGTGCTGTATGTGGGGTTCTCGCTGGGCTCATTTATGGCGGCCGGCATTCTGAATAGCTGGATGGAAAAGGCAAAGTTCAAAGACTTCGACCGACATCTTGGTGCGCTTTTGGGATTTTTAAAAGGTGTTGTCATTGGATTGGTGGTGACCTTTTTCGCGGTGACGGTGTTTGATTCGCTAAAGGCTGCCGTGCTGGTGTCGTATTCGGGGCGCGGAGCGTGCTGGATTCTTGATACTGTCAAACCAATTACGCCGGACTATTTTCCGGCGTACCTACAGAACGCACTGACCGATCTGGAAAAAGGGTTGTCGCCAATTCATGAAGAGCATCTTGGAGACGCAGCTTCCATTAGCGATCTCTGGACCGGTCAGCCCGGTTCGTCTACGACTCCGGGCGGTGTCCAGGGGCAGGGTGTTGGTTTTCAGTTGCCGGATATTGTTGACGGAGTCATGCGAGGTCTGAATCCGGAAAGTTTGGGTTCTCCAAAATCCTCAGTCGTCAACACAGGAACATCGTTTGACGAAATGTGGCGTACGCTGCCTCAGTTGGCAAAAGACCAGTTTGGGGCGCAGTTGCAGCAGCAGTGGAATTCGGCCACTCCGGAACAGAAGCAGAGTCTGGTCAATAATCTTGGGCGTTCATTTGATGCCGAAGTGCCATCGGTGATTGGTGGCTTTCTGACCAATGTTGGAGGTCAGTCGGGGGGCAGTTCCGGTGGAGCTGGAACGCCTTCCACGCAAGGCAATTTCAGCCAGCTTTTGAACGAGATTGGTGACATCTATAAGAACCGGGAAGTCGTTGTGAAAAAGACTCAGGATTACCTAATTGGCGTGCCACCGCAGATTCAGCAGGCAGTGATCGAAGACTGGTTTGCAGACCTGAGTTTGCAGACCACAGATCCGGACCCATTGACCAACGTTCGGACTCGACTTGATGATCGTATTATCCGACAGCTTGATAAGGCCGGAGTTGGGTTTGGCGGTCTCAGTTTTGATCTGCAGCAAAGGCTCAATCAGTCTCGGCGTTAATCGCAGGTATTTAGCGGCCGTTCCAGGAGGGTGAAATTTGCCCCTTTAAAAGCCGGCATTTTTTTACATTAACCTAACATAACGGACATTATCGGACGTTGGGTGTATTCGGAATACGGCTTTGGTTGATCTGTAAATCGTCCTTGTTGTCCCCGCGTCAGTCGTTCATTGATGCCGCCCGGACAGCTACAGCATTTGTTTCGCAGGCGTGAGCTGCATCTGAGCCGTGAACTTTGATGGCTGCTTGTTTCTGGAGATCTACTCCCCCGCCACGGAACGTTCGATTGATCGGACACCAGCGAGTTTGGATTCGCGCTCCGGGCCGCCGACATCTGCGACAAAACGGCAGCGTTTGATAGTCGCCTGAATGGGTGATCTTCCGATGGCTCGAAGCCAATTTGAATTGGTCTTTATTCCGCCCGAATGTCGCGATCGATGGATCTCGCTATCGCGGACGTCAGGTGGTGGATTGACGACGGTTATCAGCCAATACAACAGAAGCCCGGCTTTTGGAAAAGCCGGGCTTCCGGGTGAACGGGTTCGGTGATTTTTCTGGTTGCGGCTACACCGTATTACGCTGGCTCACGGCGGCAACTGACAGGTTGTGGTTCGACGACCGTCGTTTTCGGTGAGCTGCGAACGAACAGGTGTTTCAGTGAGTCGTTCTAATCGGCTGCGGTGGCGTTTTCTTCGAAGACGCCGATCTTGCGAAATCGATCGTACCGACGGTCAACCAGTTGTTGCCCGGAAAGGCCTTCCAGTGATTGCAGCGCGTTCACAAGAGTGCCTTTTAGTGTCATCGCCATCTGCCGATGATTGCGATGGGCGCCGCCCAGGGGTTCTGGGACAACTTCGTCGACAATGCCGAGCTCGATCAGGTCTTTGCTTGTGAATCGAAGCGCGTGGGCTGCCTTGTCAGCGTGTTTCGAGTGTTTCCATAGAATCCCTGCACAGCCCTCGGGGCTGATGACAGAATAATATGCATTTTGAAGAACGGCGATGTGATCACCGATGCCGATTCCCAAAGCTCCGCCCGAACCGCCTTCGCCGATGACGACGCACACTATCGGAACTTCCAGCGTCGACATGTCGCGAAGGTTGACCGCGATGTTATAAGCCTGGCCGCGTTCCTCAGCACCGATTCCAGGGTAGGCTCCTGGCGTGTCGATCAGGCAAATGATCGGCAGTCCGTATCTCGAAGCCATTTCCATTTTGGACATTGCCTTGCGATATCCTTCGGGATGAGCACAACCATACAGGCATTCGTTCCGTTCTTTTAGAGTTCGGCCTTTCTGGTGTCCGACCAGCATGACCTTGCGTCCATCTAGTTTGGCAAATCCAGTGATAATGGCGCGGTCGTCGCCAAACGACTTGTCGCCGTGTAATTCAACAAACTCATCGAATACCAATTCAACATAGTCGGCGGTCTGAGGTCGCTCAGGATGTCGCGAGACCTGCACGATCTGCCACGGATTCAAATTCTCATAGCGTTCGCGTGTCATCTGTGTTACCTCAACTCGCATACGCCGAATGCTGTCTTTGACGGCTGGAGTTGGGTCTCGTTCTGCTTCCATTTTCGAAAGCTGAGATTCAAGTTCGTAAATTGGTTTTTCGAACGGTAATTGATGCTGTGGGGCCATGGTTCAGGTCTGTAACAACAAAAACAAAATAAGGTGAGCAACACGCCGAACAAATCGGCATGCTCAATTGAGATCGGCTGATTGGCCGTCGGTGGACAACTTGAAGTGGCAGATTACTCAATCTTGAACTGCGACATCAGGTCCATCAGGTCGTCAGTGTTAACTTCTTCCTGATCGGGTTTAGCGGCGGGCGGTTGTTGTTGAACTGGCGGTTGTTGTTGAACTGGCGGTTGTTGTTGAGCGGGCGGTTGCTGTTGAGCGGGCGGTTGCTGTTGAACTGGCGGCTGCTGTTGAACGGGCGGTTGCTGTTGAACGGGCGGCTGCTGTTGAACGGGCGGTTGTTGTTGAACTGGCTGACCTTGAGGTGGAAATCCCTGTAGCGGCTGAGCGTAACCTGGCGGCATCATTCCGGGCATTTGCATCCCTGGCGGCATCATGCCAGGCATTTGCATTCCCGGATACATCATCCCCGGCATTGGCGGCATCATTCCGGGCATTTGCATGCCCGGTTGCATCATCCCCGGCATCTTGTTTTTCTTGGCGGCTTCTGCTGCTTTACGTTCTTCTTCTTCACGGAGAAGTTTTTCGCTGACGCGTCTGGTCTTTCGCGGAGCCAAAGGAGCGGCGATGCCTTGTAGTGTTCGGTCAGCGTCAGCTCTGCTGTCCAATCGCTTATCGATCGAGTCACTATCCTTCGCCTTCTTTTCGTCAGCCTGTCGCAGAAACAGCTCCAGCGGATCAACCTCGAAGCACTTTGTACTTCGCAGCGCAGCAGCCAGATCCTGCATGGATTCGAAACGTTTAGCTGGATTCTTTTCCATTGTTCGAAGGATAATTCGATCGAGTTCTTTGGTGACGTTCGGGTTGTGAAAAGAGGGGCCAACCGGAACTTCTCCAAGATGCTTTTTTAGTAGTGCATTTGGCGTATCACCAGCAAATGGAGGCTGTCCGGTGAGAAGTTCGAAAAACGTCACGCCAAGGCTGTACATGTCGGTTTGCGCTGTCGGGGGCTTCTTCAGGATTGTCTCTGGTGCGATGTAAGTTCGCGTTCCCTGAATTGCCTTTTGTTTGCCAGCGATTAGTTTTCCAAGCCCGCCCAGGACTTTGCTGGATAACGAAAAGTCGATAACACGCGCTTCGCCGGCTTTGTTGACAAGAATATTGTCTGGCTTGATATCCCGGTGCAGCCATCCGGTTTCGTGCATGAACTGAAATGCGAGGGCGAGCGATTCTGCAAGTTTTTTAAACGTCGATTGAATTGCAGGTCGGTTGGAAATGATATGAGTTTTCAGGCTTGGCGACCGGAAAAAATCCATCACAAAGAATGCGTGGTCCCTGTTGATTTCCAACTCGTGGAATCTAAGAAATGATGGGTGATCCATCAACTTGCCAATTTTGAATTCGTGTTTCAAAACGTTTTTTTCGGCCGGGATTTTGCGAGCATCATCCAGCATCAGTTTCATCGCCAACTGCATCGGCGAACCTGGCTGACTGACCTCCCAGATTTGCGTTGTGCTTCCAGAAGCAACGCAGTTGCGGAGTTCGTAGTTGCCTACATTCATTTGTCCTTCAGACACGGTACAACTCCCGATTTAGCTCATTCACGTTTGAAGACGACAGCAATAAACTCAGCCAGATTTCCTGCGTCTGCAGAGCCACGCCGAGCTTACCTGCCGCACGCACATTCTATTTAACCAGTATAGTCTAACACGGGAATCTGATGCGAAGGCTAAAGTAAAAGACATCTATGATACTTCCCCGAGGAATCACATGGGCGATTCACGATTGTTCCGGGGCGCACAGGGTTAGACGACAAGTGGTCTGGAAATCGCGAATTTACGAGGTTTGTGGGCTTCGCTTGTTAGGGCAGGTACCTGGAGGGGCGGTTTTTCCTGCCACCCCGCTGCCTTCAGGGCCTGTAATTAAAGCGGCCCCGTTGCGGACATTGACGCATTCTGAGATAGTCTCCAATGCGAGTTTCGGCGCCAGATCAGGTCTTTATGGATTGGCCGGGGTAGTTCGGGTTCGTACTCAGGAGTTGTGGCGATGGCTGCTCGGAATTGTGCGTTTCTATTGGTAACACTGCTGATTTCATCAACGGTTTCGGCCAGTCCCGTTCGAGAAGTGCGTTTTTCCGGGATTTTGTCCCGAGCAACGTCGAATGCGGAAGAGAGAATTCTTCGGAACTTTGAAGCAATTGTTCTGCACGGGGCAACCAGTTTCTTTGGCGTTCTTGACGACGAGAGAAACGGCTGCCCTTGGCCAGAAAGTTTCGGTCTTCTGGGCGGTCCGAGTGCTCGCAAGCCGCATCTGATTTATGAGTATGACGGAAGCACTTACACCCTGTCCTTGCCTCCTCTTCAGGTTGGTCTGCCGGAAGATATCAGCGCAGAATCGTTGTGGACTGACGGTGGCTGGTCGTACGAAGTAGAGGGCGTTGATTCAGTCGCTGGCGTGAAAGCATGGAAACTCCATGCTCGTGAACGCCGCGGGCGTCATCAAACAATGTTGGTTGAGGCAGTAACTGGCATGCTGTTGAAGGCTGAAATGGATGTCTTCATGGGGCAGGGAGAAAAATTCGAACTTTCCATTCACCAGACGTCAAGTGAACAACTGGATGACGACACTGCACTGCGACTAAGTGAAGTTCAATCAGCACTTTCAGCACTTCAGTCGGCACTCAATCGTCGACCGGATATTCAACTGTCAGAACTGGCGCCACGACAAATCTTGCTTGCCAAAGAAAAGCTCAGCGAGCTGACTGTAATGGCAAAGCAGACGCCATTACAGGAGTCCGTTCTTCGGATCCAGCGAGACGTCGAATTGCAGGATCGTCGCGTTAACCTGGCAATGGTTCGTGAACAGCAATTACTCAGCAAGCCTGCTCCGCATTTTGTTCTGAACCTTGTTGCCGGAGGCACGCTGGAATCGGAGACTTTGAAGGGGAAAATCACAGTCCTGCATTTTTGGAATTACGCTGAGAAGCCGCTATCTGAGCCTTATGGCCAGGTGGGCTACCTGGAGTTTCTCTACAACAAACGGAAACAAATGGGCGTCGAAGTCGTCGGCGTTGCTACAAATAGTACTCTACAACAATCAGATCAGCTTAATGCCGGCCGCAGGACAGCTCGAAAACTTGTTGAGTTCATGAACCTGACGTATCCGATTGGTTACGACGATGGCTCGCTGTTGCGAGCATTAGGTGATCCAAGAGAAAACGGAGGAGCGTTGCCTTTGTGGATCGTCATTTCCAAGTCCGGAAAAGTCGCACACTATCAGTCCGGATTCTACGAAATCGATCGTCAGCGAGGCCTGAAGGAACTCGACGACATCATCACCACGCTTGCTGACGAGCGTGCCGAGTGAATTCAGAGGTTAATGTTTTTTGACAAAGCAACTTCGTCGATTCAAAGAACTCGGCAGATCAACATCTTCAGATATTCTGTCTCAGGGCAGGTGGCCGACACAGGGTGGTCTGCTGGTTGTCCGTGCTGTTCCAGAATCTGAATATCCCGGCCTGTTACTCGAGCAACGCCTGCAATCATTTCCAGAAAATCGGCTCGGGAAACAAGTCCGGAACAGCTGCATGTTACCAGAATGCCGCCGGGTTTCAGGACATCGACGCCCAGTTCATTCAGACGGCTATAGCCATTTAAGGCTCGTCCCAAACCGCCTCGTGTTCGTGCCATTCTGGGAGGATCGAGCACTACGACATCAAACTTTGTGCCCTGCTCTGCCATTGATTCCAGTTCTGCCCGGACATCGCCGCGTCGAAAACTGCAGCGGTCGGCGACGCCGTTCAGTTCAGCGTTCGCCGCGGCCAGTACCAAGGCCGGTTCAGACGAATCAACGCCCAGAACCCGAGTTGCCCCGCCCTTCACTGCTGCAGTAATGCCGAAGCCGCCCGAAAAGCAAAACGCGTCCAGTACGTGGCACCCTTTCACATATTTTGCAGCAAAAATTCGGTTGTCTCGCTGATCGAGATAGCACCCCGTTTTTTGCCCTTCCTGAACGTCCACTCCGTATTCCACGCCGTGGTCGTTCATGAACATTGGTCGCGGTGGTGCCTGGCCGGAAATGAGACCATCGACAATTTCGAGGCCTTCTGTTTCACGCATTCCTTTTTCGGTTCGCAACCAGATTCCCAGCGGTTGCACTTCCTGCTGAAGTGCGTCGACGATTGCATTTCGATATTTGAATAGGGCAAGACTTGTGAACTGTACAAGCAGATAGCGACCGTAAAAGTCGACCGCCAATCCTGACAGGCCGTCCGCCTCGCTAAAGATCATGCGACACGCCGTCTTATCCGACGTTAGATCAAACATGCTCCGCCGTAGTTCAACAGCGGTCTTAACTTTTTGGTGCAGCAACTCGTTGTTCAGCGGTTGATGCTGGTCCCATGAGTACAGTCGTACTCGAATATTGCTTTGCGGATTCCAGAGTCCATGAGCAACGAATTCGTTTTTTGCAGACCACAGCTCGACAATTGCTCCAGCTGCAGGTTCTTCGCCGGCGTCTGATTCAACAGCATCAATCGCCCCTTCGAACACCCATGGATGGCGTCCAAAAAACGGCTGAGCGCGACGCTCTTTCAGGACAACGCGAATCGGAGTCGAATCTGCGGGGGAATCAACGACAGGTGCTTCTGGCATAATTATTGAACTAAGTCTGCTTTATCGCAGCCATGAAACTCGGTGGAAACTCAAGCGATCCTTCAAGATCGCTGCAAACTTATCTGGGTTTAGCCCTTTGCGTGAAGCACTTGCTGCTCCATCTCTTCCAGGTAGGCCAAAAGTCGGTCGCGTTCGTTTGCAAGATGCCGAACTCGCAGCAGCGATCGAACGCGAGTTTTTAGTTCAAGTTGGTTCACCGGCTTTGTCAGAAAGTCATCGCAACCCGCCTTGACGGCTTTTTCGATGTCTCCCATTTCGTTCAATGCCGTGACCATCAAAACTGGAATGTTTTGCTTCTCTGGATCGCTCTTGATTTTCAGGCAGACTTCATAGCCGCTCATTCGTGGCATCATAATGTCTAGTAGAATCAGGTCCGGCTGTTTGGCTTCGATCGAATCCATCGTTTCCTGGCCATCGTTTGCCATCAGGATCTCATAGTCTTCGTCAGCCAGGTAAGCATCAAGCAATTCACGATTTTGCTCGTTGTCATCGGCAATCAGGACGCGGGAACCGGACAGGTCGATTTCGTTAGGAGACATATTAAGACGCGCCTTGCAATAACATCATTATGTATTGAGCCAGCCAATCGGCCGGATTTTCACAAAGTATAGGTTGTCTCTCGCCCTGCAGAAGTCTGGATAAGAACAAAACCTCTGCAGCGAAAGAACCGCCGGCTCACTAATTTAACGGGCATCTTACCGGCTTGCGAAATGGGCAGCGTCGCAGGACGTTAAAAAACTACGAAATGTCCAATCCTGCATCGATCTCAGGTGCTAGCAGTTTCAAAGCAGCCTGTGTCTTTAAACAGGCTGCCGCCCCAGTTTCGGGACACTGCTGAAGCGCGACAAGTGTGCCAAGATTTTGAACCGTGTCGATGTCGTACCAAGGGCTTAATAACTCAACGGTTAGCTGACATACTGACGCTTGCTGCAGCGTGTCAATCAACGTTCTTCCTGAGCTCCACGAAATTGATGAAAACAGGTTTTTTACCGGCTTTCGCAGGCCGATCAACACAAACCCGCCATCCGTCGCCGGGACGATCACCATATCGACTTCGGACAGTCGTTCAAACGCAAGGTCGATAATCTCTGACGGAAGGTCAGGACTATCCGAGCCGATCAGGATTGTCTTCTGAGCACCACGTTTGTTTGCGTCCTGAAAGAACCACTCAATTTTTTCTCCGAGATTCCCATCCGGCTGAAATGTCAACGCTGATTCCGCATTCATGCGAGACCGAAACCAGTCTGACGTTTCGCTGTCATTGGGAGTTGCCGCAACGACAAATACGTCGGAATGCAGTGGGCAGCGGCCAAGCAAATCCTCAACGAAAGCAGAATAGAGTACAGCAGCAGGATCGTTTCCGATCGTTGCGGCCAGTCGAGTCTTGGTTTTTCCGGATACTGGTTGGCGAGCGAACATTCCGAGCAACTTCATCCGCCCTGCCCTTCCGAACGGCTGCGTTCTTGTAGGACCCAAACTGTGTGCGAGTGAATGCGTAGCGATCGCTGACGAGCATCAATCAGGCGTTTCAGCAGCATACGGTTCACCATGCCGCGAAAACGAACTCGGCCATCAATTTCCACGACCGGAACAAATTGCGAATGTTGTGCAAGGTGTTCCGGTGACTGATCGATATCGACTACTTCAATCATTGGCAGTGCGTCTGCGAATTCCTGTAATACAAGCATTGCCCGATCACATAATTCACATGATTGCCGAGTGTAAAATCTGAGCGATTTAAACACGGGCTGTGTTGCACTTTGATGTTTAGTCGGTGCTTTCGCGTTTCGAAATGCCTGCCAGCCAGCGACATAAAAACTCACTGCAATCAGAAGATGAAAGTTTCGCGACCTGTACCATGCCGATGGGAAATCGATGGGAATTGCAGTCCAGCGGTCTGCGAAAATCAGGCAAGACATTACCGCGCCAAGCACCAGAAACAGAATGCCGACGTTTGCGTTAACTCTTTTTACTGAAACGTTTTTCGGCATTTGGCGGTCAGAAAGCAGCATTCTGGCTGACTGAAGATTTGAGGGAGCTAGCGCGATGAAACCAGCCAAAACTTGACACGAATCACTAAAACACCAGCCAATCACATACTGGCTGAGTATATCCTAGCACTTTCTGTTTCTGTCTGTCATTGGTACAGACTTAGCCTGAGCTTGTGTGGACTTCGTCGAGTGGACCAGCATTTCTCGTTTTATGCAAATTCAGCAGGCCAACAAAGCATTCTGCAGTCTCCTATCCGCCAGCGGACTGTTGAGCGAGCAGAAGATTCGCTCTCTACTCCATGACTTTCCGCAGCATGCCGAGTCCTCTACCATTTTTGCCTCGTTTCTGGTCGAAGAAGGTCTGCTCACCAAATGGCAGGCTGGAAAACTTTTGCAGGGAAAGAATCGTGGCTTCTTCCTTGGGCCATATAAGCTGCTTCGGCATTTGGCGAAGGGGGCATGAGCACGCTATACGTAGCCGAACACACGGAAACGGGCGAGATTCATGCTTTAAAGGTTCTACCACCATCGAAGGCTGAAGCCAGTGACGCATCATACCTGCCTCGGTTTCTTCGCGAAGCCAGGCTCGCGTCGCAGTTGCATCATCCTAACGTAATTTGCGTACACGAAATTTTCAGCGCACAGGATGAACAGACGACTGTTCATTTCATGTCCATGGAGTTTATTGAAGGTGCTGATCTGTTCAATAAAGTGGCGTTGGGTGGCCCTTTGCCAATTCGTCTCGCGGCTGAAGTGATACGTCAGGCGGCCACAGGCTTGGGTTATGCTCATGGTCAGGGGCTGATTCATCGTGATGTCAAGCCGGGAAATCTGTTTGAAGCAGTGGATGGCACCGTAAAGTTGCTGGATCTTGGTTTAGCCGGACTGGCTGAAGACGGAGGACCGGAAAATCTTACTCGAGACTACAACGAACGCGTTCTGGGAACAGCCGACTATTTAGCTCCGGAACAGGCGGTTGACAGCCACCGGGCCGATTCACGAGCCGATATTTATGCCCTTGGCTGCACTTTTTACTACTTGCTAACCGGTCGGCCGCCATTTATTGACGGCACACTTCCGCAGCGAATTCTGGCGCATCAAACAAAAAGTCCGCAGGACGTCAGGACAATTCGTCGCGATGTTCCGCAACCACTTTTCGATGTGCTGCAGAAGATGTTAGTTAAACAGCGAGCAAAAAGAATTCAACACGCAGCGGATGTTGTTGACCTTATTGAAGCGTGGCTCAGGTCAACGGATGGAGATCCATGTTTCGATCAGCCAGCCGCAATGATTGTCCAGGACAGCAAGCTACGGGGGCGGCGACTTCAGCGAATTCAACCAGCCGATCGTGCAGTGTCCAGGGAGTCGCCGACAGATTCTATAGAAGCGGTCGAAACACAGACAGCGGCATCGGTATCAGCTTATGCCAGTTCAGCAATACAACGCACCAATCCTGAAACATCGTACTCAAAAGAGTTCGAACAATTTCTGGAAAACCTTGACGAGGCCCATGGCGTTCATGATGTGATGAATCGAGATTTCCTGAAGCAACGCAGAAGGACCTACAGCGTCGTGACGCACGTTGAAGCATGGGCTGCGTCAGGGCCAGAGAAAGATCTAAGTCGTCAATCTGCATGCCAAGCTGCTACATCATCCTCAGTTCAGCGTCGTCGTTTGTTGGATTTGGGGCAGTCGTTCTTGCGCTTTGCTTTGTGCGCTGGGTTAGTTGGCGTTGTTGCGTTTGGCCTGAATAAGTGGGGAAGTCGAATTTTGCAAATGGTTCTTGAGGCGTGGTAACGGAGTTAGTCCGTTTTTCTTGAGACGCTGAGATGCTGAGACGCTGTCATGGTCGGCCCCGGCCCCGGCGTCGCTCAGCCAGTTCATGATTGCCGAGTTCCAGGTGAACCGACTGTGCTGATTTTACTGGTGCTATGAAATGTGTGGCCGCGTTGCCTTCCCAATCGCGCAGGTCGCACGTTTTCGCCGGGCAAACTCTGATTTTCGCTGCGCACGGTATGTCGCCGCGACCTAGCCTCTCCACACCCCTTAATAGCTCCCGGACTGGCCTCAGACTTCGCACCAGACCAATCCGAGTTCCATGCAAAATCAAAATACAGACCGTTGTTACCTTAGAAAATTGCGTCAAATACATACAGTCGCCGTCCTGATCGCAGGCGCGGCCCTAGTGGTGACGGGTCAGTCTGCGCATTCCGCAGGACTAATCCGAGTAAGCGACGGACAGCAAGTCTACGAAGGGAAAGTCGTAGCTCTGTCGAGATCTAACTGCTCGTTGATGGACCGTCAGGGACAACTGGTACATCTCGACGTAAATGCACTAAAAAGTCTCGACAAGGTTTCTTCGCACTATCAACCGCTTTCGACAAGTGCGTTTCGACAGGAGCTGCGACACGAATTTTCGAGCCAGTACGAAGTCGTTGGGACGGCGCGATATCTCGTGTGTGCTGCAAACGGCAGTGCTACTAAATTTGCGAAGCTGTTTGAATCGATTTATCGTGATGTAGAACAGTTCTATCGCGTTCGAGGATTTAAGGTAAATGCTCCTGAATTTCCTCTTGTCGCAGTTGTCTTTGGATCTCAGCGAGAATTTGCCGAGTACTGCGTTCGCGATGGGATTACTCCGTCGCAGACACTTATGGGATATTATTCGCTAAAGACTAATCGCGTAGCTTTGTTTGATGATCCCAGCCTTGTCATTACGTCGCAACATGAATTGGGTGCGACAGCGATAGGAATGCGTCCTGCTGCAGTTCTTGCTTCAAATGGCATGGCAGCGGAAACGGCAAACACAATCATCCACGAGACAACTCATCAGGTCGGCTACAACATTGGCATTCACTCCAGGTTGGGTAAGACGCCAACATGGATTGTAGAAGGCCTTGCGACAGTTCTTGAACCATCGGGAATGCGAACGACAAAAGGCCGGCAGCTAATTAGTGACAGAATTAACAATGAACGCGCTGTCTGGTTTGAGCAACGGCATCGTCCTGCAAGAAGAGCGGGCAACTTTGCAATGCTGGTTGCTTCGGACGAGTACTTTCATCAGAACACGCTTGATTCTTATAGCGAGTCCTGGGCTTTTGCATTCTTCCTGATGGAGAATGCTTCGCGACGTCAGGACTTTGTCGCCTATCTGCAACAGATTGGGCAGCGCGATCCGATGCAGCCGTATTCTGCAAAGGAACGTCTGGCGGATTTTCAGTCTGCGTTTGGTGATATCAGTCGACTTGAGGTTGAGTTCATCCGGTTCATGGATCGGATGTAGCCGGGATCCGACCGGCCTGGGCGAACACCTATGCTGCAGCCGAAGTATCTGCTGATCGACGCTGCTCCAGTTCTCCGTGAATCAGTAACCCTCGGACGACTGCGGTTGCTGGGTCGTCGGCCACCCTGACAGACAGAATGCTGCCAGTGATGTCGTGGTCAACGAATCGTTCGGTAATGGCGCCCGTAAAACCGCCCACCTGCGTGGCCCCGCCGGCGCAAATGACAGACAGTCGTTCGGAGGAAGCAGCCCGCACAGCCTGAGCCTGCAAAAGGCTTCTTGCCGTTTTCGCAATGCGGTTCAGAAGAACGCCATATAATCGTGAAAGCGTCTTTTCGCGTTCGCCCGTTCCATTGCGAAGGTGAACATTGGGATTGTGCTTCCAATCGCGAACGCCAGCCAGGTCTGGATAACACTCCCCCGCTGCATCCCAGGTTCGCAGCTTGAATTGGTCGGCTAGTTCACTGTCGATCCAGTTCGCTCCAACGTTAATCGTTTCGTGGGCGAGTTCCCGTCCGAATCGGGAAATACTTACCTGTGATGATTCAGCACCAATCACAATCGTGATGCCGGAGAACTGAGTTTCGTTGCCCGTTGCCAGCGTGACCGCGTTGGCTGCTGAACATTCCACGGGAACATAGCCGTGCATGCGAATCAGGCGAGTGAGAAATTCGGAGTTTGCAGGCATGGAACGGCCACCGGGGCCGGAGAAGCAGCAAAATGCTGAACCGACGACTGCTTTTGGCAGAATCGCCTGAGTCAGAATGCTCAGAATCTGTCTTGCAGGCGCATCGGCTGTGGGTATCTTCCCGTCCATAAACAAAGGGGCGCATGGCATTCGGCTAAGCCAACGTACCTGTTCGGCCCGGTTTCCAAAAACGACAAGGCTGTCTTCGCATTCCGCGTAGGAAATCTTCCTGTCAGTCAACGCTTGACAGTATCGGTTTTCCTTCGGCAGCACAGCATACTCGGCGCGTTCGCTGTAGAGTCTGACAAGTTTCCTGTCGATCGTACTGCGGAATGCGGAACGAATGACATGGCATCCAAAATCAATGGCAGTAATCATGCGTCCGCCTGCTCCTCAAGAAAATTCAATGCCCTGTCAAACCGGTTCGAATCCTGTGGCTGGCCCTCTGTTGCAGCGGGTCTTGCCGCAGTTTTTTCCTGCTGAGCTGCTGGTAATCCAGTGGTCTGCATAGCTGGTTGTGCACGGCGTGCGTCTCGAGCACCCATCGACATGTGTGGCGGCGCGATCTGAGTGTGGGCACTATCAATTCTCAAACGCTGCGGCCCGGATGGCTTTCCAAACAATGTGATTCTCAGAGGTAGTTCTGTCTGTTGCAACTCAAAAGGTAAGCGGTTCTTGATGAGATCATCTAGATCGCTCCAGCACTCATTGCTGTTGGATTCCGGTTCGCCGACAGGGGTGAGCGTTGATGAATCTGCAGCGGCTTCAGTAAACGCTAACTCGGCCGTTGCTGATTCAGGCGATTCAGTGGAGGCCACGTTCATATCGGATTTCATTTCTGCAGCATCCGGGAATGTCGCTATCTCAGGTTTCCACCAATCAGCGCCAAACCATTCGTGTTCATTCACTAAGGAATTGCCCATTTGACGCTGCTCCGTATTTTCTCCGCCCACTTTTTCTAAAAACTCAGCTTCAGATCCAGTGTTGATATTGGATGCTGTCGATTCGCTTAGTTCGGGAATCGGCATTTCCAGACCTGAGAAGCCAATTTCGTAACAGCCCGCGGACAGCACGGGACAATTGTCGCCGACTTCTGGAACCAAACCGTCTTCAACGGTGTTAGCTTCGGTGGGAATGCTCGAATGCCGTTGCTGGTGGGAAGGTATTGAAGAAGCTGTCTGGTTGGGCAACAGATCGCCGTTTGAGCTAGCAGGTTTTTTCGCCGTGGAATTTTGTCTTCGTGCGGTAGATTCCGCTTTGCGTTCGTTTTGTGTCTTGACCCAACCGATTGCGATCAAACCCATTGCGAAAACGAGTCCCAGAAGGAACATCGCATTCCACATTGCAGCATTCGATTCGTTGTTCTCGATTGTTGATTCGAGCGACTCGGTTTCTTCTAAGACAGTAAACGCGTCGCTGGCGTTTTTTTCGAAAGACGCCTGCCGGAAAGGATCCTCGGAGAGTGGTTTGTTCGAAGAAGAATCGCGGGTTAGCAATTCCATCTGTCCGGCGATCTGTACATCTTCGTTGTCTGATAGATGACCGTCCTGAAATGCATATGTGTCATTTGTCAGCGATGGGATTGTCAAGAGGCTATCGTTGCTGACTGACACTGTGTGAGACGCCGCAGGCTGATTAGTGTACGCAGTGTTGTCAGACATATGAGAAACGCTGGAAACTCGCCCCCCTCCGAACGCGTTCCTGCTTCGAACCTGAATCACGTCACCGTGCATGAGTGGAGCGTTTGGTGCTCTGACAACAGAGCGTGCACTTCCGAAATCGGTCTGCGTTACAGCGAATTCGTAAAGGTGTTCAGGAAAACTGGATGTCACGTCACGCAGGAGAATCACTTCGTCTGCGTTAAGCGGAATTACATGAGGATTTCCGTCTGCGATAAGTACAACGTTTCTTGTTGGCAGGTTTGTTGCCGCCAATTCTCTGAAGATAACGATGTCACCAGGTACAAGCTGAGAGCCACGCCCATTCATTTGGGGTATCAGATTATCGCTAAACACATCCTTTAATGGGTTACCACGCAGGATCAGTGCATTTCCTTCCGGAGCCGCAAGTCCTGAACGCTGAAGAACGTCAAGTACATGCACCACACTGCCAATTTCGAAAGGAACAATGTCAGCCTGAGGAACGTCACCGGCAACGGTGTACATGGCAGCGTCTTGCGCAGCGACATTGTTTGTCAGCACAAGTGCTGCAAATGCGAGCGAAATTGAAAGCAGCCGATCCATAGCTTGAACCCCGAAATTCATCTGATCTCTGGTCGAACCTTTCCATGGTTCGAATTTCGGCGGAATCTGCGCAACGCGAATCTGTTCGCTGACGCCGCTACTTCTAGAACAATCGGCACTTGACGCTCAGGGTTTGACAGTTTCCCGGATAGCGTAGAATGAGTCAGCAGATTCGTTTTTGTGTCACATCATTCAAGATCGGCCGTTTGCGTCACTCCTTGTTCGTGGTCGGCTGAATTATCCGGAAAAATAGAGCAAATTGCCTAACCGCTACAATCGGAATTTAGGATGGAGAGCCTGCCCTGCCCTATCCGATACTACTCTCCACGAAGGAAATTAAACGACCGTTCACGGGATGTGAGAACATTGTTCTCTGCTGAGTGGACGGTAGCTCTGATGCATTGGGAAGGGATAACTAATGCGCCCACGTTTGCGAGTGTTTGCCGGCGACGGTGAACCAACTGGTCCGGAATTGAACGCTCCGGAAGTGTCGATGGAGTTGCAGGAGCTCACAAGGATCCTGTCTGATGCAATAATCTGGGATCGATCCTGGCTGGCAGACCTGGCAGACGAACGAGTGAAAATTTCAGCAGACCTTTACGAAGTTCTGACTGTGTACTCGCAGTTGAGGCCGAGTGCTTAAGATCGTCGATGTCTGGATTCATGTCCAACAGGAACTCCTGCTGCAAAGCAGGAGTTTTTTCATGCGCTATGCATTAGGCTTTCGTCGGCCGAGTGTTTGTTGTTGCTGTTGAGTAAGCTTATAGAAGTGACCATGGAACGTTTTGAGCTTCAGCGCGAATGCACTGACACCATGCCCTGTTAGCCGCCCTGAGTTTGTTCAAATTCGCTGGAGAGTCGGAAAATGAGCCTGCGTGATGATGCCATTGCAATTTGGAAAGCGGCAGTGGCTGCGGTTGATTCGGAGCGACTGGTGGGTCACAGCATCGTCTGCGAAGACGGCAGCATATGCATCGGCGAAGACCGAGTTGATTTAGCCACGACAGGGCGAATCGAAGTGGTTGGCGCAGGAAAGGCCGGAGCCGGGATGGCTCGCGGGGTACTGGCCGCGTTGAGCGGACTTCCCGCCAACGTGGATCTGGGCGGCTGGGTCAACGTTCCTGAAGACTGCGTCGAATCGCTCGACAGGATTCACTTGCATGCGGCTCGACCGGCTGGCATCAATGAGCCAACGCAGGCGGGGGTTGACGGGACACTGCAGATTATTAATCGCATTCAAACGCTCGGCGAAAACGATCTTTGCATCGTGTTGATTTCGGGAGGTGGTAGTGCCTTATTGCCTGCTCCGGTTCCGGAAGTTTCGCTTGAGTCCAAGCAGTTAGTGACCCGGTTTTTAGCGTCAGCGGGGGCGCCCATCAGCGATTTGAATGTCGTGCGAAGTCAGATTTCCCTTGTTAAGGGAGGTGGACTTCTAAGGCATTGTGGGGCTGGAAAACTAATTGCTTTGGTTATCTCAGACGTCATCGGCGACCCATTGGACATTATTGCATCAGGTCCGACCGTACCGCGGACGAGTTGTCCTGCTGACGCGCTTGCGGTGCTGGCGAGATACGACTCTGAGCAAAAGTTAGTTCCCGACAGCGTCTATGCCTATCTTGAATCGCAGTTAACGCTTCGGGAACAGGATCCGCCTTTGTGTGATTTCAGCAATTATGTCATTGGTTCCAACCAGGTTGCGATTAGTGCTGCCGAAGTTGAAGCTCTGAATCGAGGGTATTCGGTTATCAACCTCGGATCTCAGAACTGCGGTAGTGCTCGCGGGCTCGGTGAAGCTTTAATTAATCGTCTACAACAACTTCGAAAACAATCAGACGTACGTTCTCCGAAATGCATCCTCGCAGGTGGCGAAACTACTGTTGAGCTGGCTGAAACCCTGACGCCCCGACGCGGAGGGCGAAATCAGGAAGTTGTTTTGGCGGCGATTGCAGCAAATAGTTCTGCCTCTGAATGGCGCGACCTGATTTTGCTATCGGGAGGAACTGACGGTGAAGACGGACCGACAGACGCTGCCGGCGCATGGGCGGATGAACAGTTGGTCAAGGATATTGTGGCTCGCAGTCTGTCTGCACACGAACATCTTGCGATCAATAATTCTTATCCGTTTTTTGATGCCGTTGGTGGGCTACTTATGACTGGCCCTACGCATACGAACGTGATGGATGTCGCAGTCGGACTTCTGGGACGGTAACGCAACGGTTAGCTGCGCTGCTTCTGATAGATTTCTGACAGCACATCTTCGACTGTTTTGAATTTCTTGCCGCCCTGCTTCACGGTTTCAATTCTGGACAGTGCGTCCTGTGTTGTGTGGCCGACGCTAAGAAGAGCTTCGTAGGCTTCACCAAGTACATCGGGTGCCGCACTGTCGGGTACGTCCGTGGCAATCATCAATGCGAACTTGGCCATTTTTCTTCGCAGCTTCGCGACGATGCGTTCGGCAACCGCCGGTCCAACTCCAGGAAGCGTGCTTAGCTGCTTGATGTCACGTTCTTCAATGGCGGTCGCCACTTCGCGAACAGGCCTCACCATTGCTCGCAGCGCTTTTTTAACGCCGACGCCGTCTACCGAGCACACCAGTTCGAAGAATTCTTTTTCAGCTTCGCTCGCAAAACCGATGATGCGCGGGGTCAGACGTCCCTGCTGTGGATTGCCCTCGAGATACTCAATTGTTTTAAGGCTGATTTCTTCCCCGATGGAAGATTGCAGCTGGCGCCTGACAAGATCTGGAACAAGGACTTCGTATTCGAATCCGTTGACAAGCAGAAATGCACAAACTTCGGTCAGGCCTACAAGCTTGCCAGTGATTCGAGTAATCAAGGTACCATTCCAGATTCAGGTTAAGTCATCACGTCTGCGCCGTCACCGCATCAGCTTTGCAGGTCGCGATCGACAGCGTTTTCCGCTGACTTGCGGCCACGAACGATGCTCTTGCGTAATGCGGGCTTATCTTCCAAAAGCCACAAGCTTCTGTAAGTTGCTCTACGCTGCGAATTTGACAGTATGGTACAGGCACAAGGCAATGGCAGAAGCATCAGCAACGTCATTCGGTTCCGGAATTGCGTCCAGCCGTAGCTCGGCCTTCACGGCATGCTGAATTTGCTCTTTTGGAGCGCGACCGCTACCCGTTAACAGACGTTTGATTTGCGTGGGGCTATAACTGACGATGGGAATTTTCGCGTCCGACAGAGTTAGTAAAATTGCACCTCGGACGTGAGCCATCAGTAAGGCCGTCTTTGGGTTTTGCCGGTGAGAAAAAACCTGTTCGATGGCCGCAACTTCCGGGCGAAGTTCTTCCAGCACCTCACGCAGTCCCTTGGCAATCTCAGAGATCCGAAATTGAAGAGTTGCCTTTTGTGTTGACCTGAGAATTCCACCTTCGACCAGAAATGGGCCTTTTGCCCGGCGTTCAAGCAGCGCGTAACCTGTTTTAGCAAGGCCAGGGTCGATGCCTAAGTAGCGATCATGAGTGGTGATGTGCTGGTGAGTATTGGCTGCGAATGACATAGGGCTCCCGTGAAAACGTCTAAGCCGCGTTTATATTTCTGTATTCGGCGTTCTTGTTAGCAGTACTACAGCTGTAGCTGTAATCGCTTCATTTCGGCCCACCGGGCCAACCGCTTCGCCTGATTTCGCCTTCACGTTGACACAATCCGTACCAATTTTTAACAGATCGGACAAACGTTGGCGAATCAGCGGTTTCCACTGTCCCAGGCGAGGGTGTTCTGCGCAGATCGTGCAGTCAAGGTTTTGCAGTTTCCACCCGTCCTGCGTGAGTTGCTCCCAGACGTGCCCGAGTAACTTTGTCGAATCCGCATTTTTCCAGTCATTCGATGTATTCGGAAACCATTCACCAATGTCACCGCGACCTGTCGCGCCTAGTAAAGCGTCGATAATCGCGTGCAGAAGGACGTCTGCGTCGCTGTGACCATCGAGGCCAAAATCGCAGTCGATCGTGATTCCACCGAGAATTAACGGGCGACCGGGGATCGTTCGATGTGTGTCCTGCCCTTCTCCGACTCTAAAAACCGGCAATTCCTGCATGTTGGACGAGCCCTTTATGGATTTGAGCGTATCTACCTGACGCCAATGTGAAGACTGGGAATTCAGCACGCTTAAGACGCACCTCTGACGTTGACCGAAGCTGTTGCGTTCCAATAGTTTTCACAAGTGAGGCACCACTTTGTGTTGCCGTGAGTTTGGCAAAGGTATGCTTGAATTACGATCCTCTGCACATTGCATTTCCGAATGACGCGCAGCTTTCGACAACTTTTTGTCCTTGTATTGCTGAGCACATCTGGCTGCGCGCTGTTTAGCACAGGCCGGAATGAACTGATTTTGTCACAGGAACGTTTGAGGCCAGATCAGGCGGCAGACTTCGCAGCAGATCACCCGATTCGCAGAGTCGTTCGTCTGGATACTTCCATTGTTTCAGCTTTGGCCACTGATCGCAGAATGCGAGAAGTGGCGTGGGAAGAGCTGGATGAAAGCGGCTTGATGTCTCCAGCAGAACGCCGCCGGCTTAATCAAAGCGGTCTGCGTGTTGGTGTTTCGGGAGGTACGCTTCCGTGGGCTTTGGAAAGTCTGTTGCGTGGCGAGCGTGTGAATTCTGAATCAGCTTTTAGTTCAGCTCGGCTTGGTGACCATTCCACCAGTTTTGGTTCACACGTCGCGATTCCTCAAGGCAGCAATTCAATTATCGAGTTGTCGGCTGAGGATCACAGCCTTGTGATTCCTGCAGGACGCATTGCCGGAATGAATAAAGGCGGAGAACTGGACGGCGCTCGCTGCGTTCTCGAAATGACAGCCACTGAGTATGGCGATGGATGGGTGGTCATCCGATTTCTGCCACAGTTGCATCATGGAAGCCGAACGATGCGATATAGCATTTCGGAGTCCGGCGAAAAACTGCCGATCCGACAACGCATCCAACCGCTGTATGAACAGCAGTTTGAAGTGAAGCTGCACACAAACGAAACGCTTGTTATCGGTTATCAGATGCAGGACGACTGGACTGTTGGCCGCCTGCTGTTTCAATCTGATTCGCTGACTTCCAAAACCGAACGCCTGCTGGCAATTCAGTTAACGCAGATTGAAGAAGTCGCGGGACAGAAGTCTATGGATGTCAGCTACAGCAAGTATTAGCCGATTTCCTATCAGGGTTTTGGTCTTCTTTTACCGGATAGAAAACAGCCTGTCTGCCTATCGCACGACAGCCAGTCAGGCGACCGTTGTGAATCTCAGTGAAAATTGCGTAAAACGAAAAAGCCATCGAGCGGGAACTCGATGGCTTCAGTTTTTTGACGATGATGTGGTTGTCGTTTAGACCTTACCGAAGACCGTTTTGCCGGTGCTGCGAAGGTCATCACATGCTCGCATCATTCGGTTAGCGACTCCGGTTTCGCCCAGCTTCAGGTAGGTGCGTGGGTCGTAAGCTTTCTTTGACCCGATTTCACCATCAATCATCAGCACTTCGTCGTAGTGCTTCAGAATCCAGTCGGCGATTGGTCGAGTAAACGCGTACTGGGTGTCGGTGTCGATGTTCATCTTGACAACACCGTAGTCCAGGGTTTCCTGAAGCTGTGCAGTTGATGTTCCCGATCCGCCGTGGAATACCAAGTCGAATTCGGCTGCGGGACCGTGTTTGTCTGTAACGGCCTTCTGGCCGTCGCGAAGAATTTCCGGACGCAACTTTACTGCGCCTGGCTTGTAGTGACCATGCACGTTGCCGAAGGTCGCGGCAAACATGAATCGCCCCAGGCCGTGCAGTGCTTCGTAAACCTGAACCATGTCGTCTGGAGTTGTGTATAGCTTTTCGGCTGGCATGTCGGAATGGTCAATGCCGTCTTCTTCGCCACCAACAACTCCGGCTTCAACTTCCAGAATGATGTCGTTTGCTGCACATAGCTTCAGCAGTTCCTGACTTTGTGCAATGTTCTTGTCCAGTGGCAACTCAGAACCATCGTACATGTGTGACTGGAACAGATTGCCCTGGCCTGCGGCTCGACGGGCGGCCGTAGCTGCGATAAGTGGCTTCAGGAAACTATCAACCTTTTTCGGCTGGCAGTGATCTGTATGCAGAGCTACAAGCACATCATACTTCTCGGCCAGTCGATGGGCGGCTTCTGCAAGGACGATGACACCGTGAACGGCATCTTTTACGTTCTGTCCGGAAGCGAACTCGCCAGCCCCGGTTGAAAACTGAATGATACCGTCTGACTTTGCATCAGCGAACGCTTTCAAAGCGGCGTTGATCGTGACAATCGACGTGACATTGATTCCTGGATAGGCGTAGCCTCCCTGTTGTGCTGCGTCGAGCATCTTGGCGTACTGTTCGGGAGTTGCAATTGGCATCGTTCAGATTGTCCTTTTAGAGCTTGGCACTCAAGATTAATGTCAACAAACCATGTTGACGGTGAGGGCGATGGTCAAGAATTTAACCTTGTCTTGTCAAACGGGGAATTTCGAAACGGAAACCCCGTCAGGGTGCTCAAACTGAGTTTACGTCAGCACATTGCTTCGCGGCAAATAATCGCGATTTACCGACCTGTTTACGCTCGCTTGGCAGTTTGAGGACCACTTTCGCCGTGCCGCACAGAGTACCGTCTGCAACTTACTCTGCAAGCTTTCCCCCCCCGGGAAACAGTCTGTGAATGACATTCTCAGGGAAACGATGGTGTGGAATAGCCAGCGCCCTGTACGCGAGAAGCCTTTTCGGTGTTTAACGCGGGGCTCGGCTCAGGTTTTGCAAATTCCAGCGGGTGTTCCACGCCAGTTGGGCCCGCTACCTGCTTCACTGAAAAGTCATCCACAAATACTTCGGCGGCCCCGTTGATGGCCATCCAGAACTTTAGCGGCCCCGTTTCGGAAGCCTGCCGCAGTATTCTGAACGTCCGCCACGATGGTTCCAGCGTCGGCTTGACGGCAAATTCGGGCCCTAAATCACTATCAAAAGCCAGAAACGGAGCCGGCTGGTCGGGAGGGATCGCCTGTCCCAGTTTAACGCGTCCGGTTACTTCGTAGATTGCACCGCTGATAGCGTTGATTTCAGGTGACCGCACTAAAATCGCGGGCTTGTCCAGATCGGGCGTGTTTTCGCCCTTTCGCCAGGCACGGATTCTGAGAATATGATTGTCGCCGCGGTTCTCTGTCACAATATCCGCACTGGCATGGTACATGTTTTCCTGAGGCGAAACAGGTTTCCACGCACCATCCGAAAGCAACCGTAGATTGTCGAAGCTCCCCGACGGCACCAGGTTGTCCGATACGAAGCCTGTTTGGATCTGTTCCGCCATCGCCCAATAGTCCGGGAGTGTGGAAAAGCTTACAGCGTGGGGGCTTGCCATTGGTGTTGGCAGCGACTGAACGGCTCGATACCAATAACGATTCTGAATTTTCCGAAGCTCTCGCATGCATGCTCGAGCATGCTTTTCAGCAGACATGAAATCTCTAAGTTCTAAAGCCTGTTGAGCAGTGCTGCGCATTGACCGTGCCTGAACAAACATCTGTGCGGATGTTGTATCTGCGCCAGCTATACTGTTGTCTATTTCTGCACAGGTACTTGCCACTCGCGACATTTTCAGTTCGGCTAGCTCAACGAAAAGCTGTCCCGCACGTTCAGCGTTTCGTTGAACACGTTTTTCGATTATCTGGCGATTCTTCTGATCAGCCGAAACCAGGATGATCGCGAGCTGATCGAAATCATCAATGTTGATTAGCAAACCACCCGCGGTGGGCTGGCGACGGAGTCCCTGAGTGCCTGTTGCTGAAACGCGCCACGCCGACGCTGTTTCTGTGGCCGCGACAGTCATTGTTCCCTGCGAAGCAAACAGTTCCTGCGGGACAAACTGAGAAGCGTTGTCCCAGAACCCTGCCAAAATAAGTGACATTCCCGGACTATTGATTAAGGCGGCATCTGGACCTGCAGGCGCCGTCAAATACCCATTAGTATTTGAATTTTGCGTTCCCTGGTTCTGCCAGAACGCATTTGTTTTTTCGGCAGGGTTCACTGATCCGGCGACCTTGACGTCGATGTGGCCTTCTACGCGACCCTGCCCCAGCAATGGCTCGATAATGTCAAGATACAAGAGTGCAAGCTCAACTGCCTTTGCGATTTCCTGTTGCTTAGGCGTGGCCGTTTCCAGGGGGCGTGTCTTCCAGAATCCCACGCCGCGAGCACCCGATGACAGCAAAGCCACCATTTGCATCATCACTTGTTCCGGTTCCACTACAGCATCATCGAGACCCAGTCGTCTTCGCCAGTTACTTAACGCTGGTGAGGGTTCGGTTTGAATCCATTCCCAGGGGAGAGTCAGCTGAGCTGACGAGTTCTGTCGAACATAGGATCGATTTCTGGCTTCACCAAACGAGTACAGTCCGCCAACGGAATGTTGAGTAATCCCGACCAGATCCAACTGCCTGGAAGCAACTCCTTCCAGGGAAAGCACATCGGCCATGAGCGGTCGTCGCAACAGTCGATCTGCACTGCGAACTTCTCGCCCCCAAGCCATCAAGTGCGGCATTTGATCTGCAGTGACACCCGTTCCAAGGTACCAAATCGATGGAAGGGAGTGCGTTGTTTCCAGCGGTGGTAGTCCCTGCAGTGGTGTGCTGAAGTCGGCTGGATCGAATTCAGGATGAGGCGGAGTTGCGATGATCAGCAACTTCTGATTGATAAGGCTTTGCATCCGTTGTGTCGCGTTCAGGTCGCCAACCCAGACTCCATTGACTCCGATGCGTTTAAAGAATTCTTCAGATTCACCATGATCAGGCATAAAACGAGGGAAGATGCGTTGCCCATCTGCCACTACCTGGCCTCGCTGAATTTCGACGCGGTTGGTCAACCTGACAGCCGAAACTGGTTCCGGCGGCACCCCATCATTTGCTGGAGAAACTACAGGGCCGTATTCGACATCGCCGACATCAATGAATGTCGTACCTTTGTGGACTTCTGCCGTTAAGACGCATCCATCAAGGTATGCGCCAGTAGCGTCTACGCCTGAGCGAGACATCTCAGTTCTCAGTTTACGAATCTTATCATTCACCGTAGCCGGTGTTCCTGACGCGGTAAGTAACTGCCACGCCTCTGTTTCGTTGCCTGCATCGCCTTGCAGCAATGTGACAACTTGCTTTCCCGATCGTGGATCAACCTGCGTTGGGAGTACCAGCCGTAGACCAAACTGCACACCGCTTTGACTAGAACTGACCTTTACGCTTGCCGAAAAGTCATCATGGACACGCGTCTGGGGCTGATCCAGCGTCAGTTGAACTCTCTGAAAGTCGGCAGTTGATTCAAGGTGAATTCGAGTAAACGTTAGTTGACGTTCCGTTTTGTGCGTCTGTTGTTGCAATCTGACAGATGGCGCTGCGGACAAGTCGACTCGCCAGTCTGCGAGTTCGTCATCGGCCAGCAGTCTTACGTCCGAAACCGCTCCGATCACTGCCAGCACAGCGATGAAAGATTTCATCGCCAGAACACCATTCGCCAAAAATGGTTCACGACGCAGGGATTGCGCAAAGCAGCCAACAACACATCTGCTGAAACGAAGCATGTGTGATCGCATTGAGTCAAAGGTGGATGAAATCCTTGTCACAGCAAAATTTCCACGTCAGTCGACGTTGGCGGCGGGTTCGCTAGGCGTTTTAGCAACTACACAAAAATCGACGCGGCTAAGTATCCATGCTCGTTATTGCAGCTTGCAAAACGGCCGCTTTTTGGAGTTAAAACTCTAACAAATCAATGTTTTTTTGCCGAGGCCAGAATTCTGTCACAGGAATGAAGTCGCTTCCTGTGACAGAAATGACTTTCGTTGCACTTTTACTCCGTAGTCCTTCTTCGCAGTTTTGTATCAGGGTGCTTGACCAACTCAAATAACCTGCGAACAATCACATTTGGCTCGGGCCTGAAGTGCTTTCGGGCAATGCGTCCAATCTGGGACGTGGTGGGGGTGAATCGATTCTGTTGATGTTGCCGGTTATATCAGATTTGTCGGTCCGCCAAGCGGGGGGTTGATACCCTTTCATCAGGTGATTATCTACTTTTTGAGACCATATTTCCTTGCGACACATCTTTCGTCCGAACACAATCCAAGCTCCCCTTTGCACTGAACGAGAGCTCTTGCCATGACACAGCCAAAACGCTTTCAGGACCGAAAGATAGATGAGTTGCCTGCAGAACTTGTCGAACTCGGAGAGATCCTGAAGTCGATCGACATCGAAAAAAAGACCGAAGTATTGGCCTGCTTCAATCGAGTTTCTGAGTCCGTCTTGCGGAGACGGCGCATCCTTGGTCTCGTTCAGGAAGCCCTTTCTCAACTGCGTCTTGACGTCAAGTACCTGATGTTCGATCTGGAAATGACTCGGCGCGAAAGAGATGAGCTGCAATCGCGAATTGAAGGTGAAGACCGCACCTTCTGAGTTGTGTTCATTTTTTTGACCGCTGATCAACAAAAAAAGGCAGCCTTCATTTGAAGGCTGCCTTTTTTGTTTTTCGAAACGCGGTCACGTTGATTAACTACGCAACATCAAATTCTTCTTCATCCGTAGCACCGTTCACAAGATCGTTGCCTACGAACATATTTCCAACGTTGCCGGGACCATGGTCATAGCAATCGTCGTTGTGCCACAATGGAAGACCGGCTGCATAACGTGCGGCCAGCATCATTACTTTTTCTTCGGAACCAGGCTTTGCAGCCGTAGGAGCTCCGGGGTCAACGCCAAGCGACTTTAATTCTTCTTCAAAGCCCGCATCAAGATCGCTTAGAAACTCGTAACCCTCGATGTCTGAAAGTGCTTCCAGACCTCCGTCCAACTCACCTATGAATGACGACATTCAGTGCTCCAAATGTTAGCAAATTAAATTCTTGCTGAACTTTCGCCATTCCATTGGCTCCTTACGAACACCGCAGCTGCAATCCGGACTATCAACGTTTGAAGTTGAAAACAGCCCAAACTGCCGCGTAAAACGGTGGTAATCCCTTGACGACGATTCTTGAGCTGGCGTGGCTAATTGTCAACAAAAAATCGTAACTGGAAATTACGTTTCCAAAGGAACAGGCGACAAGCCAGCAAGGTGATGCATCGGCGGTCAGGTGAGAACAATGAAATGAGTTACAGATATGGCATAAAAATCAGTCTGGTCTTGACACATGGTAGCGTTTGAGTTTTCTATCCAGCGTTGATCGTTCGATTCCCAGAATCTGAGCTGCCTTGGACTTATTCCAGTCCGTGTGTTCAAGAGTTGAAAGGATGTGCGTTCGTTCGATGTCCGCCAGGGGAATTTCATGATAGTCACCCGTGGGGATGGAAATCGGTTCTCCTGTCGACAAACGAGCCGACAATGTCGAAAGTTGAATATCTGATGCTCGAACAACTTCGTTTCGACAAAGTATAACGGTTCGTTCGATTGTATTCTGAAGCTCCCGTACATTGCCTGGCCAGTCGTACTGTTGCAGTAGTTCTTTGGCATCTTCCGTGAATCCGGAAATAACTCGCCCTGTTTTTTCGACGAATTTCTTGAGGAAGAAATCACCGAGTAAGCCGATATCTGACCTTCTGTCACGCAGCGGGCTGGCAATCAGTTCGGCGACATGCAGGCGAAAGTAAAGGTCTTTGCGGAAATCTCCGTCATCGACTGCTTCCTCCAGGTCTCGATTTGTCGCGGCAAGAATTCTCACGTTGACTTCGATCGGCTTTCTGCCACCGATTCTTTCGAACGCATGCCCTTCAAGAACTCGGAGAAACTTGGCCTGGATGGCGGGACTCATTTCTCCAACTTCATCGAGAAATAGCGTGCCCTGATCGGCTTGTTCGAACCGCCCAATTTTCCTTTCTGATGCACCGGTGAAGGCTCCTTTTTCGTGTCCGAACAATTCACTTTCAAGAAGGCTTTCGTTCAAGGCAGCACAGTTCAGGCATACGAATGGCCCTTCTCGGCGTCGACTGCTTAAGTGGAGGCTTCGTGCGATGAGTTCCTTACCGCAACCACTTTCGCCGCGAATCAAAACACTGGCTTCGGTCTCGGCGATGAGTCCGATTTTGTCACGGAGTTCCTGCATTGGCTGGCTGTCACCAATGAGTTGAATGTCATCGCTGATTTGCTGCCGCAGCGACTTGTTCTCGTTACGAGCCTGATCCAACCCGGTTTTCAACGAATCCCGCTCGCTCAGATGGTCAAGAGCCAGTGCAAACTGCCGCGCAACGGCCAACGTATAGTCCAGGTCGTTTCTGTCGAGTGAGTTATCCGGATTTGTCGAATACAGGTGGATCAGACCTCGAACTTCGTCGTCACAATGAATGGGAGCACAAATGACGCTGATCGCACGCATTTCCCCGAGACTATCGAAAACTGCAAGTTGCTTGTCGTCACCGACGTCTCGTGCGAGGATCGCTTCACGACTGGACAAAACCACGCGTGAAAGGTTGTCCGAGACTCGTCGATATGGCAGGTCTTTGATGCTGTCGTACGCGACAACTAACAGATCAGCGGGAGCCGGATTTGCAGGTGCATCAGGCCGGACCAACAGCACTGCCGAAATATCTGCGACCGTTTCTTCAGCCAGATTTTTTAGCACTACTTCTGTTAGCTGCTGACGAGTTCGGGCCGCCCCCATTTCAAGGCCGAGCCGATACAACCTTGCCAGTTCGACGGGCGCGGATTGCCTCTTGGATTCACTATCCTGCGAAAGAAATGCGGGTGATAGCGATCGGTGCAGGATGGCTGGTTCGTCCTGAATACCAGGATTGGATGCCTGAGAAGTCTCCCGGTCTGCGATTGTGTTTGTCAATTCTGCCAAGGCGGGCTGCGAATCAAGACTTCGCGTAAATGCTAATCTGCACTTACCAATTGACACAACGTCCCCCGATGACAATTCAACGTCACCTGACACGGTTTGGTCGCCGACCAATGTTCCGTTCCTGCTGTCAAGATCACGCAGTTTCCATTCGCCGTCAGAAAAGAACACTTCACAGTGATTTCGGCTGCAGGCATCGTCGTGCAGGACCAGCTTGTTCGTTGCTGAGCGTCCTACGGTTACCACTTGCCATGCCCTTAATCGCACCACGTCTCGCCAGGCAGTTCCGTCCCAGCTTAAGAGATATGCCTGATGAGTTTCGTCGTCGGTTACTGGCCTAGGTGCGTTTGGCATAAAATGTTTGTGTTTAATCGTGGTGAAAAATCAAAATAAAGCAGAACAGCAAGCATTCAGGCCCGAATTCATGACGATGCGCAAAAATAACAACGGACGTCAACTGTCAAACGCCAGACTTAGATCATACCCGTAATAATGGTTGGTTTCGACGCAATGAACGATTGCGACAATGCCAGTGCCGATGAATGGCTCATTCGCCTTTAGCAACATCGCTGTTATGTCTGGAATGGCTTTTGCGAACGAAGTGAATTGTTGCGATTCTGGCAGAGTTGGAATTTGGGCAGTCGCACAGAGTGCCACTTCGACCTTTGTCTCCTTAAAAAACACACGAATACTTCAAGTTGTTAGTACGCAGGTGTTTAGGTGGAGTACTCGTCGATGTGGAAATCGGAAAACGAACTGAATTCAGTCGCAGGAAGCCACAAGTTGTTAGTTTTTGATGAGCTTTCAGAGTATAGATCGCAGGTCGAAAAGTCCTGCTGTCGCAATTTTAGGTAGCAAAATTGAACATACGATGTGGCAAGTTGCATCGTTGTGATTTCAGAGCAGGAATGAACCCATGAGTTCGAGCGTTTTTGATATGTCTGATGAAATGCGGAGAGTCCGCGGAGCATGGAAAGGGGGAGCGTGTCCCCAATGTGGCCACGAAATGCCCGCAAACGTGGTGCATTGCGTGTCTTGTCGCGCGTTGCTAAGTAGCGAACTCACGGAAGACAGTGTGGGAATTCCGGTGTTTATTCCGTTACCGGAGATCCAGATTATGAAAATCGCAAAAGCCCGGGGCCACTATGTACGTTGTGGCGGCTGCAGTGAAGAGTTACGAATCAATTCAAAATACATTGGCGCCACCGTTCAGTGTCGTCACTGTAGTCATACTTTTGAATACAGTCTTGGTCTTGATCGCATCGCTGTCTATGCGACCTGTCCACATTGTTCTGAGGAAATTCGGGCGAGTACCAGCTATCTCGGGCACAACGTGGCCTGTCGATTCTGCGAAGGCCCGCTGAAACTGGAAGAATAGCGATAGCTGATCGCGCTTCCTGTAGACGCTTAAGTCTTCACGGCCCGGCAAAAGTCTTCCACGGAGCACACAGGTCCGCTTCGGGGGGCTTACTGTAGAAAGTTGTGTTTGAGCGAGGTTGAAAGAGGCGGCGTATTTCGGGATGAATTGGTTTGCAAACAATAGACCAGATTCATTTTGAAAGGGACGCCACCCATGACTCAGAGTACCAATTT
>Ga0209390_10000787_pt1 | contig 62969 bp, 67 predicted proteins | sample BON01_FD_187212 | JGI IMG/M metagenome (GOLD analysis project Ga0209390, IMG submission 187212) | Freshwater microbial communities from Lake Bonney liftoff mats and glacier meltwater in Antarctica - BON-01 (SPAdes) (version 2) | ecosystem: Environmental > Aquatic > Freshwater > Ice > Glacier...
GGAGCTTGAAGGCCCTCGAATAACTCCGCCGCGTGCGCACAGGCTTATGGTCGAACATGGTCGGATCGTGTCCACTTAAATCAGGCGGATACTATCCGCCCCGATCCAACCAAAATCAGCATCAGGGTGCGCAGCACAAGGGCGGGGAGACCGGACGGTTACTCTTGATCCGACGGACTTCTCGAAATAGAGTGTCCTGAGGGTCGGAAGATCCGAAAGCGCAATATGCGCTCGCCTGGCAAGATTGAGGCAGTTAACCTTGAGGATCTTCGCCATGTTTGGCCAGATGTTTCGTCCTTACACGCATATTTTTTGATGCATGGGGTGTGACACCCACTTCTAGCTGAAGTATCTGACAACCTACAGATTAGTACTCGAGACTATGGCGTATCCGAAGACGTAGGACAGACACCAACCCGGTTAGTGGATTATCGCTTCCAATGCGTCAGACTGTTCTTTGTGCTTTTGCGGATTCTCAGCAATGAGCTTTGCTAAGTTTTGCATCTTCCAGCGGACTGCAGGCAAGTTGGCGGCTTCCGGCAGATCAATAAGTGTGAAATCCGGTGCTCCTGCCTGAAGTGACCGGAGATATAGGGCGCTGGGTCCAGTCAGGCGGCTTCGAATGTCTTCGAAGAACCGTGTGCGTACGTCCTCCAACTCTTTGACGGTCACTGGCTCGACGGTCATACCGGAGAATTCCCTATCGAACACGCCCTCAAGCGCCTGCGGATTTGGGTTGAGCAATTCATGAGGCGGGCGCCCTGAGCAGGCGACATAGACAAGGAAGACCCGAAAGAGATCGTCAGTTATGCCTTCATTCTCGTAGAGCAGCTTCACATCATAAAGATCTCGCGGATGTTGGCGATCAAGGGCTGCGTGAAACTTGCCGCCATAGAGGTCTTCGAAAGCGACTACCTGCATTTCCGCAAATCCGAACTGCTCTTCAACGGAAGGAGAAACACGTTTGGCCGCCGGCACCAGAACGGTGCCTCGGGCAACTGGAGAGGTCTCGACTTTGACCACAGAATTGCCGGCCTCGGCCTGAACACGCGTGTCACCGTTCCCACTGCCTGCGATCCGTCTCCCCCTCACATTGGGAAGCTTGTTTATCGCATTCAGGATTCGGTCCATGGCGGCATCGATATCAGCGAGGGACTCGGCTCTGTCTTTGACCGGGACATAGGTAAGATCGATATCCACCGACAGGCGGGGAAGATCCCGGTAGAACAGGTTGATCGCGGTCCCGCCCTTCAAGGCGAAGTCTCTCTCGTCTGCGACAATTGGCAGGAGTCTGACGAGCAACTGGACTTGGTCTGCATATCGTTCACGCGCCATCATCACGCTCCTGTCTCGGCAAATACTCCGCCGGTACGGAGATCCTGTAGTCCGGGTGGAACTTGCCACCCTCGACCAGTGCCCGGGGGCCAGAGCCCAGATCGATCCTGTCCATTTCCAAATATTTGCGCCAAGCGTGATTGTGCCTGTCCGCGAACACAAAGAAGAGTCGTTTGACCTTTATGCTTTCACAGGCCTCAAGCATGGCCTGCATCTTTGCCGGACGCGCTCCGCTCAGGCTTTCAAACGCCATATCGGCTATATGAAAACTCTCATGATCGGGCAGCTCATCCAAAAGCTCCAATACGGCGCGTTCGAGCGAAGAGACAGTCAGCGACCACCTCCCGTGACCGACAGCGAGATCCTCGTCTGCGGTCTCGCTTGATATGGCCACATTGTCCACGCCGATCATCTTGCCGCCGAACAGGCTGCGGGTCCGGATCATATAGCGATCTGCGTCCGGCAGGCGTTTCAGCCATGCTGGAGGTTTGCCATAGAGATAGACCAGCTCACCCCCTCCAAATGACAAATAATGGACAAGGCCATGCATCGCGAGTGCCGTCTTGCCACCGACGTGAACGTCATAGCCCATCAGCCGCTGCATCGACAGGACCGCGATCTTCCACCCCTGTCTTGCATTATTGGTTTCAGACGATCCAAACGGGCGCCTGTAGAGGCCGCGCGTTACTTTTTCGAGCCAGCCACGCCGCTCGTAGTTCAGGATCGACTTGCGATCTATTTCCCGGCCCACAAGCCATGCTGCATCAACAAGGAAGCCTGGAGGCACCTCGTCGAGAAGGGGTTTTAATTTTTCGCGTCTTTGTTGGTTCATGGCCATTAAAATACGAATAATTTGAATTATTCGCAATCCTGAATATTATAATGGGGCTGTTACATAGGCTAAAAGCCAATAAATAGCGAATAATTCAATATTTATTGTCGAAACACTGCCTGTCAGATGTGAGGAGAAATACCAGTCGGTAAAGGCTGCTGGATTTGCACTCGGGTCATACTGTCCGGATAAGTCCCGGGAATATGTTCATTCATTTCCGCCTGAATTACCCGATCAGGCCGAATCCTGCAGAAGCGTTTTTTGCACATCAGGATGCATAGGCGCGCCTATGCATCCTGATGTCGGAAGTCAAGTTAGGTGCCTCGGCATCGGCTAAGGGCCAAGAGAATCACAGAGCAACCTGTTTCCCAATCCGCAGACGGGTAATCGGACCCCTGATACTTCGCAGTTGGAAGTACAGTATTTGACATTGACGCCCACTCAATCAGCAAGTATCTCCGCGCCTTCCTACCCCGTGCCCAGATGGCGGAATTGGTAGACGCGCTACGTTCAGGTCGTAGTTCTCGCAAGGGAGTGGAGGTTCGAGTCCTCTTCTGGGCACCAGCATCTTGTTTTTATTGAATAAAATCATTTTCCGGTACCATCGGCGGTTGCTCCGTCGCGGTGGCGTTTGGTAAGGTCCGGCACCCTCCAATACGACCTGATCGACGTACTCATGCCGCTCACCGATTCCGAAATTCAAGGCTTCGAGCCTCGAGAACAGTCCTACAAGCGCTCGGACGGCCATGCGCTCTACATCTTCATCAGGCCGAACGGATCAAAGCTCTGGCGCATGTCCTACCGTTTCGAGGGCAAGCAGAAGACGCTCTCGTTCGGATCCTACCCGATCGTCACCATCGAAGAAGCCCGCGACCTCCGCACCAAGGCCAAGCGCCTCCTCAGGCAGGGTAATCATCCCATTTTTAAGCGGCCGTTTTCCTGGCCCTCATGCGGCAAGTTTCAGTTTCATAGCGGGGGTAATTCCGCCGATGCCCATATTTGGGCGTTCATTGTTGTAAGTCCATAGCCAGCGTGTGGCGTGTTCCTTGACCTCCTCGATTGTGTTCCAGATATATTGACCGAGCCATTCCTGACGGACGGTCCGGTTGTAGCGTTCGATATAGGCGTTCTGCTGTGGCTTGCCGGGTTGGATGTAAGCGAGACCGATGCCGCGCTTCTGCGCCCAGGTCTGCAGGGTTGCCGAGATATATTCCGGCCCGTTGTCCACGCGTATGGCCATCGGCTTCCCGCGCCATTCGATGATCTGCTCCAGCGTGCGCACGACGCGGGCGGCAGGTAGCGAGAAGTCGACCTCGATGGCGAGGCCCTCGCGGTTGAAGTCGTCGATCACATTCAGCGTACGGATGGACCGCCCGTCGCCAAGTTGATCGGCCATAAAATCCATTGACCACATCTCGTTCGGCCGTTCGGGAACGGCCAGAGGCTCAGGCACGTCCCGCGACAATCGCTTCCTCGGTTTGATGCGGTGGTTCAGCTCCAGTTCGCAGTAGATGCGCCGTATCCGCTTATGGTTCCACGCAAAGCCTTTCACATTGCGCAGGAACAGATAGCAAAGGCCGAAGCCCCAGCGCCTTGTTTTCTCCGACTTCGCCAGCCGCTCCAGCCAGTCAGCGATCTCGGCATTCTCATCCGAGAGTTTTGCATCATATCGATAGCAGGTCTCGCTGATGCCAAAGGTGCGGCAGGCCAGCGCCACAGGCACGCCCGTCTTCCGAACAGCCTCCTTGGCCATCTCTCGCCGTCGAGATGGCCTTGCTACTTTTTTCCCAAGGCATCCTTCAGCAGCTCGTTTTGCATAGCCATCTCGGCGTACATCTTCTTCAATCGCCGGTTCTCATCAGCCATCGCTTTCATCTCACTCATCAGCGACGCATCCATCCCGCCATATTTGCTGCGCCAATTATAGTAAGTTGCATTGCTGATCCCGTGCTCCCGGCAAAGGTCAGCTACAGGCACACCGCCCTCACCCTGTTTCAGGATTGCGAGGATCTGCCCGTCCGTAAATCTCGATTTCTTCATCGTTGTCTCCGTGCTTTATCAAAGCCGAAGAAGTCCAGTTTTCAAGTCACTTAATTTCGGGGATGATTACCCATGGGAAGCACGAGATGGTTCTCAAAACGGCTAACGCCATGGCTGAGTTTTCGTCCATCAAGTGACGGAGCCAGGCAAAACCCTTACGTCTCGTTTTGCGCCCAATACAGACATGCCTGACATCGACCGAGCGATTGATTGTTATGACCAGCCGACACTGGAATGGGTATTCATCAACCTACTCTACAGGTGGAAATCTTGCTCACAAATGATCAAAATTTAAGCCTCTATACGCTCCACGCTCTAGACACTCTGATTGCACAACACTGGCCCCAACCACCCATCAATCGCCTCCGCCACATCCCGCTTCAGATCCGCATACTCCGCCCGGATATAATGCTTGCGCGCCACGCTCGCCGTCTGGCCATGGTTATGCCAGATGTCCAGCCAGCGTTCGTCGACCCCGGCATCAATAAGGTGCGTCTTCATCGTGCGACGCAGGTCACGCGGATTCCAGTCCGGGAATTTGAGCTGTTTGTTCAACCGCTTCGCGCCGCGTGAAATGGCGGGGATAGTCAGCGGCTCCGCTGGATCGCGAGGATTGGACAGGAGGTATGGTGAGCGCGGGTGCGCCAGCTCAAGACACCGCGCGACGAGCGGGGCAGCGGTCCTGGTAATCGGTAGCTGATGCGACTTGCCGTTCTTGGTCTCCGGCAAGACCAGCCACCCATCCCGCCAGTTGGCGGCGAGGCTCATGCTCACTTCCGTCACGCGCAGTCCGCCCATGGCGATCATCAGTTTCAAAACGCGGTGCGTGGGATGGTTCTCGTCCAGCGCGTGCCAAAGCGTCTTCAGTTCGTCGTTAGAGAGATACCGGTCGCCCGGTTTGCCCTTGGGAACCGTCGGCAGCTGCTCGGCGATGTTGTAGGTAATCCCATAGTCCCGCGCGCCACCGCGATAACCGTAGCGGTTCTTCACCGCCCATTTCCAGGCCGTCACGATGTAGGAACGAAGATGCGGCGCATAGTTCGGACTTCGGGCGTAGCTTTCTGCCATCCAGGCCTGCAGGTCATGGATCGTCACGTCCCCGGCGCGCGGCATGGCGCCATGACGCTCCACCAAGAATGGCAGCAAGGCATACTTGCCGTCTATCAGCGTGCCCTTGATGCGCCCATAGGATTTCACACCCCGGGCTTTCATATCGGCAACGTAGTCGGCAAAAAAGTTGGCGGCAGACGCCGACACGGCATCGGCCACCTCCTCCGCTCGTGCGGCCGAGGTCGGCGCCAACGAACGCATCTCCCTGAATTCTCCGGCGCGCATCCTCGCTTCTCGGAGGCCGATCTCTGGATAGGCGCCAATGCGGACCCGCACCGTCTTGCCGCTCAGCTTTCGCACAGCCGAAAATGTCTTTGCGCCGGTCTTGGCCACACGCACTTTCAGGCAGGATTCGATCGTGTCGGAATAGTCTCCGGCGTCGGTCACAGCCGAAAGCCAAGTGTCCGTAAGGCGCAGTTTTGCCATGAGTTTTTGGTCTCCGGTTACCGTATGGTTACCACGGAGCCATTTGTGAGCAAAGTCTAACTTTTGTCCATTTATAATACATTGTTTTAATTGATTTTTTGGTGACCCCGGCGCGATTCGAACGCGCGACCTACAGATTAGGAATCTGTTGCTCTATCCTGCTGAGCTACGGGATCACTGGGGCAGGCTATACGGCATGACGGGGCGGGATTGAAGCCTTTGTGGTGGTTTTCGGGGCGTGGCGGCGTGCTATGACGGGGCGGGGCAGCGGCGCGGGGCCCGTGCCAGCGCGGGAGGGCCGGGGCGTGGCGTGGGGGTGGCAAGGCCTGCTGATGGCACTCGCGGCGCTGGCCGCCTGCAGCGCGCCAGACCCGCTGGCCGATACCCAGCTTGGCGAACATGGCCGCGTGGTGCGCGTGATTGATGGCGACGAGATGGTGCTGGACACCGGGCAGAGCGTGCGCCTGGTCGGGATCGAGGCACCGGCCGGGCCCTACAAGGACCGTGAGGGGGCGCCTTTCTTAAAGGAGTCGCGGCGGATGCTGGAGGACATGGCGCTGGGGCGCGAGATGCAGCTGTTCTATGCCGGGCTGACGCGCGACCGCTATGACCGGGCGCTGGCGCATGTGATGACGACGGACGCGCTAGGGCCGGACCTGTGGCTGAACCGGGAGATGGTGGAACGCGGCGGGGCGCGGGTGTATCCGGATATGGCGGGAGCCAATGACCTGCTGCTGGCGCCGGAGGCCGAGGCGCGGGCAGCGGGACGAGGCCTCTGGGGAACGGTAGCGTAACGGATTTCGGCGGCAACGGACCTGCCGGAGCCGTTCGAGCGGTTCCAGCTGGTCGAGGGGATGGTGGGCGCGCGGCTGAGCACCGAGGAGCAGGGCGCGTCCTGCGAACTGGGCTTCGCCGGATCGGCGCTGACACCGGAAATCAAGCGGAGTGCCGCGGCGCTGTACCAGGTGCAGGCGGGCACGCCGGTGCGGGCGGCGGCTATGTCTGCTGGAAATCGGCCACACGCTGAACCTGGAGACGTTGGCAGGCGATTAGGCGGCGGGCATTCACAAGCGACGTGGTTTGCCCGATACAGGGGAAACGCATCCAGTCTGGAGACACGCAATGTTGGGCACTTATATCCTGATCGGCCTTGGGGTCCTGATCCTCGGCGCGGCGGTTCTGATCTACAACCGCCTCGTCGCGAAGCGCCAGATGGTCAAGAATGGCTGGGCGGATATCGATGTGCAGCTGAAACGCCGGACCGACCTGATCCCGCGCCTTGTCGACACCGTGAAGGGCTATGCGGCGCACGAGAACACATTGTTCGAGGATGTCGTGGCCAAGCGCGGCGAAGCGCTGGCGGCGGGCGACGACCCGCAGGCGCGCGGGGCTGCCGAATCGGCCCTGTCACGGCCTGTGGCCCGGCTGGTGGCGGTGGCCGAGGCCTATCCGGACCTCAAGGCGAACCAGAACTTTCTCGACCTGCAGAAGGAGCTGTCCGACACCGAGAGCAAGATCGAGATGGCGCGGCGCTTCTTCAATGGGGCGGTGCGCGAACTGAACACGGCCGTTGAGAGTTTCCCGGCCAATCTGATGGCCGGCCTGTTCGGCTTCCGGACGAGCGCCTTCTTCGAGATCGAGACAGCCGACCGCGCCCTGCCCTCGGTCGACTTCAAGGAGGAATAGGCTGTGCTGATGCGCCCCCTGCTCGCGCTGTTCGTCGCGCTCAACCTGGCGATGGGCGCCATCGCCGAGGAGCGGATCAACCGGTTCGACGTGGACATCACTGTCCAGACCAATGGCGATATCGTGGTCAGCGAAACGCTGGCTGTCACATCGGAAGGCTATCAGATACGGCGCGGGATCCTGCGTGACCTGCCCCGCTATTATGACGATGACGGCGCCAAGCTGCCTTATGATTACAAGACCATGCAGGTGACGCGGGACGGGGCTCGCGAGCCCTATTCCACCGAAACCGATGGCAATGCGCTGATCGTCCGGATCGGGTCTGCCGATGTGTTCCTCGAGAACGGCCAGCATACTTACGAAATCACGTACCGGGTGAAAAACCAGGTGCGCTATTTTGCCGATCATGACGAGGTCTACTGGAACGCGACGGGCAATTACTGGGACTTCCCGATTGATTCCGCGACCGCCACGATCACCCTGCCGCAAGGCGCGCGGGTGACGGCGTTTGACGCCTATACGGGCGGGCTGGGCACAGCCGGAAACGATTTCGCGCACCAGTCGAGCGGTGACAGCCATGTGTTCACGACAACCCGGGTGCTGCAATCGGGTGAGGGCCTGACCGTCGCCATGGGCGTCGAGAAAGGCCTGATCGATCCGCCGTCGAGCGCAGACGAGACGCGCCGCTGGTGGCAGCGCAATGGCTCGTTGGCGATCCTGCTCGCGTCACTGCTGGGGGTGTTCGGTTTCTCGTGGCGCAATTTCAACAGGGTCGGGCGCGACCCGGTGAAGGGGCCGGTGTTCCCGCGCTACGCACCGCCGGAAGGCTATTCGCCTGCGGGCGTCCACTATATCTATTACCGCTCGCTGGCAGGTCACAAGGCGCTGATTGCCACCCTGATGAACCTGGCCGTGAAGGGGCATTTGAAAATCGAGGCGGGCAAGAAAGAACAAACCACGCTGACGCGAACGCCGGAGACGGAAAAACCTGCCACGCTGAAGCCCGAAGACCAGAAACTGGAAGCCGGACTTTTCAGCCACGACAACGCGCTGACGCTGGGCAAGAAATACGATGCGACGTTCACGGCGGCTTACACGAAATTCCGGAAGTCGCTGTGGCGCGCCTATGGCGCCAAGTATTTCAAATGGAATATCGGTTACTCCATTCTCGCGCTGCTGCTATCGGGCGGTGCTGTGGCGCTGGCGATCACGCAGGCGACGCAGTGGTCGTGGTGGCATACGGCCGTGGTTATATCGCTGGCGGCACTGAATGGCTGGTTCATGTACCTGATGCCGGCGCCGACGCGGAAGGGCCAGGCCGTTCGCACCGAGATAGAAGGTTTCAAACTGTATATGGAGGCCGCCGAGAAGCTGCAGCTGAACACCGTCGAAGTCGGCAGCGAAGCGCCGCCGCCCATGACGACCGAACGGTATGAAACCTTCCTGCCTTATGCCGTGGCGCTGGGCGTGGAAAAGCCGTGGACGAAGCATTTCGAACGGCTGATCCCGGAAGAGGCCGCCGCCTACAATCCCGGCTGGACCAACATGTCGTCGGGCGGTTTCCGTAATATCGGCGAGATGACCAACGGCATTGTCAGCAGGATGAGTTCGGGTGTCGCGACCTCGTTGCCGCAAAGCTCCAGTTCGTCGGGTTCGGGTGGCGGTGGATCCTCGGGCGGCGGCGGCGGCGGCGGTGGCGGCGGCGGCTGGTAGCCTCAAGCGTTCGGGATGAGGCCGGAGGCGACGGGATCGCCGGTGATCTTCTCGAGCGCACGGCGCAGCTTGCCGAGCGCCTGGAACTCGATCTGGCGGACACGTTCCTTCGAGATGCCAAGTTCCAGGCCTATCGATTCCAGCGTGACGGACTCCTCGCACAAGCGCCGCTGCCGGATGATATGCGTCTCGCGTTCGTTCAGGGCCTTCAGCGCATCGGCGATCCATTCCTTGCGGCGATCACCATCGCGCCGGGCCATGACCTGCTCTTCCGGGATCGCGGACTCGTCGACGATAAGATCCTGCCACTGGCCCTCGCCATCCGTCGCCAGCGGCGCGTTGAGCGAGCGGTCGGACGCGGACAGGCGTGAGGCCATGGATTCGACATCGCGCATGGGCACGCCGAGATGCTCTGACACCCAGGCCATGTTTGTCCGGGTCATCACGCCATCATCCGTATCGTCGATCTGGGCGCGCAGGCGGCGGAGATTGAAGAACAGGGATTTCTGGGCCGCTGTCGTGCCGGTGCGGACAATCGACCAGTTTCGCAGAACATAGTCCTGGATGGCGGCGCGGATCCACCAGGTGGCATAGGTGGAGAAACGGACTTCACGCTTCGGCTCGAACCGGGCCGCTGCCTGCATCAGGCCGACATTGCCTTCAGAAATGAGGTCGGCCATTGGCAGGCCGTAATTGCGGAAGCGCGTCGCAATCGACACGACGAGACGCATATAGGCGGTGGTCAGTTCGTGCAGGGCGGCTTCGTCTTCCTGTTCGCGCCAGCGGCGCGCAAGGTCGAGCTCATGCGCCTGTTCAAGCATGGGGGCTTTCATCGCCATCTTGACGAAGCGACGGTCGGCGGGGCCGTTCGAATCATAGGCGCTGGCCATATCTCACTCTCCTGCTGGATAACCTGTCTACGCGGCGCGGCGCCGGATGGATCAGGCGCGGCGACGGTTTTTCACCCGGCAGGCCCGATCACCCCGCCGCAGACCTTGACCCGGATAGCGACGCGGGCTTAAGATTTTTCTGGAACAATTCCAGAACGGAAAGCCCCTGACCCATGCCTGACAGCGCCCTGACTGAGCTGACAGATGCCAGCATGCCGCAGACGCGGGCGGGCGAGATTGCGCGCGGCACGCTGCGCCTGCTGGCGGGGCATGGCTATTTCGGCGTGACCGAAATGACCCTGGCGAACAATCGCCGGGCGGATATTGCCGCCGTCGGCCCGGCCGGCGAGATTGCCATGGTGGAGATCAAATCCTCGGTGGCCGATTTCCGGGCTGATTCGAAATGGCCGGACTACATGCCGTTTTGCGACCGGTTCTATTTCGCCGTGATGGCGGACTTCCCGCAGGACTTGCTCCCCGAGGCGGCGGGCCTGATCGTGGCCGATGCCTTTGGCGGGGCCGTGATACGGGAGGCCATACCCGACAAGCTGGCGGGGGCGCGGCGCAAGGCCGTGATCCTGCGCTTCGCCCGGCTGGCCGCAGGCCGCCTGCAGGCCGGGCAGGATGCGGGCTGGACGGCGGCACAAGTCTCGCATACCTGACGCCTGATATGAGCCACGCCTATCCCCTTGCCCGCAATATCACCGAAGCGCTGGACCTCGGCGCCAAGGCTGCGCGCACGCGCGCCGATGCCGAGGCCATCGCGGGCGGCCTGAAAGTGGACTCGCTGCATACCGAATGGCTGAACCTGAGCGAGGCCGACGCCGACGTGCAGATGGTGGCCAATGCGGGCGGCATCGCGCACGGGTTCCTGCAACGCTATGAGGACGACAAGGGCGCGCCTGTGGTGGCGGTGACCTATTGGCGGCTGGTCGACGCGGCGAACGCGAAAAAGGCTGCGAAAGCGCCCAAGCCCGAACCGGCGCCGGAACCGACAGACGCCGACCATACCGACGATCTCTATTTCCGCTCCGGCCGGACCAAGCCGTCGCGGCGCAAGCGCTGGGTCGACCCGCGCCAGATGGACCTGTTTATCGAGGCGGAAGAGGCCTAGGCCTCGACGAGGCTCCAACCGCCCTTGCCGGTGAGCTTGCGGACGATCAGGTAGAGCAGCAGGCCGACCGGGCCCAGCATCAACGTGAAGAAGAGGCATGGCACGAGCGCCAGGTGCGGCACGCCGCGACGCCGGGCATCGCGCGCCTGCCACGCACCGACAAAGAGATCGAACACGAGATAGTGCGACCAGCCGACCAGGATGCCGAGCGGATGGGAGAAGAGCTGTGACACGCCCGCAGCGCTGTTGAAGCTACCGCCTTCGGCGCCCATGCCGAAGCCCAGCGTCATGACCATCACCACGATGTAGAACACGCCGAGGCCAAGCGGATAGAGGCCGGAATGGACGAGCGTCTGCGTGATGCTCGCGCGTGGCAGCACGGCCAGCAGGAGCCAGGCCGGCATGACGCTGAGATTGATGATCGAATACAGGGTTTCGTAGTTCATGCTTGTCCCCTCCCTTTTGCGCCATCCTGACGCGGCGGGGACGCGGGCGCAAGGCATTCCCGCCTGCACGTGCGGCGCCTCTGGCGGGCGCTTTCGGGGGCGTACGGATTTTCAGGGCTGGGGGATGGGTCAGGTGTGCGGCAGGGGGAGGCATTCCACGCGTGCGCGGTCCCGGCACATGCAGGGATCTCGTGCGGCAAGCCCGGACTGAACGGAGAGAGATCCCGGCGTCCGCTGGGAATACGGAAATGTTGCGTCATCGCCGCTGAGGGCGCGGGCCAACCGAACCGATACCGGCGCACGGACATTTGCTGCATCCGGCGCATCCTCGACCCAGCGGACATGGACATTGCCATATTGGTCTGCCGCGTTCAGCAGGCCCCGGCCCGTGACCTGCCGCCAGCGCTCGATCGCGCGCAACTGCCACCAGCACCATGGCCAGAACAGGACCATGACATGGGCATAGAGATGAGCGTAGAGCGGGTTCATGCCGCCCATTATACTCCGGGACCGGAGGTGTGGGATAAGTTTGCCGCCGGGCGTGCGGTGGCGGCAGAATACAGACCACCAAGACGCGGATACGCAACCGGGACTATATCAATCCCGGTGCGAACTGGACAAACACTTACGCACCATAGGCCAGGAGCATTGCGGCTGCCGGTATCCGACCGATGTTCCGAGCAAACATGAGCGCGACACCAAACACGACTGCGATCGTCAGCATCACCGGAATGTCAAACCGCAAAAACTGATCAGAGATCGGAATCGGCGTTATCAGGCTGGCGATCCCAAAAATACCGAGAATGTTGAAGATATTGGACCCGACGATGTTTCCGAGCGCGACATCGGTCTTGCCGCGATACGCCGCGAGGACGGATGTTGCGAGTTCCGGCAGGCTGGTGCCGACGGCGACAATGGTCAGGCCGATGACAGCCTCGGATATCCCGGACTGCCGGGCAATGGCGCTAGCGCCGTCAACCAGCCAACCGGCTCCGAAGAAAAGAACGACAAATCCGCCGAGCAAGCTCAAAATGGCGATCGGGATTTTTCCCGCCGGGGCGCCAATTTCAGGCTCCGCGACGGTGTTTGGCGCGGCACGCTCCTGAAAGTAGGCGAACAATAGATACGCGATCAAGGCGACGACGAGGGCACCACCAGCCAGACGGGACACAAGGCCAAATGCGGCAAGCATAAGCAGCACCAGAGAAGCCGCTATCATCACAAGCGCATCGCGCTTCACCGACCGGCTCCAACCTGCCGGAGGGCGCACAAAGGCAGCCAATGCCACAATCAGAATGACATTGGCGATGTTCGACCCGACGACGTTGCCAATGGCGATTCCCGGCTGGCCGCCCAAGGCCGCCTTCACGGAGACCAGCAGCTCTGGCAAGGATGTGCCGAACCCGACAATGGTCAAGCCAATCAACAGTTCGGAGATGCAGACATTTCGTGAGATCGTCACGGCGCCCCGCAACAGAAGCTCTCCACCGAAGAAAAGACCACACAAGCCAGCCGCAATCAGAAATAGTTCGAAACCCATGATCAACCTCATTTGGACGGCGTTCATGTCGTTCCAGATCTTGTTCGAATTGTGTTTTTGTAATCCGTAGACTGAGCGAATATTTCTAGAAACCGGTTTTGAAACGGACCGGTGAGATACATGTCCCTCACGCCATGGCCGTGGGCAGGGATTCGTAGGCGTCCTGCATATCGGCGCAGCCGAGCGCGACGTCGCCGGGCGGGTCGGACTAATAGTCGGAGAGAGGCCCCTCCGCCCGGCAGGCGGGCGAAGGGGCGAGTTGGATCAGGCAGACGGCAGGCGCTGTGCGTACTCGGCCTTGCGGGCCCGCCAGTCATCCCAGAAGGGTGTCGGCTCTGTGCCGCGGGCGCGGGCGAAGAGGATATCGAGATGGGTGTGCCAGCCGGCACTGACATTGAGCAGCGTCTCGCGATTCGGAACGCGGCGGTGGATGAGCGTGAGCAGGACGTCTTCCCCCTGGGGTTCGAGCGTGAAGGACACCTCGCTCTGCTCGCCCCATGTGATGACGAGCTGGCGCGGCGCGTCGACCGTCACGATACGGCATTTCATGCTGTGCTCGGCCTTGAAGCCCTCCGGCCGTGCGCCGGGCGGTTGGGTGAGCGTGTCGTTGCGCCATGTGAATTCGAAGGGGGCGCCCGGGGTGAGGTCCATCTCGCCGGAGGCCAGCCATTGCTTGCGCAGATCGCTGTCGGTGAGCCAGTCCCAGCAACGTTCGATCGGGCCGGGCAGCAGGCGCTGGAGTTTCAGCGTGGCAGGTTCGATCAGCGCGCCATAGGGGTCGAGTTTCGTCAGGGGAGCCATTCTACTTTCCTTTCGGCCTGGACGTTTGGGTGGCGGGAGGCGTTTCGCGCATCAGGCGTTCGAGATCGTCAAGGCGGCCGGTCCAGAAGCGCTGGTAGAAGCCGAGCCATTCACTGGCGCTGGCCAAAGGGCCGGGTTCGAGCCGGCAGATGTGCGTGCGACCGCGCACCTGGCGGCGGATCAGCCCGGCTTTTTCGAGTGACTTGATGTGTTTCGAGGCGGCCGCGAGCGACATCGCGAACGGTTCGGCGAGCTGGCTGACCGTCTGTTCGCCATTGGCCAGCTGGCGCAGCATATGCCTGCGGGTCGCGTCGCCGAGGGCGTGAAAGACAGTGTCGAGCTGGAGTGTCTGTTGTTCAACCATGTGGTTTAATATGATGGCGGCGCGCAATAGTCAACCGATCAGTTGAATGATCTTGCGGGGCCGCGGCACTTGCCTCATGGTGATGTCTTGCGCCGGGCGGGCAATCGGGCTGGAGTAAGGGATGGACACGCCTCCCGAACCTGCCCCGATACCTAAGCCCACACCGCCGAAACACTTGTCGAAACGCGAGCTTTACACGCTGTCGGCGGCGACCGCCGTGGTGACGGCGAACGCCTATTACATTCACCCGATCATCGCGGTGGTGGCCGATGATTTCGGCGTCAGCCATGCGATGATCGGCATGGTGCCGGCCTTCAACCAGATCGCGCTGGCGCTGGGCATCCTGTTGCTGCTGCCGCTGGGCGACTGGATGAGCAACCGGCGGCTGACATCGATCTTTGTGGCGGCGCAGTTCATGTCCATCGCCGTGATGGCGCTGGCGCAGGATTACTGGCTGTTCGTGACCGGCTCGACCGTGCTCGGCTTCTTCACCATCGCGCCCTATTTGTTGCCGACCTATGTGTCGAAACGCGTGGCGCCGGGCGAGCTTGGCAAGGCGACGGCGATCATCACAACGGGCATCATTGCCGGCATATTGCTGGCGCGCGCGGGCGCCGGCGTGATGGGGCAGTATTTCGGCTGGCGCAGCGTGTATTTCGTGGCCGCGGCGCTGATGCTGGCGGTGAGCGTGGCGCTGCCCCTGATCATGGAGAAGCGCGATTCGCGCACCGTCGCTGCACCGGGCCAGAGCTATGCCGGGCTGCTCCTATCGATCGGGCCGATCATTCGCCAGAATCCCGAAATCCTGCTGTCGGGTACGATCCAGGCGCTCGGCTTCGGCATATTCCTGTCGATCTGGATGGGCCTCGGCCTGCACCTGACCAGCCCGGAGATGGGCTATGGCGTGGACGTGGTCGGCTACCTTGCCCTGTTCGCGGTCTTCAACCTGTTCACCACGCCGCGCCTAGGCGCATGGGCCGACAGGGTGGGCCCGCGCAGGGCACGGCTGACGGTTGCCTCGACGCAATTGTTCGGCGTGGCGATGTTGTTCTTTTTCGGGGGCAGCCTGTGGCTGTTGATGATCCCGATCGTGATCATGAATGTCGGCGGGCCGCTGATCGATATCTGCAACCGCATGACTTTCCTCAACAAGGCACCCGAGATCCGCACGCGCCTGATGACCGTTTACATCGTGATGATGTTCATTGGCGGCGGCGCGGCGAGCTGGGCCGGGACGACGGCCTATGACCTCGCCGGGTGGCATGGCAACGCGATCCTGGCGCTGTGCATGTCCGTCTGCCTGTGGACGCTGAGCTTCCTGAGCGTGCGGGGAACGAAGAAGGGCGCAAGGGCGTGACGCCGCTGGCGGGCCGCTTGCTGGCGCTTGCCACCCAGACGGTCGACGCGGGCGCGCGGATCATCTTCATTGCCGGGCCGCAGGGCGTCGGCAAGTCGACCGCCATGGCGGCGTTGACGGCGGCGATTCCGGGGTCGGTCGCGCTGGCGCTGGATGACTTCTACCTGACCAGGGCCGAGCGGGAGGCGCTTGCCCGCGACGTCCATCCCCTGTTCGCAACGCGCGGGCCGCCGGGCACGCATGGCATTGCCCTGCTGATCGAGACACTGACGCGCCTGATGGCGGCCGGACCGGATGAGAACATTCGTGTCCCGGTCTTTGACAAGGCGGCTGATGAGCGGCGGGCGCCGGTCGACTGGACCATTGTGCAGGGCGCGCCGCGCGTGATCTTCGTGGAGGGCTGGCTATTGGGCGTGGAGGCAGACCCGGCAGCGGCTGAGGCCCCGCCGCTCAATGCGGTCGAGGCCAGCGATGCCGACGGCACGTGGCGGGCCTACCAGGAGGCGCAACTGGCCGGGCCGTATGCCCGCCTCTGGGACATGGCCGATGCGTTTATCTATCTCGACGCGCCCGGCTTTGCGGCGGTGCACGACTGGCGGATCGAACAGGAAGAAACGACGCGGGGCCTTGCGCCCGGCACGCTGGGCGCGGCCCGACGCGACTGGGTCGCCGGTTTCATCCTGCACTACCAGCGGCTGACCGAACGCCTGCTGGCCGGACACAGACGGCCCGGCGAGGCGATTGCCGTGGACCGTTTCCGGCAACCGCTGTGAACGGGGGTGTCTAAACCCGCGTCTTGACGGCCTCTGCAACCGCTTCGGCGGTGATGCCGAAATGCTTGTAGAGTTCCTTGTACGGCGCGCTGGCGCCGAAGCCGTGCATGCCGACAAAGCCGCCATCATGGCCGATCCAGCGGTCCCAGCCGAAGCGGACGCCGGCTTCGACCGCCACGCGCGGCACGTCGCCGCCGAGGGTGGCCTGCTGGTATTTCGCGTCCTGCGCTTCGAACAGTTCCATGCACGGCATCGAGACGACGCGGACCTTCACGCCGTCTTTCGCGAGCTGGTCCTGCGCCGCGAGGGCGATCTCGACTTCCGAACCGGTGGCGATGATGACCGCTTGCGCCTTGCCCTTGCAGTCTGACAGGACATAGCCGCCCTTGGCCGAGAGGTTTTCGTCCGTGTGCGTGGTGCGGGCGGGTTTCAGGCCCTGGCGGGTGAGGGCCATCGTGGCGGGGCCTGTCGCATTCTCGAGCGCGAGTTCCCAGCATTCAGCGGTTTCGACACCGTCAGCCGGGCGGAAGACATGCATGTTCGGCATGGCGCGCAGGCTGGCGACCTGTTCGACCGGCTGGTGGGTCGGGCCGTCCTCGCCGAGGCCGATGGAATCATGGGTCATTACGTGGATGACGCGCGTGCCCATCAGGGCGCCGAGGCGGATCGCGGCGCGGCTGTAATCGGCGAAGACGAGGAAGGTGCCGGAATAGGGAATGATGCCGCCATGCAGCGACATGCCGTTCATCGCGGCGGCCATGGCATGTTCGCGCACGCCGTAATGGATGTAACGGCCGCCCCATGTGTCGGGGGTGAGGGCCGTGGTGTGCGAGGTCTGGGTATTGTTCGAGCCGGTAAGATCAGCCGAGCCGCCGATCATTTCGGGCACGAGGCCGGTGATGACTTCCAGCGCGGCACCGCTCCACTGGCGGGTGGCCTTGGTCTCGCCGCCTTCGGCAACGGCTTTCTTGTGCTTGATCAGCGCCTTGCCGAGATTTTTCGGCAGGCGGCCGGCGATGGCGACGTTGAACTCAGCCTTTTTCGGGGAGGCGGTGAGGCGTTTCTTCCAGGCGTCGCGCTCGGGCTTGCCGCGCGCGCCGGCTTTCGCCCAGGCGGTTTCGATCGCGGCGGGCACCTCAAAGGGGGCGTGGGGCCAGTCGATATTCTTGCGGATGCCGGCAATCTCGTCGGGACCATAGGGGCCGCCATGCGCCTTGCCGGTGCCGGCGAGCTTGGGCGCGCCGAAGCCGATAATGGTTTTGACGGCGAGGAAGACAGGCTTTTTCTGGGTCTGGGCCCATTTCAGCGCGGCGGTGACGTCTTTCTCGTCATGGCCATCAACCTTGCGGGTGACCCAGCCTGAGGCCTCGAAGCGGGCGCACTGGTCTGTATTGTCCGACAGGCCGATATCGCCGTCGATGGTGACGTGGTTGTCGTCGAAGAGGACGATCAGGCGGTTAAGCTTCAGATGGCCGGCGAGCGTGATCGCTTCCTGGCTGACGCCCTCCATAAGGCAACCGTCGCCTGCGATCACATAGGTCTTGTGGTCGACAAGGTCATCGCCGAAGCGGGCGTTGAGGTGGCGTTCAGCGATGGCCATGCCGACGGCGGTGGCGATGCCCTGGCCGAGCGGGCCGGTCGTGGTTTCGACGCCAACTGTGTGGAAATTCTCAGGGTGCCCGGGCGTTGACGCGCCCAACTGGCGGAAATTGCGGATATCGTCGCGGCTGACGGCTTTGTAACCCGTGAGGTGGAGCAGCGAATAGACCAGCATCGAGCCGTGTCCGGCGGACAGCACGAACCGGTCGCGGTCGGCCCATGTCGGATCGGTGGGGTCGTATTTGAGGAATTTTCGGAACAGGACCGTGGCCGCATCAGCCATGCCAAGCGGCAATCCGACATGGCCAGACTTGGCCGCCTCTACCGCATCCATAGACAGGGCGCGTATGGCATTCGCCATATCCCGGTTCGTCACAGCCATTCTGCTATCTCCAAAAGTCTTCAAACGTCGTAGGCCAGACTCCCGCGACAACGTCAAGCCGCTTGGCGGATGGCTGCAATACCGTTAGTTTATTGATGATATGACCGACCTTGACCCATCTGCCCGCCGTCTCGATGCGGCCCTGACGCGCCTCGAGGGCGCGCTCGACTCGCTCATGTCGAGAACCGGCGACCCTGCGGTGATGCGCGCGGAACTGGCCGCACTGGCTGAAGACCGCGCCCGAATGGCCGAAGAGCTGGACGGATCACTCGCCCGCGAGGAGGAATTGCAGGCCCTGGCCGACGAGGCGAGCGAGGCCCTTGGCGCCGCCATCGAAGAGGTCCGCGCGGCCCTCGGCAAGGATGGCGGACACGTACAGGAAGAGCCGGTATAGATGGCAAAAGCGGACATTTCCCTGCGCGGCCGGGCCTATTCCGTCGCTTGCGCACCCGGGCAGGAGACCCGTATCCAAAAGCTGTCGGAGCAGCTGAACGCACGGGTCGACCAGATTGCCGGCGCGGTCGGCGATATTGGCGAGGAACGCCTGCTGCTGATTGCGGCGCTGGCCCTGCTGGACGAGCTGGACGCCTCGCGAAAGGCCATTCCCGGCGTCGCCGAGACGGAGAAAAAAGTGGCCGACGTGCTGTCGAAAGCCGCCGACCGCATCGAAGCCCTCGCCGCGCGGATCGAGGACGGACACTGATACAGGCGGCGCGGCGCGACCCTTTGCGCATGGCCGTTTGGGGCTGCCGGGTCCATATAGATCGCTGACACAGCCGGAAAGGCGCCACATATGCAACTCTTCCTGTCTATCGCCTTCTATGTCGGTATTGCCGTCCTCGTGATCGTTCTGGGCCTTGGCATCGCCAACCTCGCCCGGACGGACGAGAATCAGGCGAGCCGTTCCAACAAGCTGATGCGCCTGCGCGTCTTCGTGCAGGCCGTCGTGATCGCGATCCTGGTGGCGCTCGGCGCGCTGGCCGGGGCGTTCAAGATCGGATTCTAGGAGGCCGCTGATGGTCAAGCTCGACAAGATTTACACCAAGACCGGCGACAAGGGCAAAACCCGCCTGTCGACCGGCGAGCCGCTGGACAAGTGGCATCCGCGCGTCGCGGCCTATGGCACGGTGGACGAGGTGAACGCGGCGCTGGGCGTGGCCGCGCTACATGCCGAGGGCGACATGCTGGCGGCGCTGCGCCGGGTGCAGAATGACCTGTTCGATCTTGGCGCCGACCTCGCGACGCCGGACCGGGGCGACAAGCTGGAATGGACGCCGCTGCGCATTGTCGAGTCGCAGGTCAAACGCCTCGAGACCGAGATCGACGCGATGAACGTCAATATCGCCCCCTTGGACAGTTTCATCCTGCCGGGGGGCAGCCCGCTCGCCGCGCAGCTGCATGTTGCCCGCACCCTGTGCCGCCGCGCCGAGCGCCAGATCGCCGAGCTGTCCGGCATGGACGACGAAATGGTGAGCCCCGAGGCGCTGGCCTATGCCAACCGCTTGTCGGACTGGCTGTTCGTGATCGGCCGCGTGGCGAACAATAATGGCAAGGATGACATCAAATGGGTGCCGGGAGCGAACAGGTAGGGGAGCAACCCTTTTAGATGGCTACGCTGCTTTCGGCGTTAAAAATGGCATCATTGGAGGACATCAAATTTCGATCCCCGCCACGGTCTCTGCCGGTAGAACAACACGAAGGCAGTTAAGTCCCACTTCACGAGCGCGAAGCAACGCGTTTATTCCAGAAAGCTAAATCTCGGTGCGTTTATGCTAGCGTACTCGGAATTGAACACGAAGTTCGAAAGCAACCATTCCGCTTCGCCCGATCTACAACAATCGATCCGGTTATAAATCCAAGCGTTTCCGCCAATGAACGCGTAAGCGTAATATTGCTTCAATGAGTTTCCAGACGCAACGACCCCGATAGTTTCTGTCCAACGTTTCTGGGAACGGCTTTCACGTGATTCATAGACGCGTATTGCTGCTTCGTTCTGAGGATTGTTCAGGCCCATCCCTTCAAAAGCATCACGCAGACTCGACATTCCATCGGTCTCGATGTCGCGAAGCAGATCAGACACATAGCCGTCTGGATCGCTCGTTGTCACCAAGTTCAAATTAGACTGGGCCAAAGAATGACTTGGAAAAAGCAAAAAGCACAGCCGCTGAGAAAGACAGGGCCACCAAACAATTGCGTGCGTAAGAAATCACAGCGAACACCCCTTCAATTCGCTGACATTTATTCCTCAAAAAGAACATTAAAGGGGGGCCAAAACGATCAACGTTTTATCGGGCATTCCTCTTGCGCAATGATTGCCCGAAGTGGTGTCCACCTTTAATCATCAGTAGTGATAACCCTACTTCCGCATCGCCGCGCGCGTATCGGCCATCAGGGCGAAGAGGCCGAGGACGGGGGTGACCACGCCGTCGCCGCGATATTCCCGGTAGAGACTATCGACATTGACGGCGATACGTTCGGCGTCGCCCCAATTGGCGAAGTCACCGAGCGCGATATCGAGCGCGGCTTCGCGCACTTGCATCCCGACATCGAACCGCTTGCGGGCCTCGGCATCGATATAGTTCAGATAATCCGCGACGCGGCGGACGCCCGCCTTGTCCGTGATCGGACCATGACCCGGGACGATGACATCGACATCCATGCCGCAAATCTTGTCACAGGCGCGGATCCAGTTGGCGACGGGGCCGGCCCACATCAGCGGCGTTCCATCGATGAACAGGATGTCGCCGGTGAACACGGCGCGGTCTGACGGGACGTGCACGAGCACGTCGCCGGCCGTATGCGCCGGGCCGACCTCGATCAGTTCCACGGCCTTGTCGCCGACCTTGAGATCGAGCTGGCCGGAGAAGGTACGTGTCGGGGCGCGCTCCTCGACGCCGGCAAAGTCGAACATGCCGAAAATCTCGGAAAAATAGGCGCCAGCCGCGCCCATCTCCGGCGCCATTTTCAGCAATTGCGCGAGCAGGGCTGGATTGACATCTTCCATCTCGCGCGCGCTGGCTTCGGAGGCGATGATCTCGGCGTGCTGGCAGCAACCATTGCCGTGCGTGTGGTCGCCATTTGCATGCGTGTTGACGATCACACCGATATCATCCGGCGCAAGGCCGGTGGCGTCGCCCATGGCTTTCAGCATGTCGGCGGTCAGCTTCATGTCGAACAATGTGTCGACCAGCAGCGACTGGTCGCCGTCCACGATCAGGCCAGCATTCGACCAGCCCCAGCCTCCATCCGGCTGCAGCCAGGCATAGACGCCGTTGCCGATGTCTTTCAGGCCGTGTGAATAGTTCCAGCGCTTATCCGTGATTGCCAATGTCCCATCCCTTCGCGGTGAGGTGTGACAGCGCAAAATCGAGCGGGCTGTCTTCCAGCGTGGTGGCCAAAGTGTCGTTCCAGCGGTTGAGGAAGCCGAACAGCGCGATCACGCCGACGATGCCGACAATTTCGTCCTCATTGAAATGCTGTTTGAGCGCATCGAAATGCGCATCCGTGGTTTCGTTCGGCACACTTCCGGCGGCCTGTGCGAGGGATAGCGCCGCCCGTTCGGCGGGCGTGAACAGGTCGCTGGTCTCATACTCCCAGAGCGCCGCAATCTTTTCCTCGGGCACCATCTGGCGTTCGGCGCCATGCGCCGTGTGGGCCTGGCAATAGCGGCACCCGGAGGCCTGGCTCGTCACGTTCGCAATCATCTGGACAAGGTCGCGCGGAATGGCACTGGCCGGGCCCATTATGGCACCGGCCAGCGCGCCGAAGCCCTGCAGCAAGGCTGGCTGGCGGGCCATCACTTTCATCGAATTCGGAACGAAGCCCATAGCGGCTTCCGCCATCGACAATATCGGCGCTACCGATGCCAAGGCCTCCTCGGGTGCGGGGGTGATCCTGTGCATCTGCGGCTCCCTTGTTCCTTATCAAGGCAGGGAACGGACCGTAATTCAAGCTAGAAGCGTTCGAGCAGGCGGCGCAGGTATTCGCGCTCGTCCTCGTCTTCGGCGTCATTGTAGCGGCGGCGGAGCTCGTCGAGAATGTCCTTGGCGCGCTGGCGTTCACCGGCGTCGGGGATGTTGACGTTCTCGCCATTGCTGCCGCCGCCCGAGGCATTGCGGCCCAACGGATCGGTCGCGTTTCCGGGGTCGCCTTCGCCGGTGCGGGCGGCGCGGGCGTCATCGAGCGCCTTGGCCAGGCTGCTGGACTGTTCCGACAGGAGCTGGGTGGCCAGTTCCTGGTTGCGGGCGGCGCGGCGTTCATTGCCCTGTGCCAGCGCGTCCTCGGCGCGGCGCTGGGCGCGGCGAATGTCTTCGAGCGCATCCGGATCGATCCGGCCTTCAAGCGCATTCTCGCCAGACTCACCGCCCTGGCCGAGACCTTTCTCGCGGGCCAGTTTCTCGACCAGTTCGCCAAGGCGGGCCTGGCGTTCGGCGAGCGTCTTTTCTGCGGGGCGCTGTCCGGGCCCGGAGCCTGTTTCGGAATTCTCGGCCGAGTCGGTCTCACCTGAGCCTGAGCCCGATGTCTCGCCTGCCTGCGAACCGTTTCCGGCCTGCTGGTTGCCGGTCGGGTCTTCTCCGCCGGGCTCCTGGCCCGGCTCGGTGCCGTCACCCGGTTGCTCGCCGGGGCGTTCGCCGCGTTCCTGGGCCAGCGTGTCATCATTGAGCTGACGCTGTTCGCGCAGGATATCCGACAGGCGCTTCATCGCATCGGTCAGTTCCTGTTCTTCCGGCGGCACGTCGTCCTCATTCTCGGCGTTCTCTCCCGGCACGCCGGGCATGCCCTTGCCGGCGCCGCCGCCTTTCTGGAATTCGAGGTTCTGCAGCATGTTAGTGATATCGGAGAGCAGCTGGCGGGCCTGGTCGCTGGCACCGGTCTCGGTCAGGTCCTGCAGGGCCTGCAGCATGTCCTCGAAATCCTGACCGCCGACATTCGGCCCGCCGGCGGCGGCCTGCCCGTCTTCGTTCGATGGCGGCGCCTCTCCGCCATTGGCCATGGCTTCGGCCATCTTGGCGGCGAGGTAATTGTTGGCCGCGTCGCGGAAGGCCTGCATGCGGCGCTTGATTTCGTCTTCCGAGGCGCCGTCGCGCAGGGCCTGTTCGAGCGCCCGGCGCGCCGCTTCGAGACGGCGCAGAGCATCGGCGGAACTGCCATATTCCGATTTCAGCGCGAGCGCCCAGAGCAACGGATCAATGGCGTCGGCCTCTTCCTTGGTGCTGGCGGCCGACAGGACTCCCTGCGCCGTGCGGAAGGTCAGGAAGGCGGCGATATTGGGCAGGTAGCGTTCGCCATGCAGGGTGACCGCATCCAGCATCAGGGCCGCCTTCTGGACGCCCGGCGGGGCGGCGGCGAGGCGGTTGACCGCTTCGGTATTGAGGGCATCCTGCTGCAGCGCGTGGTCGTTCCTGGGCAGCGCGGCATAGGCACCGGGCTCGCGCAGGACGGTGACGCGCACTTCCTGCGCCACGCGGGCGATGGGTTCAAGGAAGAGCTTTTCCGGCAGGATGAAGGGAACGGTTTCGCTTGTACCCTCCTGCCCGGCGCCATCGGTGGCGATCAGGCGGACATTGACCGGCAGGCCCGCCCAGCGGTGTCGGGTGAGGTCGAGCTGGACCGTATCAGCGCCTTGCGTCGGCGACACGCCGGGCAGCGGCACGGGGACGCGATCCTCGGCGTCCGGCGCGGCGGGGTTGGGCTCGCGCCGGGACATGGCGAGTTCGAGTTTCGTGACGCCATAATCGTCGGTGGCGCTCCAGGTGAATTCGATCCGCTCCTGTGTCCCGATCGACGGGATCGCGACGAATTTGACGGTCGGCGGATCATCCGGCGAGGCCAGCAGGCGCCACGCGGCGCGTTCGCCCCACCAGCGCACAGAGAGGCGCGTGTCTTCCATCACCTTCGCCTTGGCCTCATAGGCGCCGTCCGGCGTGGCGAGGAAGGCCTGATGGCGGGTCTTGTTCCCCTTCATGACGAGGCGCGGCGCAGAATGGGCCTGCGTGCGCAGGGTGACTTCGGAGCCCTTGGGCACGCGCACGCCGTCGAGGCCGGGCTTCAGGAAGATTGGCGCGCGGCCAGTATGTTCGGGCGGCGTGATCCAGGCTTCGACCACCATGTCGTCGGCGCCCATCAGCGCGCCATAGTCCGGCGAGAAGGCCCGCAGAACGCGGCCCGGCGCATCGCTCCAGGCAATGATCGCGATGGCGGCCAGCGCGGCGGGGAGGATGACGCGGAGGAGATAGGGGTCGAGCGCCTTCCAGGCTGCCCGCAGCGAGGGCGGTCGAAGGTTGGAAAGCTCGGCCAGCAGACGAGTGCGATGGTGGCGCCACAGGCTTTGGGCGCCGCGCGACGGGTCGGCCGGGCGGTCTGTGAGAGCGGTCAGCGGGCGCAGGTCCGACTGGCGGTCGAGCGCGTCGCGCGCGATGGTCCGGGAGACCGGCTGGTAGCGTCGGAGCCCCCGGATGAGCAGGATTGCGCCGCCGAGGAAGAAGACCAGCGTCATGACAGCGCCGATCGCGGGCTGCAACCGGTCGAACACGCCAGCGAGCGCCATGGCGAAAAACAGGCTGACAAAGACGAATAGCGGCCAGAACGCGCGGCCAAGCGCAAACAGCGTCAGTTTCCGCCATGTCGCGGAAACCTTGGCGTGGATCGCCTTCATGCCGTCCGGGTCAGCCAATCGGGCACCTGCTCCAACTCTACCATTTCATCGAAGGTCGGACGCCTCCGCACGATGTCGAACTTGTCGTCGTGCACCAGCACCTCCGGCACAAGCGGCCTTGCATTGTAAGCCGAAGACAGGACGGCGCCATAGGCCCCGGCTGACATGAAGGCGAGCCGGTCACCCGGCGCGACGGTCGGCAATTGCCGACCGACAGCGAACTTGTCGGTCGACTCGCAGATCGGACCGACCACATCATAGGTGGCTTGAGCGGAATCCGGAGCCGGCTCCGTCAGCGGCAGGATGTCATGGTAGGCGTCATAGAGCGCGGGGCGCATCAGGTCGTTCATGCCGGCATCAAGGATCAGGAAGGTCCGGTCAGGTGCCGGTTTTTCGTAAAGCGCGGTGGTCAGCATGACCCCGGCATTGCCGGCGATCACGCGGCCGGGTTCGAGGATGACCTGAACGCCGAGGCCATCCATGACTTCGGCGATCATGCGGGCATACGCAGACGGCGGCGCAGGCGCGTCCCCCTCCTTGTAGGGGATGCCGAGACCGCCGCCGACATCGATGCGGCTGATCGTGTGGCCGGACGCGCGCAGGCGCTGGGCGAGGCCGACAATCTTCTCGAAGGCGGCGCGCATCGGCACGAGATCACCGATCTGGCTGCCAATGTGCACATCGACCCCGACCACGGCGATGCCCGGCAGGGCCGCAGCCTCGGCATATAGGGCTTCCGCTTCGCTCCACGGAATGCCGAACTTGTCGCCCTTCTTGCCGGTGGAGATGTTGGGGTGACCGCCGGCGGCAACGTCCGGGTTCACGCGCAGCGCAATCGGGGCGGTCTTGCCCAGCGCGCTGGCAACAGCGGAGAGAAGGCGAAGCTCGCCAGCGCTTTCGACATTGAACTGGTGGATGCCGTGGGTCAGCGCGAGGTCCATTTCGGGCGCCGTCTTGCCGACACCGGAAAACACGATCCGGCTGGCGGGAATGCCCGCCTTCAGGGCGCGTTGCATTTCACCACCGCTGACGACGTCCGCGCCGCAGCCTTCCTGCGCCAGCGTCGACAGGACAGCGAGGTTGCCATTGGCCTTGACCGAATAGGCGATCAGGCTGTCCTGGCCCTCGAATGCCGTGGCGATGACCTGGGCATGGTGTCTGAAAGTGGCCGAGGAATAGACATAGCAGGGCGTGCCGACGGCATCGGCGATCGCCGCGAGGTCAACGCCTTCACAATGGAGGCTTCCGCCCTGATAGGTAAAATGATGCATGAGGGTTCGTACTATTCCACTTCGCCGAGTCCGCCGTCATCGACGGGAACGGTAGGCAGGGTATCCGGCACGATGCCACCCCATTGATTGATACGCTCGCCGTCCTGGTTCTCCGGTACGACCGGCACCGCAAGCGGCATGACCGGCGAGGCGGGCGCGGTGACTCTGTACGGAGCCGACTGACAGGCGGCAAGCAGGACGGCGCCTGCAAGGCAGCCTGCCGCGACCTGGCAAGAACGCATGAACGGCCTCGGCATGATCAGTTTCCGTCGGCGCCGCCGAGCAATTCGTCGTCGGCATCCTGGGTTCCAGTCGATTCGCGTTCGGGCAGCGGAGGCAGGTCGGATTCGGCTTCGCCCGGCAAGTCAGCCGGATCCATTGCCTCGCTCGGGTCGCCCCACAGGGGCGCCGGACGCTTCAGGTCACCGGTCAGACCACAGGCTGAAAGGGTGCCCGCGGCAAGCAGCGCCGCAGCGAGCAAAAGGGGACGTTTCATCGTGTTACTCCAGTCGCAGTCTCTGTTTCCACTGTGCCACTTGTTCGGCGACGCGAACAGGGCTTGTGGCCCCATAAGATGTCCGGGATGAGGCAGACGCCTCGACCGTGAGCACATCAAACACCGCCTGAGTGATATCCTTGTGGACACCCTGCATGTCGGCCAGTGACAATTCGGCAAGATCACAGGCCTTTTCTTCGGCCTTGGCGACGAGTGTGCCGGTAATATGGTGCGCTTCGCGGAAGGGCAGGCCGAGTTCGCGCACGAGCCAGTCGGCGAGGTCCGTGGCCGTGGAAAAGCCCTTCGCGGCAGCCGCCCGCATGGCGTCCGGCTTGAACCGGATCGTCTCGATCATGCCGGTCATGGCGCGGACACAGAGATTGAACGTGTCAAAGGCCTCGAAAGTGAGGCGCTTATCGTCCTGCAGGTCCTTGGCATAGGCGAGCGGCAGCGCCTTGATGGCGCCTTGCAGGGCGCTGAAATTCGCCGTGATCAGCGCCGCCTTGGCGCGCACGAGCTCGGCGGCATCCGGATTGCGCTTCTGCGGCATGATCGAGCTGCCGGTCGACCAGGCGTCGGTCAGGCTGGCAAACCCGAATTGCGGACTGGTCCACAGCACGATTTCCTCGGCGAGGCGCGAGAGATGCGTCGCGGCAATCGAGAGATCGGCGAGCGCCTCAAGGGCAAAGTCGCGCGAAGCAACGGCGTCGAGCGAGTTGGCCATGGGCCGGGCGAAACCGAGGGCTTCGGCGGTCATGTCGCGGTCGATGGGGAAACCGGTACCCGCCAGCGCAGCGGCACCGAGCGGGCTTTCATTCAGGCGTACGGCGCAATCGGCGAGGCGCGAGCGGTCGCGCGACGTCATTTCGACATAGGCAAGCAGATGGTGGCCGAGGGTGACGGGCTGGGCCGTCTGGAGGTGGGTGAAGCCCGGCATGATGGTGCCGGCATGTTCGTCGGCGCGCGCGACGAGCGCGGCCTGCAGGCCGGCGATCAGCGCCCATGCCCCGTCGAGCGCGCTGCGGGTCCAGAGCCGGAAGTCGGTCACGACCTGGTCATTGCGCGACCGGGCCGTGTGCAGGCGGCCTGCGGGGGCTCCTATCAGTTCCTTCAGGCGCGCCTCGACATTCATGTGAATGTCTTCCAGTTCGCGGCGGTACGGAAAACTGCCATCGCGCAGTTCGCCCAGCACGCCGTCGAGTCCGGACTGGATCGCCTCGTTATCGTCGTGTGAAATGATGCCCATTTCGGCCAACATGTCAGCATGGGCGCGGCTTCCGGCGATATCTTCCTCGGCCATGCGCCGGTCGATATCCAGCGAGCAATTGATCTCGTCCATGATCTCGGACGGGGTCGCGGCAAAGCGTCCTCCCCACATCGTCTGGCCTTTGCCCTGGTTCATTGCCATATCCTTTATCCGACGCAGGAGACCGTATCCGATGACCCGCTTAGCTTTTATCGGCCTCTTCTTGGTCGCCCTTGTCGCAATTGTCTACGTGCTGATCAGCGCAGCGGGCGGAAAGGTGCCGTCCAATCCGCTCGAGCGCTATGCCACGGGCGAGATGGCGAAGCTGAGTTTCGTGACCGCTGGCGAGCCGCAACCGACCGGCAACCTGTTCGCCGCCGACGGCACGCCTGTGACCCTGGCGGCCTGGAAAGGCAAGACCGTGCTGGTGAATTTCTGGGCGACATGGTGTGCGCCGTGCGAACGCGAAATGCCGTCACTGGGCGCCTTGCAGAAAGCGCGCGGCGGCGACCGGTTCGAAGTGGTGGCGATCAGCGTCGATGGCAGCGAGGACAAGGACTATGCCGCCAAACGGCTCGGCGAGCTTGGCGCGGCCAATATTTCCTTCCATATCGCACCGCCTGAAAACTACGAGATCATCTATGGTGCGGGCGTCACAGGCTTTCCCACCAGCATCCTGTACGGGCCCGACGGCAAGGAAATCGCACGGCTGGCGGGTGACGCCGACTGGTCGTCTCTTGAAGCCGTGGGCTTTATCGATGCGATCCTAGCGAAGGTCGGATAGTTCCAGTTTCACGCGGGAGACCTGGGCGGCGATTTCGCTGACCGGCGCGGGTGTACTGTCGGCCAGCGGGCCATTGGCGGGCCACATACGCACCAGCAGTTCGAGTTCCATGACCAGAGGTTCTGATTCCGCTGTGCCGAGGCGTTTGGCAATGTCGCGGGCGACAACAGAGAAGCCATAGGCGTCCTGGTATTCCCCGGCATTGTCGATGACGCCATTCACGACGCCGTTCTTGTACTCGTCGATACAGGTATCCATCAGGAAATGGATCTGGCCGACCGGATCGGCATTGGCGTTTTCCTGCAGCAGATTGATATTAGCTTCAGCCGCGTCGAGCTGCGGCGCGATCTCTTCAGCCGACTTGCCGGCGGCGAGTTCGGCTGAAACCTTTTCAAAAATGGCGGCGTCGAAACCGAGAGCATCGATGCCCGCGCGTTCGGCAGCGTGCGTTTCCGAGACGGGGTGCAGCAGGTGGCGCGCCGCTTGTTCGGGTGCCCCGGCCCTGAAAAGGGCGAGGCCGGCAGCAACGTGACCGGACATGAAGGCGATACGCTTGTCGACGGGGAGGGTCTGCATGTCGGCATGGCCCGCCATGGCGCCGCCCTCTCCGCCGCCTTCTCCCCCCTCGCCCGCCATGGAAGCAGGCGCGTCAGCGAGCTTGGGCGCAGGCGGGTCAGCCTTGACCGGCGCATCGTTCAGGCCTCCGCAGCCGACCAAGGCTGTCGAGCCGAGCAGGACGGCGCCAAGGCCGAGGCCGATCCAGCGTTTCGGGGTGTATGTCATCGTCGCAGCTCCGGAGTTTCGATTGCGCCCTGAACCTACGCCCGATACGCTAGCATCTGCAAGTCATTCTCAATAAGATTTCGGGGTTTTTACAGTTCATGTTCCTCACGATCGCCAATGTCCTAAATTCGCGCGACCTGGCCCGCGTGCAGAAAAAGGCCGAGACCCTGAACTGGGTCGACGGGACACGGACGGCCGGAGGCCGGGCCAAAGCGGTGAAACGCAACCTGCAGGCCGACCTGAGATCCGCGCAAGGCGAGGCACTGCAAGCGTTCCTGATGCAAGCGGTCACGTCCCATCCGGTGCTGTCCGGCGCCGCCCAGCCGCGCCTGTTCTCGCGCCTGATGCTGAGCCGGACCGCAGATGGCGGGTTCTATGGGCGCCACGTCGACAATGCACGGGTCGGTTCAGGCGAGGACCGGGTGCGCACGGACATGTCCTTCACCCTCTTCCTCAGCGATCCGGACAGCTATGATGGCGGCGAGCTGGTTGTCGAGACGCAGGGTGGCCTGCATGCAGCCAAGCCTGCGGCGGGCGACCTGGTGCTCTACCCGTCAGGTGACATTCACGAAGTGAGGCCGGTGACGCGCGGCGAACGACTGGCCTGCATCGGCTGGATCGAAAGCGCCGTGTGTGATCCGCAGGCGCGCGAGGCGCTGTTCGAACTGGAAAACCTGCGCGCATCGCTGGCCGCGAAGCTGGCGGCGGACGCCCCGGAACACCTCGTACTGGACAAGGTGATCTCGAATCTCCTGCGGCGCTGGTCTGCCGGCTGAAGTTCAGAACGCGACGGGCACCCTGGCCTGCCGGGCGCACCAGTCGGGCTCGCGATCGCCGCCATCATAGTCCCAGGCCTTGTGCGTGCCCTCGGTGATGAGGGTGAGTGCGACGTCCATTCCGTCAATTTCGAGGTCGACGACCTGACGACCATACCGGTCCGGCCCGTAGGCATGCGCGACTTTGACCGCCTTGCCGCGCGTCAGTTCGACAGCGGCTTCCTTGGCTTCATAGCCCTGTATCCGTTCAGATTCACACTTGGCGCCGCCGCGCTGCCTCATGCTGCCGGTTTCCGGGGAATCGACATCGTGGAGGCGGAACTTGGTGCCGTCCGGCAGGCGACCGCTGTCGCCGTCAGACCAGTAGACGGCCGCCGGTGCGTCGGTCGCGGCCTGCGCGGCCTGCGCGGCAAGGGCCACGATGCCGCCGCCCGACGCCAGGATGAGCGCCGCTGCGAGCCAGGGCGGAGTCGTAAACTTGAACGCCATGAGAGCCTCCTCGGATGAGGGGGCCAACCTGGGCCGAGCGGGCTAAGCGAAGGTTAAAGCCATCCGCGGCAACGGCCCCGGCGCAGCGCAGAGCTAGAAGCCCGCCGCCTTGACCTTGTCCCGGCCGGCATTCTTGGCCTCATAGAGGAATTTGTCGGCCTGACTGATCAGGTCATTTGCGTTCATTCCCGGCTCAAGACACGCCACACCGAACGATGCCGTGACGCCCGAAATGCATGTTCCGTCATCAAGCAACAGTTGGGACGCCTTCAGGACTGACTTGATCCTGACGAAGAGATTGTATGCCGCGATGATTTCGGTCTGCGGGAGAATGATAGCAAACTCCTCTCCGCCGATCCGCGCGACCATGTCCTGACCCTTGATGTTGCGCGTGATGAGGGTCGAGAACATCTTCAGAAACGCGTCGCCGGCCGGGTGCCCGTAATCATCGTTCACCTTCTTGAAGTGGTCGATATCGGCCATGGCGACACACAATGTCTTTCCCGATCTTGCCGCGTTGAAGATGTTCTCGTCGAGGCGTTTGGCGAAGGCCCGGCGATTCGGAATCGCCGTCAGCGGATCCTTCAGGCTCTGGCTCTGGGCCTCGTTCAACTCCTTGTTCAGCGCCTCGAGCTGCTTCTGGGATTCGCTCAGGCCCTGGCTCAGCTCCTGCGTGGTTTCCGCCATGCGGCGATTGTCATCGACGAGTCTGGAGATCAGGCCCGTCAAGTTTTCGACTGATGGTGAGTCGGGTATACGGCTGCCGACAGCGCTGAGGGATGCGTGAAAGACGTCATTGCTCGCGGCGCCCTGACGTATGATCCCGAGAACGCTCTCAATCTCGCGTTCGATGGCATCGCCGATATCCATCGTGGCGGCATCGCCTGCACCGGTTGCCACCAGTTCCCAATGGATCGACTCGATATCGTAAGGGCTCAGTTCGCCCTTGGCGGCAATCAACTCATCGACGCGCGCCACGAGCAGCGGGTCGTTCCCGGACACATAGGCATACCAGAGCGCATACGTTTGTGGGCTAGGCGGTGTGCCGTGCCGGTCGATCAGGTCGAAAACCTTGCCAGCCGTCTGGTAGACGCCTGACGAATTGGGAATCACGCCGTAAGTTACTCGTGTGTCCCCCTGACTCAAAGGTGTGGTTTGCATCGTATATATCGTCCCCAAGTCCCAGCCACCGGCCTATTTCAAATTTACCTTAGTGTATTTTATACGGGGTTAATGGCCGGGAACTCTGCCGATCCTGCAATACGCGCTGCGCCATCCGCCAAAAGCCGGATGGCGCAGTCGCGTTGAGGTGAACGGGCTTACAGAAAAAGCCCCGGTCGGCCCGGGCTAGCGGGTCGGGACGGGGAATTCGCCGGAATAGTCGTAGAAGCCCTTGCCGACCTTCTTGCCGACCCAGCCGGCCTCAACATATTTCACCAGCAGCGGGCACGGCCGGTACTTGGTATCGGCGAGGCCGTCATGCAGGACCTGCATGATCGAAAGGCAGGTATCGAGCCCGATAAAGTCGGCCAGCGTCAGCGGTCCCATCGGGTGGTTGGCGCCGAGACGCATGGCCGTGTCGATGGATTCCACCGTGCCGACGCCTTCGTACAGCGTGTAGACGGCCTCGTTGATCATCGGGACGAGAATGCGGTTGACGATGAAGGCCGGATAATCCTCGGCATTGGTCGTGGTCTTGTCGAGACGGCCTGCAAAGGTGATGGCGGTTTCGTAAGTGTCCTGGCTGGTGGCAAGGCCGCGGATCACTTCCATCAGCTTCATCAGCGGCACCGGGTTCATGAAGTGCATGCCGATGAACTTGTCGGGCCGGTCGGTGACCGAGGCGAGCCGCGTGACCGAGATGGAGGACGTGTTGGTGGCGAGATAGGTGTGGGCCGGGACGATCTCGCAGATCGAGCGGAAGATCTGTTCCTTGATCTCGCGCTTTTCAGTCGCCGCCTCGATGACGATGTCGGCGGCTTCGTGCGCCTTGATCGAGGCCGAGGTCTTGATCAGCTTGAGGCCGGTCTTCATGGCCGCCTCGGTGATCAGGTCACGCTGCACCTGACGGCGCATGTTGCCTTCGATCGTGGTCATGCCCTTGGCAAGCGCCTCGTCGGAAATGTCGGTCATGATCACGTCATAGCCGGCAAGCGCCGCGACATGCGCGATGCCATTGCCCATCTGGCCTGCGCCAATGATGCCTACCGTTTTCAGCTCTGCCATCTGTGTTTCGTCCTGAACGTGCAAGTTTTGTTACACCACGCTCATATCCTTTTTGTGCAGTGCGTCAAAGCGCAAGCTTTATTGTGCAGGCCGGGTGCCTATGAACGCCGCGTGTGGCGCGCGGGGCAAAGATGCAAAAAGCCCGGCACAGCGGCCGGGCTTTTCAAAATGCAGGATGGATCAGGCGCCTAGAGGGCGTCTGTCAGTTCCGGGACGGCGACGAAGAGGTCCGCGACAAGTCCGTAATCGGACACCTGGAAGATCGGAGCTTCCTCATCCTTGTTGATGGCAACAATAATCTTGGAATCCTTCATGCCGGCGAGGTGTTGGATGGCACCCGAAATGCCGATGGCAATGTAGAGTTGCGGCGCAACGATCTTGCCGGTCTGGCCGACCTGGTAATCATTGGGCGCGTAACCGGCATCGACGGCGGCGCGCGAGGCACCGACGGCGGCGCCGAGCTTGTCAGCCAGCGGCACGATCAGGCGGTTGAACTCTTCGGACGAGCCGAGGGCCCGGCCACCGGAGACGACGCGCTTGGCGCCGGTGAGTTCGGGACGATCCGACTTCACCATTTCTTCCGAGACGAATTCCGACTTGAACGGGCCGGATGGCGCAGCGGCGTCTTCAATCGTCGCCGAGCCGTCATTGCCGGCAGCCGGGAAAGCCGTGCCGCGCACGGTGATGACTTTCTTGGCGTCGGAAGATTTGACCGTCATGATCGCGTTGCCGGCATAGATCGGACGCACGAACGTGTCCTGATCGACGACTTCGATGATTTCCGACAGCTGCATCACGTCGAGCTTGGCCGCGATGCGCGGCGCGATGTTCTTGCCGGTTGTCGAAGCGGCGATGAAGACGGCGTCATAGTTGGCCATCAGCGGCACGACGAGGGCTTCCATGGCTTCGGCGGTCTGCTTGCGCAGGGTCTCGCCTTCGGCTTTCAGCACCTTGCGCACGCCAGAAACCTTGGCGGCTTGCGGGGCAACGGCACCAGAGTTTTCACCGGCGACGAGGATATCGACGTCGCCGCCAAATTTCGACGCCGCCGTGACGACCTTGTAGGTCGCGTCCGACAGGCCGCCATGGTGATGTTCAGCAATTACGAGAACGGCCATTACACAGCTCCTGCAGTTTTGAGTTTGGCAACAAGCGCGGCGACGTCTTCAACCTTCTCACCGGCCTGGCGCACGGCCGGTTCGGTGACGGAAACGACGGTGAGGCGCGGCGAGATGTCGACGCCATAGTCTTCGGGCGACTTCTCGACGATCTCTTTTTTCTTCGCCTTCATGATGTTCGGCAGCGACGCATAGCGCGGCTCGTTAAGGCGAAGGTCGACGGTGACGACGGCTGGCAGCGTCAGCGCCACGGTCTGGAGACCGCCATCGACTTCGCGGGTGACTTTCAGCTTGTCGCCGTCTTTTTCGAGCTTGTAGGCGAACGTGCCTTGCGGCCAGTCGAGCAAAGCGGCCAGCATTTGGCCGGTCTGGTTGCTATCGTCATCAATGGCCTGCTTGCCGAGGATGACCAGGTCAGGCTTCTCTTCCGCGACGACCTTGGCGAGCAGCTTGGCGACAGCCAGCGGTTCGACCATGGCGTCGGTCTTGATCAGGATGCCGCGATCAGCGCCCATGGCGAGCGAGGTGCGCAGCGTTTCCTGCGCCTGCTGTGGCCCGACCGAGACGACCACGATTTCGGTGACCGTGCCGGCTTCTTTCATCCGGACCGCCTCTTCGACCGAAATCTCGTCGAACGGGTTCATGGACATCTTGACATTGGCGAGGTCGACACCGCTTTTGTCCGGCTTGACGCGGACCTTCACGTTGTAATCGATCACGCGTTTGACGGGCACGAGGACCTTCATGCGGTGCTCCCTTATGGTTTCGGTGGTTTGACGTATTTCCCGCGTGACTAAACGTCCGCCGCAAAAGACGCAAGGTTTACGTTGACGTGAGGGTCAATTTGGCGCGGTTTTCCTTTTGGCGACGGGCCAGACTGGTATATGAACCGCGTGTGTTCGTCGGCGCGCCTTTTTCGCGTGCCAACCTCAAAGCCGGAAAGGAGACCAAGCCATGTTCAGCCGCCGTTTCCACTTCGAGCTTTCAGGTTCACATGAACATTTCCAACGTACTGGCGCGCTGCGCCGGGCGGTTTTGGCCCTTTGCCCTTAAGTCAAAGGTCCATTCATAAACCCAGTCCGACAGACGGCGCGCCCATGCGAGCCTGCACACGAAACTGCCGCCGCACCTGCTCAAGGATGTGGCGGCGGATGACGGCTAGCTGTCGGCCCCCCTTTGCCATCAGGTCCGCAAGGGCCTTGCCGGTGACGGCGCCCTTGAGAAAGCCGAGCGTGCCTGTGGCCATGAGTTCCTCGCCCGCATGCACCAGCGCGCCATAGGCGGTGTTGGCGAGGGCCGAGCCCATGCTGACACGCTTCACGCCGAGGTCTGCGAGCTCCGCCATCGGCACGAAGCCGCTGCGCGGTCCCATCAGCACATTGACTGGGCGATCGACGGATGCGAGCATGGTCTTGATATCCTCCATCGTCTTCAGGCCCGGCGCATAGAGCACATGGGCCCCCGCTTCTTGGTAGGCCTGCAGCCGCGCGATCACATCTGACAGGTCTGGCACGCCGGTGAAGAAATTCTCGACCCGCGCGGTGACGAGGAAGGGAAAGGGCAGCGCGTTGGCGGCCTCCACGGCGGCGCGCACATGCTCGGCCGCCTCGGCGATCGCGTATTGCGGATTGCCGGCATCGCCTGTGAAGTCCTCGATCGAGCCGCCGACAAGGCCGGCCTCTGCGCCGAGACGGATCGTCTCGGCGCAGGTCTCCGGACTGTCGCCGAAACCATTTTCGAGATCGGCGGTCAGCGGCAGCGGCGTCGCGGCCGCAAGCGCACAGACATGGGCCAGCTTGAGATTGCGGGTGATGTTATAGTCGGCAACGCCTGCGCTGGCGGCAAAAACCGGCGCTGGTCGAGGCCAACGCCTGGAAGCCGAGCCCGGCGAGGATGCGGGCCGAGCCGACATTCCACGGATTGGGCAGCACGAACATGCCGGGCCGGTCATGCAGCGCCTTGAAAGCGAAAGCCTTGTCTTTTTGCGGCGTCATTGGTGTCCCTCCCTTTGCGAACCATTTTGTTCACACGGACGCCGAGGCGCAAGCCACCCGACTTCCTGCGATTCCGGGAGGCTGCTATTCCGGCGGTTCGAGATTACGCGCGAGGACTTCGCCCGAGAGATAGAGCGAGCCGCAGATCAAAATGCGGTCGGCGCCGGTGGCCGCCGCCGCCGTGACCGCCGCATCAAGGCTGTCGCAAACGGTGACGTCCAGTCCGGCGGTGCGGGCCGCTTCGGCCAGGTCGTGCGGTTCGGCGCCGCGATGACCGGGCGCATTGGGCAGGGTGAAGACATCGGGTTTGAGGTGGCGGAAGGGCAGGAAGAAGCCCGTCGCGTCCTTCGACGCCAGCATGGCCGTGACGAGGACGGTTTTGCCGGGCAGGCGCTTGAGGTGGTAGGCGATCGCACGGGCGGCGTGCGGATTGTGGCCGCCATCGAGCCAGACTTCGGCGTCCGGCGCGAGCGCGGTGACCGGGCCCGGCCCGAGCCGCTGCATGCGCGCGGGCCATGTTGCTGTGCGGGCGCCTTCCAAGATCGCGGCCTGGGATATCCGGGTAGACTCGCCGAACAATTGCATCGCCATGGCCGCGAGGGCGGCATTGCCGCGCTGGTGCTCGCCGATCAGGGAGATGTCCTGCGGCATCGCATCAATGAAATGCGCCTTCAGACGGTAGAGCGGGGCATCGAGGCGGGCGGCTTCGCGGGCGATCACTTCATCGCAGACCTTGCGCTGGATGGCGGTGAGGACCGGGCGGTGCGGGCGGATGATGCCCGCCTTCTCCCCGGCAATCTTGCGGATATCCGAGCCGAGAAAGGCTTTGTGATCGAAGTCGATCGGCGTGATCACACAGAGCGCTGGCGCCCCGATGACATTGGTCGCATCAAAGCGCCCGCCGAGGCCGACTTCGAGGATGAGCAGGTCTGCCGGGACTTCGCTGAAGGCGAGCAGCGCGGCAGCGGTGGTAGCCTCGAAATGCGTGATCTGCAGGCCGGTCAGGGCCTCGAACGTCCGGTCGAGCCAGGAGATCAGGCGGGCGTCATCGACGATCTCGCCGGCCAGCCGGATGCGCTCATTGAAGCGCACGAGATGGGGCGAGGTGAAGACATGGACCTTGAGGCCAGCCGCTTCGGCCATGGCGCGCATGAAAGCCGAGGTCGAGCCCTTGCCGTTGGTGCCTGCGACATGGATGACCGGCGGTAGGCGATCCTGCGGACGGCCAAGCGCCGCGAGCGCGGCCTCGACCCGCCCGAGCGAAAGCTCGATGGTTTCTGGATAGAGCCCTTCGAAACGCTTCAGCGCTGCGGCAAGGGCCGCACTGTCTCCGATCAAGCAGATTTTCCCTTGGACACCGGCGGTTTGGGTGCGTGGGTTTTTGGCTGGCTGAGCGGTGTGATGGGGAAGTCCTCCCGCCGGCGGGAATTAGGCATGAGATGCATCAGGATGCGCGCCAGCGTCGCCTTCAGCTTGCGCCGGTCGACAACGATGTCGACCTGTCCCTTTTCGCGCAGGAATTCCGAGCGCTGGAAGCCCTTGGGCAGGCTTTCCCGGATGGTCTGCTCGATCACGCGCGGACCGGAAAAGGCAATCATCGCGCCCGGTTCGGCGACATGGATATCACCCAGCATGGCGTAGGAGGCCGAGACGCCGCCCGAGGTCGGATCCGTTAGCACGACGATATAGGGCAGCTTCGCATCGGCCAGTTCATTTACCGCCAGCGTGGTGCGCGGCATCTGCATCAGGCTGAGCGTGCCTTCCTGCATGCGGGCGCCGCCGGAAGCGGTGCAGACGACAAAAGCGGCCTTGCGGGCGACCGCCATCTGGGCAGCAGTGACGAATCCTTCGCCGGCGGCCATGCCGAGCGAGCCGCCCATGAAGTCAAAATCCTGGACCAGCAGCACGGTCGGAACGCCGCCAATCTTGCCATAGGCGGCGACCATGCAATCGTCCTGGATCAGGGGCGCGCCGCCATTCTCGGTCTCGCGTTTTTCGCGTGCGGCGATCTTGGCCTTGGCGGCCTTGATGCGGGCCGGGTAGGGCTTGTCGTCCTTGAATTTCAACGGGTCAGCCGGAACAGGCGGCAGGGCCAATGGCTCCCAGCGTTCATCATCGAACAGGAGGCGGCAGCGTGTGCGCGGGCTGATGCGCATGTGCGCGCCAGCGGGCGTGACCCACCAGCTCTCTTCCAGGTCGGCCCTGTAGACGAGCTCACCGGACGCAGGACATTTAACCCAGAGGTCGTCGGGCGTGTCTTTCTTGGCGAGCATGGTTTTCAGGCCCGGCGGGGTGACCTTGGTAATCCAGTTCATGCCTCAACTCCTTAAGACTGTAACAGTCCCTACGCTTTGGCGACTGCAGCCATCGCCGCACTCAATTCCCCTGCAAGTGCGCCCATACCCCGCGGCGCTTCAGAATAATCGCCCGATTCGTGGGCTGACTGAGCATGCTCCACGAAAGCAGAGCCAACGACAACCCCATCGGCTATCTTAGCCATTTTTACAGCCTGTGCACCATTTTTCACCCCGAATCCAACACATACAGGCAATCCGGATACACGCCGCACCATTTCGACATTCCCGGCAATCGCCTGCGGGTCGGCCGAGCCGGCACCTGTAACGCCTGTTACAGCCACGAAATAGATGAACCCCGAGGCGCCATCGGCGACCTTGGCCATGCGCGCCTCATGCGTGGTCGGCGTTGCGAGGCGGATTACAGAAATATCATGCTTGGCATATTCGTCGCGCAGCACCTGGTCTTCTTCCGGCGGCAGGTCGACGAGAATGGTGCCGTCGATTCCGGCCGCATGGGCGGCTTCGGCAAAGGCCGCATAGCCGAGGGAATGGACCGGGTTGGCATAGCCCATGAGGATCAGCGGCGTATTCTGGTCTGTTTCGCGGAAACGGGCCGCGAGGCCGAGGACATCAATGAGCTTAGTATGGTTGGCGAGCGAGCGGAGACCTGCCCGCTGGATCGCCGGGCCATCAGCCATGGGGTCGGTAAACGGCGCGCCGAGTTCGATAATGTCGGCGCCATTGTCGCGCAGGGCGCACATGCACTGGAAACTCGTTTCCATGTCCGGGTCGCCGCCCATCAGGTAGGCGACAAGCGCCGCGCGGTGTTCGGCCTTAACCTTGTCAAAGCGCGCCGTAATTCGGGAAGTGGGCATTATGAGTCCGTATTTTCGTTGATCCATGCCTCATAGGACGCAGAGACATGCGTGCAGGGCATCGCGACGATGGCGGGCGCGTCATAGGGATGATGCTCGGCCACGATCGCTTCCAGTTTCGCGAAATTGGCTTCAGGCCCCTTTAGCCAGAGGACAAATTCCCAAGCCTGCTCGATCACGCCTTTCCAGCGATAGGTCGACATCATGGGGCCTTCGACATTGGCGCAGGCCGCGAGGCGGCCCTCAATGGCGGCATCGGCAATGGCCTGCGCCACGCGTTGGGACGGGCAGGTGATGCGGAGAAGGAGGAATTTGGTCATAGTCAAATCTCCACGCCCAGCGCCTTGGCCACGCTGAACACATCCTTGTCGCCGCGGCCGCAGAGATTCATGATCAGGAGGCCGTCCTTGTCCATGCCCTCGATGATGTCACCGAGGCGGGCGATGGCGTGGGCGGGCTCCAGCGCCGGAATAATGCCCTCAAGCTGGGTGCACAACTGGAATGCAGCCAGCGCCTCGTCATCCGTACAGGAGAGATACTCAGCGCGGCCCGTGTCGCGCAGGAAAGCGTGTTCCGGTCCGATGCCCGGATAGTCGAGCCCGGCGCTGATCGAATGGGCATCAAGAATCTGGCCGTCATCGGTCTGAAGCAGGTAGGTGCGGTTGCCGTGCAGGATGCCGGGGCGCCCGCCATTCAGGGCCGCCGCATGCTCGCCGGTCTCGATGCCATGGCCAGCGGCCTCGACCCCGATCAGGCGCACGCCTTCGTCGTCAATGAAGGGATGGAACAGGCCGATCGCGTTCGAGCCACCGCCGATACAGGCCATGACGGCGTCCGGCAGGCGGCCTTCGCGCTTCAGGATCTGTTCGCGGGCCTCGATGCCGATAATGCTCTGGAAGTCGCGGACCATTTCCGGATAGGGGTGCGGGCCCGCCGCCGTGCCAATGCAGTAGAACGTGTCATCGACATTGGTCACCCAGTCGCGCAGGGCTTCGTTCATCGCATCCTTCAGCGTGCCCGTGCCGGACGAGACCGGCACGATCTCGGCTCCGAGCAGTTTCATGCGGAACACGTTCGGCTTCTGGCGCTCGACATCAGTCTCGCCCATGAAGACGACGCATTTCAGGCCGAAGCGGGCGCAGATCGTCGCCGTCGCCACGCCGTGCTGGCCAGCGCCGGTCTCGGCGATGATGCGCGTCTTACCCATGCGCATGGCGAGCAGGACCTGCCCGAGGCAGTTATTGATCTTGTGTGCGCCGGTATGGTTGAGCTCGTCTCGCTTGAAATAGATTTTCGCACCGCCGAAATGTTCGGTCAGGCGCTCGGCGAAATAGAGCGGCGACGGGCGACCGACATAATGGGCCCACATATCGTCCATTTGCGCCTTGAAGGCGGGGTCAAGCTTGGTGGCACGGTATTCCTTCTCGAGTTCCAGGATCAGCGGCATCAGCGTTTCGGCGACATAACGCCCGCCGAATTCACCGAAGCGACCGTTTGCGTCCGGCCATTTGTCCCAGGTATTGCGAAGGTCCATTGCGGTACTCATGCCTCTTTGGCGGCGCGGATGAAGGCCCGCACCAGCTCCCTGTTCTTTAACCCCGGCACCCGCTCGACGCCAGAGGCGACATCGACGGCAGGCGCACCTGTCGCTGCAATAGCTGTGCTGACATTGTCCGGCGTCAAGCCGCCGGCCAGCATCCAGGGCTTCGGCGCCTGCCAGCCATCGAGGATCGCCCAGTCGAACGTCTGGCCATGCCCGCCGGTGCGGGTGGCGCCTTCCGGCGGCCTGGCGTCGATCAGCAAACGGTCGGCGGCCGTGTAGGCACGGGCATTCTCAAGGTGAACGCGGGTCGATACGCCGAGCGCCTTCCAGACTTCCAGCCCCGTGCGGGCCTTGATCGCAGCCAACCGTTCAGGCGTCTCGACGCCGTGCAATTGCAGGATGGGAAAGCCGACGGCCGTCACCGCGTCGATCTCAGCATCGCTCGCATCGACCAGCAGCGCCACGGGCACGGCCTTGCCGGCCTGCATCAGCAGGCTCGCCGCCGCTTCCGGCGTCACCCGTCGGGGGCTGCCCGAGGCAAAGTTGAATCCGATCCAGTCGGCGCCTTCGCGGGCCGCAAAGCCAACAAGGTCCGGATCGGTCAGGCCGCAAATCTTCACATCCACCATGGATGGCAGGTGATCGAAGGCAGGCGCGTCGTCAAGTAGAGTTAAGGCGCGGTAACAAAGTTTGCCGCTTTTGCCACAACAGGTTTCAGCGCACGTGAAGGCCCGAACAAGGCCATGAGGGACCCGTTATCGCCGCATGTCCCAAATACATCGGGATGAGCAACACCAAGGATCCTCCCATGAAAAAGCTTATGATCGTTTCCTCCTCCGCCATCGCCATTGCACTCAGTCTGGCCGCGCCTGCCGCGGCCCAGACCTATGGCAATGAAGACACCGGCCTCTATGCCGAGGGCGGCTACACCTACCTCAACATCGAACCTGAAGGTGCCGATTCCGGCGTCGACACCAATGCCACAACGGGCCGCCTCGGTTACCAGTTCACACCGATTTTCTCGATGTAAGCCGACATCACGACCGGCATCGATGACGGCGAGTTCGACTACAATGTCGACGAAGACGAGTTCAACCTCGACGACAATGACGATACCGACCTCAACGACGTGATCGCTGGCTCCGGCGATCTCGGCCTGAACTACCTTGTCGGCCTGTACGGCCGCGCTACTGTGCCGCTCACCGAGCGCCTCGATATCTCAGCGCGCGCCGGCTACGCCTTCATCGACGTTGACGCCATGGTTGTCACACCGGGCGGCACGACGCTGGGTGTGATTGAGGACTCGGCTGATGGTCCGGCCATTGGTGCAGGTCTCAGCTATGACCTGAGCGACAAGTGGGATCTTCGCGGCGACTATAGCTATTACAACTTCGAAGACACCGACACGGGCGCCGCCTCCATCGCGGTCGGCTACAAGTCCTAGGCTGAACCCGACGTCCAAATGATCGCGCCGGTCTCCGAAAGGAGGCCGGCGTTTTCTTTGGACTACGATTCAGACGCGTTTATTGCGGTTTGGCCGCCTCGGCGATGCGGCGGCGGCCCATCAGGCGCAGCGTCAGGTTGCGGCCTGTGCGCAGGAAGGGATAGAGGGCGCGCGAGACACGCGGCGATGCGAACACGCGCGCCATCACGGCATTGAACGGGCCTGCCCCGGTGCTCATCAGCGCCAACCGGTTCATGCAATCGGCGCCGGAATGGATTTCGCCATTCATGATCAGCGCCATTTCTTGGTCGAAATCGACGCCTTTGGACACCGCGTAATGCACTGCCGGGTGGTCCTCGCGCGCATTGACCAAGCTGACCGGACCAATCGCATCGCGCAGCCGGAGGAGTTTCACGTACTCGGAACAGAACGGGCAGTCGCCATCATAGACGATGAAGGTGCCAGGATCAGAGAACACTCACATACTCCGTATCTCGCGCTATCACTTTCTTCTCGACATGCCCGTCATTCATCGAATGACAGACCGACTCGATCACCTGCTGGTAAGCGACAACGTCTTCGAGCGATAACGCATTGAACTCTTTATATAGGAAGGGATTGCTCGGATGGTGATGGAAGCGGAAATAATAACTATGCCGTACCTGCGTGGGGTCACGCGCCAGCATTTTCTTGTGGTGGGCGATCACGAACCGGCTGAGCTGCACCTCACGCATCTTGCGCGCTTCGGCGGTTTCCGGCACCGCGTGCGCAAGGGTCGACGGCGCAACGCACTGACCGTCCTTTTGCTGTCGCTCGAGTGACTTGCTCGACGCCAGCGTCGTGTGGTCGTACTGGCCCTCGATCGCCTGGGATCCGAGATAGGCGTGCGACATGGAATAGGAGTGGCTGCTGAAGAACGCGGACGGCACTTTCACATGCCGACCGTCCTTAGTGACCGCCTCGATATAGACCTGCCGGGAGTCGGCCAGGTCGAACCATGCCAGCGCCGTCGCGGGATTGATGTGCAGCGCCGGCGCGCCAAGCAGAATGGTGGCGATACAGGCCAGCTTGGTATTCCAACTGAGGCCATCCTTGGCGGCGCGCGCCGCCCACCACACAGTGAGATTGCTCCAGATCCAGGGCCAGAAGAACAGGCCGCCAAGGATGAAGATGCCGATATGCAGCGCTTCGTACATCAGGGACGCGATCTTCAGCCAGCCCACCCGCAACACGCAGACAAGGGCAAAGAGCTGGGCAAAGACGATCGCCGCATTCATGGGGATATAGGACAGATGGAAGCCCTGATAGGCCAGGTCCGTGAGCCAGAGCAGGTGCCCGATCGGCAAGATCCCGCTCTCGAGCGTGTAGGGGATCTGGTTGATGGTGGGATTCTCGACCATCCAGTGCCAGGGCGTCGGGCCAAGCGTCAGCTTCGCGACACCTGACCAGAAATAGTTTGCCAGGTGCAGGCCGAAGACGACGCCGACAATCTCGGTCTGGCGTTCGGGCGCCGCCAGCCAGGGATGGATTCTCGGGCCCGCCTTGACCACGATAAGGCCGAAGGCAATCAGGTAGAACGCCATGTCCATCATGTAGCGGGTGTCGAGATACGACATCCACACGCCCGAAATCTGGGCCACCAGCAGGCGCGTCGACATCAGGTAGATCACGACGGGCAGGATAAAGGCCGGCCGGAACCAGCTGAGCACAGAGAGGCCTACGGCCAGGTAGAAACCGAGCGCGACATATTGGGCCGCGCGCGTCGCCGTCTCCGGGTCGGCCAGCGTATAGTCTGGGCGCTCGATCAGCAGCAACACGGTCAGCCCGACCGCCGAGGCGCGCAGGATCGCGCTGAGGAGCGGCACGAACGCGGTATATTTCGTCCGGTAGAAGGCGATCGCGATGGCCAGCATACCCAGCAGGGGCAGGTAGATTTTCGCGCTGTTGGGCACCCAATGTGGATAGAATCGCGGCATCTGGTCCCGGAAGACCGAGAGTGCGACTAGTGTCACCAGCACAAACAGGAGGGTCGGCCCAAACCGGCGCACAGGCCCCTCAGCGCACGCGAGGCGCGGCTGCGCAAAGTCCCAAAATGACAAGATGACGTCCCCCGAATTTCGTTCAGCCCCGGAGAGTGCAAATATCGTGCGGGATTGTCACCCGGATTCGCCTTCCACGACCCCCGCGTGCGCGTTCTCTCGTGACAGCATGTACGCATCCCGCCGCTGGCGAGCTGGGACCAGACCATTGGAGAAGGCGAATTCAGCCCCCATGTTTCCTGCCGGACCGGAATTTCAAAAAGGTGAGCGACATGGCCAGTGGCTGGGCGCGAGATGGCGCCATTCAGCATCAGATCGACGACAGCATCAATGATGCTGTGCAAAACGCGCGGGCGCGCATGCCTGTGGGCGAGAGCGCAACCCATTGCGACGAATGTGAGGAAGCCATTCCCGCGCGGCGCAGGGAAGCGCTGCCGGGCGTGCGCACTTGCGTGACATGCCAGTCCCAGCGCGACAAACGCACCGTCCATTCCGGTATGAATCGCCGCGGCAGCAAGGACAGCCAGCTGCGCTAGGCGACATCCGGGCTTTCGCTCGGCCGGGCTGGCGGTGAGACAGGGATTCGAACCCTGGAGACTATTGCTAGCCTACACACTTTCCAGGCGTGCGCCATCGACCACTCGGCCACCTCACCATCGCTCGCGCGAAGCGAGGCACTTAGCGGATCGCTACCCCGCTCGCAAGACTGTGATTGCCGTTAAGGGGAGGTCGCCCCATATTCGGTCCAGACAAAGGAGACTGCCAGATGTTGTTCTCGAAAAAGCCCGCCACGATCCCGGATGCTGCCAATGCCCTGCCGGGCCGCGCGAACGCCATTCCGACAGCGCGCGACCATTTCGTGTTCCACCGCGAGATTCAGGGCCCGGTGCCGGACGATTTCGCGGCCGCCATTTTCGGTCTTGGCTGTTTCTGGGGTGCCGAACGCAAGTTCTGGCAGCAGGACGGCGTCTGGATCACGGCGGTAGGCTATGCCGGCGGCCCGACCCCGAACCCGACTTATGAAGAAGTCTGTAGCGGCGGCACCGGCCATACGGAGGTCGTGCGCGTCGTGTTCGATCCGGCGAAAATCAGCTATGGCGACCTCGTGAAACTGTTCCTCGAAAGCCACGACCCGACACAGGGCATGCGCCAGGGAAATGATATCGGTTCGCAATACCGTTCGGCGATTTACACCACCTCCGATGCGCAGGCCGAGACCGCCCGCGACATGGCGGCAGCCTATCAGGGCGCGCTGGCCAAAGCCGGCCACAACGCCGCAATCACCACCGAAATCGCGCCGCTCGGACCGTTCTATTATGCCGAGGACTATCACCAGCAATACCTCGCCAAGAACCCGGCAGGCTATTGCAGCATTGGCGGCACAGGCGTGTCCTGCCCGGTCGGATTGTCGGTCTGAGGGACTAGGAGCCGAAATTCATCGAGAACCGCTTGCGGGTCTCGATCATGGTCTGGGCCTTGAACATGGCGTCGGACGCCGTTTGCGCCTTCTGGATCGACGGATCGCCGCGCAGGGCCTCGACGACCTGCGACAGGTGCGAGATGGCTTCCTGGACGATCTTCTGGTCGAATTGCTTTTCAGCGCGCGCCAACAGGGCCCGGCCAAGGTCCATGCGCGCCTGCGAGACAAGCATCGGGTCAGACGTATTGGTCACCGCGTCGAGATGAGCCCGGCGCAGCGAGATCACGCGGTCAAGCGTGCCAAGGTCTCCGGTCGATTCAGCGACATGTACGCCCGAGGCGCAGAAATCAGCTTCGAGTTCGCTGCGCACGACCTGGGACACGGTCTCGCTGTCGGCCAGCATCCGATCGAGCGCCTCGGCGAGCAGTTTCATCTTTTCCGGCCGGAAGGCCTGCGGATTGGCCAGCGCCGGCTGCAGCTTCTTGGCAAGGAGATAGGCCGCGACCTGGGCCACCTGCCCCTCCAGCCCAGACGACCGTCCGGGCAGGCCGATGCTGAACGCGCGCGCTTCGTCGGGCCTGAGGCCGCCGCCGCGCGACAGGCCCTGCACGACCAGGCCATTGTCGCCCTTGTCGACGCGGCTGGCCCAGACCAGCATGTCGGCGTCGGCCGCCGCGAGCCGGCGACGCGCCTGCGCCAGGATTTTCTGGTCAGTATTGCCCGCGATCTGGCCAGTCGCCGCGATGCGGAAAGGCGCGCCGAAATTGAATTCAGCCAGATGGTCGCCCAGCGCCGACATCAACCATTTTCCCGTGCGGCCAGCGCCCGGTCCGGTCGGCCGGGCGAGGAGGATACGGTAACCCGGCTCCTTGGCGCGCCGGAAAGCCCGTGTGCCGGCTGCATTACGCAGGCGGGTCATCAGTGCGCGGACGCCGGACAGGATAAGCAACAGGAGGCCAAAGCAAAGCAGCGCCGCAATCGCGAACCCAAAAGTCGCGAATTCATGGGCGCTGAACACGTTCGTCTCGATCCAGTCTTCTGCCGTCGTGAACCAGCCTGTTTCCAGCATGGCAATTGACCTCTCTTAAGTCTTGGCGATACGAGCCTTGGACTTCTCTGGCAACAGGGAATGACTGTTATTACGGGTGATCCCGCGCTAGCCTCGGCCCTTCGGTCGGCATAGGAGGGCAGGCGACATGGCAGGTTTTGTCACCCGGTTTGCGCCGTCACCGACCGGCCACCTGCATCTTGGACACGCCGCATCAGCCTTTCACGTCTGGGATACGGCACGTGCGGCAGGCGGCAAGGTCCTGTTGCGTATCGAGGATATCGACCAGACGCGCTGCCGTCCGGAATACGAAGCCTCGATCCTGGCAGACCTCGAATGGCTCGGCCTTGACTGGACCGGCCCCGTGCGCCGGCAGTCGGAGCATTTCGACGACTATGCACTCGTCCTCGAAAACCTGAAAGCGCGCGGCCTGATCTATCGCTGTTTCAAAACACGGCGGGAGATTGCCGCTGCCCTGCCGGCGGGCGCCGACCCGGATGAGGCGCCCTATGTCGGCAAGCCCGTCCCGCCCGCCGCGGAATCCGAACGCCTCGCGCGCGGCCATGCCTTTGCCTGGCGCCTGTCGCTGTGCGCCGCCCGAGACGCGCTTGGGGCCCGCTACACGGCCATGGCCTTCACCGAGGAAACGTCAAACGGCGCCCGCATGGCGCCTGCGAACCCATGTGCCTTCGGCGATGTCGTCCTCGCCCGCAAGGACACGCCGGCGAGTTATCACCTGGCCTGCTGTCATGACGATGCCCTACAGGGGGTGACCCATGTCATTCGCGGCGAGGACATTCGCGAGATGACCAGCGTGCATGTCATGCTTCAGGCCCTGATGGACTGGCCGACGCCGATCTACCGGTTCCATCCGCTCCTGCTCGGACCGGACGGGAAAAAGCTGTCAAAACGGACTGGCGACAAGGGGCTCCGCGCCTACAAAGAAGAAGGGATGACACCGGGCGATATTCGCGCCATGACGGCCGCCGCATGACGTCCTCCCTGGAATCCCCCGCCCCCCTTGTCGTCCCCCCGGCCGCGCCCGTCGTGCGCCACTGGATCGGTCCGCTCATGGTATTTGGCGGCGGCGTGTGTATCGGCTTTGCGCCGATCGGATTGCGGCTGGGCCTGGACGATCTCGGGCCACAGGCGATTGCCTTCTGGCGCTACCTGTTCGCGGCCCCCGTCCTGCTCGCGCTGGTTGTCCTGATCGAACGACGGGCACCGCGCCCGCCCAACCGTTTCGTCCTGATGGCTGGCACGTTCTTCACGCTCGACATGGCCCTGTGGCACTGGAGCCTGACCTTGACCACCGTGTCGAACGCCACGTTCATCGTAAATCTCGGCAACATCTCGGTCGGCTTCATGGCCTGGCTGTTCCTGAAGGAGCGTCCGACAAACAAATGGTTCGTGGCCGTCGTGCTGGCCGTACTCGGCGCCGCCGTACTATCGCTCGGCGGTGAGGTCGGCGGCAAGGGCGATATACGCGGCGACATGCTGGCGCTGGCGGCCGCCTTGCTCGTGTCGGGCTACATGCTCTGTTCAAAACTCGCCCGGCGAACGCTTGGCGGCCTCGAGACCATTTTCTGGCTGACACTTGTCGAAATATGTATCGCAAGCCTCATCGTCGCCCTGTCCGGCGAAAGCTTCCTGCCCGAAAACCTCGGCGGATTCCGGGCGCCGCTCTTTCTCGCACTGATCGTGCAAGTAATGGGACAGGGACTGATCATTACCGGTCTCGGGCGTACGCCCGCCGCGATTGCCGGCGTCGTGGTGATCGTGCAGCCGGTTGTTGCCGCAGCCATTTCCTGGAGCCTGTTCGACGAGCCTCTCACCGCGCTCCAGGCCGCTGGCGCCGGCGCCATTCTCGCAGCTGTCTGGCTGTCCCAACGCGGAAAACCGGTGCCCATCGACTGAATTCTCACCGACTGCATCGAAACTGCCACAAAACTCGTCTATCATCCTGGCAAATGAATCGTTCGGGAATCCACGACATGCGCACATCCATCGCCGCCCTTCTGACGGGCCTTGCCCTCGTTTCCACAGCCTGCACCACGACCGAAGCAGTCACGCCCGTCGTGCCAGAATCGCTGACCGTGGAGACGCCGCCCGCGCCGCTGCGCCCCGGCCTCCTGCCGCAACAGTCCGGCGACAGCTACTATCAGTCTGCTGCCGCTGCCGTGCAGGCGCGGATCGACCAACGCGGCGTGAAACCGGCGAAAAACGTGATCCTCTTCATCGGCGACGGCATGAGTATCCCGACCATCACTGCCGCCCGCATCTATGCCGGCCAGAAACGCGGCGTGGACGGAGAATCCTACATGCTGACAATGGACACGCTGCCCCACATGGCGCTGTCGAAAACCTATAGCCATGACTTCCAGGTCGCCGACTCCGCTTCGACGGCCACCGCGATGGTCACCGGCGCCAAGGTCAACTCGGGCACCGTGGGCGTGTTGAAGGGCGCGAACCGCAGCAACTGCGCCAGCACCGAGGGCAACCGCACCGATTCCCTGTTCGACCTCGCTGAGCGCGAAGGCCTCGCTACCGGCATCGTCTCCACCGCCCGCATCACCCATGCCACGCCCGCCGCGACCTATTCAGAAACACCCAACCGCGACTGGGAATCCGATGCCGACCTCAAGGGCGGCGAAGCCGGTGACTGCAAGGACATCGCCCGCCAGTTGATCGAATGGCCCGAGGGCGACGGGTTCGAGGTCGCCATGGGCGGCGGACGGACCGAATTCCTGACCTCGGACGAAGCCGACCCCGAGGACGAAGGCAAGACTGGCAACCGCAAGGATGGCCGTGACCTCGCCGCCGAATGGACTGCCAAGGGGCCTGACCACATATACATTACCGACAAGGCCGGATTCGACGCCGTCGACTTTGCGTCCGATGCCAGGGTGCTCGGCCTGTTCGAAGGCTCGCACCTGGAATTTGAAATGGACCGGGCCGCAGATACGGCCGGAGAGCCATCCCTGATCGATCTGACCCGGGCGGCGATCACCCGCCTGTCGCAAGATCCGGACGGCTTTGTCCTGATGGTTGAAGGCGGCCGGATCGACCACGCCCATCATGGCGTCAACGCCGCCCGCGCTGTGGACGAGACGGACACGTTCGACCAGGCCGTCGCTGCTGCGCTCGACATGACCGATGCCGAGGACACGCTGATTATCGTCACGGCCGACCATTCCCATACGATGACGATTTCCGGCTACCCGATGCGCGGCAATCCGATCCTCGGCAAGGTCAATGCCGGACTTGAAGGCGGCGAGCTGAAAGGCTTGGACGGCAAGCCCTACACGACACTGTCCTATGCCAGCGGCCAGACCGCCTGCCACATGAAGGACGGTGAGCCCGACTGCACCCGCGAAGACCTCTCCGATGTCGACACGACGGACCCGGATTTCCAGCAGCCCTCGCTCGTCTTCTTGGGCTCTGAAACCCATGGCGGCGACGATGTCGCCATCTTCGCCACCGGCCCCGGCTCGGAACTCGTGTCCGGCGTGATGGAGCAGAACGAGATCTTTCATGTCATGGGCCGCGCCAGCGGTCTGGTCGCCACGGAGTAGACGCGCGTGCCGAAAATCGATCTCGCCAAGGTGCCGGTCCGGACTGGCACCAACTATCCCGATCCCCACGCCGCTGCCGTCAGGGACCGCCAGTGGCAGGGCATCGGCGATGCCGGCTTCCTGACCGCGCTCGGCGTCAATCTCTGCACGATTCCGCCGGGCGTCTGGTCGAGCCAGATGCACGTCCACACGCATGAAGACGAGTTCGTCATCGTGCTGTCTGGCACAGCGCGGGTCGTGACCGATTGCGGCGACTACACGCTGGGTCCGGGCGACATGGCGGCGTTCCCGGCCGACGGTGAAGCGCACCACCTGCGCAATGAGGGCACCGAGCCACTCGTCTTCCTCGTCGCCAGCAGCCGCGATTCCCAGGATGGCTGCGTCTGTCCTGGCATCGATATGAAAGTCGGGCCCGACAACATTTACCTCCACGAGGACGGCACGCCTTATTGATCCGATCCGCCGGGCTTACGTTGGGGCCGGGCTGTTCAAGGTCCTGTCTCTGCGCAATGATGACGTTTGAGACCGCAGCGCCAGCGAACGAGCGCGCGGCCCACCCGGAGGAACACCCATGAAAGCTGCTGTCATGCGCGCGCCCAATGCGCCGCTCTCGATCGAAGAGGTCACGATATCTAAGCCCGGCCCGCGTGAAGTCCTCGTGCGCCTGAAAGCGGTGGGTGTCTGCCATTCCGACGTGCACTTCTGGGACGGGGCCTTCCCGACCGAGATGCCGGTCATCCTCGGGCATGAAAGCGCCGGGATCGTCGAACAGGTTGGCTCCATGGTCAGCGCCGTGAAGCCCGGCGACCATGTCGTGTCGATCCTGTCGCCCTTCTGCGGCAACTGCGAGTTCTGCCTGACCGGCCACATGTCGGTTTGTCACACCGTGAATGGCGAACAGTTCAAGCGCGCGCCGACGGAGGCCCCGCGCCTGTCGATCGGCAAGGAAAAGGTTTCGCAATTCCTCAATCTCTCCTCCTTTGCCGAACAGATACTCGTGCACGAGAACACGCTCTGCGTGATCGACAAGGAGATGCCAATGGACCGCGCCTGCCTGATCGGCTGCGGCGTGATTACCGGCGTCGGATCGGTCTTCCATGCCGCAAAGGTCGAGCCGGGCTCGACCGTGGCCATACTCGGCTGCGGCGGGGTCGGCCTGTCGGCCATCAATGGCGCGGCGATAGCTGGCGCCTCGCGCATCATCGCGGTCGATCTCTCGGACGAGAAATTGGCCATGGCGAAGAAATTCGGCGCCACCGATTTCGTCAATCCGAAGAACGGCGACCCGGTCGCACAGGTCAAGGACCTGACAAATGGCGGCGTGCACTATGCCTTCGATTGCGTCGGCCTCAAGCTGACGGCCGAGCAGGGCTATATGATGATGCGCCCACGCGGCCTGATGACGGTGATCGGCATGATCCCGCCCGGCGTGAATATCGAGATCCCCGGCATCGAGCTTCTGGTGACCGAAAAACGCCTTCAGGGCGCCATCATGGGCTCCAACCGGTTCCGGATCGATTTCCCGCGCCTCGTCACCCTCTATCAGCAGGGCCGCCTGCATTTGGACGATCTCGTCTCCGACCGTATCGGTCTCGACGGCCTCACCGGCGCGCTACAGAACCTGAAGGACAACAAGGGATCGGTCGCCCGGCAGGTTGTCGTATTTGACTGATCGTCCGACAACGGGCAGTCACACCGATGTCGCCGCCGCCTCGCATGGCGGCAACGTCCGTGTGACTGCTTGAAAATGGGAACGAAGTACGTGCCAGGCCATTTTCTAGATATGAAACAAGCGCCTCAAATCCTGATTGTCGAAGATGAAATCCTGATCGCAATGGATCTCGAAGACATGGTCGCCGAAATGGGCGGCAAAGCGATTGCGTCTGCACACAATATCCAGACGGCCATGAAGATGGCCGAATCCATCGAAGCGGACGCAGCCATTCTTGACGTCGATGTCGCCGGGCAGCTTGTCTTCCCGGTCGCCGACATCCTGGAAGCCCGGGGTATCCCGTTCCTCTTCAATACCGGTCATTCGGCCGAACACGCGCTGCGGGCCCGCTATGCCTCAGCCCCGATCTGCCGCAAGCCGACCCTGCCCCGGCAGCTGAAAAAGGCCCTGCAGGCTTTGCTGACACCGCCCAGCCTGACTGCCCCGACCTAGTCCCGCAGCAGTTCGTTGACGCCGGTCTTCGACCGCGTCTGCGCATCGACGGTTTTCACAATCACCGCGCAAGCTAGGCTTGGCCCGCCATTCTTGTCCGGCAGCGTGCCCGGTACGACGACGGAATAGGGCGGCACATAGCCATAGGTGATGGCGCCGGACTTGCGGTCAACGATCTTGGTCGACTGGGTGATGAACACGCCCATGGCGATCACCGAGCCTTCGCCGACGACCACCCCTTCAACCACTTCCGACCGTGCACCGATGAAGCAATTGTCCTCGATGATGGTCGGGTTGGCCTGCAGCGGCTCCAGAACGCCGCCAATGCCGGTGCCAGCCGAGATGTGGCAATTGGCGCCAACCTGCGCACACGAGCCAACTGAGGCCCAGGTGTCGATCATCGTGCCTTCGCCGACATAGGCACCGATATTCACATAAGACGGCATTAGCACCGCGTTCTTCGCGATGAAGGCGCCCCGGCGCACGGCGGCGGGCGGCACAGCGCGGAAACCGGCCTCGCGGAATTCCGTCTCGCCCCAGCCCTCGAACTTCGACGGCACCTTGTCCCACCAATTGCCGCCGCCCGGCACACCGGCAATCATGCCATTGGCATTCAGGCGGAAGGACAGGAGCACGGCTTTTTTCAGCCATTGGTGAACGGTCCAGCTGCCATCGGCTTCCTTGCTGGCAACGCGCGCCTCGCCCCGGTCGAGCAGGTCGAGCGCAGCATCGACGACTTCGCGAACTTCGCCCTTTGTGTCGGTCGATAGTTTGTCGCGGCCTTCCCAGGCGCGGTCGATTACGTCAGCAAGGGCATGGGTCATGTCTGGGTCTCCGGAGGACAGGCAGGCTTGAGTGTTTCCAGCGCCGCTTCAAGGAAAGCGGCGAGGTCGCCCGTCACATAGTCGATGTGGCCCAGCCCGTCATCCCCCAGAACGTCCGCAAGGCTTGCAGGACGCGCCTCGATCGGCTCGTGGCTCCAGTCTTTTTCCGAATGCACGAGAACCGTGGTGAAGCCCGCGTCTTTAGCTGGCGCGAGATTACGGGCCAGGTCTTCAAAAAAGATCGCCTCGGTCGGCTCGACATCATGCATCTTGCTGAACGCCGCATAGGAGGCCGGCCGAGGCTTTGGTGCGTAGGACGCGTCCTCGATCCCGAAGCTCCCGTTGAATATATGCGCCAGGCCCATTTTCTCGGTGACACGCTCGGCATGCCGCCGCGAACCATTGGTGTAGACGAACTTGCGGCCCGGCAGCGCCTCCAGCACGGTACGCAGCAGAGGCAGGTCCGGCAGCGGAGACAAGTCTATTTCATGGACGTAGCTTAGGAACTCTGCTGGATCTATATTGTGGACTTCCATCAGGCCGGAAAGCGTGGTGCCATGCTCGGCATAGTATTTTTTCTGGATGATGCGGGCATCCCCGCGCGGCAGGTTCAGCAACCGCGACACGAAATCCGTCATCCGCGTGTCGATCTCGGCGAAGAGATCGCATTCGGCCGGATAGAGCGTGTTGTCGAGATCGAACACCCAGTCGCGGACATGCCCGAAACTGCCGAACGGTGTCAGGTGGACGCCGGCATGCCTATCGCTCATTCGCGCTGGCCTTGGCGAAGTCGCGCTCGAAGAATTCGAACACCAGCTTGCGGTCGACCGGCGCTGGCGTTGCGGCGAACAGGGCGGTGCGATAGGCTGAGGGTTCGCAATCGTCGCGGCCGACAATCGCGAATTTCGAGCGCCCGACACAAAATGCATCCGACGCCTTGGCCAGCGTGCGCAAATTGTCGCCATCCTCCATCTCGCCATACACGAAATGGTCAGACCCGCTCAGCGGCCGGTCGATCACGCGCGAACAGCCCCCCGCCTCGAGCATCCACCAGCCCCGGCTTTCCCAGCCCTCGGAACCGCGCCGCGCAATCGCGCTCCAGATACGGTTCTTGGTGCGATTGCATACGGTAAACCCGACCGCACGGCCGCGTTCCTTGGCGACCTGCTCCAGGAAATCGATCAGGTCGGATTCCGACGTCGTCGCGGGCAGGCCGTTCTTTTTCAGGAATTCGGCGATTGCGGTGTGGGTCTTGTGGCCGATATTGCCGTCGATCACCCCGGACACGACCCCGGCTTCCTCCAGCAGGCGCTGGATACCGGCGGCTCGCGCCTTGGTGGAGTCGTAATTGTCGATCTCGGTGAACGGCGTGACCCAGCGGGTCCGCCGCGTGATTTCGACCGCCCGGAAGCCCCGCGCCTCAAGCCCCATGGCCGCGCATTCCGGCGGGCTTTCAAGCGAAAAGCTGCCCGTCGGGTCGACGCAGAGATCGGTATTGCCGCCCCACTCGCGCACGCCGCCCCGGTGGGCCGATGACGTGCGGGCATAGACGAAGTGGAATTTCGGCTCCAGCGGTCCGGACAGGGCGAGCTTGCAGCTGCCCGGTTGCAGCTTGATCCAGCCTTCGATCGTGATGCCCGCGCCTTCGGGCCGGCCAATCGCCGCCTCGATGATATAGCTGGTACGATTGCACAGCGACCAGCCATCGGCATTGTCCTGCGCCTGGGCACCGCTGCCAAATGCCATGAACGCGCCAAGCACGCCGAGAAGTCTAAGAAACGAGCGTACCTGCGCCATGTTCTGTGAATAGCTCCATGAGGAGAGCGTGCGGCGCACGCCCATCAAGTATCACAGCCGCCCCGACGCCATGATTTACGGAATGCGCGGCAGTTTCAAGCTTGGGAATCATACCACCTGCAGCTGTGCCATCTGCGATCAGTCCCGGAATGTCCGCCACCGGGATTTCCCGGATCAGGTTTTTCTGCTTGTCGAGCACCCCGGCCACGTCCGTCAGCAGCAACAGGCGGCTCGCGCCCAGCGCCGCCGCCAGGGCCCCAGCCGCGGTATCGGCATTGATATTGTAGCGCGCACCGTCACGGCCGACGCCGACTGGCGCCACGACAGGAATCAGCTGCGAATCATTGCGCAGCATCACGTCCAGCACGGTCGTATCGATCGCGCTCGGCTCGCCGACAAAGCCGAGATCGAGCACCTGCTCGATATGGCTGTCAGGATCCTTGCTTGTCTTGGTCGCCTTTTCGGCGCGGATCAGGTTGCCGTCAGAGCCGGACACGCCGACTGCCTTGCCGCCCGCCTGGTTGATCGCCCGCACGATGGATTTGTTGATCGGCCCGGACAGGACCATTTCGACGACTTCCATCGTCTCCTCGTCGGTGACCCGCAGGCCGCCCTTGAATTCAGAAACGATGCCCAGCTTTTCCAGCAGCTTGCCGATCTGCGGGCCGCCGCCATGCACGATCACCGGATGGATGCCGAGCGCCTTCAGCAGCACGACATCGCGCGCAAACCCCGCCGACAAAGCCGGGTCGACCATGGCATGGCCACCATACTTCACGACGATGGTCTGGCCCGCATATCGCTGGATATAAGGCAGGGCCTCGGACAGGGTTTTGGCCGTGAACTGGGCTTGTACAACAGGGTCTGTCATGGGGCGGTGCGCCATCCTTCGCGATCAATGCGTGTGGGCCAGCCTCATAAGGCGCTTTTCAGCCCAGCGAAACCCTTCCAATCGGCACGCGACAGATCGGCGTCGTGGCGCTAGGCTGTCAAAAAGACCAACTGGCGGGGAAGACACCATGAAACGAATCCTGACGGGCGCTGGCGCCCTCTTGCTCATCGTCCTGATCGGCGCAGGCATCTATCTCTGGGACCCGCTGCCCGCCAACCCGTCCGCCAGCGTGCTGGCCGCCAATGCCGCCAACTACGACGTTGAAGTGATCCGCGACGAATTCGGCGTGCCGCATATCCATGGGGCCCGCGACACCGACGCCGCCTTCGGCCTCGCCTATGCCCATGCCGAGGACGATTTCGAGACGATCCAGGAAACCGTCGCCGCAGGCCGGGGCGTGATGGCCCATTATCGCGGCAAGGACGCCGCCCCGCTGGACTATATTGTCGCCCTGCTCGGCGTCTGGGACACGATGGATGCCCGCTACGCCGCCGGCGTGCCGGATGACGTGAAAGCCATGGCCGAAGCCTATGCGACCGGCCTCAACCTCTACGCGGCAGAGCACCCCAAGGCGACATGGCGCGGCCTCGCCCCCTTCACCGCCGAGGATGTCGTCGCCGGCTTCGTGTTCAAGACGCCCTTCTTCTACGGCCTCGACGAAACGCTGCTCCACCTGTTCGGCGAAGACTATACGCAGGCCATCGCGCTCGATCCGGCAGCGGGCCGCAAGGCCTTCATGATCGGCCCGAAGACGATGGCCGAACGCGGCTCGAACGGCATCGCCGTCTCGGCTAGCCGGGCCGGCGACCATGTCACCCGGCTCATGATCAATTCCCACCAGCCGCTGTCCGGTCCTGTCGCCTGGTACGAAGCGCAGATATCGTCCGATGAGGGCCTCGACATTACCGGCGGCATCTTCCCCGGCACGCCGGTCATCCTGCACGGCTTCAACGCCAATCTCGGCTGGGCCAATACAGTCAGCGCGCAGGATCTCGTCGACACCTATGTCCTGACCGTGAACCCGGACAATGGGAACCAGTACAAGCTCGACGGCGAATGGGTGAATTTCGCCGAATCCACCGCCACACTGCACGTCAAACTGGTCGGTCCCTTTGCCCTCAAGGTGAAGCGCAAGGTGCTCCGCTCGGCGCATGGCCCGGTCATCGAATCAAAGCACGGCACCTATGCGGTCCGCTTTTCCGGCATGGGCGAAATCCGCCAGCTCGAACAATATTACCGGTTGAACAAGGCCAATGACATGGACGGCTTCATGACCGCCATGTCGCTGAACGCCCTGCCCAGCATCAACTATATCTATGCCGACAAGGACGCCAATGTCGCCTTCATCCACAATGCGCAATACCCGGCCCGCAATGACGCGTGGGACTGGTCGGGCGACATGCCGGGCGACCGGTCAGACCTGATCTGGCAGGGCTATCGTCCGTGGAGTGACGTGCCGAAACTGGTCAATCCCGTGTCCGGCCTCGTCTTCAATTCCAACAATACGCCCTACAGCGCCACCGACGGCCCAGACAATCTCCGCCCCGAGGACTTCCCCCAGTCCATGGGCCTGCAGACCAACCAGTCGAACCGGTCGCTGCGCATGATCGAACTGACCGACGGCAAGACCCCGATCAATGAACCGGACCTGCTCGCGCTGAAATTCGACACCGCCTATGCCAAGGGGTCCGAAGCGGCTGACCTGATCGCCCGGGTGCTCGAGATCGACTGGAGCCAGGAACCGGAATTGGCCGAGGCGGCCAAACGCCTCGCCGCCTGGGACCGGAAGATGAATGCCGACAGCCGTTATGCGGCCCTCGGCGGCCTGACCGTGCTGCGCGAAGTCACCGCGAAATATACCCAGCTGCCCGCCCCGAATCCGGAAACCGCTTTCCGCGAGGCGGTCGAATGGCTGACTGTCCACCATGGCCGAATCGACCCGGAATGGGGCGAGGTCAACCGGCTCGTGCGCGGCAAGGCCAGCCTGCCGATCAGCGGCGCCGCCGACACGCTGCGCGCCGTCTATCCTGAAGCCATGGGCGATGATGGCGAACTGCACATGACCGCCGGCGACACATGGATCGCGCTGGTCGAATGGGATGCAGCCGGCCATCAGCAGGCGCGCGTCATCAGCCCCTATGGCAGTGCCACGCTGGACAAGGCCTCACCCCATTATGCGGACCAGGCCCCCCTCTTCGCCGCCGAAGAATGGCGCACCGCCCACCTGACGTACGAAGACGTGGTGGCGAACGCGACGCGGACGTATCATCCGGGGAGGAATTGACCCGGCATCGCTAGCCAAACGTCTGGCCGCGTTCGATCCCGGGGAATATCGGCCGCAAGGAAAGCTGGCGATGCGCCTGCCTGATCAAAACCTGGTTTTGACTGTAAACCGCGCATTGAGCGGCGCACCGGGGGAAATGTTATTGTCATTGTGTGCTGCCGGGAAATAGTCCTCGTCCAGCACATTCTCGATGTTCAGCTGCAGCGCCGTGCCATTGCGTATCGTGTAGAAAATGGCCGCATCCACCCGGGAGAATTCCGGCACCGTTACGGCGTTGCTGGCGGACGCAAACTGTTCGTCCTGATAGGTGACGCCAAGGCCGAAACCGAGTTGCGACGACACATCATAGCGGTTCCAGAATGAAAACATATGCGCCGGGACCTGGCCGCGCGTCGATCCGTCTTCAAGCTCCGCATCGAGATAGCTATACCCGATATCCACACGCCAGCGATCGGTTGCCTGGCCGCCAAGCTGGACTTCAAACCCTTGTGTTTCCGACGTCGTGACAAAGCTGTCTTCACCATCCGCCGTGCGCTCAGTTGTATCCCGGTCAAGCTTGAACACGGCCGCCGTCAGGCTGAGACCGGATCGCATGTCCCACTTGATGCCAATCTCCTGGTTGTTGAATTCCTCGGGCGCAAGCTGCGAGCTTGCATCGCTCAGCTCCAGGAACTGATCGCCTGATCGCGGCAGGAAGGATTTGCTGTAGCTCGCATAGGCGGACACATTTTCCATCGGCTTGTAGATAATGCCGATACGCGGCGAAATCTCCTCATCGGTCCGGCTGAACCGCGCAGTGTTTTGAATGTCATTCACATCAATTTCGAACTGGTCGAATCGAACCCCCGCAATCAATTTGAAATGCTGGCCAATATCGATCTGGTCCTGGGCATAGAGGGACAGGACCTGAACATCGGACCGGCGGTTGCGAACCGGATTCGAAAACGCAAAGGCTGGCAAGGCCAGCGGGCGGGCCACTGCTATCGTGGTCTGATCATCATTGGTGTCGGAAAACACATTGTCGTTACGCGCATTGGCGGACTGCTGATCGGCATATTCGGCCCCGATCAGCAGCGTGTGGGCAAGGCCGCCCATCGCAAATTCAGAGACCAGGTTGGTCTGCAGGATCCGGTTCTCACGCGCCGTTTCATCCTGGTACCCGTCCAGAGTGACTTTATCGGCAACGGCGTCGAAGCTCGCAGCATAGATGTTTTGGTACATGTTGTCATAGTCGGCATATTGCAGCGTCGTATTGACCGACAGCGACTCTGAAAAGCGGTGATCCAGGCGCACTTTGGCGATATTGGCCTGAAGGGTCGTCCGGTTCCGGTCCGGGCTGCCGAAGAAAAACGTGTCGTAGTCCGCAAGCGGCGCGCCCGACCCGTCCGATGGCACACCCCGGTCGACAACCCGGTCATCATCCACAAACTCATAGGACAGGAGCAAGCTTGTGTCCGGGCTCAACCGGGTGGCCAAAGTCGGATTGATTGCAAACCGGTCGCCACCGAACTGATCGCGGTGGTTGTTCAGCGATTCGGCGAACGCATTCAGTCGAACGGCCGAGGCTGCACTAATCGCCGTATTGTAATCAATGGCACCCGATATCTCTCCAAACGTATCGGCACTGAGGGACAGGCTGGTAATATCGGCATCAAAATCGGGCCGCTTGATCGCGCGGTTCACGACCCCGCCGCCGCCGCCGCGGCCGAAGATCATCGCATTTGATCCGCGCAGGATTTCAATCTGCTCGACATTATACAGTGGTCGGAAGTACTCCACATCGTCACGCAAGCCATCGATGAAAAAGTCTGCCGTCGAATTCTGACCGCGTATTGTGATCTGGTCGCGGTGGCCTTCGCCCTGACCAATCGACGCGCCGGGAGTATAACGCAAAACATCACCTATATCGGTGAAGGCCTGCTCGGCAATTTGGTCGCTCGTCACCACGGAGAGGCTTTGCGGCACGTCGACAATCAGTGTTTGCGTCTTGGTGCCACTGAATTTCTCATTGGAAAGGTAGGTGCCAAAGACAGCAACTGTGTCCATCACCCGGGTTTCATCCCACTCCCTACCACCGTCGTCTGCCAGAGCAGGAGAAGCTGTGAGGGCAGACAAGGCCAGAGCACCGGCAGTTAGGAAACGCATGAGACAGAAAACCTTCTAATTGAGAATGAGTTACATGCGCGCTCATGTCACGATTGAGAATGACTTGCAAGTTTGGTGAGAATGACTTGCAAAAATGCCGCAGGGTCTGCCCGGGCGCCCGCTCTCCCATCTGCCCCCTATGCGTACCTTTCCTTACTTTCGCCCGGCGCTCACACTGCTAAGCTTCAAAGGAAAATGTTCTGGGAGGAAAGCATGGAGCCGACGACAACGCATCTGCCGGCCGTCAACACGGTTGGCCTGACCGCGCCGTTCGGCTGGCTCGCTGGCGGGTGGGCCGACTTTCGCAAGGCCCTCTGGCCGTGTCTGGTCTATGGCGCCATCCTGGTGGCGCTCAGCCTCAGCCTCGCGATGGCGCTCTATTTCGCGGGCGCGCTACGCTGGCTGTTTGCGCTGGCGGCGGCTTTCATGCTGGTCGCGCCGATGTTCGCCATGGGGTTGTACAAGACGGGCCGCATGCTGGAGCAGGGCGAGCGCCCGCGTGTCGGCGACATCCTGTTAGTGCGCTCTGCCTTCCGGCAAGACCTCATGTATCTCGGGCTCGCGCTGTTCCTCGTCTACTCGTTCTGGGTCGAGGCATCGCAAATCATCTATGGTCTGTCGACTTACAGGGTCCACAAGACGCTGTCCGAGCTGCTGACCTTCATGTTCACGCAGCCGGACGGCCAGAACATGGCCATGGTCGGCAAAGCCGTCGGCGGCGTGATCGCGTTCCTCGCCTTCTCGCTGGTGGTCGTGTCCGCGCCGATGCTGCTGAACGAGAAGACGAATGTCTTCATCGCGACGATCACCAGCGTGCGCAAGATCGCGCAGAATTTCCTGCCAATGCTGGTCTGGGCCATGCTGATCGTGGCCCTCACGGCGCTTGGCATCACCACTGGCTTTCTCGGCCTGATCGTCACCTTCCCCGTCATCGGCCTCGCCAGCTGGCGCGCCTATCGCGAGCTTGTCCCGTCGTCACGCGGCGACATGGAGCAGGCCGTGTAGGCACAGGTGCCGAAGCGGACATAGCGGCGGGATTCATCAGAGCACAGATTCTCGTCAAAGCCGGTCATCGGCTGCTCCTGGGCGAATGAATGCTTACGAGCAAGTACCAGAGGTTGCCGAACGATCAGGATCGAGAATGCATATCGTACAATCGTCAGGAAGACGACCTGGTATCCTGCGCTGCGCGAATGACGGCGCGGCGTTCTCGTGGCCCAGAGCCTGCTGTGCGGCGAATAATGGAGACTGGTTTGCATTCGCCAGACGCCGCTCAAGTATACATTTTTTAGTAATCATGCGTATAGTCATGTGAGAATTGTTCGAAATAGAAGTTGTCGTGATGTTCGGAAAAAAACCTCGGATAAAGCAGGGGCGGATTGATGGGGTCCTCAGTCAGCATAAACCGCCCATCGCGCATCCTTCGCCAACCGCAATCAAATTGTCGCGCAGTGAAAGACTGCAGGCGTGGGCGCCTTGCATGTTGAGTTGGTCTCCGAATGGAAGCGCAGAAGGCATTTGCATCGACCACTCAAGTTCTGGAGCGCGAATCAGGTTCGTTCACAAATTAAATATTCCAGATGAGTTCCGGTTTGTCTCTGTACGTCTCGGCATTTCTTGTGACGCGGCACTTGTCCGGCAGGATGGCTATGATGCGGCAATCAAATTTTTATCAGGAACCGCGTCAGGCTAAATCAGCTTGAGCGGGCGGGACCGGTGCGTACTTTCAGGAATATTCAGCTCTGATACACGTCCGAGATGGCTCGGTGGGAGGGCGGACATTTTCACACTTCTAATGTCCATATTTCTCCAAACCCGCCGTTCGCCCAAATCGTTGCGACCGGCGAATTAGGGTCAAAGTCGGCCGTTGGACTGGCGCGAATAGAATGACAGCTCCTGACCAACAGCGGCGTCCGGCATGGGGGCACAGGCGGCCACGTATCCAGCGCCTGAAGCGCGCTGGTTCCGCGCCGCCGGCGGTCCCGGTAGCCAAATGCTCTGGGGCGTGATGTGGAACGGTCGTGTGGTGATCATCCAGCTGTCGGATGATCTCTCCGGGCATCGTCCGGGCTGTTTCCGTGCGCCTGTGTCGGGAAGGATGTCGTTCGCGCTGACAGGTGCCCCGCTCCCGTGTCCCCGGCGCGCGCCGGGAATACGGGTTCAATATTCCCGAAACCTGACCCAAAGTTCGAGCTCAAAAAAATCCGCGAGACACCCCAAGCGCCCTCACAGGCGCCGCACGCGCAGCCCTAGAGCGGTTCTGTCTTTGACAGAATCGGACGGATTCCCAGACACTTCGAACTCTGATTCAGTTTCCGGACTGGAAGAGGAGGTTTATCACCATGGGCAAGTACTATTCCGTTGATCTTCGCGAAC
>Ga0209390_10000788_pt1 | contig 62922 bp, 51 predicted proteins | sample BON01_FD_187212 | JGI IMG/M metagenome (GOLD analysis project Ga0209390, IMG submission 187212) | Freshwater microbial communities from Lake Bonney liftoff mats and glacier meltwater in Antarctica - BON-01 (SPAdes) (version 2) | ecosystem: Environmental > Aquatic > Freshwater > Ice > Glacier...
TTATTAGCTGTTATTTGATTGTCGTAATCAAAATCGTAGCTCTTATTTGATTCCAATTGTTTGGTTAAAAGTAAAGACTTAATATTGAGTAAATTTAGCTTTTTGTTGATGTTAAAATCATAATTTACGCCAGATTTTGATTGATAAATCGTATTCTCTGTAGTTAATTCTTTGAGACCTCTTTGAATTGTATCTGGACTAGGAACATTGTTATTGGGAATTCCCTTTAAATGTGTCCCTAAATGAGAATTAACATCTTCAATAACATCGCCTCCACTTAAAAATACATTGGTTAGGCTTCTGATTATTTCGCTGTATGAATAGCCAGTGTATTTAACCCTTTTACCGAGTTCTGAATCTATTAATTTAGATAAACCTATACTATTGAAGGATTCGTTAACAAATGAAATTCCCGAAAAAGGACTTACAGATTTCTTATAATTTTGTACTTTTATCATTGTAAATATCTTAAGCTGTTTTATGACTTTGATATCACTAAAATAAGTGAAAAAATTTACATTGAAACACTGTGTGTAATCTTTTATACACAGTGCTTTCTTCTAAAAAAAACTATAAAGTTTTGCGGAGTTAAGGTAAATCTCAAATTAAAAATTTGATAGATAAAAGGTTGTGATGAAAATTGATTAATAGAGGTTGCCTTTAGTAATTATTTGATTCTAATCTTTTTTGAAAAAATTATTTTCCAACCAATTCTTCGGTTGCTTTGCGTTCTAACTCCGCTTGAAATTCTTCCATAACAGGTTTTACAGTACTTTCAGGAATTTCGGAAACCTTAATATACATTAATCCGTCTATTGCATTATTGAATTTTGGATCCACATTAAACGCCACCAAACGTGCATTTTGTTTTACATATTTTTTAATTAAAACAGGTATTCTTAATACGCCAGGTTCAATTTCATCAATAATTTTATCGAACTTTTGCATGTCTGCTTTTGTTGCATCAAACACAAAATCTTTGTCGTCATCTTTTAATTTAACCTTAAATTCTTTCTTCGGATGAATGTATTGAGCAATATAGGGATCATAATAATGAGACTTCATAAACTCAATCATTAATGATTTTGAAAATTCAGAAAACTGATTACTAATAGAAACGCCACCCATCAAATATTTATACTCTGGGTAACGCAACGTAACGTGTACAATACCTTTCCATAATAAAAATAGCGGCATTGGTCTTTGCTGATATTCTCCAATAATGAAAGCTCTGCCCATTTCTATGGTATTTTCCATCATTTGATGTAATTCTGGTTCTATTCTAAATAGCGTTTGAATATAAAAACCGTTGATTCCGTATTTTTTATAAATCTCTTTACCAAGTCCCATTCTATAAGCGCCAGCTAAACAATTTGCTTCTCTGTCCCACAATAATAAATGGTGGTAATACTTATCAAATTTGTCTAAATCGATTGCATTATTAGTGCCTTCACCAACATCACGAAATGTTATTTCTCTTAAACGACCAATTTCTTGTATTAAATTAGGTATTTCTTTTGCTTCGGCAAAAAATACTTCATAATTTTTACTTTCTAATAATTTAGCATCTAATTCACGTAAATTTTCTATTTCTTTAATAAAAAAATCCACGTTTTTTTGAGGTGTTATTTCTTTTATCTTTTTAGGGATTTTAAGGTTTTGTTTCGATAAAATAGATTGCTTTTTAGCGATAGAATTGCCTAACATATAGGTTTTCTTTCTTAAAAATTCATAGAAACTATTTATATCGTTAAACTCATTTTGATCATTTATAGAAATAGGCTTTCCAATTCTTACTTTTATAATTCTGTTTTTTTGAGAAATAACTTCTGAAGGTAATTTTGCAGTTCTAAATGTGTCACTTATTTTAGACAAAATATAAAATAACTTACTGTTTTTAGCATGAAAATAAATAGGAATTACAGGAACATTTGCTCTTTTTATCAACTTAACGGCACCCAATTCCCAAGGTTTATCAATCAATAATTTTCCATCTCTGTAAGTAGAAACTTCTCCTGCAGGGAAAATACCTAAAGGATAACCAGCTCTAATATGTTGCAATGCTTGTTTTACACCTGCAATGCTTGATTTTGCTTCTTTATGATTTTCGAACGGATTTACAGGCATTATAAATTCTTGCAGCGGATCAATTCTGTGCAGCAAGAAATTACCTATAATTTTATAATCGCTTCTTTTTTCGAGCAGTAATTTTAACAATAACACGCCGTCAATTCCGCCTAAAGGATGATTAGAAATGGTAATAAATGCACCTTCTTTCGGAATTCTATTTAAATCATCTTCTGGAATTTCAAACTCAATTTCAAGATCACTTAATACACCATCTAAAAATTTAATCCCTTTTTTGGACTGATTATTTCGATAAATATCATTTATTTTAGAGATACGTAACACTTTTAAAACAGTCCAACCAAGAAAAATTCCCAAGAAGCCAAAAGTATTGGCTCCTAGAACTTTGGCAATTTCTTTAGAGGTAACTAAATTCATTTTTACAAATTTTGCGTAGCTACAAAACTACTTAAAAATTTGGAATTGAGGTCTACTTAACTTTGTTTAAGTACAATTTGAATCGTTTCTGTATTTATCTGTGTAAATAAAGGTTTTCCTTTTTTATTAATTTCAGCAACAGTTCGTTCGTCAAAATGCCGAACTGTAAATAAATCTACGTTTTTTTGAAAAGTAACTTTAAACAGCGATTTTATTTCATTATAAAATTCATCAAACTTATCAAATTTATTATCTACGCAAACAGAAAAACTAATGGCAGAATTTTGAATTAAATTTACTTTTAATTGATATTTGTGAAGCATAATAAAAATATCTGCAATATTATTTTCTACCATAAAAGAGAAATCCAACGATGAAATGGACACAAAAACTTGATCCTTTTTAACTATAAAACAAGGCACAGTAGGTTTTAATAAAACACCTTGGCTTACTTTTGTACCCGCTAAATTAACATCAATAAATGAGCGAACATAAAGCGGAATATCCTTATTTTGCAAAGGTTGTATGGTTTTTGGATGAATAACAGAAGCACCGTAAAATGCCATTTCTATTGCTTCTTCGTAAGAAATTTGCTCTAATAGAGTAGTGTTTTCAAAAACACGCGGATCTGCATTTAAAACTCCTTGCACATCTTTCCAAATGGTAACACTATCTGCGTCTAAACAGTACGCAAAAATTCCCGCTGTATAATCAGAACCTTCTCTGCCTAAAGTTGTGGTATTTTCTGTATCATTTGCTGCAATAAAACCTTGGGTAATGTTTAGCTTTTTTTTATCAATTTTTGTTGAAATAAGCTCTTGAGTTAATTCCCAATTTACTTTTGCGTCTCTGTAATTACTATCGGTTTTTATAAAATTCCGTACATCAAACCATGTGTTTTCTATCTCAATACTATTTAAGTAAGCACTAACTATTTTGGTTGATAACAATTCTCCAAAACAGATAATTTGATCATAAACATAATTATATCTTTGAGATGAATTTCTGGCTAAAAACCAACCTAATTCCCCAAAAAGAATATTTATTTCTTTGAAAATTGCATTGTCTTTATTAAACAAATCATTCATAATATCTGTATGATATTTTTCGATAAATGTTAATTTTGAACTTAAGTCGTTTTTTTTAGTGTAATAAGAATCGATAACTTCTTCAAAAGCGTTGGTCATTTTTCCCATTGCAGAAATTACAAGTAGCGTATCACTTGTGCCCACATTTTTTAAAACGTTTCCAACATTTTTTATTCCGTCTGCATCTTTTACAGAGGCTCCTCCAAATTTAAAAATTCTCATTCTTACTTATTTTCAATAAATTTTTGTAGATTTTCTTCGTTCATTTGAACTACAGACCAATCATTTAAATACGTTGCGCCTGTACTTTTGTAAAATTCAATGGCGTTAGTATTCCAGTCTATAACTTCCCAAGAAACCCTTTTACTTCCTATAGAATGTGCATATTTTAAAACTGCCGTGTACAACGCTTTTCCTGCACCCAATTTTCTTTTAGATTGCGTAATAATTAAATCCTCTAAATGAATAATTGGTCCTTTCCAAGTTGAGAAACGTTCGTAAATTAGTGCAATTCCTATAATTATTTTGTCTTCTTCTGCAACAAAAATTTTAAATTTTGGTTGCTTTCCAAATCCGTTTTTTAATAAATCATCAACAGTAACTTCAACTGCATCTGGTTCTTTTTCAAAAACAGCTAATTCTGTAATTAAATCTAAAACAGATTGCATGTCTTTTTCTACGGCATTTCTTATACTAAAACTCATTTTATTTTGATTAGAGCTCAAAGATACTTTAATTTCAATTCGTGAAAAATTAATGACGATTTTTGACAACTATTTGAATTTTGTTAAATTTTATAAACTTATGAAATTGAAAACGGTATCGAAAAAAATAATGAATGAAAACGTTGTAGCTAATTAAAAAAGATAGGATATTTGTAAGAAGAAAATCAACCGATACTAAAAATGGCAAAAAAAAATCAGACTTTAGGGGAGTTTATTATTGAAAATCAGCATGCGTTCAAATATACTTCTGGAGAATTATCTCGGTTATTGAATTCGATAAGGTTAGCAGGTAAAGTAGTTAATCATAAAGTAAATAAAGCTGGTTTAGTTGATATTACTGGCGCTGCAGGAGAAATGAATATTCAAGGAGAAAATCAGCAGAAATTAGATGTTTACGCAAATGAAGTGTTTATAGAAACCATAAGAAATAGAAATATTGTTTGTGGAATTGCAAGTGAAGAAGAAGATGATTTTATAATTATTAATAGCCAAGATGGTAAACATCAAAATAAATATGTGGTTTTGATGGATCCTTTAGATGGTTCTTCAAACATAGATGTAAACGTTTCTGTAGGTACAATTTTCTCTATTTTTAGAAGAGTTACACCTGTTGGAACGCCCGTAGAACTAAAAGATTTTCTACAAACTGGAGATAAGCAAGTCGCTGCAGGTTACATAGTTTATGGAACATCTACTATGTTGGTTTATACAACAGGCAACGGCGTTAATGGTTTTACCTTAAACCCTGCGTTAGGAAGTTGGTATTTGTCACATCCAGACATGAAATTTCCAGACGATGGAAATATTTATTCAGTAAATGAAGGTTATTATTTAGATTTTCCGGAAGGAATTAAAAAATACATTAAATATTGCCAAGCAGAAGAGGGAGATAGACCTTATACAAGTCGTTATATTGGTTCTTTAGTTTCTGATTTTCACAGAAATATGATTAAAGGCGGAATTTACATGTACCCAAAGGGTTCTAAAAACCCAAATGGTAAATTACGTTTATTGTATGAATGTAGCCCTATGGCATTTTTGGCAGAACAAGCTGGTGGTTTAGCAATAGATGGTTTTAATAGAATTATGGAAATTGAGCCAAAAGAGTTGCACGAACGTGTTTCATTTATTTGCGGGAGTAAAAATATGGTGAATAAAGCGAAGGATTTTATGGAAAAATACAAATAGTATTTCTATAAATTATCAAAATGTTAACGCCTTCTTTTTTTTATTGATTACAATTTTTTTTATCTTTGAAAAAACGAATATTAATTAATAAAACAATAATTATGTCATTTACTCTACCAGATTTAGGTTATGCGCACGACGCATTAGAACCAAATATCGACGCAAAAACGATGGAAATTCACCATACAAAACACCACCAAGGATATACTACAAAACTGAACGATGCTATAAAAGGTACTGATTTAGAAGGGAAACCTATCGAAGATATTCTTACTAATTTAGACATGAAGAACAATGCTGTTAGAAATAATGGAGGCGGTTTTTACAATCACTCTTTGTTTTGGACTGTTATGAATCCTAAAGATAAAGGCTCTTTATCTGACGAATTAAAAGATGCAATTAGCGCTGCTTTTGGCTCTGTAGATGAATTTAAAGAGAAGTTTTCTAATGCCGCTGCAACTCAATTTGGTTCAGGTTGGGCTTGGCTGTGTGTGCATAAAGGAGGTAAAGTAGAGGTTTGTTCTTCTGCAAATCAAGACAATCCATTAATGCCAGGAATTGGTTGTGGAGGAACTCCAATTTTAGGAATTGATGTTTGGGAACATGCATATTACTTAAATTACCAAAACAGAAGACCAGATTACATCAATGCATTCTTTAATGTAGTAAACTGGAATGAAGTAGAAAAGCGTTACGCAGCAGCTAAATAAGTCGTAGAGCTGCATTTAGTACTTTAAAAGAATGAATTTTGAATACTAGATTTAGATAAAAATAGAAAAGCATCTTTCCAATTTTTCGGAAAGATGTTTTTTTTATAATTTACTTTTCGATGTAAAAGCAAAGGAATTTTTCCTCCCATAAACAAGTCTTTCATTATATTTAAATCGTACCAATTTAATTTTACAATGACGAATAAATAAATTGATTTTTTTTAATTAATTGTAGTAGTACAATTATAATTTTTTGTGAAAAAAAGTCAATTTTAAGAAGATTTTAGTTTACTTATAATTTTTTTGAAATCTCTTTGATTATTAACAAAATCCATTTCAGAAACATCAATGATTAATGATTTTAAACCTTTCTCTGTTTTGATAAAGTTAGCGTATCCATCATGGATTTTATTTAAGTACTCTAGTTTTATACTTTGCTCATAGTTTCTCCCTCTTTTTTTAATGTTTTCTAATAGGCGTTCTGTATTTTGGTGTAAATAAACATACAAGTCTGGTTTAGTAATTTCTTTATACATTAAATCAAACATTTTTCTATATAATTTATATTCTTCTTTCTGAAGCGTAACTTGTGCAAAGATTAATGATTTAAAAATATAATAATCAGATACAATAAAGTTCTTAAACAAGTCAAATTGTGCTAAATCATCAGTTAGTTGCTGATATCTGTCTGCCAAAAAGCTCATTTCTAAAGGAAAAGCATAGCGTTCTTTGTCCTGATAGAATTTTGGCAAAAACGGATTATCAGCAAAACGCTCTAATACAACTTTTGCATTAAATTCATCTGAAATTAAGTTTGCTAGACTCGTTTTACCAGCCCCAATATTTCCTTCAATAGCAATGAAATTGTATTTTTCTGATAAGGGAATTGAACGAGTTAGTTTTTCGTCAGTCAAATTTATTTCAGTCGTATCCATACAATTGTTAGCACAATTTTGAATCGTTTTTTTTGCAATTGGATGAATAACATTAGAAGCAATTTCTGAAAACGGAACCAAAACAAATTTTCGCTCCAACATTTTAGGATGTGGAACGGTTAAATCTTTAGAAAAAATAATTTCATCATCAATCAATAAAATATCAATATCTATATTTCTGTTGATGTAACTTTTAGAATTATCTCTTACTCTGCCCAAAGAGTTTTCTATATCCAATGCAGTTTGAAGAAGCTTTTCTGGATGTAGAAAACTAGAAATTTGAATACAAATATTAAAGAAGTCTTTCCCATCAAAACCCCATGATGCAGTTTTATAAACAGAGGATTTTTTTAAAACATTCCCCATTTTATCTGCAATTAAGTCAATTGCCTGTTGTAGGTTTTCTGTTTTATTTCCTTGGTTTGTACCAAGCGATAAATAGATGTTTCGTTGTGTTTTCAATTATTTATTTTAAAAATTTTTCACATTTTTAAAGTTTTTAGATAAAACTCAGGACGTGTAAAATATGTTTACAAAGAAACGAAAAAGCATAAAAAAATCGCCAATATATATTGGCGATTTTTAAATATCAGTTCAAGAAAAAACTACTCTTCTTTTCTTGGTTCTCTAGGTTTTCTATCGTCACGTTTGTTATCACGTCCACGATTATCACTACCTCTCGTATCTCTACTACGCGTGTTGTCTCTTGGTGGTCTTTCTACAAAACCTTCTGGTTTTGGTAAAATTGCCTTACGAGAAACTTTTTCTTTACGAGTTCTTGGATCTTGTCCAAAATACTTCACATCAAAAACATCACCCATATTTACAACGTCAGCAACATTTTCTGTGCGTTCCCAAGCCAATTCACTTACATGTAATAAAACTTCATTTCCTGGAGCATCTATATATTCTACAACAGCACCAAAATCTAACATTTTAATTACTTTTACTTCGTAAATGCTACCCACTTGTGGTTTAAACATCATCGATTCTATACGAGCAATTACTTTTTCTATTCCTGCAGGATCTGTTCCTAAAATTTCAATAATTCCTTCTTCTGTAACAGCATCTTCTGTAATAACGATAGTTGTTCCAGTTTCTTTTTGTAATTCTTGAATATGTTTTCCTCCTGGTCCAATAAATGCACCAATCATATCATTAGGAATACGTCTGTTTATCATTTTTGGAGCATGCGCTTTCACGTCTGCATTTGGGGCAGCAATAGTTTCTGTCAATTTCTCTAAAATATGTAAACGACCTTCTCTTGCTTGTTTTAGTGCATTCACTAAAATTTCGTAACCTAAACCTTTTACTTTAATGTCCATTTGACACGCAGTAATTCCTTCAGAAGTTCCTGTTACTTTAAAGTCCATATCACCTAAATGATCTTCATCACCTAAAATATCAGATAAAACTGCGTAACGATCTCCGTCAGAAATTAAGCCCATTGCAATCCCAGAAACTGGTCTTATCATTTGAACTCCTGCATCCATTAATGCCATTGTACCCGCACAAACAGTTGCCATAGAAGAAGAACCATTAGATTCTAGAACTTCAGAAACTACTCTTACTGTATAAGGACAATCCGCAGGAATCATTCCTTTTAATCCACGTTGTGCTAAATTTCCATGACCAACTTCTCTACGAGATGTTCCTCTTAATGGTCTAGCTTCACCTGTACAAAAAGGAGGGAAGTTATAGTGTAAATAGAAATTTTCTTCGCCTTCATAAGATGGCATATCTATTTTATTTGAATCTCTAGAAGTTCCTAAAGTTACCGTTGCTAATGCTTGTGTTTCTCCACGAGTAAAAATTGATGAACCGTGAACAGATGGTAAGTAATCTACTTCACACCAAATTGGTCTAATTTCATCTGTTTTACGTCCGTCTAAACGCAAACCTTCTGCTAATGTTAATTCACGAACAGCATGTTTTTGAGATTTGTTGAAATACTTGCCAACTAATTCTCCATGTGCTGCTAATTCTTCTTCTGTAAATGAAGCTTTTAATTCTTCTTTTACTTGAGAAAATGCAGCTGTACGTTCTACTTTAGAAGTTCCTTTTTTAGCAATTGCATAACATTTGTCGTAACAAAAATCATTAATTTTTGCAGCTAATGCTGAATCTTCTCTTTCTCCTTGGTATTCTCTAGTTTCTTTTTTACCGAAAGCTTCAGCTAAACGAACTTGAGCAGCACACTGAATTTTAATAGCTTCATGTGCAAACTTAATTGCGTCTGCCATTTCTTCTTCAGAAATTTCATCCATTTCACCTTCAACCATCATTACAGAGTCTGCAGAAGCTCCAATCATCATATCGATATCAGATTCTGCTAATTGTGCTCTGTTTGGGTTGATTACGAATTCTCCATTTATTCGTCCAACACGTGCTTCAGAAATTGGACATTCGAATGGGAAATCAGATAATTGTATCGCTGCTGATGCTGCTAAACCTGCCAAAGCATCTGGCATTACATCTTCATCATGAGACATTAACTGAATCATAACTTGTACTTCTGCGTGATAATCTTTAGGAAATAATGGACGTAAAACACGGTCTACTAAACGCATTGTTAAAACTTCACCATCACTTGGTCTTGCTTCTCTTTTGAAAAATCCACCAGGATAACGACCTGCAGCTGCAAATTTTTCTCTATAATCTACTGTTAGTGGTAAAAAATCAACGTCAGATTGTTTGTAGTTAGAAACTACAGTACATAATAACATTGCTTTTCCCATTTGAACAACAACTGAACCGTGCGCTTGTTTCGCTAATTTACCGGTTTCTAAAGAGATGGTTCTTCCATCTCCAAGGTCTATAACCTCTCTAAATACTTTTGGAATCATAAATGAATTCTAAATTTTAATTACTAATTCGTTTGTTGTTGTGTTGCGTGTTTTTCCAATGGAAAATCAAAATTTTTGTTAGTAATTTTGATTGTTTTTTTCTGACGAAAATCAAATTATTTTTAAGGTTTCCTTTTTACAGAAATACTTTTAAATGATTGTGAAGAACTATTAGATTTCTGCTTTCGCAGGAAATAGAATTTAAAGTTTTGTAGTAAATTACATTTGCTTTTACAGTAAAAAAGAGGCACAAATGCGCCTCTTTTTTTAGTGTAAAAATTATTTTCTAATTCCTAATTCTACAATAATTTCACGATATCTATTGATTTCTGTTTTCTTTAGATAATCTAATAAACTTCTACGCTTACCAACCATTCTTATTAAAGAACGCTCTGTGTTATAATCCTTTTTATTCGCTTTTAAATGCTGTGTTAAGTGATTAATTCTAAACGTGAATAATGCAATCTGTCCTTCTGAATTACCGGTATTTGATTTTACTTTACCGTGTTTTTCGAAGATACCTTCTTTTACTTCTTTTGTTAAATACATGCCAATATTATTTAAATGAATCTTATGTACTCAATGAGCTTTTCACTGAAGTTGCAAATGTACAACTTTTTTTAGTTGCAGAAAGTTACTTTCTAATTGGATTATTTTTCTATATTTGGTAGACTAATATTTTAAAAATCAAACTTATGAAAGCAACAAGCAACAAGCAACAAGCAACAAGCAACAAGCAAAATTAGTTTAATTATTGTTAAGGTATTATTTTTTGCCTTAATTTTTAATAGCTGTAAAGAAGATTCTGTAGAAGTGCATGTTCATGATCCAAGCTTAAGAACTTGGGTATTAGAAAATAAAAGTGAAATTATTAACTACAATAGAGAAAAAATATCTTCTTACCCTTTAAAACAACAAAAAGCAATTTTAACGATTTTATCTCCTGAAAAAAAGAAAGAATTGTGGAATGATAAATTAATTCATATATCAAATCTAAATCTCCCAAAAGAAGAAAAAGTGTATTTGAAATGGTTTAATGAAGCGTTTAAGAAAATAAATTACAGTGAGGGGACATCAAAAGATTTAGAAAATGAAATGTTTGATAAATTAACTGAAGGAATTAAAACTTTTAATTGGAGTAATAAGTTTGTTTATGAAACTTTTTTTACTCTAGGAAATGCTGATTTAATATCGGATGATAATACTGCACAACGTGTATTAGCAAATGATGATACTCTTTGTGAATGTATGTATGATTGGGGATGTGGTTCAGGTTCAGGACCAAGTTGTACTGATAATCCAGATTGCACTACAGCAAATAATAACTGTGGTATATTTGGAGGTTCACAGTGCGATGGAAGTTGTGATTAATAATTTTTAGTTTAGGCGTAATTAAATGAAAAATTTGCTATACAGTATTGGTGTTGTTTTATATTATATTTTGATAGTTTTCTTATTTGAAAAACAGAAAATTATTTTCCCAGTATTTATGATTTCTGCATTTTTCTTAAGTATGTTTTTATCAAAGGAAAAAATGATTTATTCTTTTTCTTTGTTAACTATAATTTGGATAGCTCATTTTTTCTGGTCTTCAACGATTATTAGTACTGCTATTTTGTATTTAATTTTCACTCCCTTGACGTTTATATTGGGTTACAATTTAAAAAGGAGTAATTTTATAGTTAAATTATTCTATAGTACTTTATTAATTTTGATTGCTTTTTTTGGTTTTGCAAATTTGTGGTCTGTAACGAAGAATTTTAATGCTAGGAAAATCGTTGATGCTCCTGAAATCGTTCTATTTACAAATAACAATATTCCAGTTCGCTTAGATACAATTAGCAATAAGATTATGGTTTTAGATTTGTGGGTAACAACTTGCGGTGTTTGTTTTCAAGAATTTCCCAAATATGAGAATATATATTTAGAGTACAAAGACAACCCTTTAGTGGAAATGTATGCATTAAATATACCTATTAAAAGGGATACTTTAGGTTATGCCCAAGCAAAAATAGAGAAATATAATTATAAGTTTCCAGTGATTTATGCTAAAACAGATAGTTTTACAAAAAGCTTAAATATAAATAGCTACCCTCATTTAGTTATTATAAAGAATGGTAAAGTAAGATTTAATGGTGCTTTAATTATGGATAAGGATATTTATTTTTATAAATTGAAAAATGAAATAGATTTATTATTAAAAGAAAATTAAAAAATCCAGCTTTCGCTGGATTTTTTAATTACTTTCTAATTGGATTATTTTCAATCAAATCGATGTATAAATTCACTTGTTTCTTCAATTCTTTACGTTCGTAAATGGCATCTAAAAAACCGTGTTCTAATACAAATTCAGAACGTTGAAAACCTTCTGGCAATTCTTTTCCAGTGGTATCCTTTACAACTCTTGGCCCTGCAAAAGCAATTAATGCGTTTGGTTCTGCAATATTAATATCGCCCAACATCGCAAAAGAAGCGGTTGTACCGCCTGTTGTTGGATCTGTACATAAAGAAATATATGGAATATTTTTATCTGCTAATTGTGCTAATTTTGCAGAGGTTTTTACCAATTGCATTAAAGAAAGTGATGCTTCCATCATTCTTGCGCCACCAGATTTAGAAATCATTAAAAATGGCAGTTTGTGTTGAATCGCATAATCAATTGCTCTCGCAATTTTTTCTCCAACAACACTTCCCATAGAACCACCAATAAAAGCAAAATCCATCGCAGCTATTACTAAATCTTTTCCTTTAGATTTTCCTACGGCAGTTCTAACAGCATCTTTTAAATTTGTTTTTGTTTGCGCTTCTTTTAATCTGTCTGGATATTTTTTTGTGTCCTCAAATTTTAATGGATCTTTTGATGTTAGGTTCTCATCAAGCTCCTTAAATTTATTTTCATCAAAAAAAATCTCAAAGTATTCTTTACTCCCAATTCTTACATGATATCCATCTTCTGGGCTAACATATAAGTTGGTTTTTAACTCTTCTGTGTCAATAATCTTACCACTTGGAGTTTTGTACCAAAGACCTTTTGGAGTGTCTTTTTTGTTCTCTGTTGTGGTTTGTATTCCTTTATCTTTTCTCTGAAACCAAGACATAATATGTTGGATTTAGTATTAATTTATAATCTTTTAAATAAAAAAGATGCGAATTTAAAATTACACTTTTTAAAATAAAAAACCTGACGTCAAAATTAAACTATTATTTTAATTCTATCGTCAGGCTAAATCAATTATTTGTTTTTTACAATGTATTTACGTTATTCAAGTCTTCAAAGGCTTGCTTTAAACGCGTTTTAAAAGTTAGCTCACCTTCACGCAACCATTTTCTTGGATCGTAATATTTTTTATTAGGTTGTTCTGCGCAATCTGGATTCCCAATTTGGTTAGCCAAATAAGCTGCTTTGCCTTGCATGTAATCTCTAATTCCTTCTGTAAAAGCGAATTGTAAATCAGTATCAATATTCATCTTTATAACGCCGTAACCAATTGCTTCTCTAATTTCTTCTAATGTAGAACCAGAACCACCATGAAAAACAAAATCGATAGTATTATGAGGAACATTGTATTTTTTTGATACAAATTCTTGAGAATTTTTTAAGATTTTTGGAGTCAATTTTACGTTTCCTGGCTTATAAACACCATGGACGTTTCCAAAAGCTGCTGCAATTGTAAATTGTGGAGAAATTTTCAATAATTCTTCATAAGCAAAAGCTACTTCTTCTGGTTGTGTGTATAATTTTGATGCATCAACATCAGAATTATCAACACCATCTTCTTCACCACCTGTAATTCCTAACTCAATTTCTAAAGTCATGCCCATTTTACTCATTCTTTTCAAATACCTCTTACAAATTTCGATATTCTCTTCAATTGGCTCTTCAGATAAATCTATCATGTGAGAACTATATAAAGGTTTTCCGGTCTCTTCAAAATGTTTTTCACTTGCATCTAATAAACCATCAATCCAAGGTAATAATGGTTTTGCACAATGATCTGTGTGTAAAATCACGACTACTCCATAAGCTTCTGCTAAAGCGTGAATATGTTTTGCGCCTGCAATACCGCCTGCAATTGCTGCTTTTTCATTTTCATTTGATAAGCCTTTTCCTGCATTAAATTGTGCACCACCATTTGAAAACTGAATAATTACTGGCGCATTTAAGTCTGCAGCAGTTTCTAAAACTCCGTTTATTGAATCAGATCCAATTACGTTAACTGCGGGTAATGCAAATCCTTTTTCTTTTGCTAATTTAAAAATTGCTTGCACTTCTTTTCCTGTTGCAACACCTGCTTTAATAGTATGACTCATAATTATTTATTTTTCATTGATTAATACCTCAAAAGTAATTAAAAATTGACGTTTTTCAATAAAAAACAACGAAAACGATATAGACTTGCAATATATGATCGATAAAAGAATAGAGATTGGTTCTCTTTTAGAATCAAGAATCAAGATTTGATTTTAACTATCTAAAAAAATAGATTTCGTTATAAAAGAAAAGATGTGACTTCTTGGCTAAATGCAGATTAAAAAGACAAGACAATTTTTTTTCTAAAAAGGATAGTTAATACCAATATTATAAACTGCTTTTGATAAGCTATAATTTTGAAACCATTTATCGTTTTCTAAATACGGTTCATACGTTTTAAAACCAACATCTAAACGTAATACTAAAAAGTTAAAATCATATCTTACACCAAGTCCAGAACCTATTGCAATGTCTTTCAGGGATCCTAAACCAGTAAATTTTCCATCAGTATTACCCGTGTTGTTGCTCGTAACATCCCAGATGTTTCCTGCATCAATAAATAAAGCCCCTTTAAAGCTTCCAAAAATATCAAATCGATATTCTGCACTCGTCAAAAACTTTAAACTTCCCACATTAAACTCTAAACCTGTATTTGTTTTGCCTGGACCTAAACTATAGGTTTGCCAAGCTCTAATATCGTTTGAACCTCCTGCAAAATAACTTTTTGTAAACGGAATATTTGACCCATCGTAAGCATAAATAGCTCCTAAAAAAGTTCTAACACCAAAAACAGAATTTCTTTTTAAATCCCAAAAATGCTTAAATTCTATATCGGTTTTAAAATATTGTGCAATAGGAATTCCAAAAACAGTTTTTATGTTATCATCATTTCTTTGGTTAGATAATACGCCCATTAAATTTCCAGAATTCGCAATCCTTATCTTAAAAAAAGAAAATTCACTGTCTTTATAATTAGATTGATTGTTATAGGAGTACGAATATGCAATTACGGGAACGATAAAGTCTGACGTGATAATATTATATCTATTTTTTATGTTTTGATTGGTTGAAAATTCGTCTGGATTAGAATTTTTAAATGCAGCATCTTGTGATATTGTATTTATAAATGATAAAATTTCATTTTGGTCTTTTGGATTTCCCTGTAATGGAAAATTAGCACCATTATTATAGATTTGGGCAATTTCATTAAGCTTTTTAAACTCTGAATTATAAATATCAAAATAATTAGAAACGTTAAAATTTCTAATGTATTGCGTATTAAAAACCTCTAAATCTTTGGTTATGTTCTGATTATGTTGCCATTTGTAATCTGCCAAAATAGAGAATGTTTGTCTGTCTAAACCAATGTTTTTTTGAATGCTTGTACCTATCGAAAAAATAGTTTTAGGAAACATTCTTTTCGCTACTAATCTAAAAAGTCCAAAAGGAGCAACAAAACGTGGTATTTCTGTTGATATGTCTGCACCTATTTCCCATCCAGGACCTTTGTTGGAATTAAACCAAGATCCAGAAACAGAAAATTTTAATATCTCTGCTCCTCTAAACGTATTTCTATTTATTAGAGAAAACTTGCCAGAAACTCCTATTTCTCGAATATTAGAATGTGTTAATTCTGTATCTAAACCCAAAGAATATTTTTCTATTGGTGTTAGAAAAATAGTTGTATTTAGCTCGTTATTTGTGCCGTCTGCTTGGTTGTATGTAATATTAATTCCTTTGAAATTATTAAGAGTCTTTAAATGACCTCTAGTCAAATTTCGTAATGAATCGCTATAAATACTATCTTTTCTAACAAATAAAGATTGCGCCAAATATTTAGGATTGTATTTTATTTTTTGATGTGCTAAAAAAGTGAATCCTTCGTAAGAAATTGAATCTCTGTAAGGTTCATTTCTTGCTGTATAAGAATAATCTGTTACAACCTTTACATCGTTTATTTTTTGAATTCTGAAATTTTTCGTATCATAATTTCCATCATTTTCTATAATTCTGTCAGAAATTTTTAAAAGTACATTTGTCTTGTATGTTGTGCTTGCAGAATCGATATCATAAAAACCTACAGATGAATTGCTGAAATAATATCCTCCATTATTTCTAAACAGATTGGTAATTCGTTCTGCTTCTTTTATAAAATTAGTCTCATTATATTGATCTCCTTTTTTTAAAAAAGAGTTGCCTTTAGCAAGTTTGTAAATAGAATCTAATTCTGGTGATTGAATCTGCGTTTGAATCGTATCAAGAAAAAGCGGTTTCCCTTTTTTGATGTTATATTCAATAGTTCCTTTTTTGTCGTTTATTTTGTTTGTTGTCGCGTTAACTTCAGATTTAAAATAGCCAATAGTTGTGAAATATGTTCTTAAATTTTTAACTGTTTTTTCTGTTTTTTTCTCATTAATTATAACGGGAGGTTCTCCACCTTTTAAAAACCAATTATTAAAACCAATCGAGGTTCTTGCATAAGCAATACTTTGTTTTTCAGAAAAAACGTCTTTTATAAAATTATATGTTTTTGGTCTTTTTTCGCCCCATTCGACTGGTGATTTAGGGAATTTGTTGTCTCCTAAATTGTAAAAATAAAGCGAAAGAGGAGCAATACCCAATGTTTTTGTATTTGGCTTTTGAATTACAAACTTTATAATAGCATCATCTTTATTTTCTATACTATCTAACAAAACAGTAACATCTGTTAATAGATGTTCGTTTTCTCCAACCCCTTTTACAGCGTTACAAGAAACTAAAAGTAATAATACAATAAGGTAAAAAGAAAGTTTTTTCATTAACTTTACGCTTCGCAATTCACGTCAAAAATAATGATTTTGTACGGTATTTTTGCTTTTAGAATTAATAAATGAGTATTTCAAAAAATCAACTAAAATTAATAACAAGTTTATCTCAAAAAAAGTACCGGCAAAAGCATAATTTATTTATTGCAGAAGGGGTAAAAGTTGTTCAAGAGTTACTTAATTCTTCACTTGAAGTGCATCATTTATTTGCAACAAATGATTTTAAAACTTCAATTTCTGACGATAAAATTACGCAAATTTCTGAAACTGATTTACAAAAAATCAGCAATCTTAAAACTGCAAATAAAGTTTTTGGGTTGTTTAAAATACCGCAAGAAAAAGAAATTATTTCTTCTCATTTTACATTAGCATTAGATGATATAAATGATCCAGGAAATTTAGGGACAATTATTCGTTTGTGCGATTGGTTTGGAATTTCTCAATTAGTTTGTTCGCCAAAAACGGTAGATTGTTACAATCAAAAAGTAGTGCAAGCTTCCATGGGTTCTTTAACTCGCGTGAATATTGTGTATCAAGATTTGCAAGAATTTATTAGTAAATCTACTTTGCCAGCTTTTATTGCAGATATGAATGGTGAGAATGTTTATAAAGCCGATTTGCCAAAAAAAGCTATTCTAATTATGGGAAATGAAGCAAACGGAATTTCTGAAGACATAATAAATTTGGTAAAAAATAGAATTATGATTCCGCAGTTTGGCGAAAATCAACAAACAGAAAGCTTGAATGTAGCAACCGCAACGGCTATTTTGTTGAGTGAGTTTCGAAGGAATTAGTATTCAGTTTTCAGTTGCAGTTTTGAGTGAGCTTAATTTGTGTAAAAATTCTGCTAAGCTTGTTTTTATCGCGAAAGAAAATATAGTTTTTTCTCTGCGAAACTCAGCGAAAACTCTCTGTGTAACTCTGTGAAACATTTAACTTTTATTCAAAAGCAAAATTCAAGAAAACACCACGAGTTCCAAAATAATTAACTGGATCTGTCCATTGACTTGAACCGCTAGCAGGGTTGTCGTATTTAATTTCATTGTTTAGTGCAAAAACACCTCGAATTGATGGAGAAAACTTAAAGTAACTTAAATAAAAATCCATTCCGATTCCAACTTCATACATAAAGTTGCTTGTTTTCATTCTAAATTCTCCAGCAAAATTATCATCTTGATTACCTTCATTGCTAGAAAAGTTATAGTCATAAGAAATACCTCCTAATAAGTAGGGTTTTACATTTCCAATCCTATGTGTGCTAAATTTTAAAATCAAAGGAACGTGAAGATATGTAGAACCAATTTCACGAATACTTTTTGTTTCGTCGCTAATGTGATTAAAATTTATTGTTTTGGAATTACTTACTAAACCTGGCTCAAAACGGAGGTTTAAATTTTTGTGCAATCTATAATCTGCAATTAAACCTACATTAAAACCCATTGTTGGTTCTGATTGAATTTCTGCGTCTATTGTATTTCTTCTTAAATTTATTTTAAAATCATTCTGATTTACGCCTAAATAAAAGCCATAATGAAGTTTTCTGTCATCAAAAGTAGGAATATTTTCTACACGACGGTCTTGTGAAAACGTGTTTGTGATCATCAGAACAAAAAATCCGAAGAAAAAAAATTGTTTACTCATGTTATTTTCTTGCTGTATAAATTGTAGCCACTCCAAATGTTACTGGTTCGTGTTTTGTAATAGAAAACCCATTTTTTTGTAAAATATTGTTAAACGCTTCTCCAAAAGGAAAAGAATTTGCACTTTCTGATAAATAGGAGTAGGCAGTTTTATCTTTAGAGAATAATGTCCCTACCAATGGCAATGCAACATTTGTGTATAACTTATACCCTTGTTTGAATGGAAATTTAGTTGGATTTGATGTTTCTAAAATTACTAAAACGCCTGTAGGCTTTAAAACACGAGCAATTTCTTTAATTCCTTTGTTTAAATTCGCGAAATTTCTTACGCCAAAAGAAACCGTAATTGCATCAAAAGTACTGTCTGCGAAAGGCATATCTTCAGAATCGCCAACAATCATTTCTATTTTGTCTGACAAGTTTGCTTTGGCAATTTTCTTTTTTCCAACTTCCAACATTCCAGAAGAAATATCTAATCCAACAATTCTTTCTGGATTTAATTTTGCCATCATTAACGCTAAATCTCCAGTACCAGTTGCGATATCTAAAATTTGCTTCGGATTGTTTTTGCCAACAATTTCAACAACCTTTTTACGCCACTTTACATCAATTCCTAAAGAAATAACACGATTTAAACCATCGTAATTTCCAGAAATAGTATCAAACATTTGGGTAACTTGTTCTTTCTTGCTTAATTTAGAATCTTTGTATGGATTTATTTTTTCTGATGACATTTTTTATGGCTTTAGGCTTCAAGCTTTATGCAATAAGCCAAATGTTAGTTTAAAATTAAAATCTTTATATCGAATTATATTTTTACCTTTTTCCCCTTTGGGGAAATGTCCGACAGGACAAAGGGGGATTACTCATTTATCGCAACAACCTCACTAATTTGATTCGGCAACATTTCTTTTAACATGGTTTCAATTCCATTTTTCAACGTAATAGTAGATGATGGACATCCACTGCAAGCACCTTGCAAAATAACTTTTACCACTTTAGTATCTTCATCATAGTTTTGAAAAGCAATGTTTCCACCATCAGAAGCAACTGCTGGTTTTATATATTCTTCTAAAATCTGAATTATTTTTTCTGATGTTTCTGTTAAAACTACATTTGCATTTTCAGTTTCACCCCCATTTTGATTTGCTGAAGTTGAAGTTTCAGTACTTTTTGGTTTCGGCAAAGCTGAAATGATTGTTTTTCCTTCGTGCAAATATTCTTTAATAAATGATCTTAATTCTGGGTGAATTTCACTCCATTCTAATTCAGCAATTTTAGTAATTGAAATGTAATTATCAGAAATAAAAACTTCTTTTACAAAAGGAAAATTAAAAACGGCTTGTGCTAAAGGAGATGATTTGCTTGCTTCTTCACTATTTTTATACTCAACATCTTGTGTTGTTAGTGATTTTGTAGTTGTAAATTTCATTACCGAAGGATTTGGTGTCGACTCCGCATACACTTCAAGCGCTTCTTTTTTAGGCGTGATTTTTTCTTTAATTACCGCATTTCCATCATTCAAATACGCTTCAATTTGTTCACGTACTTCTTCTTGAACATCTGTCCACTCTAAAATATCGTAACGTTGAACAGCAATAAAATTTGCTGTTACAAATATCTTTTTTACAAAAGGTAAATAAAATAATTGTTGTGCTAAAGGAGAATCTTTGGCTTCATCTATATTTGTGAATTCGTGACTACCGCCGTTAATTAAAATGTTATTACTAACAAATTTAATGATGGTATTATTGGTAGTTTCTTGAATACTTATTTGTGTAGTTTTCATTTAATTTATGCTATAAATTTAATTGCAAAATTAAAGCAAAAAACGTGAAATTTTTACTATTTACTATAAAATTGAACAACGCCATCATAATGATAATTGATTATCAAAAATGATGGCGTTGTAAAGAATTTAAAAATTTTACAAGTTAATAGAAACTGTTGCTGTAAAAACTTTGTTATCTATATTTAGTTCAGATCTATCAATATTACCGAATTGCGGATAAAAGTTATAGAAATCTTTTCTATCACTAGTACTAAAAGCTAAATCAAGTTTAACATTGCCAAAGTTATATCCTCCTCCAAAAGAAATTCCATTAATGTTTTCTGCATCAATAGCGTCTGCATAAGGGCTTTCTTCAAAACTATAACCACCTCTAACGCTAAAACGGTCAATTCTCCATTCCGTACCAATATTCAATAAAGAAACGTTTCTTAAATTATTTTCAAAAAATTGATTTTCGTTTTGAAAATCAGCTTCTTCAGTTAATTTTATATTTTGATAATTTTTATTCGTGTAGTCCAAACTTATTAATCCGTTTTTACCAAATATATAAGATGCACTCGCCGTTAATTTCCCAGGAGTTCTTAAACGATAATTAAAACGCAACGTTGGATAATTATAACCAGCAGTATTTGCGTAAATATTGCTTGGATCTTCACTTACGCTAATTTCTGTGTCTCCAGAAAAACCATCATTATCTATAATGTTTGATTCTTCCGCAATTTCTGAATACCATGTCGGTGTTTGATAAGCTAAACCCAATCTAAATTGATTTGTAACCTTATATATAACGCCCAAATTTGCAGAAAACCCAGAACCAACAGTTTGGTTTTGTTGGTAGAAATCTGCCTCTAACGTATTGCTATTTCCGTCATTATTATCTTCTCTTAATAGTGTTTCTTGTCTAAAGTTTAAGTCGAGAAAATTTAATCCTGCGCCAATGTATAAATCGTCATTATATACCGCTGCAAAGGCAAAAGTGAATTCTGTAATATCACCTTTGTAAACATTGTTAAAAGATTGTTGGGTAGAAAAATCATACTGGATTTCTGGATTGTTCTGATCTAACGGAAATTCTCTAAACGTTGGAATATTGCTATTTCCTCTAGCAGAGAAAGAATTTCTGAAATCTTTTTTAACTCTGTAATTCACCCCAATTGCAAATTTTGACCAATTAGAATCGTATGCCGAATCGAAAATTAAAACAGCACCTCCGTTTGATAAATTAAAATAATCTTCTTTTGTTTTGTTAGAAGTGCCATAATAATTGGTGTTAATTTCCGTGTCTCTAGAGTTAAAAGAGCCAGAAAACATACTTGTAGAAAATACGGCGATTCCTGCTGGGTTTATATTCATTGAAGAAATATCGCCACCAATAGAGCCAAATGCTCCACTCATTCCCATAAATCTTGCGGTACCATTTTTATCATCTTTAGAGAATAAAATTCCTAAATCTTGATAACCCAAAGATTGAGAGTAACCCACGAATGTTGTTGCGATAAATATCGCAGATATAAGTAACTTTTTCATATTCAATTTTTTTTAATTTCCTCCTCTTCTTGATGATGTTCCGCTACTTCTTCTTGACGAAGACCCAGAAGATGTTCCACTACTTCTTCTTGATGAAGAGCCTGAAGACCTAGTATTACTATTTGTGTTAGATGACCCTCTCGTAGAAGATGAGTTTCTTCTGTTTGTTGATTCAGATGAATTTCTAGTACTTGATCTTCTATTTGTATTTGTTGAATTTCTTCGAGTAGATGAGTTTTTTCTTACAGAACTATCATTATTTCTATTTATAGTACTGTTTCTTCTTGTGCTAGAACCTCTAACATTATCATTGCTAAAAGTAGTTTTTCTTCTAGATGTTACAGAAGAATTTCTGTTTGTATTATACGTGCCTCTTCTTCCGTAGGTGCTATTTCTATTAGAATTGTTTGAATAATAATTGTTATTGTAATATCTATTAGGATTGTAATAACCATAATTACCATAAAATCCGCCGCCATAATATCTATTGTTAAATCCAAAACCTAAATAAGAATTATGGTAAGGGTGCCAATAAGGATTGTAAAATCTATTATTAAATCTCCAATTGTTATAATAACCATTTCCATAATAGCCATAATCATTGTAATAACCATCATTCCAATAATAATTATTTCTGTATGGATTAGAATTCATGTTTATATTAACAACAACATCATTATTGTCATTGTAACCCCATTGGCTGTTTCCAGAATATTCTGGATTGTTGTTATTGTTAGCGTTAACATTATTTTGAGAGGTGTAATTATCAATATCAGTAAAAATATCAGTTCCGTTAATATCATCAATTCGGTCTAACTCTCTACTAAAATAATTACTATTGTACTCATTATAACCATATTCATCTGTAACAATTACATTGCCACTTTCTACCTCTTCGCCATAAATACCATCATTATATACGCTTGTATACGTACCACATGCTGATAAAAATAAACCAGAAAAGATAAAGAGTAGTAGTCTGTTTGTATTTTTAAAAAAGTATTTCAGTTTCATAATTATAGATTTATTGTGTTTTATATTTACAAGCAAAAATCACAAAATTTCGCTTATTTAACCTAATTTTGTCTTATCTATTGTAAAGATAAGAATAAATAACAGTCAGCATAAATATAACAATATTTATGCCAAACCTTTGATATGAGTAAGAAGTTAACCAAAAGAGAAGAAGATTATTCCAAATGGTACAATGAATTGGTTGTAAAGGCTAATTTAGCTGAAAATTCCGCAGTTCGAGGTTGTATGGTAATTAAACCTTATGGGTATGCAATTTGGGAAAAAATGCAAGCGCAGTTAGATTATATGTTCAAAGAAACGGGACATGAAAATGCCTATTTTCCGTTATTTGTTCCTAAAAGTTTATTTGAAGCTGAAGAAAAAAATGCAGAAGGTTTTGCTAAAGAATGTGCAGTTGTTACTCATTATAGATTACAAAATGATCCTGATAGACCCGGAAAATTAAGAGTAGATCCAGATGCAAAATTAGAAGAAGAATTAGTTGTTAGACCAACATCTGAAGCTATTATTTGGAATACCTATAAAGGCTGGATTGAATCTTACAGAGATTTACCTTTGTTAATAAATCAATGGGCAAATGTGGTGCGTTGGGAAATGAGAACACGTTTGTTTTTAAGAACGGCAGAGTTTTTATGGCAAGAAGGGCATACGGCTCATGCTTTAGAAAGTGAAGCAATTTTAGAAGCAAAACAAATGCAAGATGTTTATGCTATTTTTGCGGAAGAATTTATGGCTATGCCAGTAATTAAAGGAGCAAAATCTGAAAGTGAACGATTTGCTGGCGCGTTAGAAACTTATACAATCGAAGCATTAATGCAAGATGGTAAAGCTTTACAAGCTGGAACATCTCATTTTTTGGGACAAAATTTTGCGAAAGCTTTTGATGTTAAATTTACATCAAAAGAAGGAAAGCAAGAATATGTTTGGGCAACTTCTTGGGGAGTTTCTACGCGTTTAATTGGTGGATTAATAATGACACATTCCGATGATTTGGGATTGGTTTTGCCTCCTAAATTAGCGCCAATCCAAGTTGTAATTGTTCCTATTTATAAAAATGAAGAACAATTAGATGCAATTTCAGAAAAAGTAAGCGAATTTGTATCTGCATTTAAAAGCAAAGGAATTTCAGTAAAATTTGATAATAGAGACACCTATAGACCAGGAGCAAAGTTTGCAGAATATGAACTGAAAGGTGTTCCTGTAAGAATTGCAATTGGCGCTAGAGATTTAGAAAATAAAACGGTAGAAGTTGCAAGAAGAGATACTTTAGAAAAACAAATTATTGAACAAGACAGTTTAATTGATTTTGTAGAGAATTTATTAATTGAAATTCAGAATAATTTATTTGATAAGGCAATTCTTTTTAGAAAAGAGCATACTACAGAAGTAGAAACCTTTGTTGAATTTAAGAAAGCAATAAAAAATAAAGGAGGGTTTGTTTCTGCACATTGGGATGGAACTAAAGAAACAGAAGAAAGAATTAAAGAATATACAAAAGCAACAATAAGATGTATACCAAATGACGCAAAAGAGGAAGCAGGGATTTGTGTACTTACTGGAAAACCATCAACAAAAAGAGTGATTTTTGCGAAAGCGTATTAATTTTTTATTTTTTTTTAGAAAAGTATTGCACAATTTCAAAAACATTGTATATTTGCATCCGAAATTGAGAGATTAATCTTTATTGTTTTTGGTCCGTTCGTCTAGGGGTTAGGACGCATGGTTTTCATCCATGTAACACGGGTTCGATTCCCGTACGGACTACAAGTTTTAATTTAAAAAACGAATAAAAAATTATGGCAAATCACAAGTCAGCATTAAAAAGAATTAGAAGTAACGACGTAAAAAGATTACGTAACAAGTATCAGCATAAAACAACTCGTAATGCTATGAGAGATTTACGTGCGGTTGAAGATAAGAAAGAAGCAGAAGGGAAATTATCTAAAGTAATTTCTATGGTAGATAAATTGTCTAAAAACAATATTATTCACCAAAACAAAGCTGCTAATTTAAAATCTCAATTAATGAAGCACGTTGCTGCATTATAAGATTTTAGAAATTAAAATAAGTTAATAAAACTCTGTAATTAATTTTACAGAGTTTTTTTTGTGCGAATATTTTTGTTGAGACTATTAGAAGTAATGGAAATTGTAATTTATTATTATTATGTTTTCGATTAGTTATTTTAAATTAAGAGAAAATGGGTTGGGTTAAAATGCAAACGAAACAATTAGGTGTTAAAAATTTTATTCCAGATAAGAATTTTGTTACTTATTAATTTTGTATTTTAGAAATTCAAAAGTTTTAAAAGATTCGTATTTTAAAAATGTCTGTAAAACCGTTAGATTTATTAAAAATATCGCTAGTTAATTTTTTAGCAAAATATAAATTATATGAAATATAATCTTTCGTCATCTTGCTTTCTATTCGTCTGTTTTGGATTGATTAGTTTAGTTTCTTGCAAAACAAAAAAACTACCTGTTTCAAAAGATTTATCAAAACAGCAGATAATACCAAAACCTATTTCAGTTATAGCTACTGGGAGTTCTTTTGAAATTAATAGCAACATTTCTATTCAGTATCAATTAGAAGAATTAGAACCTGTAGCAGATTATCTTGCAAAAATGTTGCGTCCTGCAACTGGATTCGAAGTTCCTTTGAAAATAATAGATTCTAAACCATCTTCTAATTATATATTTTTAACATTAACAGATCGTATTTCAACAAGTGAAGGTTATGAGATAGAAATAAAAGAAAGTAGTATAATTATTAGCGCAAATAAACCTGCGGGATTATTTTACGGGGTGCAAACATTACGACAATTATTACCTGCAAGCATTGAAACAGGTAGCCTAATTTCAGAGCCATTGTTAGTTGCTACTGGCACTATTAAAGATAGTCCTACTTATGGTTATCGCGGTGCGATGTTAGATGTATCTCGTCATTTCTTTGGTGTTGATGACGTAAAAAGATATATCGATTTAATATCAATTTATAAAATGAATAGGTTGCATTTACACTTGTCTGACGATCAAGGTTGGCGTATAGAAATCAAATCATGGCCAAAACTTACAGAAATTGGTGGAAGTAGCCAAGTAGGTGGTGGTAAAGGCGGTTTTTATACTCAAGAACAATATAAAGATATTGTAAAATATGCACAAGACCGTTTTATTACTATTATTCCAGAAATAGACATGCCAGGTCATACTAATGCGGCGTTAGCTTCTTATCCTGAATTAAATTGCGATGGTAAAGCAACAGAACTGTATCATGGTGTTAAAGTTGGTTTTAGTTCTTTGTGCATAGATAAAGAGATTACTTATCAGTTTATTGATGACGTTATTCGTGAATTGGCTGCAATCAATCCAGGAGAATATATACATATTGGTGGAGATGAATCTCATGCAACAGCGACAGAAGATTACATTAATTTTATAAATAAAACTCAAAAAATTGTTGAAAAGTACGGTAAAAAAGTCATTGGTTGGGATGAAATTGCTCATGCTAAACTATTGCCAAATACAGTTGTACAGTATTGGGCAAAAGGTAAAAATGCTATTAAGGGTATTGAACAGGGAGCTAAAGTATTAATGTCTCCTTCAAAAATAGCCTACTTAGATATTAAGTATGATTCCATTTCTAGAATAGGATTAACTTGGGCAGGTTTAACAGAGGTTGATGATGCTTACAATTGGAGTTTAGAAACTTTCGAAAAAGGTATTTCAAAAGAAAATATTATTGGTATAGAAGCGCCACTTTGGACGGAAACAGTCCAAACTATGAATGATATTGAGTATTTAGTTTTTCCGAGAATTATGGGTATTGCAGAAATAGGATGGACCCCAACAATACAACGTAATTGGGATGAGTATAAAGTGAGATTAGGTAAGCATAAAGATAGATTGGAAGCTTTAGATATTGATTATTATCCATCAAAACTTGTACCATGGGTCTCTATTTCTACTCAAAAAAAAGAAAATATATCGAACAAATAAAATAATTATAGGATTCAGTTTTCAACTAAATAAAGTAAGATTTTATAAAATATAAAATCTCAAGTTAATTTTTAATTTGAGATTTTTTTATGGATTAATTTTCTAATTATAGAACTTGGTGCTAATTAAAACAGCGTTTTAATAAAGATGAGGTATTCAAAAAGGATGGAAAATTTAGATATTTATCTATTCTAATTCATTGTTGTCCGATTAAAACTATTTTAATTTCAGTAGCATCAATAAATAATAAAGTTTAACGTTATTTTTAATTAGTAGCTTGAATTTGAAGTTAACTTTTAAAAGATAAATAAATACAATTTTTATTTTAAAATAACGCTGTTTTACAGATAGTTATAATCAAGTCTTGTTTCCCTGCCTGCCGGCAGGTTGATTCTAAAAGTAAAACGGTCTTGATTCTTTTGTTGGACACTAGTGATTCTAATTACCAATCATAATCCTTATGTGCATCTAATCGGATAAAAATAAACAACAATAAGGTAAAGCCCCAAAGAGAAGAGCCTCCATAACTAAAAAAGGGGAGTGGTATTCCAATAGTTGGTAATAAACCTATTACCATTCCAATATTTACAACTACGTGCACAAACAGTATAGAAGCCAATCCATAACCATATATTCGCCCGAATTTATTATTATGTGTTTCAGAAAGATAAATAATTCTCAATATCATTCCCATAAACAAAAGCACAACAATTGACGTTCCTAAAAAACCCCATTCTTCGCCAACGGCACTAAAAATATAATCTGTATGCTGTTCTGGTACAAAACCGCCTCGCGTTTTATCGCCATTTAAAAATCCTTTACCAAAAAAGCCACCAGAACTTATGGTTTGTTCTGATTGGTAGGAATTATAACCAATACCTTTTACATCAGTTTTCTTGCCTAGTATAATGTCAAATCTATCTTTTTGATGAGGTTTTAATATATTTAGATAGGCATAATTAGCTCCTAAAATAAATAACCCAGAAATTAAAAAAGAACCTAAAATTTTATGCCAATTAAAACGAATAAAACGTCTTCCTTCTTTATAAATAAAGTACAAAGCAATGAAACCAATTATAGAAAAAAGAGTAATTAATACAATTGCTTGTCCAAAATAAATAGTCAATAAAAATAGAATGATGGCTAAAGATCCAAAAATCATGTAATTTATTGTTAGTCCTTCTCTATTTAATACAAAGAAAAAAGCCAGATAAATTACTGCAGATCCAGCATCTGGTTGCAACATAATTAAAGAAGCAGGCGTAAATATTATTAAAAAAGCTTTAATTTGGTTTTTTACCAAACGTAAATTATATTGTCTGTCACTTAATAATTTGGCGACTGCCAGTGCTGTAAAAGCTTTTGCAAATTCTGAAGGTTGTAAACTAACTCCTCCAAAACTATACCAAGAAGTAGAACCGTTGATGGTTTTTCCAAAAGGAAAAATTAAAATTAAAGAGAGTAATGAAATGATAAAAAGAATACTTGAAAACTGCTCATAAAATTTTGCGTTGAAAAATAGAATGATTACAATTAATGGTACTGTAAGAAAAATCCATAACAGCTGTGCGCCATATTTTGTGGAAAAATCGAAGTATGAGACACTGTTTTCGTCAAATGAAGCAGCATAAATATTCACCCAACCAAAGGCAACTAAAACTCCGAATAATAAAATTAAAAGCCAGTCAAGTCCGTAAAAAATATTATTGCGTTCCTGCCTCAATTTTTAATGCTTTTGGAATTTGTTGTTTGTAAACATCTGCTAAACTAGTGGTTAACATCCTTTCTTCTAACTGCTTTCTTTTTACTTCTTTATTGATGTATTTTTCGATTAATAAACTTACAATTGGAGATGCAAATGCAGAACCAAATCCACCGTTTTCAACAAAAACGGCAATTGCAATTTTTGGATTATCTTTTGGCGCAAAAGCAACCAAGACCGAGTGATCTGGTAATTGAATTTTTTGTCCGTTTATTCTTGTAAAGTTCTCAACAGTTCCTGTTTTTCCACAAATTTCTATCCCTGGAACCTGACTTCTGCTTCCTGTTCCTGTCTTAAAAACTTCATGCATTGCCTCAACAACAGGCGTAAAGTGTTTTTTATCCACAGTTGTGAAATTTTTTGTTGTAAATTTTTCGTTTTTTATCGCACTATCGTCTAATTTTTTAACAATATGTGGTGTATAATAAAATCCTTTATTGGCGATTACTGCGGTAAAATTTGCTAATTGAATTGGTGTTGAAAGAACTTCTCCTTGTCCAATTGCGTTAGAAATTGTGGTAGAACCATTCCATGAGTATTTGTAAATGTTGTTATAATAATCTCCATCAGGAATTAACCCTTTTTGACCAGTTGGTAAATCGTAACCTAAATAATTTCCAAAACCGAAACTAGTTACGTGTCTGTTCCATTCATTCATTCCTTTCGTAGAATTTCTACTATGTTCAATGATTCGTTTGTAGGTGTTTCCAAAATAGCTGTTGCAAGATTTAGCAATTGCCGTTTCTAATTGAATTGGTCTTCCATAATTACCACAATGACATTTCATAAATGCGGTTGAGCTATTTCCATATTTAAAACCACCAAAACAATAAAAAGAGGTGTTTTCATCAATTAAACCTTCCTGCAAAGCAACAAGTGCATTCATCATTTTAAATGGAGAGCCTGGTGAGTAAGTTGCATTTAGGCTTCTATCAAAAGTAGGTTGTGAAATTGTGTCTCCAAAAAGCAATACAGAATTTTCAGAGCGTTTTCTACCAACCATCATATTTGGATCATAACTTGGTGCAGTAACTAATGTAAGTATTTCGCCTGTTGATGGTTCAATAGCTACGATTCCACCTCGTTTACCATTCATTAACGCTTCTGCATATTGTTGCAATTCGCTGTCAATAGTTAATACTAAATCTTTTCCGTTTTCTGCAATTGTATCTAATTCACCGTTTTTATAAGAACCTGTTATTTTATTAAACCGATCTCTACTAAATAATTTTTTACCTTTAATTCCACGTAAATAATCTTCGTATTCCTTTTCAACACCAGATTTTCCGGTTAATTCTCCTGCTTGATAATACGGATTTATTTTTGCTAAATTTTCATTTACTTCGCCAATATAACCTAAAACATTTGCGGCAGAATTTATAGGATAATCTCTTATGATTCTTTTTTGAATATAAAACCCGGGATATTTATGCAATTTTTCTTGTAAATACGCGTAATCATCTTTTGCTAGTTGTTTTAAAAAAGGTGAAGCCAAATAAGGTGCGTAATTATACGCTCTATTGTATCCTTCAATAAATTTTTCTTTACTAATTTTTAATAAATTACAAAATTCAAGAGTGTCTAGAGGTTGTACTTCATTTGGTTGAATCATTACATCGTAAGAAAGCTGATTCGCAACCAACAATTTACCATTTCTATCATAAACATAGCCGCGTTCTGGATAGTCATAAAGTGTTTTTACGGCAGAATTATATATAGGATTGTCATCAATACCGTTAATAATTTGTAATTGAAACAATCTACCAATTAGTAGTATGCCAACCGCAATAACTAAAAAATATAATAAAAAATTTCTACTCATTATTGTTTTTTTCTAAATATATATGAACCTAGGAAGAATAAAATTAACGTAAAAATACTAGATAATATTGTCTGCAAAAGTACATGCCCTAAATTGTAAAAACTAAAATTAGCTAGAGAGAACAATAGCAAGTGATGTATAATTGTTAAAATCACTATGTAATTAAATCTTTTTCCAAAAGCTTCTTCATTTAAGTTAAACAACTGATAATCTAGAGTCGTTTTTTTAAAAATTAAACCGATTAATCCTAATCTTAAATAGGCAATAAAAAGCGTTGAAAAAGCATGAATTCCTCCAGAATCTGAAAAGAAATCTACAGATAAACCTAGTAAAAAGGCTAAAAATAAAAAATAAAATCGGTTTTCTTTTAAAGGATAAAAAAAGATAAAAGCAATGTATAAATACGGATTTACATATCCAAACAATACAATATTATCTAAAACAAACACTTGAAATAGCACCAATGAAATAAAGAGAAATGTAAAGTAAATGCTTTTATTCATTCTCTGGATTTTCTAATTTTTCGATTTCTAATTTTTCGAAATTTCTAATTATATAAGCATTTCCTATATTGCTCATATCATTAAATAATTTTATGTCTAAACTATTACTTGCAGAATTTCCTGTATTTATTTGCAATACTTTACCTATTAAAATTCCTTCAGGAAAAATTGTCGATTTTCCATCCGTAATAATAGTATCGCCAACACTTACTTTTGCTTGTCTTGGAATATCTGTAAGTTGTACAACATTATAATCTTTACCATCCCAAGTTAATGTTCCAAAATGATAACTATTCTTTAATCGTGCGTTAATTCTGCTATTTTTGTTGATAATAGATTGTACACGAGCGTAATTACTGCCAACTGCATCTGTAATTCCTAAAATTCCTTTGCTGTTAATAACTGCCATTTCTTGAAAAATCGAATCATTTTTACCTTTATCAAGTAGTAAAAAATTAAATGATTTATGAACTTCATTTTTAATGATTTTAGAAGAAATATATTCATACTTCTGATGAAATTTTGATGTATCAGTTACTGTATGAAATTCCGTAGAATCTATTTGAGAATAAATTTTATCGAGTTTGTTTTTTAAAAAAGTGTTTTCTTCAACTAAAAAATTATTTCGTTCTTCAAGACTAAAATATTCCGAAGCTTGTGCTGATTTTTTATAAAAATATCCAGTAATTTCATTTGTAGAACTTACAAATTTGCTTCTCTGAAAACTATTATTATTCACAATTAAGGAAAAAGCAATAATCTCTAACAACAAAAAAAAGAGAAAAAATTTGTATTTCTGAATAAAAAAAACAATTTGTTGCATGAAAACGTGGTTAAAAAATTATTTTATCAACACACTTTTGTATTTTTCTAATTCTTTTAACGCAATTCCTGTTCCACGAACTACCGCTCTTAATGGATCTTCTGCAACGTAAACTGGTAAATCTGTTTTTCTAGATAATCTTTTATCTAATCCGCGAAGCATAGAGCCACCGCCAGCTAAATAAATTCCTGTATTATAAATATCTGCTGCTAATTCTGGTGGCGTTTTAGATAACGTTTCCATTACCGCATCTTCTATTCTTAAAATAGATTTATCCAACGCTTTTGCAATTTCTCTATAAGAAACTTGAACTTGTTTTGGTTTCCCACTCAATAAATCTCTTCCTTGAACTTGCATATCATCTGGTGGCGTATCTAAATCTTCTGTTGCAGCGCCAATAGTAATTTTTATTTTTTCTGCAGTGCTTTCTCCAACATGTAAATTGTGTTGCGTTCTCATATAGTACATAATGTCATTGGTAAATAAATCACCAGCAACTTTTACAGATTGGTCACAAACAATACCCGCTAAAGCAATAACGGCAATCTCTGTTGTACCGCCACCAATATCAATTATCATGTTCCCTTTTGGCTCCATAATGTTAATGCCAACACCAATTGCAGCTGCCATTGGTTCAAAAATTAAATAAATTTCTTTGGCATTCATGTGTTTTGCAGAATCGCGAACGGCTCTTTTTTCTACTTCTGTAATCCCAGAAGGTATACAAATTACCATACGCAAAGCTGGCGGGAATAATCTCTTTTTTATAGACGGAATTTGCCTTATAAATTCCTTAATCATTTCTTCGGATGCCTGAAAATCTGCAATTACGCCATCTTTTAAAGGACGAATTATTTTTATGTTTTCGTGGGTTTTTCCTTGCATTAAACTGGCTTCTCTTCCAGTTGCAATGATTTTTCCAGAAATTCTATCTCTTGCCACTATTGAAGGATTATCAATCACAACTTTTCCATTGTGAATAATAAGCGTATTTGCTGTCCCTAAATCGATAGCAATATCTTCCGTCATAAAATCGAAAAAACCCATAAAGTTTACTTTTCTTTAAAAAAATTAGTATAACCTAACAAAACTACTAAAATTAAATCGTTAAATATACATTTTATAGTTAATGTTTAAAATGTCTTGTACCCGTCATTACCATAGAGATATTGTGTGTATTACAATAGTCAATACTCAATTGATCTTTGATTGATCCGCCAGGTTGAATTACACTTTTTATTCCTGCATTGTCTGCAATTTCTACACAATCTGGAAATGGGAAAAAGGCATCACTTGCCATCACAGAACCATTTAAATCGAACCCAAAGTTTTTTGCCTTTTCAATTGCTTGGTTTAGCGCGTCAACTCTACTGGTTTGTCCTGTTCCGCTTGCACACAATTGTTTGTTTTTTGTAATAACAATAGTGTTTGATTTTGTGTGTTTGCAAATTTTTGAAGCAAATAATAAATCTTCCAATTCATTTTTAGTTGGTTTGGTACTTGTTGCATACGTTAAACCCTCTAAATTATCAGTTTTGTTGTTTTTGTCTTGAACTAAAGTTCCATTTAAACAGGTTCTTACCGTCGTGTTTGGAAATTCAACTTGTTTTTGGATTAAGATAATTCTATTCTTTTTTCCTTGTAAAATGGTTAATGCTTCATCAGAATAACTTGGTGCAATTACCACTTCACAAAATAAATCATGAATTTCTGTTGCAGTTGCTTTGTCAATTTCTGTATTTGCGATTAAAACACCTCCAAAAGCAGAAACTGGATCTCCAGCCAAAGCATCTACATACGCTTGATGAATTGTTTCTCTTTGAGCAAAACCGCAAGCATTATTGTGTTTTAAAATTGCAAAAGTTGGTGCTTCTCCAATAAATTCATTCATCAATAAAACAGCAGCATCAACATCCAATAAATTGTTGTAGCTTAACTCTTTACCATGTAATTTATCAAAAATAGCCTCTAAATCACCAAAGAAATATCCTTTTTGATGTGGATTTTCGCCATATCGTAAAACTTGTCCGTTTGTTTCGCTAATTTTTAAAGTAGGTTCAGCTTGGTCTTTGTTAAAATAATTAAAAATGGCAGTATCGTAATGGGAAGAAATATTAAATGATTTTCCTGCGAATTTCTTTCTTTGTTCAATTGAAGTTTCACCTTTTCCTTCGGATAAAATTTGCAAGAAATCCTCATATTGTTCCATTGATGAAACCGTAAAAGTATCTTTAAAGTTTTTTGCGGATGCTCTAATTAAACTAATTCCCCCAATATCAATCTTTTCAATAATATCTTGTTCAGCTGCTCCAGAAGCAACCGTTTTTTCAAACGGATACAAATCCACAATTACTAAATCTATTTGCGGAATTTCATATTTTTTTAATTCGGCAACATCACTTTCATTGTCTTGTCTGTTTAAAATTCCGCCAAAAACTTTTGGATGTAATGTCTTTACTCTTCCTCCTAAAATAGAAGGATAAGAAGTAACTTCATCAACAGGAATAACTTTTATGCCAAGTTCTTTTATGAATTTTTCTGTTCCACCAGTGGAATAAATTGTAATACCTAAAGAATTTAATTGGTTTACAATTGGTGCTAAACCATCTTTATGAAATACAGAAATTAACGCAGATTTAATTATTTTTTTGCTCATTTGTGGGTTGTGTTATTAAGCACACAAAGCTACTAAAATGAGCATAAAAACAATAGGAAAAGATAGTAACAAAAACAAAAAGTAATTAACAACTAATCTACTTTAAGTTTTCTTTCAAAATTTTTCACTAGTGTTATATAATTTTTGGGAGTTCTTTTTTTCTGGCTTTTTCGTGAGACACGAAAAGCGTTCAGCAAAATACTGCTAGATTGTTTTCTAATTATAGTGGGAATTTAATGATTAATAAAGGATAAATGTTCTTGAGAAAAATAAAAAAGTAAAAGGAATTATAAAATTACACTAACTTTTTCACACACAAATTCAAGTAAAGCGGTGTCGTTATCTGTAAAAACATTTGCTGTATGAGAATCAATATCAATTTGACCAATATTTTCTCCGTTTACAAAAATAGGAATTACAATTTCTGATTTTACTTTCCAACCACAAGAAATATAATTGTCTTGTTCAGAAACATCTTGCACAATAAATTTTTTATTACTTACGGCTACTTGTCCGCAAATTCCTTTTCCGAAAGGAATAATTGTATGTTCTGTAGGTTCGCCAGTGAATTGTGCTAATTTTAATTCTTCTTTATTCTCATTTTTAAAGTAAAAACCCACCCAATCATAATAGGCAATTTCTTTTTCTAAAAGGTCACAAATATTCTGTAGTTTGTCGTTTTTAGAACTTTTTAAAGCTATAATTTCTGATACTTTCTTTTTTAAAAAAATAATATTCATGAATTCTTTATATTTACATAAAATTAAGTTGCAAACTTAAACTAAATTATAAAGTGAAAAAATATAAAAAGGGTCTTCTTTCTTGATAAAATTTTTCGTTACGTATTTTTTATTCTTCGGTATTCATTCTTTTTATTTGAATGAAAACCAAAAAAACAGTTGGATTTAAGGTAGATCCTATAACAGAAATTGTTGCTCACCAGACAATCTCTGTTTTAAAAATTGCAAATTACTCTGCCAAAACAGAACAGCATTAAGAAGAATTATCTATAAAAGTGCTATTAAATGATGTGTATGTTTCTCGAGTAATTGAAGGTTGCAACTCCATAAGTATTATTATTTTATTTATCGCTTTTATTGCAGCATTTTCTGGTGGTTTAAAAGCAACAATTCTTTATTCATTTGTTGGGGGTTTTTTAATTTATATAATAAATATTTTGCGCATTGCATTTTTGTCTTTTATGCTTTATAAATATCCAAATCAACAAGTTTTTTTGCATAATATTGTGTTTCCAGCAATCATTTATGGATTCACTTTTTTACTTTGGGTAATTTGGGTAAAACGATTTTCAAACTTAAAACGATGAAAAAAATACTTCGAATTTTAGCAATCATTTTGTTTTTTTCATTATTATTTTTAGTGAGAGCCTTCGAAGCAGATTTGTTTTACGATCCATTATTTATTTTCAAAACGATTATTTATACCAACAAATACCAGATATAGATTCTTGGAGATTGATTGTAAACATGCTTTGGCGTTATATTTTAAATTCATTTATATCTTTAGGAATCATATATTTGGTGTTTAGAAAGAAAAATTTTGTAAAATTTTCTGCCTTTTTTTTAATGGTTGCTTTTATGATTTTAATTTTTTTTCACGGAATTTTATTAAAAACTAATTTTGAAGATGGGTATCTTTTTCCATTTTATATTAGACGATTTATAATACATCCTATTTTCTTATTTTTATTACTGCCCGCATTTTATGTTCAGAAAAAACAAAAGAAGAATTTACAATAATTGTTGTAAATTTGTTGTTGATTATGAATGCAAATTTTAAAAAAATAGCCTCGACTTTTTTAGCACTTTTAGTGACTATTTCTACTTTTTCTATAACTGTAGAAAAACATTTTTGTGGCGATTTTTTGGTTGATGTTTCTTATTTAGGAAATGCAGACTCTTGTAATTCTGATGAAAATTTGTCTTCGCCGACAAAAATGAGCTGTTGCGATGATGAAATTGTACATCTCGAAGGACAAAAAAAACTTCAAAAAAGTACTATAGAAAATTTCGATTTTCCAAACGTCTATTTTCTTGTTCTTAATTCTTTTGATTTTGAAAATACGTCTCTTTCGTCAACTGTAAAAACAATTGTTTTTGAGGCGTATTTACCACCCAAATTAATCACTGATATTTTAATTTCACAAGCCGTTCTCATCATTTGATTTTATAATAATTAATTCTGTTTTAGGTCTTTTTTAAAGGAAAGAAATAATTAATTAGTGTAAAATAGTATAAATGAAGAAAATAATTTTTAGCAGTTTTTTACTGCTTCTTCCATATTTTCTATTCTCTCAAGAAACATATAAGGGAATGATTATGGATAAAAATAATACAGATAATTTAGGCGTTGCAGATGTAAATGTGCGTTGGTTAAACACAACTGTTGGAACTACAACAGGTAAAAAAGGTTGGTTTACAATTCCTTACAAACCAGAATATAAAAAATTAGTTGTAAGTTATGTTGGCTATAAAACAGACACAATTACAATTGCTAATTTAGAACCAATTCATCATTTTTTAACATCCGCAGATGAATTATCAGAAATAGTAATTAGTAGTAGAAGAAAATCAATTCAGCGTTCTTTTTTAGAAACAACGAATGTTTTTACAGTAAATGCATCAGAATTATTAAAAGCAGCTTGTTGCAATTTGGCAGAAAGTTTTGAAACAAATCCTTCTATAGACATCAGTTTTTCTGATGCGTTAACAGGAACAAGACAAGTGCAAATGTTAGGTTTAACGAGTCCGTATTTATTAATCACAGAAGAAAATATACCAAGTGTAAGAGGAGCGAGTCAAGTATTCGGACTCACATTTACGCCTGGTTCTTGGGCAGAAAGTTTACAAGTAACTAAAGGTGCAGGAAGTGTGGCAAATGGGTATGAGAGTATTTCTGGACAAATAAATGTTGAATTAGTAAAACCTTTTACAGATGATAAACTTTTTGTAAACGCATACAGTTCTTTTGATGGACGTTTGGAATTAAACACGCATATTAATCAGAGAGTTTCAGATAAATGGCAAACGGGTTTATACATTCACGGGAATTATAGAGGAGAAAAGTTTGATGAAAACGGAGATAATTTTTTGGACAATCCGTTGGCAAAACAAATTAATGTGATGAATCGTTGGCAATATACAAATGCAGAAAAAGGGTGGTTGAGTTTTATCAACTTCAGGTATTTAGACGATCAAAAACAAACGGGAGAAATCAATTTTAAGCCAGATGTAGACAAAGGAACTACAAATGCATGGGGAAGTGAAATTGGTACAAAACGTTTTGAAACATCTGCAAAAGTTGGATATGTTTTTCCGGAATTGCCTTTTCAAAGTATTGGATTTCAAATGGCATACAGCAATCATGCGCAAGATTCTTATTTTGGCTTAAATAGATATGATATTCAGCAGCAAAGTGTCTACTCTAATCTAATTTTTAACTCAATTATTGGTGATACTAGAAATAAATTCAAAACAGGAATTTCTTTTACACATGATGATTATGATGAGTTGGTAAACACAACAGATTATAACAGATATGAAACTTCTTTAGGCGCATTTTTTGAATTTGCGTATGATAATTTAGATAATTTTAGTCTTACAGCTGGTGCAAGAATCGACACACATAATTTATTAGGTACTTTTTTTACGCCCCGTTTGCATGTTCGTTATGTGCCTTGGGACGACAGTGTATTCCGCTTTTCTGTAGGAAGAGGAAAACGAAGTGCAAATATATTTGCGGAGAATCAACAATTATTTGCAAGTTCAAGACAAATAAATATTGATAATGTTGGTGGAAATATCTACGGACTGAATCCAGAAATTGCTTGGAATTACGGAGTTTCTTTCATGCAGAGATTCAATTTATTTGATAAAAAAGGAGACATTACATTCGATTTTTATAGAACAGATTTCACAAATCAAGTTGTTGTAGATTGGGAGGATCCTCAGGAAATTTCTTTCTATAATTTAAACGGAGGAAGTGTTGCGAACAGTTTTCAAGTTGAAGTAAATTACAGTTTAGCAGAAAATTTTAATTTTAGAACTGCCTATAAATATTTTGATATTTCTACAGACTATAAAAGTGGAAATTTACAAAAAGCCATTCAGCCAAAACACAGGTTTTTTGCTAATCTATCTTATGAAACCGATTTAAAAGAGAATGGAGCGCAGTGGAAATTTGATGCAACTTTTAATGCGTTAGGGAAACAAAGATTACCAGATACAAGTTCAAATCCTGTTCAATATCAATTATCAGCATTTTCAGAAAGCTATCAATTGTTAAATGCTCAAGTCACCAAAGTGTTTTCGTCTAAATTTGAAGTGTATCTGGGTGCAGAAAATTTAACCAATCTAAAACAAGACAATCCCATTTTAGCAAGCGATGATCCTTTTGGCGCAAATTTTGATTCAACAATTGTTTATGAGCCAATTTTTGGAAGAGCATTTTATGCAGGATTACGATTTAGAGTGAATTAGAATAATAATTTTAAAAATAATAAAAATGAAAAAAGCATTATTAATAGCAAGTATTTTCTTAATTGGATTTTCAGTTCAATCACAAGAAAAAGTACAAGATAAAAACGCAAAAATCGCTTTTGAGGTGGATGGAATTTGCGGCATGTGTAAAAAGAGAATTGAAACAGCATCATTAAAAACTAAAGGCGTAAAATTTGCTTCATGGAACGTGGAAACGCATCAATTGAGCTTAATTTTAGATGAACGAAAAACATCTAAAGCAGAAGTGCAAAAGAACATTTTAGCAGTTGGTCATGATATTGTAGTCGATGCAAAAACAAAAGTTGTTGCTACAAAAGAAGCTTATGAATCTGTGCATCCATGTTGTAAATATAGAGATGAAGAAATTATTAAAGACCATGAAGGCGAATTGAAGAAGCAGAAAAAGCAGAATTAAAAGGTTAACTTTAGGTTTTAAAACCTATATAATTAAGAACCAAAAAATCCGTTAGAAATTAATTTCTAACGGATTTTTTATTATTTATAAGGATAAGAAATTCTTATCTGTGGCAATTTGCCATTACATCATTCCTGGCATTCCACCGCCGCCCATTGGCATTGATGGTGCATCTTCTTTAATATCTATTAAAGCACATTCTGTAGTTAAGATCATTCCAGCTACAGAAGCTGCATTTTCTAAAGCAACACGAGTTACCTTTTTAGGATCAATGATTCCAGCTTTTAACATGTTTACATATTGTTCAGATTTTGCATCGTAACCGAAGTCTTTTTTGCCTTCTAAAACTTTATTTAACACAACTGAACCTTCACCACCAGCATTTTCAACAATTATTCTTAGCGGAGCTTCTATTGCTCTACTAATAATTTGAACTCCAGTTTTTTCGTCTAAATTTTCTGTGATAATATTTTCTAAAACTTTTTTAGCACGCACAAAAGCAACCCCACCACCAGCTACAATACCTTCTTCTACAGCAGCTCTTGTTGCGTGTAAAGCATCATCAACTCTGTCTTTTTTCTCTTTCATTTCTACTTCAGAAGCAGCACCAACATATAAAACAGCAACTCCGCCAGCTAATTTAGCCAAACGTTCTTGTAGTTTTTCTTTATCATAATCAGACGTAGTCGTTTCAATTTGAGACTTAATCTGATTTACTCTTGCCTTGATATCATCTGCATTTCCTGCTCCGTTTATTATTGTTGTATTGTCTTTATCAACAGTTACTGTTTCTGCAGTTCCTAATAAATCTAATGTTGCATTTTCAAGAGAAAAACCTCTTTCTTCAGAAATCACTGTTCCACCAGTTAATATTGCGATGTCCTCTAACATTGCTTTTCTTCTATCTCCAAAACCTGGTGCTTTTACAGCAGCGATTTTTAAACCACCACGTAATTTATTTACTACTAAAGTAGCCAAAGCTTGCCCGTCAACATCTTCAGCAATAATTAATAAAGGTCTACCAGATTGAGAAACAGGTTCTAAAATTGGAAGAATTTCTTGTAAGTTAGAAATCTTTTTATCGAATAATAAAATATAAGGATTCTCTAAATCTGCAATCATTTTATCTGCATCTGTTACAAAGTATGGAGACAAATAACCTCTGTCAAACTGCATGCCTTCTACAACATCCACGTAAGTTTCCATACCTTTTGCTTCCTCAACAGTAATCACACCTTCTTTGCCAACTTTTGCGAAAGCTGTAGCGATTAATTCACCAATCGTATCATCATTATTTGCAGAAATTGCAGCAACTTGTTTGATCATATCAGAAGAATTACCAACTTTTTGAGCTTGCTTTTCTAAATCTGCAACAATTGCAGCAACTGCTTTGTCAATTCCACGTTTTAAATCCATAGGATTTGCGCCCGCAGCGACATTCTTTAATCCTTCTTTTACAATTGCTTGCGCTAAAACGGTTGCAGTTGTTGTTCCATCTCCAGCTAAATCGTTGGTTTTAGAGGCAACTTCTTTTACCATTTGTGCACCCATATTTTCTAATGGATCTGCTAACTCTATTTCTTTTGCTACAGAAACACCGTCTTTTGTAATTGTAGGTGCTCCAAAAGATTTAGAAATAATTACATTTCTACCCTTTGGGCCTAATGTTACTTTTACTGCATTTGCTAAAGCATCAACGCCACGTCTTAATCCGTCTCTTGCGTCAATATCAAATTTTATATCTTTTGCCATTTTCTTTAATTCTTTAATTGTTTAACTGTTTATTCGTTCAATTGTAAAAGCTAAAAATTGCAACTACTAAAGGAATATACAATACTATATTTTTTAATTTTGTTGTTCCTTCCCTTTGGGAAGGTTAGGATGGGATTAAATAATAGCCAAAATATCAGATTCACGCATCATTAAATAATCCGTTCCTTCTAATTTTAATTCTGTTCCACCATATTTTCCATATAAAACAGTATCACCAACTTTTACCGTTAAAGGCTCATCAATTTTACCAGTTCCGATAGCAACTACTGTTCCTTTTTGAGGTTTTTCTTTTGCGTTATCTGGTATAATTAATCCAGAAGCTGTTTTTGTTTCTGCAGGAGCTGGTTCAACCAAAACTCGGTCTGCTAAAGGTTTAATATTTAATCCCATTTTTATATTTTTAGTTAATTAATTAAATGTTTACGAGAGTTAGTAGTCAGAAATTATGCCAATGATTAAAAGCTGACAATTTTGCAAGTCAATAAATTACAACTCTATAAAGCATTGAGATTCATGAAAAATTCGCAAAAAAAATGCCAACGTGTCATTAAGTTGGCATTTTTATAATAGTATAAGTTCTTTAAATACTGTCGTTTGTTGTAGGGATTTCAGTATTTTGAGTTGGTACAGTAATTTCAGTTCCGTCTAATTTAGTGTCTAAATTAAAGTTGTTATCACCTTTTCTTGGAATTGCAAAATTTGCTAATAAAATTAAAGCGAATAAAGAAATTGCTAATGTCCAAGTTGTTTTATCTAAAAAATTATTAGTGTTTTGTACGCCTCCTAAAGATTGTGCGCCTCCACCACCAAAAGAAGAAGATAAGCCTCCACCTTTAGGATTCTGAACCATAACAATTAAGATTAATGCCAAAGCAACAACCAAAATTAAGATTAAAAATGCTGTATAACTCATGATTTATTTTTTTGTAAAATTTGTACTTTTTTAATTTGGTCTGCAAAGTAACCACTTTTTTCTGGATATTTCAAACTTAAAATTCGATATGCTTGAATTGCATTTTCATATTTTTTTTGCTCTAGATAAACTTTGGCTAAAGTAGCTGTCATTAAAGCACTATCTTGTTTATTTTTTGATACTGAAATCGAAATATCTTTCCCTTTTTCAACTGGAATTATCTTTGGATTTGTGCTAATAAAGCGTTCGATAATCGATTCGTTTTTGTCAGCTTTTTCTCCTGTTTCCTCTAATTTTCTTTCAATTGGCTTCTTATTTGATAATTGTAACCATTCGCCAAAGGAATGCTCTTCATTTGTAGAAAAAGGAATTGGTTTGCCAATCTCTAAATCCTTTTCTTCTTGTTGATGCGTTTCTAATTTATCTATTTTTGGTTGAAGTGATTCCGTTTGAAAGGTTTCTATTTGATGCGTTTCCTGCGGATGAGCTTCTGGCAATTTTTCATCTTCAATTTTTTCAGTGATTTGTTCGTGAATTGCTACTTCTTTAACTTTAAGAAAAACATCCGAAGTGATAAAATCAAACAACATCGTTCTATTGGTTGTGTAAGCAGCCGTAATTTTCAACTCATTATTATACTTAAAACTATCCTGATTTTTTAATCCTTTTAAATACAACGCTTTTGCCGATTGAAAATAAGGATATTTCTCAATAATCGATTTCAATTCCGCAGTTTCTAATTGCTTAATTTCAATTTTGTTTTCTATTAAGTCTATATATGTTGAAGTCTCCAATTTTCCTTTTTTTACTTTTAACCACTAACCACTAACCACTAACCACTAACCAACCACTAATACTTACCATTTTGCTACAGAAGCATTAAAAACATCTTGTGTAATTCGTTCTAAAATTTCTTCTAAAGCAGCATCCAAAACGCCACCAACTAATTGTGAATTTGCTGGAAAATCTGAATAAAAAGAAAATTGTTTTTCAAAACTATCTTTTATCTCTAGTTTATTGGTGAAACGAACATTTACAGAAACAGTTAATCTATTTTGTGCAGCAGTTTGTTGTGCGGTTGCACTCATTGGGTTTACTCTGTAATCTGTAATTTCTCCTTCAAATACTAAGTCCCCATTTTTAGATGTGAGTTCTAAATTAGTTTGTTGCACAAATAAATCTTGCAATTCTTGAGTAAACCTGCTGCTTAAGCTCGGCTCGACTAAAGGTGCTTGATTTGGGAAAAAATCAACTTGAATTGTTTTTGCATCACCAGTATTTCCTCCTGTAAAAGAGTAAGCTCCACAAGCTACTAGTAGTGAAGTACTTATGGTAAAAAGAAGTATATATTGTATTTTTCTCATATTTAATTATCCCGAATTTAACATTTAAAATTCAAAGTTAGCAAATTGTATAAAAAACATTCAAAACAAATATATTAAAATCTTTTTTGACACGAATTTCACTAATTAGTACAAACTTGCACTGGATGCTAATTCAAATATTAGTGAGATTTGTGTCTTAAATTTTAAACCCGAAACTTTAAACTTTTTAAAGATCGTATTGTTTTATTTTCCTGTAAAGCGTTCGTTCAGAAATGCCGAGTTCTTTTGCTGCTAATTTACGTTTGTTGTTGTTTTTTTCTAATGATTTCCGTATCATTTCAACCTCTTTGTCTTGCAATGATAAACTTTCGTCTTCTTCAATAGTTTCAATATAGTCGTAGTCTTTTTCTTTCGATTTTTTCTGCGGAATATTTAAAACCTCAATCTCATTTTTATAATCATTTTGCTCATTGTAAATTTTATTTATCAACTGGTGATTCTCTTCTTGAACTTCCTCAATATCCCCAGATTTCATTAAATCTAACGTCAACTTTTTTAAATCGTTGATGTCATTTCGCATATCAAACAAAATTTTATACATGATATCTCTTTCTGAAGAAAAATCACTCTTGCTAGAACCTCCACCAACAACAGCAGGAAGGTTTCCTTTATTATTAGGTAAATATTGTTTTAGTTTTTCGCCAGAAACAGTTCTATTTTCTTCAATCACAGAAATCTGTTCCGCCAAATTTTTCAATTGTCTGATATTTCCTGGAAAACGATAATTCAACATTGCATTTGCCGCATTTTCATCCAAACGAATTGTTGGCATTCTGTATTTCTGCGCAAAATCTGCCGCAAATTTTCTGAACAACAACAAAATGTCTTCATCACGATCTCTTAAAGCAGGCAAATGAATTTCTACCGTACTCAAACGATAATACAAATCTTCACGAAAACGCTCATTATTAATTGCGTCTTGCATATTTACGTTTGTTGCAGCAACAATTCTCACGTTAGATTTCATCACTTTTGATGAGCCAACTTTTATAAATTCGCCATTTTCTAAAACACGCAACAAGCGCACTTGAGTTGTTAAAGGCAATTCGCCAACTTCATCTAAAAAAATAGTTCCGCCGTCAGCAACTTCAAAATATCCTTTTCTCTCCTGTGTTGCACCTGTAAAAGATCCTTTTTCATGACCAAAAAGTTCACTATCAATCGTTCCTTCAGGAATTGCACCACAGTTAACTGCAATATATTTTGCGTGTTTTCTGTGCGATAAAGAATGAATTATTTTAGGAATATTCTCTTTACCAACACCACTTTCTCCTGTTACTAAAACAGAAATATCTGTTGGCGCAACACGTACTGCTTTTTCAATAGCACGATTTAAATGTAAATCGTTTCCAATAATTCCGAAACGTTGTTTTATAGCTAAAATACTTTCCATAAGCCCCTTTTAATTTCCCCGAAGGGGAAAAACACTCTTGTGTTTCTCTATCACGCAAAATTTTACTCTTTAGATTTTTCCATAATATTGGAGTTCCCTTCCCTCCGGGAAGGGCTAGGGATGGGCCATTTCTATCGCTTTCCCAATCAAAGTTCCAGAAGTACAATCTTCTGTTTTAACTAGTACAAAATCACCCAATTTATAATTCTCTTTAGGGAAAACAATTACCGTATTTTGCGTATTTCTTCCTTTCCATTCATTTGGGTTTTTCTTTGATGTTCCTTCAATTAAAACTTCTTGTATTTTTCCTAAATGTTGCTGTGTTCTATATAAAGCGTGCTTTTGTTGCAAATCGATAACTTCCTGCAATCTGCGTTTTTTAGTAGCAAAAGGCACATCATCTTTCATTTTATTACCCGCTAAAGTCCCTGGTCTTTCTGAATAGGTAAACATAAATCCGAAGTCATATTTTACATATTCCATCAACTCCAACGTATCTTGATGATCTTGTTCTGTTTCGCCACAAAAACCAACAATCATATCTTGTGACAACGCCATTTCTGGAATAATTTTAAAAATATTATCAACCAACGTTTTGTATTCTTCGCGCGTATGTTGTCTATTCATCGCTTTTAACATTGCGTTACTTCCGCTTTGAACTGGTAAATGCAAATATTTACAGATATTTTTGTGTTTTGCCATAGTGTGAATCACGTCCAAACTCATGTCTTGCGGATTAGAAGTCGAAAAACGGAAACGCGTTTTTGGAAACTTCGTAGCACACATGTCTAGTAATTCTGCAAAACCTACTGCAGTTGCTTGTTGCATTTCAGATGCTTTTTTGAAATCTTTTTTCAATCCGCCACCAAACCATAAAAAGCTATCTACATTCTGACCTAAAAGTGTAATTTCTTTAAAGTTTTTATCAACCATAGATTGTATTTCTTCCAAAATACTCTTTGGATCACGGCTTCTTTCACGACCACGCGTAAATGGAACAACGCAAAATGTACACATATTATCGCACCCTCTAGTGATGGAAACAAATGCGGTTACTCCGTTGCTATTTAATCGAACGGGAGAAATATCTCCGTAGGTTTCATCTTTGGATAATAGCACATTTACTGCATCTCTACCTTCGGATACTTCTGCTAATAAATTGGGTAAATCTTTATACGCGTCTGGTCCAACAACCAAATCGACAATCTTTTCTTCCTCTAAAAATTTCTCTTTTAAACGTTCTGCCATACAACCCAAAACCCCAACTTTCATATTCGGATTAATCTTTTTTACGGCGTTGTATTTTTGCAAACGTTTACGAACGGTAGTTTCTGCTTTTTCACGAATAGAACAGGTATTTACCAAAACCAAATCGGCTTCCTCTAAATTCTGAGTCGTATTATAGCCTTCTTTATCTAAAATTGCGGCAACAATTTCGCTGTCGTTCATATTCATTTGACAGCCATAACTTTCTATAAAAAGTTTTTTGGTATTTTCCTTTTTATTTTCAGTAATCAAGGCTTTTCCTTGCGCATGTTTGTCAATAATTTTTTCGATGATTTCCATATTCAAAAAATGAAATGCAAAGATACAAACAAAAATAAAGTTTTGTGACAGATTGGCAGAAAAAACGAATTAAATTTTTATATAAATGAGACTCAGGGTTTAGTGTTTTTAGTCAAGCTTTATTTTGACTACTTTTATTTCTGGTTTTGTAATTAGTAAAATTAGACTAAAGCCTTAAAAATTAAAAAGGAGAAGAAGTCGTTCAATTATACATGAGAGATTTGGTTGGTAGTTTAGTCAGATTATTAAAGGAGTCAAAAGATTTAAAAAAACTGATTAAAAAAGCTGACGAAATAAAAAAAGTTGCTGCTACGGTTGATAAAGGTTCACTTCAGTTTTATACTATTAATGCGAATCAAGGGTTGACTTTCAACTACAGTTCTTTATATAAACTTCTGAAAATAAATATCTTAAATGATTATAACCACATAATCTAAAAGATATGATTTGTGAAGCTAAAAGTCTAAAGTTAATAAAAATTTACCTTTATATCTGTGAAAGATACAATGAAGAATTGAAATATCATTGTCAACGTTTCACTAACAATAACGAACCGAAATTGACAGACCAAGAAATAATTACTATTTACCTTTTTGCTGTTAATGAAGAGCAACGTTGCAAGATAAAACAAATACATCTTTTCGCAAAGGATTACCTCGGCTCATGGTTTGCTAAACTTGGATCTTACGCTGCTTTTAACAATAGAATTAATCGTCTATCTACTGTATTTAGCAAACTTGGGAGTTCTTTAATCTCTGAATTCAAGCCAGATGATTGTTCTTTGGAAATGAGTCTACTGGACTCGATGCCTATTGTTACTTGCTCTGGGAAACGCAAAGCCTTAGTCGCAAACTAACTAGTGAGCAAAAGTTATTGTTCCACAAAAAATATGTGGTATTATGGTCTAAAATTGCATGCTCTAAATTTCAGAAGAAAAGGAAAAATGCCTTTTCCAGAACAATTACTGTTTACACCAGCTTCTGAAAATGACTTGAATGTTTTCAAGGATGCATGGTCGGGAATTGCGAATAGAGATTTTTATGAAGATAAGATATATTCGGATAAAGATTTTTTTACTGACCTAAAAGATGAAAAAAATTCAAAAATGTACACTCCTGTAAAAGCAGTTAAAGGACAAAGTGATTGGGAAAAGAAGTTTAACAGAGCTTTTAATGACTTGTTTTCAAAAGCAGTATCCAAAGTTAGACAACCTATTGAATCATTTTTTAACTGGTTGATTGAAAAAACAGATATTCAAAGAGCTAGTAAGGTCAGGTTAACAAAGGGATTACTCGTTCATGTTTTTGGAAAATTAGCAGCAGCTTTCATTTCTCTGATTTTTTAACCATTGATTCGCATTATTAATAAAAAATGGAAAGTTGAGCCAAGCGATTTTTATGTTTTTATTGGTGGAGATTCATCAATAAAAATTGTTGTAAAGTAGGTTCTTTAGATCTCCAATTTAATAAGAATAATAGATTAAATGGAAACCTTGAAACTTTACTTTGAGGAGTTTTATTCTGTGTGAATTTTCGAAATAAATTGCTTTAAATCCCTAATTAAAAAAAACTACCTACTTTTGCAAACCGAAATAGCTTACTTTTAAGTTAATTTCGTAGTAAACGAAACGATGTATGGCAAAGAATTTAGTAATTGTAGAGTCGCCAGCAAAGGCAAAAACGATAGAGAAATTTCTTGGAAAAGATTTTCAAGTAGAATCTAGTTTTGGTCATATTGCAGACTTACCATCAAGTGAATTAGGTATTGATGTAGAAAATGGTTTTGCGCCAAAATATATTGTTTCAGACGATAAAACAGCAATTGTAAAAAAATTAAAATCACTAGCAAAGAAAGCCGAAATGGTTTGGTTAGCAAGTGATGAGGATAGAGAAGGAGAGGCAATTGCGTGGCATCTAAAAGAGCAATTAGGTTTAAAAGATGCGAATACAAAACGAATCGTTTTTCATGAAATCACCAAGAATGCCATTTTAAAAGCAGTCGAAAATCCAAGAGATATCGATTATAATATGGTGAATGCACAACAAGCGCGAAGAGTTTTAGATCGTTTGGTTGGGTATGAATTATCGCCCGTTTTATGGCGAAAAGTAAAAGGAGGTTTATCCGCAGGTAGAGTACAATCTGTAGCTGTTCGTTTAATTGTAGAAAGAGAACGCAGCATTCAAGAATTTGATACGAAGACTTTTTACAAAGTTGCAGCACTTTTTGCTAATGAAGATGGCAAAACATTTAAAGCAACAATTCCGAAGAATTTCGAATCTAAAAAAAGCGCAGAAGCATTTTTAAATTCGTGTTCAGCAGCCGATTTCAAAATAGCTGATTTAACTAAAAAACCAGCAAAGAAATCACCAGCAGCACCATTTACAACATCAACATTACAACAAGAAGCGTCAAGAAAATTAGGTTTTCCAGTAGGAAAAACGATGCAAGTTGCACAACGTTTGTATGAAGCAGGTTTGATCACGTATATGAGAACAGACAGTTTAAATTTGTCTGAAGACGCAAGAAAAGCTGCAGCAAAAGAGATTACAAGATCTTACGGTGCAGCATATAGCAAGTCACGTGTTTTTAAATCGAAAGTAAAAGGTGCACAAGAAGCGCATGAGGCGATTAGACCAACAGACATGAAATTGCATAGTGTTGCCGTTGAATATGATCAAACGAGGTTGTATGATTTAATTTGGAAAAGAACGTTGGCTTCACAAATGAGCGATGCCGAATTGGAACGTACAAACGTGAAAATAGAAAATTCTAAAAATGATAAAATCTTCACTGCAAATGGTGAAATGATAAAGTTTGACGGATTCTTAAAAGTATATTTAGAAGGGATTGATGACGATGACGATGAGGAAGAACAAGACGGAATGTTGCCAAATTTAAAAAGTGGCGATGATTTATCTTATAAAAATATTATTGCAACACAGCGTTTTTCAAGTCCGCCTTATCGTTTTTCAGAAGCATCTTTAGTAAAACGATTAGAAGAATTAGGTATTGGAAGACCATCTACGTACGCACCAACAATTTCTACCGTTCAACGAAGAGGTTATGTAGATAAAGGACAAAATGAAGGTGTAGAAAGAGATTATTTTCAGTTAATATTATCAAACGGAAATGTAAATACAGCATCACTAACAGAAAAAACAGGTTCTGATAAAAATAAATTAGTACCAACGGATATTGGAAATATTGTAAACGATTTTTTAGTTGCCAATTTTTCTAACGTTTTGGATTTTGGATTTACGGCAAAAGTAGAATCGTCTTTTGATGATATATCTGAAGGAACTGAAAACTGGACAGAAATGATTGGTACTTTCTACAACAGATTTCATCCAATTGTAGAAGATGTAAAGGAAAATGCAGAAAGAGAAAGTGGCGAACGTATTTTAGGAAAACATCCAGAATCTGGAAAAACAGTTTTGGTTCGTTTGGGTAAATTTGGACCAATTGCACAAATTGGCGCACCAGAAGATGAAGAAAAAACCTTTGCAAGTTTAAATAAAGAACAAAATTTAGGAACTATAACTTTAGATGAAGCATTAGAATTATTCTTATTACCAAAGTCTTTAGGAAATTATGAAGGTGAAGATGTAATTGTATCTAACGGAAGATTTGGGCCTTATATTAAGTTTGGAGAAATGTTTGTTTCTTTAGATAAAGGTGAAAACCCAATGGAGGTAGATTTGCCAAGAGCAGAAGAACTAATCGTTGCAAAGCAAAAAGCAGACGCTCCGATTGCACAACATGACGGTTTGCCTGTGCAAAAAGGTGTTGGGCGTTTTGGACCATTTTTAAAATGGAACAATATATTTATCAATGTAAATAAAAAATACGATTTTGATAATTTATCAAATGATGATATTGTTGAATTAATTGAGACTAAAAAACAAAAAGAAATTGACAAAGTAATTCATAATTGGGAAGATGTTTCAATAAAAGTAGAAAAAGCAAGATGGGGGAGATACAATGTGTTAAAAGGTAAAATTAAAGTAGAGTTACCAAAAACAACAGAAATTGAAAAACTCACCAAAGAACAAGCTGTTGCAATTATTGAGGCAAAAACTCCAAAAAAGAAAGCTGCAAAGAAAAAAACAACCGCCAAAAAGAAACCAGCTCAAAAAAAAACTACTAAAAAGAAATAACAAAATAGTATCTTCGCAACTGTTAAAGTGTATAAATGAATTTCGATTTTTTAATCCCCGTAAAAGATTCTGTTTTCAATAATTTGGCATTACAATCGCCAAATGTTTTGGGTAATGTAATTAAAATTCATTCAGTTAAAGAAGGTTTCCCCGATTTACAGGATGTTAAAGTAGCCATTTTTGGAGTAGAAGAAGACAGAAACTCTAAAGATAACTTGGGCTGTGGAGAGAATTTACATTTTATTAGAAGTAAATTTTATGAATTATTTTCAGGAGATTGGAAAGTAGAAATAGCAGATTTAGGAAATATAAAAAAAGGGAATTCAGTTTCAGACACTTACTTTGCCGTTAAAGAAATTATTATTTACTTGTTAAAAAAAGATATTATTCCCATAATAATTGGGGGTGGCCAAGATATAACATATACAAATTACAGAGCGTATGACGGGCTAGAGCAGACCGTAAATTTAGTATCCGTAGATAGCCGTTTTGATTTAGGAGATTTGAATGATGATTTGTCATCACAATCTTATTTGAGTAAAATTGTTATGGAGCAACCAAATAACTTATTTAATTTTAGTAATATTGGTTATCAAACTTATTTTAACTCACAAGAAGAAATTCAGTTGTTAAATAGTTTGTTTTTTGATGCGTACAGATTAGGTGAAGCGAAAGATTTAAAAGTTGCAGAACCTGTAATGAGAGATGCAGATATTGTAAGTATAGACATTGGTGCTGTTCGTCAAAGTGATGCACCAGCAAATAATAATGCGTCTCCAAATGGTTTTTATGGAGATGAAATTTGTGCTGTAGCAAGGTATGCAGGTATTAGTGATAAAGTTTCGTCTTTTGGAATTTATGAATACAATTCTAAATACGATATAAATCATCAAACGGCACATTTAATTGCTCAAATGATTTGGTATTTTATTGAAGGTGTTAATTTTAGAGCACAAGATTATCCTTATTGTACAAAAGAAAATTACGAGAAATACACTGTTCTTTTGGAAGACGATGATGTAATTAATTTTTTTAAGAGTGATAAGACAGGACGTTGGTGGATGGAAATAAATATTATTTCAGACAATAATAAATATAAAAGACATGCGTTAATACCATGTACATATCAAGATTATATTGATGCTACAAAACAAATTATTCCAGAAAGGTGGTTTAAAGGGATAAGAAAAGTATTTTAATAGTTATAAAGTTTTATGATTAAATGAAGTGTATTATTGTTTTTTTTAAAATAAAATAATAGGTTTACACTCTTTTTTAGAAAAGGTATTTAAATATATGAAGAAAACAGCATTTTTCGCATTATTAATAGCAATTGTATATAGTTGTGGTTCTAATGATAGAGGCGAGTTAGTAGGTGTAAAGGTGAAGAAAAAGTGGTTTTCTGAAAAGCCTTTTGGAATGGCAGCAATTCCGGGTGGTTCTTTTACTATGGGAAAGCAAGATGAAGATATTGTAGGTACCTTAAATACTCCAGCAAGAACAGTTACAGTTCGTCCATTTTATATGGATGAAACAGAAATCACAAATAGTGAATACAAAGAATTTGTTGAATGGGTTAGAGATTCTATAACAAGAACAAAACTAGCTTATCAAGCAGAGTTTTTTACGTTATTGTCAAATCCAAGTCCTGGTGACTTACCATTAACAGGTGGTATACATGATTATGCGTTTTCTGTTTTAGATACGGTTAATGCTACACCATATCAAAAATACATGTATGAAAATTACTATCAATTTGATACAATAAAACCACTTGATTGGTCTAATGACCTTGTTTGGAAAAAAGAAGACTTTCCAGATGTTGATTATGTAGAGGTTATGGATTCTTTATATATAAAAAAAGAAGATGCCGTTGATGGTCTGAGAACATTTAATACAAAAAAATTAAATTATAGATATTCTTGGTTTGATAGTGAAGCCGCTGGGAATAAGCGTGGAAATAGAAAAGACTTTTTAATAAATGAAACTTTAAATATATATCCAGACACTACAGTTTGGATAAGAGATTTTAGTTATTCGTACAACGACCCTATGCACCAAGATTATTTTTATCACCAATCATATAATGATTATCCAGTTGTAGGGGTTACTTGGGGTCAAGCAAATGCTTTTTGTCATTGGCGTAGTAAAAAGAAAAATGATTATTTAAAAGGTCAAAAAAATGCAACTACCGTTCCAAACTTTAGGTTACCAACAGAAGCAGAGTGGGAATATGCTGCTCGTGGCGGATTAGATTTTGCAACGTATCCTTGGGGATCTGGAAGTACAACAAGCGATAGGGGATGTTTCTTGGCAAACTTTAAACCTGTTCGCGGAGATTATGCTGTTGATGGCGCTTTATATACTATGGAAGCGAGATCATTTAATGCAAATGATTTTGGTTTGTACAATATGGCAGGAAACGTTTCTGAATGGACAAATACAGCGTTTAATGCATCTTCATATTATTTTGGCTCAACTATGAATCCTAACGTCGAAGATAGAAGTAATAAAAGGAAAGTTATTCGCGGAGGGTCATGGAAAGATGTCGCTTATTTTTTAGAAGTAAGCTCAAGAGATTTCGAATATGCTGATACTGCAAGAAGTTTTATTGGTTTTAGAACAGTGCAAAATACCATTGGAACAACAAATAATAATTAAAAAAAACTAACTAAAAATTATGGCACAATCAAGAAAACAAAAGCAAATCATGAACATGGTTTATGGTTTAGGAGCATCAATTGTAATTATTGGAGCTTTATTTAAAATACAGCATATATCAATTGGTCCAATTACTGGTGGTTTAATGTTAACTATTGGTTTAGTTGTAGAAGCTATTGTATTTGCAGTTGGTGCTTTTGAATCTGTTGATGACGATTTAGATTGGACAAAAGTTTATCCAGAATTGGGACAAGACGGGTTAGCGTCAGAAAGAGAAATGAGTACTGAAGGAATGTTGTCTCAAAAATTAGATGCATTACTTTTAGAAGCAAATATTGATTCTGAATTAATGAACAATTTAGGAAATAGCATGAAAAACTTTCAAGGTGCAGCGGAAGGTTTGGCAGCAGCATCAGAATCTATTTCTGCAACAAGTAAATACAATGAACAAATGTCTTTGGCAGCAGTTCAAATGGAGTCTTTAAATAATTTATACCAAGTTCAAGTCCAAAACGCTTCACAACAATCTGAATTAAACACGGCTGTTGTTCAAAATACAGAACGTTTAAAAGACCAAATGGAGTCTTTAGCAAACAACCTATCTTCTTTAAACGGTGTGTATGGTGGTATGCTTTCTGCAATGTCAAAAAACTAATAAGTTGAATAAAATTATAAATTTAAAAACGAATTAGATGGCAGGAGGAAAAATGACGGCAAGACAAAAGATGATTAACTTACTTTACCTTGTATTTATTGCTATGTTGGCCTTAAATATGAGTAAAGAAGTACTATCTGCTTTTGGTTTTATAAAAGAAGAAGTAGAATTAAGTAATCAATCTACTGCAAATAAAAATGAACTAGCTTATAGTGGTTTAGAGCAAAAAGCAACAGACCAACCAGAAAAGTATGTTCCTATATTTAGAAAAGCAAAAGAAGTAAAAGTTTTAACAACAGATTTCTACTCATATTTAGAAAATTTGAAATCTAAAATGACTGCTGATGTCGAAAATAAAAAGGACTATGAATCTATGGATAAAACAGATTTTCTAGATAATTATTTTTTCAAAGGAGATGGTAAAACAGCAGAAGGTAAAGAGTTTATTGATAGAATAAATAACTTTAGGGATCAGTTAATTAGTACTTTAGGTTCAGAATATAAGGATTTAGAATCAACTATTATAAGTCGTTTTGATACAGATGATGTTAAAGTAGATGATATTGTAAAAAAGGTAGATTGGTTAAAGTATAGATATGAAGGTTTTCCTTTAATAGCTTCATTAACAAATATTACTCAATTACAAGCAAATATTAAAAATACAGAAAGTGATATTTTAAATACCTTATTAGGTAACCAATTAATTTCTGATAGTAAACTAACAGGTAGTAATTATAAAGGGATTGTTTCACTTGATAAAACAGCCTATTTTTCTGGAGAACAAGTTAAAGGTCAGGTTGTTTTAGGAAGATATGATGCTAGTTTAGTACCAACTAAAGTAACTTTAAATGGACAAGATATTACCAATAAAGTACAGAATGGGCAAGTGATTTTAGATATGCCAGCTGGAAATGTAGGTAATAAAACCATTAAAGGAGAAATTACGTTTATGCAAGACGGTAAACCAGAAATTATTCCTTTTGAAAGTGAATATTCTGTAATTTCTCAACCAGATGAAGCAGTTATTTCTGCGGATAAGATGAACGTGGTCTATAGAGGATTGGACAATCCAATTTCTGTTTCTTTACCTGGTGTTGGAGACAAAGATTTACAAGTTTCAGGAGCAGGTTTAACTAAAATTGGCGATGGAAAATTTGTTATGAGGCCTGGAACTAGTGATGTTGTTAATATTAACGTTACGGGAACATTAGGTGGAGGAAAAACAGTAACGTCTAAAAAAGAATTTAGAATTAAAGATATTCCTGCTGCAAGTGGAAGTATTCGTGGTCAGTATGGTACGGCAAGAATGCCAAAATCAAGTTTAGTAAATGCACAGATTGGTGCGGGTTTACCTGATTTTGTTTTCGATTTAACATTAGCAGTTACTTCATTTAAAGTAAACGTTCCTGGAGAATTATCTGTTGTTGTTACTGGTGACCAATTATCTGCAGCAGCTAAAAAAATTATTGAGAAAGCACGAAGAGGTGATATAGTTACATTTTTTGATATAGAAGCAGTTGTTACAAATAGTTCTTCTTACAAATTGAAAAAAGTATTACCAATTGGTGTAGAAATAACAAACTAAAATATATATTATGTTTAGAAAATATGGATTTGCAGTTTTAGCAATTATTCTTTTTTCGAGTACAGTAGTTGCTCAAGCCAATTTGCTAAACGCAAAAAAGGTAGATCAGATTGGTGCAAAATCCCAAGAAAAAATAGCTGCAGATAATGATGCACCTTTAACTTATGGATATATTGATGATAGAGATATCTTATGGTCTAAAGTAGTTTGGGAGTTTATCGATATAAATCAGAAAATTAATTTCCCTTATTATTTTCCTATAGATACTATAGGTATTTCGCCTGACAGACGTTCTTTGTATGATGTTTTAATGAAAGCTATTAATTCTGGAAAAATTAAGAATGTTTATGGTGATTCTTTTTTTACTTCTGTTCTAACTACAGATTTACTTGAATCAAGGTTATCAAATAATCGTGAGAACAATGGTTTTATAGATAATTATGTAATAAAATCAGAATTAGTAACTGGATACACGATTAAAGGAATGTGGTATTTTGATAAACGTCATGGCGAATTAAGATACAGATTGTTGGCACTAGCACCAATGTCTATAGATGTCCAAACTCTTGGAGTTGAAAATTTAGAGGAAAGTGGAGAATTATTTCCTTTATTTTGGGTTTTTTATCCTTCGGCAAGAGATGTTTTGCATGATGCTAAAGTTTTTAATCCAAAAAATGCTTCCCACCCAATTTCATTTGATCACATGTTAAATGCTAGAAGATTCAATTCTGTTATAGTTAGAGAAGAAAATATTTACGGAAACAGAAGTATTGAAGATTATATTCGTGGTAATTCTTTATTTCAATTGTTAGAAGCAGATAAAATTAAAGAAAGTATTAGAAACAGAGAAATGGATATGTGGAGTTATTAATTGAAAAAAATCTTTCGAGTTTTTTCATCTAATTTCAATTAAACTGTCATTCGCGTGAAAACGAGAAAATATCATTTTATAAATAAAAAAGCGCTCCAATTTGGAGCGCTTTTTTGTGTTTTAAACCTTATTTTTGACCTGTGAAAGTAGATTATATTATTGTTGGTTTAGGTTTGGCTGGTTTAGCTTTAGCTGAAGAGTTATTTGCAAATGATAAAAGTTTTATCGTTTTTGAAGATTATTCTCAAACATCTTCTTTAGTTGCTGGCGGTGTTTATAATCCTGTGGTTTTAAAACGATTTACGGCAGTTTGGAATGCAAAACAACAATTAGATTTTGCAATGCCTTTTTATGAAAAGTTAGAGCAAAAATTACAACTAAAATTAGACGAAAAGTTTGTTATAAAACGTGTTTTTAAATCTATTGAAGAACAAAATAATTGGTTTGCTGCGTCAGATAAACCGTTATTAAAACCTTTTTTAGATTCGAATATCGAAACTAAAAAATATGATGGAATTATCGGCGATTTTGGTTTTGGAAAAGTAAATGAAACCGGACGAATAGATACCTTAAAGCTGATTGAGTCTTACAGAAAACATTTATCCAAAGAAAAAAAGATTCGTTTTGAAAAATTTGAGCATCAAGAATTAAGTTTATCATCAGAAAAGAATACCTATAAAAATATTGAATTTAGTAAAGCAGTATTTTGTGAAGGTTTCGGTATTAAGGAAAATCCGTACTTCAATTATTTACCACTAGATGAAGTAAAAGGCGAATTAATTACTATTTATGCTCCAGAATTAAATATCGATTTTTTAGTAAAATCTGCTGTATTTTTGATTCCTTTAGGGAATCATCAGTATAAAGTTGGCGCAACCTTTAATCATCAAGATAAAACATCTATACCAACGGAAAGAGGAAAAGCAGAATTGGTACAGAAATTAGAAAAAGTAATTTCTGTACCCTATACAATTATTGATCAATCCGCAGGTATTAGGCCGGCAACAAAAGATAGAAAACCATTTGTTGGTTTGCACAAAGAACATCAAAATTTAGCTGTTTTAAATGGATTGGGAACTCGTGGCGTAATGGTTGCACCGTTAATGGCAAAAAATTTGTTTAATCATTTAGAAAAAGGGGAAGCATTAGATTCGGAAATTGATATCAAAAGATTTTTGGTATGAACAAGGGTTTTAAAGAGTGATATAACCTGTTTTTAAGTACCGTTTAAAATAAGGGAGAGGTATCCTAAGACGAAGTATTGAAATAAAAGTACCCTCTACTAATAAATAATTAGCCTTAATAAATATTTATCAGTACCTTTATTTTGAAAAAAAATAACATTTTAATGAAAATAACACTTACAATTATTTTGTTATTTCTTGCTCAAACAGTGTACAGCCAAGAACCAGGGTTTCCTGAAGATTGTGAAAATGGCGTAGGTATTTGGATAGATAATAATGGTAATAGATATGAAGGTAATTGGCGAAACAGAAAACGTTACGGTGAGTTTACTTACCTCTATAAAGAGAGCGATAAGTTTACAGGAATGGTAATCAAAGATACCATTCATGGGCAAGGAGTCTTTGAAACAATACATAACAAACTGTCTGGTCAGTTAAAGCAGGGCTATAATAAGTAATGCTGATGGCGCCTACTCTATAGAAGTTAATTTTGAAAGACAATTGATAATCCCAATGATTTTTGATACAGGAGCAGATTTTGTTTTGCTAAAAAGGGGAAATTTAGCATCATTACTTACAGAAGGAAAGATTAAAGAGATTGTAAATAAAGAGGCAAGTTTTATAGATGCTAGTGGAGGAAAAAACAGTGCTATTATGTATGTAATTGATGAAATAAAAATTGGTCCCTACAGTATTAATGATATAGTTTGTGCTGTAAACCTTAATGATTCTAACACTACTAATTTATTAGGAATGAGTGCTATTAGAAAGTTAGGAAATAGTGTTGAAATAAATTTTCAAAAAAACAGTTTAAAGGTTCGTGAGTAAAATTAATTAACATAATTTATTGTGAAAAAAAGAGTTAGAAAACCACCACAGCATTTAATTTATATACTATTTGTAGTCTTTGGATTATTAATGAGTTTTAAAGGGAGTGCTCAAAATACTCAACTGACATTATCTAATGTTATCATAAATTCATGTGAGGGTAGTATTACGATATTCGCTGATGGAGGAGATAGGTCAGAGCCATATAATTATGTATGGTCTAAAAAGAATGCTTTAGGTGGGTGGGATGAAGTTGGTGGAAATTATTTTGTATTAGATGGTCAAGCACCAGGAACCTATAGATTTGTTGTAACTGATGCTAATGGTGATGAGGTGTCAGGAGAATATGTTATTTCACCACCAGGTGTCTTATATGTCAATGAAATATTAACAGGATTAGTATGTCCACAAGATCCTACTTCTGGAGTTATTATTTTACGGTTTGATAATGGGTTACCCCCTTATACATGGACACTTACAGGAAGTGGTTTCACCACACGTGCCGGAACAGTTACCCCAACAAGTACTCCTTATTATCTGTCTTTAGATGGTATTCCTGTAGGAGATTATACTTTTGATTGGACGGATGATTTTGGATGTTCGGGGACAGAAGAAATTACAGTTTCTATTCCTCCAATAACTGAATTAACAATTAATACAACTACAGATGTAGTCTGTTTTGGTGATACTAATGGAGAAATAAATATAAGTGTAACGGGTGGATGGGGCCCTAATTATGCAATCAATATCGTGCCAGATGGAGAGGCGCCGCAATCTATAGGGGACTTTACAAATATTGGAGATGGAACAAGTTATACAATTAATAACCTTGCTGCTGGTACTTATCAAATATATTACTACGATAAATTAGCAAACCCGCCTCTTACAACTACCTATGGTTTAGATGTGAGCGATTACAATTGTGCGAAATCTGAAACATTTACTATTGATACACCTGCAGAATTAATAAGTACTCCGACTGGTGAGTTGCTTTCTTGCTTTGGAAATACTGATGGAAACATAACTGGCACAATAACAGGAGGGACGGCTCCTTATGATATAATACTTGACGGAACAACAACTAGATTTACAGGGATTCCTGAAGGAGGAAGCTTTGATTTTTCAGAATTAAGTGCAGGAACATATAATTTCACCATTACTGACGCAGCTAATTGTGATATTACCGTACAGGCATCAATCACTGAGCCGGACGAACTAACTACAGCTTTTGTTTCTAAACAAAACGTTTCTTGTAATGCAGGTACTGACGGAAATATTATTGTCTCAGTAACTGGAGGAACCGCTGCTTATATTTTCAGTGTTAATGGGACAGAGGTTGCTCCTATTTCGAGTAGTGGTGCTAATTACACGATTGGAAACTTATCGACAGGGACCTATAGCATCAGCGTTACCGATCAAAATAACTGTACTGCTACAGCGGTCATCAAACAGACTATTACCGAACCAACTCCTTTAGCAGTTGCTGTTTCAGGAGATACGCTTGCGTGTTTTGGTGATTCTGATGGAACTATTACAGGAAATATATCAGGAGGAACTGCTCCATATCGTATTATACTTGATGAAACAGGAGTTCAGTTTACAGGAATTACTGATGGAGGAACTTTTGATTTTTCAGGATTAAGCGCAGGCACGTATAATTTTACCATTACTGATAGTGCGAATTGTACAACCACAGTGCAAGAAATTATTAATACACCTGCAGAATTAATAAGTACTCCTATTGGTGAGTTGCTTTCTTGTTTTGGAGATACTGATGGAAATATTACAGGCACAATAACAGGAGGGACTGCTCCGTATAGTATTACACTTGAAGAAACAGGAGCTCAATTTACAGGAATTGCCGATGGCGGAACTTTTGATTTTTCAGGATTAAGTGAAGGAACATATAACTTTACCATCACTGATGCTGCTGGTTGTCTTGATACTGCACAGGCAGCAATCACGCAGCCAGACGAACTAATTACAGCTTTTGTTTCTAAACAAGACGTTTCTTGTAATGCAGGTGATGATGGAAATATTATTGTCTCAGTAACAGGTGGAACCGCTCCTTATATTTTTAAAGTTGATGGTACAGAGGTCACTCCTACTTTAATTAACGAGACTAATTACACCATTGGAGATTTAGGAGCCGGTAGTTATACAATTACAATAACGGATCAGAATACCTGTACAGCAACCAATAGCATCACACGAACTATTACCGAACCTGATGAAATAATTTTATCGCTGGTTTCTTTTCAAAATTTATCCTGCTTCAATTCAGGAAATGGGTCTATTACAGTAAGTGCTACTGGAGGAACTCCAAGCACTACCCTAGGAGTGCCAAACTATGTTTTTACCCTTACAGGGCCTAGCGATGTTATAGCACAAGATAATGGAAATGGAACATGGACATTCGCTTCTTTAGATGCAGGTACCTATACAATCAGTGTAACGGATCAAAATAATTGTAGCTCTAACCCAGCACAAATTAGTCAGGAAATTACACAGCCTTTAGCGGTTAGTTTTACAGGTTTAGAGCAAGATATTAGTTGTAATGGTGCAGCTGATGGAAGTATTGATATTACCGAAATGCAAGGAGGTACGACTCCGTACACGTATTCATGGACAGGGCCAAACAGTTTTAGCGCAACAACGCAAGATATTAGTGCATTAGCACCTGGAGATTATACCATAACGATAACCGATGACAATGGATGTGTTGTTGAAGAAACCTATACCATTAAAGAACCCGATGTACTTGGTTTAACAGAAGACCTTTCAGATTACAATGGATTTGGAGTTTCAGGAAACGGAGAGGATGACGGAAGTATTGATATTACGGTAACTGGAGGTGTCACTGAAACTCCATATACCTACTCTTGGACAAGCCCAGATAGAGAAATCCCTGATGGGCAAGAAGCACAAGAAGACCTTAGCACTCTTAATGCGGGAACCTACACGGTACAAATTACCGATGCAAATGGCTGTACAATTACCGATACTTGGACCATTACTGAGCCTAATGAACTACTAATTTCTGAGCAAACAGCATCTCGTGTTGATGTTTTGTGTTTTGGAGAAAACACAGGTGTTATAGAAGTTGTTGTAACACAACAATCTGTTGCTCCTTATAATTACGCAATTACCAATAGTTTAGAGTTTGAGGTAGAACAAGTAACTGATTCTTCACCTAATTACGTATTTGATGAGCTACTAGCAGATACTTATACTGTAACGGTAACCGATGCAAATGGAATTAGTAAATCTATTAACATCACAATCACACAGCCTGCAAATTTGTTAGAAATTTCTGCTTTTAGCATTTTAGATTATAACGGTTATGGCATCAGTTGTAAAGGTGCTAATGACGGAAGTATCGATATTACTGTAACTGGTGGCGAAGAAGCATACACGTATTCATGGACAGGTCCAAACAGTTTTAGTGCAATAACGCAAGATATTAGTCCATTAGCACCTGGAGCTTACACCATAACGGTCACCGATGACAATGGATGTGTTGTTGAAGAGACCTATACCATTTCAGAACCAGAACTACTTACTTTAGGAGGTTTCCTCCTTTCAGATTACACTGGATTTGGAGTCTCAGGAAACGGAGAGAGTGATGGAAGTATTGATATTACTGTAATTGGAGGAACGATGCCATATACCTACTCTTGGACAAGTACAGACGGAACAATCCCTACTGGACAAGAAACAGAAGAAAACCTTACAGATCTTAATGCGGGAACGTACACGGTGCTAATTACCGATGCAAATGGCTGTACAATTACCGATACTTGGACCATTACTGAACCTCAAGAATTACTAATTTCGGAGGAAATAGCTTCTCATGTTGATGTTTTGTGTTTTGGAGAAAACACAGGTGTTATAGAAGTTGTTGTAGACCAAGAATCCGTTGGTCCTTATCAATATACAATTACCAATAGTTCAAATGAAACAACTGAAGTAACAAACCAAACCACAAGCTATGTGTTTGATGAGTTATTTGCAGACACGTATACTGTAACGGTAACCGATGCAAATGGAATTAGTAAGTCTATCAATAACATTACAATTACACAGCCTGCAAGTTTGTTAGAAATTTCTAGCGCGACCATTTCAGATTTTAATGGGTTTGGCATCAGTTGTAAAGGTGCTAATGACGGAAGTATCGATATTACTGTAACTGGAGGAACACCTAGCTACAAGTATTCATGGACAGGTCCAAACAGTTTTAGTGCAATAACGCAAGATATTAGTCCATTAGCACCTGGAGCGTACACCATAACGGTCACCGATGACAATGGATGTGTTGTTGAAGAGACCTATACCATTTCAGAACCAGAACTACTTACTTTAGGAGGTTTCCTCCTTTCAGATTACACTGGATTTGGAGTCTCAGGAA
>Ga0209390_10000789_pt1 | contig 62913 bp, 32 predicted proteins | sample BON01_FD_187212 | JGI IMG/M metagenome (GOLD analysis project Ga0209390, IMG submission 187212) | Freshwater microbial communities from Lake Bonney liftoff mats and glacier meltwater in Antarctica - BON-01 (SPAdes) (version 2) | ecosystem: Environmental > Aquatic > Freshwater > Ice > Glacier...
GCGGGGCCGGCGGCGGCGGCGCCCAGCAGCGGCAGCAGCAGCTGCAGCAGCGCGGCGAGCTCGCGCGGCTGGCCGCGCAGCTGCGCCCCCAGCTGATGGCGCAGACGGCCGCGCTGTGCCACGCGGCAGCGGCGGGGGCGCGGCAGCGGCTCGGGTGATGCGCGGGGGGCTGTTGACGGGGAACAAAAAACGAAACGGCGTGCGTCGGACCGCGCACGCTCGCGCAGCCGCTGGGAAAGAAAAAAAAACGGCGCCAGAAAAGAAAACGCAAACTCAGATGGAGCCCCGCCCGGTGCCGCCGATGCCGCCCGCGCCGGTGCCGCGGCCGGAGCCCATCCGCTCCGCCTCGAGGCGCTCCTCGTCGGTCATGGTCCCGCGCCCGCCCATGCCGCCGCCCACGCCGCCTCCCGCGCCCATGCCGGCCGCCTCGCGGACGCCCCCCTCGCGGACGACGCGCTCGCTCGCCGGCCCCGTCGCCTCGAGCCGCATGCCGCCCTCCACGGCGCTCTCCCCCGTGATGCGCGTGACCGTCTCGACGTGCTGGGCCACGGGGCGGTGCTCGACGAACTCCTGGCGCACCTCCTTGGCGACGGGGCGGTCCTCGACGATCGTGCCGGTCTCGCGGTGCAGCACGCCGCCGTGGGCGCCGGCGCCCATGCCGCCACTGTTGCCGCCGCCGGCGCCCGCGCCCATCTCGGTGCCGACGCCGCCGCCGTAGCCCGCGCCGCTGATGCCGCCGCCGCCAGCGCGCTTCTCCTGCTGCCGCGCCTCCCGCTCGTACGCCTCCTCCTGCGCGGTCACCGCCTTGGGCTGGCCCGTGCCCGCCGTGCCGCCCATGGCGGGGGGCACGACGCTCTTGAGCGTGGCCTTGAGCTTGTCGCCGGTTGTAGGGGTGGGGTTCATCTGCGTGATTTTGTTTTGTTTTTTTTGCTCTTCCATGCGAGCGGAAGCGGCGGCGGCGCGACATCAGCGATTTCGTCGCAAAGCAAAAATCGAAAATCTCCGAAACCAAAACGACCCGCGTAACAACGTGCGTACCTTGAGGAAAGGGGTGGAGGGTGGAAGGTTGCTTGGTTGCTTGTGCGTGTGCGGAGGATTTTGCTGGGGCGCGCGCTGTTTTCGCAAAAAACGATTTTTGGGTTGTGAGAGCGACGAACGGCAACGCGCCGCCGCCTTTGTGCTCGTCGCCGACGGTGGCCCCCCGGACGACGCTGCGCTCTGCTTTATGTCGTCCTTCTACTTGTACGACGTCGGCTGCTCGCCCGGCGCCAAGCTAAAGTGCGCCGCCGTCCCGCGCGACCCTTTGGCGCCCGACAGGGGCGTGGTGTCGCGCTGGGAGCGCTCCTCTGGCAAAGGCTGCTGCTGCTGCTGTCCCGGGTGGGTCGGCAACGGCGCCGTGGTTTTTTTCGCGCCGCCGCCCAAAGCTCCAATCGACGAGAACGCGTTGCCCATGTTGCGCGGCCGGCGTTTTGCAGGGATGATCAGCTTGCGTGAGAGCGTGTGTCGAGCGAGCCGTTGTTGTTATGGGTGTGACGAGCCTCGATGAGGAACAGCCCCACGTTTGTGAAGGGATCCGCGCTCAAGCTCGCCCGCCGCTCTCTCGCCGAACGAAAGAGCCCCGCCGCCAAATGCGTCGATCCGTCTCTCTCCCTCCCTCTCTCTCTTGCTTCAAACCTCCGTCTCGCCATGTGATCCGGCGCCTCCCTTGCGACCTTTCCAAGGCGTCCTAGTCCCTGGGACGCCCCACTGAAACCCAACGATCCTTCGCTAGTACGCGCGACTTCTTTTGTGTCCTCCTCCTCGCCCTTTCTTTCGTTCCGTTTGGGACACGTGGATTCCGTACGTCTCCCTCTCGCTCTCTCCACACGAACGAACAAACAAGCGCCGCGACATGCGCGTGCGCTTGCCCTCCGCCTCGCCGGCGGCTGCGGCGGCGGGTGCGGGGCGCGCGCCCGACTCGGACGGCGACGAGACGCCGCGCAAACGCCCGACCCTTGCGCCGCCAACTGCCGCCGACACCGGCGCCGCCGTCCCCGCCCCCGCCCTCGCCACCGCCGCCGACTTGCTGCTCCTGCCCGCATCCGACGCCCTCGCCGAGCTCATGCTCGCCGTCCCCGCCCCGCGCATCGAGCTGCCGCCCGGGATCGAGGCCTCCGCGCTCTGCTCGACCGGCGCCGACGCCGCCGCCGCCGCCCTGTGCCGCGCGCTGCTCGACAAGGCGCGCACGCTCAAGCACTCTGGCGACGCCGCGCTGCGGCAGCAGCAGCAGGAGCGGCAGCAGGAGCGGCAGCAGCAGCAGCAGGAGCGGCAGCAGCACGGGGCGGGGGCCGGGGGGGCCGCCGCCCCCGCGCTGTGGGACGGGCGCGCGCTCTCGTTCTACGTGTGTGCGGCCGTGACCTACGTCGAGACCTCGGAGCTGGTGCACACGTTCTCTGCGCTCGCGCTCGCGGGCGGCGGCGGCGGCAGCGGCAGCGGCGGCGGCGGCGGGGCCGGCGGCGGCGGCGCCCAGCAGCGGCAGCAGCAGCTGCAGCAGCGCGGCGAGCTCGCGCGGCTGGCCGCGCAGCTGCGCCCCCAGCTGATGGCGCAGACGGCCGCGCTGTGCCACGCGGCGGCGGCGGGGGCGCGGCAGCGGCTCGCGCGCCTCCTCGAGGGCGACGGCGAAGAGGCGGCGTCGTCGCCGCCGGCCCTGTCGGCGGCAGCGGAGACGCCGGCCGAGGCGAGCCGGCGGCAGTACCGGCTCTACGGCGCGCTAAGCGAGCGCCTGGCGGCGGTCTGCCACTTGCGTCATGTGGCCGCGCAGGCCCTCGTGCTGCGCACCGACATGGACTTGTGCGGCGGCGGCGGCGGCGGTAGCGCCGCTGGCGCGAGCGGCGGCGGCGGCGGCGGGGGCGGCGCGAGCGGCAGCGCCGGCGGCGGCGGCGGCGCGCCGTCCCCTCCTCCTCCCCCACCCGCATCCGGCGGCCCGAGCCGGAGCCCGGGCGGCGCCGGCGCCGCCGCCGCCGCCCACGCGACCGCGACCCCGGCCGGCGGCCCCCCGAGCTCCCAGCACCGCCTCGCCGACGCCGCGCGGCACACCATGCGCGCGCTCGAGCTGCTCGCGGGCTCGTCGCGCGCGCTGCGCGAGCAGGCGGCGTCGCCCGGCGCGCGCCAGTGCCCCTACTCGGCGGCTGCCGTCGCGCACGTCGGGCACGTCGGGCTCGACCTGGGCGCGGCGGCGCCCGGGGGAGGGGGCGGCGACGTCTTCCGCCTGGCCGCGCGCGCGCGCGCGGCGCTCGGGTGCATCCAAAAGATCGCGGCGGCGTGAGCCGTCGTCGTTTTGTGTTCTGGGTTTTTGGTTATTTTTGGGGGGGTTAGGGGGTAGGGGGTATTTCTCAGAATCACTCAAGGAGCGCACACCACCACAGGCCCGGCTTACACTGCATTTTGGACATATGATGAAAATAAAGGTGGCGTGCGCCAAGTACGCGTTTCCGACGTCGGCGTTGGCGAAGCGGCGCTGCTCCTCCCGTCACCTCCCCACACACAAACACACGCGGACGCGCAGACGACCTTCTCGCCTCCTGCATTCATCTCCTCTCCCGACATTGTCCCCCGCTTCTGCCCCCGAACCACTCTCGCGCGGCGGCGTAAAGAGAGAATTTTCAGTCACCACCCCCCGCTTTCGACCCTCCCTTCTCTCTGATTTGCGACCCCCCGCCGCGAGTGGCGCGCCTCCCCCTCCGGCTGCTGCTGCCAAAGGTCGACGGTCCTGAGACCCGCCTGCGGCGACCCGTGCTGCCCGTCGGGGACGTCGCTCGTTTTGTCAGGCAACAAAGGGAGCGCTTTTCGCGAAAAAGAGCTCATTTTTGTGCCGAATCCTCGAATCGGGGAAACCTCTCTTCCGCCTAAAAAGCGGCCCAAAGCAGCAGCCTCGCACTCGCGCGCCATGCTCCTGAGGTTCGGCGGGCAAACGGCGGCGGCGCAGGCGGTGGCGGCGCCTCGTCCCGCCTGCGCCCGGCCCCCAACGCGGCCGCCGCCGCCGACGACGCGCGCGCCGAGCGCACGCCGTCGCCGCGCGCGCGCGCGCGCGCCCGCGCCCCGCGCCGGCAACAGCGGCGGCCTGCCGCCCGACGCCACGGTCGAGGACCTGCTCGCCGCCCTCGGCAGCCTCTCCGGCGCCAGCGGCACCGACTCGGACGGCGACTTTGCCCCCGCGCCCCCAGGTCAAGGCGAGGGCGCCCGCGAGCGCGTCGTCCTGCCGTGCGGCACGGTGGATTACTACGCGCTGCTGCAGGTGGACGACGATGCTCCGCCTCGCGCGGTCAAGCGCGCGTACAGGGGCCTGGCGCGCGAGTGCCACCCGGACTACCGGTGAGCGAGAGGATCGGGTCGTTTGGTCGTTGGTTTGTTTTGGGCTTGTCGAACGGGGGGTGGTGTCTGTTGCCTGTGTGGGGTTGGCGGCAGCAGGAGGCGCGCGCGCTTTTCTCTTTGCCTTTCGTTCTCGCGCGAGCGCAAACGCTCACAAAAAAACAAAAAACGGCGCCCCTCGAACAAGAGAACACCAACACCAAACCCTTCTAAAAACAACAAAACACGACAGCGGCGACCAGGGCCACAACATCTGCATCCTCCTCAACGAGGCCTACGACACCCTCATGGACCCCGACCGCCGCGCGGCCTACAACGCCGCGCTCGAGGCCGCCGTCTCTGCCGCCGCCGACGCCTACACTCCGGGGCGCCCGCTGAGCAAGTGGATCCCCCGCCTGAAGCCCGCGCTCGCCCGCAACGCCGACCCGGACGAGTCGCGCGCCGTGTTCGTGGACGAGATGTCGTGCATCGGGTGCAAGCAGTGCGTGTGGCACGCGCCCGCGACGTTTCGCATCGAGCCGGACCACGGGCGAAGCCGCGTCTACGCGCAGTGGCTGGAGGACGAGGCGCAGCTTCAGTCGGCGGTCGACTCTTGCCCCGTCTCCTGCATCCACTGGGTCGAGCGGGCGGACTTGCCGGCTTTGGAGCACGTGATGCAGAACGTGCTGACGGAGCGGGTCAACGTGGGCGTGATGATGGCGGGGCAGGGGCGGGCGGCGGACGTGTTTGACGCCACGGCGTCGTTCCTGAAAAAACGCAAGGGGCGCGAGGAGGCGGCCGCGCGCGCGGCGCAGCGGCAGAGGGGGGCCTACTCGCCCGCGCAGGACGCGCAGCGGCGCGAGGCGGCGCGCGAGATCCTGCGCGCCAACCTGGGCTTCTTCGCGGGCATGTTCGAGGCGGCGACGGCGTCGATGGACCAGGCCGTCAACGGCTCTAGCGAGGACGCGTCGCGCGTCGGCAGCCGGCGGCGGCCGGGCGGCACGGGCGCGGCGTGGGTGGCCGAGGCCGAGGCGGCGGCGGCGCGCGGCCGCGCGTCGGGGTGGTCGACGCCCGGGTCGCCCTCGTGGCGCTCGCGCGCGGGCTCGGCGGCCCCGACCGCCACGGGCTCGGTCGACGACGACTGGTACATGGTGCCGCCCGAGCGCGCGCTGGTGGTGCTGTCGAGCCGCGACGGCGGCGACGACGGGGGCGCCTCGCCGGCGCCGGCGCGGTCGCCGTCGCCGTCGTCGTCGCGGCGGCGCGCGGGCGGCGCCGAGAGCGACGGCGGCGGCAGCGAGAGCGACGGCCCTGGCGGCGCCCGGCCGCGCAAGACGGCGGCGCTTAAGGTCGTGGGCACGCGCGCGCGGGAGAGCTTCCAGGCGCTCTTCTCGCGGCGGTGAGGGGGGGGCAAAACATCGTTGTGTGTTTTCAGGTTTTTGACGGCCGCAGCGCACGAAGTGTTTTTTCCCCGTCGCCCCATTTTTTTGGTCGCCCCCCCCCGCTGAGGGGCCGCCTACTTTTTTTCGACCAGGCACCCCCCCATGTGCCTGCTCCCTCGGAATCCTCCCTCCTGTACAACCCCCCCACCGCTACCACCACGTTCGCGTCCGTCGTTCCCCCCCCTTTTCTCTCCCTGAAGAAATATGTTTTTTTTCTCCTTTCTCGTCCCCCCGCGCTTCCGTTGCCCTCCGCAAGCGCGCGCGCCGGTGCATTGACGAGTTGATCTTCCGTTGTGTAAGGCGCGCGGTAACTGTCGACTTTGTTTCTTTACAAGACGATACGTGGGGGGGGGGAAGGGGGCGCGCGCATCGAACCGCTCTATTTTTTTGCCGCTTTTTTTTCTCGTCCACGCGGGGAAGGCCCTTTCGGCGGTCGTTTCCGCCGCCGTCCTCCCAACGACGTCCTACTGCCCGCGCGACCAGGCGACCGGGGGACGCGCGCGCGTCTGCTCCACCATGGATCCAAAAGCGATCGGGCGCCTCTAAAAGCTGTGGTCGCTGTGTTGTTTTTTATTCAGGCGGCGTTTCGCGCTGAGAGAGGCGGATGGGCGAGCGGCGGGCGGCCGGGGAAGGGCGCGCTCGGTTGTCGGCCGCCGCTCCCGCCGCCGCCGCCGCCGCCGCCCCCTCTCACCCCCTCTCACACGAGCTTCCGCTTCTTGAAGAACCCGCGCAAGTGGAACACCGTGAAGGCGCCCGTGCCGAGCGTGACGGCCAGCGAAAAGATTGAGAACCAGGCCACGCGCCCGTTGGTGATCTCTGCGAGAGGTCGTGTTGTTGGGTGGTGTGCGTTTTGTGTTTTGTGACCAAGGCGCCGTTTTGCGTTTTGCGTTTTGTTACGCGTCGTTTGCGTCGATGGGGGAAAGCAGGGGGGCGGCGGCGGCGGCGCGATTTCGCGAGCCAAAACGAGCGGTGAGCAAACAAGCTGCTCGCCTTCACCGCCCATCCTCGTCGTGGGCAGGAGCCCTCCGCCCGACGCTCATTCCCATAAACACGCCCCCCCCCGCTCGCTCCGTTGCCCCGCGCGCGCAAGAACGCCCCCCCCCCCTCCCCATCCCTCACACCATCGCCGCCGCAGCGCCCATCACCCCCCAGCCAACTCTCCCCCTCTCCTCCCCGTCCCCTCTCATCTCTCTCTCACCGTTAAGGTCGCGCATCTCCTGCTCCCGCTGCTGCAGCTGCAGCATCTCCGCGTAGATCTCGCGGATGCTACCCTCCAGCTTGCGCATCTCCACAGAAAGCGCGTCCAGGTGCTCCTTCTTGGCGATGTTGTCCCAGTCGGTGGCGGCGACGCCCGTGCGCCAGTCCACGGACAGCTTGGTGTGCAGCGCGATGGCGGGGTCTGGTTGTTGCGTGGTCGGCGCGGCGGGCGGCGGCGGCGGCGTTGTTTTGTGGGTGCGGTTCGGTGGGTTGGGCGGCGGGCGGCGGCGGGTGTTGTGTTGCTTGGTTGTGGTTGTTTGTTTGTGTCGGGAAGTGGAGGGACGAGAGAGAGGGCGTGCGCGAGCGACTGGGGCTGGGGGCCCTTGGTCCTTGCCTCTGCCGGTCGACCGGCGCGGGCGGCGTGATCGGCATCGGCGCGCTCGTCCCGCCCCTCGCTCGTGTCTCACCGGCGACGGTGAAGCACGCGGCGTGCTCGCCCGCGGTCTTGGCCGTGAAGGCAAACTGGCCCTTGGCCTGGCCGCGGTTCTCGTGCAGGAGCCCGCCCGTCGGGTCCGTTACCTGGTTCGAGCGTTTGATGGTGGGAGCAAGGGGAGGAGGGGGCGGAAGTTTGCGAGGAAGGAGGGAGAGGGGAGGAGGAGCAACCGAACAAAACCGACAGCAAAGAAACAACGCAGCAACTCACCCGCACGTCCGCAAACACGGCCTGTGTCGGGGTCTCGCGGTGCACGACCGCGTAGTCGCCGACCACCAGCGCGCCTGCGTTGATCTCCTCGTAGACGCACTTGGTCTGCGACGTCATTTCAAAGTCGAGTGCCTGGGCCCCCCTCGGGAGAGTCGCTGCTGCTGCCGCCGCCAGCAGCACCGCGGCCGCGGCCGCGAGCGCCATCGCCCGCGACGCGCGACGACGACCCGCCGCACGTGGGGCGGCGTGGAGCGCCGCCGCCGCCGCAGCCATGTCTCCTCGGCGATCGCTTTTGCTGCTGTCCTTCCTCTCGTCTGTCCCGCCAAAGCAGACGTCCTCACTGTCTCACTGGTGGGCTCTGGCGGTGTCCCAAAGGGCGGCGTGACTGGGCAGAAGGTGAAGCGAGGGGCTGAAGAGCTGAGATGAGACAAACGCTGGAAGGGATTGGTTCAAGTTGTGTCGTCGGTTTGATCACACGGTGTCCGCGCGCCGACGGCGCCCCTTGATCGTTCGGCGGCGTTGCTCCCAGGAGACCGCCGCCCGTCCTCGCCTCATGCAAACCTCCCCCCCCCCACTTCTCACCACCACTTTTCCGTGAACACGCGCGCCTTGCCGACGAGCGGGTGCTCGGCGACCGCCGCGGCCAGCTCGTCGGTCATCTGGGGCGGGCCGCACACAAACACGCCCACCGACGGCGGCGGCCGCGCGCGGCCGCCGCCGCCCCCTGTGGCGGACGACGAGGCGGCGGGCGCGAGCGACAGTGCGAGCGCGTCGACCGCCGCGAGCGCCTCGGCCGCAGACATCCTCCCGCGCCGCCAAGCCTCCTCCCGCCCATCTGCCGGCAAGGGCCGCTCGTCCCCCGTCACGTGCAGCTGCAGCCGCAACCTGCCGCCCGGCGCCGCCGCCGCCCACCGCCGGAGCGGCGGCAGCAAGACCAGACCCTCCCGCCTGCGGGCCGAGTAGAGCACCGCCGCGCGCCGTGGGCCGCCGCCGCCGCCGCCGCCGTCGTTGCCCGCCCCACCGCCTCCCGCCCCCTGCGCGCCGCGCTGCCACCGCTCGCTCAGCTCCCCGGCCATCGCGGCGAGAGCCGTGACGCCGATGCCGCCCGCCAAAAAGAGCGCCGCGTCGCACCCTGCGGCGTCGGCCAGCCCGAGGGTGAAGGACCCGCCCGCCCGCACGCGCACCCGGGCCCCGGGCTTGCACCGCTCGGGATCGTGCGCCCACGCCGCGGGCGGGTGCCGGCTCCGCTTGACGGCCAGCTCAAGCTCGCGCCGGCGGCGAAAGTCGGCGCCGGAGGGGGGCGCGCACATGCTAAAGCCGCCGACGCCGGGGAAGCCGTCGCACGACAGGTCGACCCACTGCCCCGCCTTGTAGTCTAAGAACGGGTCGCCTTCGTCGCCGTCGGCGTCGGCGTCGTCCAGCTTGAGCACGAGGGCGCGGACGGTCGGGCTGAGGGACGCGGCGCGCAGGACGGTCGCGTTGGCCGGCGGCTGCTGCTGCTGCGTCGGCGCGTCGAGCGCCTGACCGTGCGTCGGCGTCGGCGTCGGCGTCGGCGTCGGCGCGATCGGCCGGCCGCCTTCTCGGTCCAAATGCGGCGCCATCTCTCGTGCTAGGTTCGCCGTCACACCTCCACCAACACCACCACCACCACCGCCACTTGCAAAGCCCGCGCTCGTCGACCCGAAGACAGCAGCAGCGGCGCGCCCTCTGAGGCAAGAGGAGAAGGAGGACCAGAGGAGGAGCAAAGGGGAAGGACGCGCAACGAGCATCAGGGGCGGCCGCCCGGTCCTGTCGAGACGAGCAGAAGAGGGTGCGATGTCGAGGCGGAGGCGGTGACGGCGCCCCAGCAGAAGCAGCAAGGATGCACAACGGAGAAGCAGGCGATCGTGGCGCGGGAGGAGAGGGGACCCCTTCGCTGGAGGACGCCGCGCGCGCCCTCGACGTGATCGACGCGTGCCTGCTCGGTCTCTTGCCCGCGAGCACGGGACAAGGAGCAGGGGGAGCAGCAGGAGCAGCGCAGTGGCCGACGCCGGGGCAAGGTGTGTGAGGGAGAGAGAAGGGAGAGAGAGTTGTGTGTCTCGGCGGCGCGAGGGTGAAAACGGCTTGCGCTGTCGGTTTTGGGCGGCGGCGCGCGAACGAGAGTGCTCCGCGCGCGCGACGCCCTCTCTTCCTCTTTTCGTTTTGCTGACGATCGCCCCCCTCTCCCAACCACCACAACTTGCTCGCAAATCGTAGCCACCCAGCGCGCCGAGGCGCTCGTCGACGCATCCGCCACCATATCGCGCGCGCTGCGCGCGTTCGGCGCGGCGGCCGACCCCCCTCCTCTGCTGTCGGCGGCCGCGGCAAACGGCGGCGGCCCGCCGCAGCAGCGGCAGCAGCAGCGGCGACGGCGGCTCTCGCTGCTCTGCCGGGCGGTCGCGGGGCTCGAGGCCGAGGCGCGCAACGCGGACGCGCTGCTGGCGCGCACGCGCGCGGGCGTGGCGCGCTGGACGGCCGGCGCGGAGGCGGCCAAGGGCGCCATCGATCAGAGCCTGGCGCTGCCCGAGGACGGGTGAAGGAGAGGAGCCGAGAAGGATCGAATTGAAACGAAAAACGGTGGCTTCGAAATAAAAGCATTTTGTGAATCAAGCCTCTCCCTCTAGGTCAATCAACCGTCGCGTTCTGCTCAGGCAGGGACTCGAGTAGCTCCTGCGCCAGGTACGCCACGGGCAGCCGCAGCTGCATGAGCGAGAAGCGCAGGGGCGGCAGCGCGGCTGGCGGCAGCGGCGCCTCGTTCGACTCGGCGGCGGCGGCGGCGGCGGCGGCAGCGGCGGGCGGCGGCGGCGGCGCCTCGTCTGCTGTCGCCGGCGCGGCCAGCCGCGTCACGGCCACCTCGCACCGCCCCGTGCCCCCCGGGCCCGTCATGGTGACCTGCTCGCGCTGCGGCGGGGCGGGAGGCGCCGAGGCTCGCCGCCGGTCCAGGCCGCCGCCGCCGCCGCCCTCTGCTTCCGCGCCACCGCCCGAGCCCCCGCCGCCGCCGCCGCCGCCGCCGCCGCCGCCGCCGCCGCCGCCGCCGCCGCCTCCGCGCCGTCCAAACAGCGCGTCAAAAAGCGAGCGCAGGTTGGGCCCGCCGCCGCCCGCCCCCGCGCTGCCCCCGCCGCCAGACCCGCCAGCAGCCCCGGCGCGCCCGCCTGCCTGGACGAACTCGACAACCTGGCCGTGCCGCACAAAACCGGCGAAGAGGACGCGCGTGCCTCCGCCGCCACCGCCGCCGCCATCGCCGCCTCTGCCGTCGGCGGGGCCCGCGCCTCGCGCCCCCTCGGCGCCGTCCGCAGCAGCGTCCGCCCCCAGCCCCAGCGACGCGCGCAGCACCACGCAGTAGCAGTCGGCCGCGTCCCCCGCGCCCCCGCCGCCCAGAACCACCTCGCCAAACGCGGCGCGCCGGTCGCGCTGCCGCTCGACTTCCACCCAGCCCTCCTCCCCGGCAGGGCCGCCAGCGCCGGCGCCGGCGCCGCCGCCGCCGCCGCCGCTGCCGCTTCCGCCCGCGCCGCCCTGTTGCTCCCGCCCCTCCTCGTCCTTCTCCTCCTCCTCCTCCTCCTCTTCCTCCTCCAGCAAGAACTCGTCCACCGCAAAGCACACGTCCGGCGGGAAGCACGCCTCGGGCGCCATCGGGCGGCTCTCGCCCGCGCCGCCGCCGCCTCCGCCTCCGCCTCCGCCGACCGACGCCGCCACGGCCGCGACGTTGACGGGCATCGCCGTCGTCGAGGCGTACACGCGCCGCTCGGAGATCGCGCGCACCCCCGAGCCGCCGCCGCCGCCCTCGCCCCCCGCCCCGCCCGCGCCGCCGGGCCGCCACTCGGGCGGCAGCGGGGCCGACGACGCGACGAACGGCAGCGCGGCGGCGCCGCAGGCGACGACTGTCATCTCGTACCGCGCCTGCAGCGCCAGGTTGAGCAGGACGGTCGCGGGCCAGTCGACCTCGGCGAAGCGCGCGCCGCTGAGGCGCAGGTCCTCGGGCAGGGCGGCGGCGCGGCGGCGCACGAGCAGGTGCGCGTCCTGCTCGCCGCCGCCCTTGTTGCCGCGCGGCAGGCGCGGGCGCGACCACGACGGCAGCGACGACGAGAAGGTCGACGACGGGCGCCGCACGAAGAAGAGCAGGTCGTCGTGGTGGTGGTGCTGCTGGTGGTGCTGGTGACGCTGCGTGTGGGCCCCGTCCACGAAGAGGAACTGGAAGCTCTCCCACCACTGCTGGGGCCGCCAGGCGGGCTGCTGCTGCGCAAGGGCGGGGGCGTCGGCGTCAGGGGCGACGTTGTCGGCTGCGTCCGGGTTGGCGCTGGCGGCGGCGGCAGCTGCGTTGTCGGCGGCGTCGACGCGCCTCAGCAGCCGCGCCTGGTCGCGGATGGCCGATAGGATGCTGCGCCGACACGTGTCCTCTGCTGGCGCGTTGTTGATTGTCGTTGTTGTTGTTGCCATCATGGCGTTTCGATGTGTATGAGTTGTCGAATTTGGGACGTGCGCGCGCGTCCGCTCGGGCGAGAGGGATCGAAAAGAGTGCGCGCTGTGCCAACGATCGGTTGCGCACGGGTGCGATTGAGGGGTTGGGGCGTCGAGCGAGAGCGGCAGCTTTTGTGGATTGCGGACGCCCAAAGAGGCGCGACGCCGCGTCGCCGACATCGAAATCTGCTCCATCAAGGTCTCTCCAAACGACAACAACAGAAATCGATCCGCCACTTGCGACACTCTCTCCCATCACACTATCGCGTCACTGCTCAAGACCACCTCTGCCTCTCCGTCGAGCAATCAAGCGCCGCCCTCCCTCCGACGACGGTCAAGCAAAGGCCAAGTGCCCAGTGATTCGCGCCGCAACCCCCGATACAACCGGATAGAGGGCGCGGCGCTGCACCAGGCGTGCTCGTGAAGGGGGATACTTTGACATGGCGCAGACGGCGTCGCCGCTGATCGGCCAGGTGAGAGACGGAAGCCCGAGCCGCCGTCGTCGTCGCCGCCGCGGAGCACCTCGCCCCCGCTCACCCCCCAAAACTCAACCCCCCAAAAAAATCAGGTCGTCCTCCCGGGCGACCAAGTCGCCGTGGTCTTGCCCGACCAAGCAGCGCCCGACGGCGGTGCCCGCATCGTCCGCTTGGGCGCGGGCCTGCGCGCCGAGCCCGGCCCCGCCTGCGCCGCCACTGCCGCCGCCGCCGCCGCCGCCGCCGATGCCCGCGGGGCCGGCGTCTCTGTCGCCTCTGCCGTGGCGGGCGTCCTCCGCGCCGCGCCGCGCACGGGCCAGCTCTGGGTGGACGGCGTGCGCTCGCGCCGCTACGTCCCCAGCGAGGGGGACCCCGTCGTCGGCGCCGTCCTCGACAAGGCCGGCGCCGAGCACTACTCTGTCGACGTCGGCGCCCCCTTACCCGCGCTGCTGCCGCAGCTCGCGTTTGAGGGCGCCACCCGGCGCAACCGCCCGACGCCCTCGCCCGGCGACCTGGTGTACGCGCGCGTGGTGTCCGCCCCGCGCGACTCGGACGCCGTGCTCGCGTGCACCGACGCGGCGGGGCTGGCCGCCGGGTTTGGGCCGCTGGCGGGCGGGGCCGTCGCGCGCGTGACGCCCGCCTTTGCGCGCGCCCTGCTTAGGCAGAGGCCGCCGGCGCCCGTGCTCGTGGCCCTTGGCAAATGCGCCGGCGCCTTCGAGGTGGCCGTGGGCGCCAACGGGCGCGTGTGGGTGGCCGCTCCGACCATGCCGGGCCTCCAGAGCGTGGTGCGGGTGCTGGAGGCGGCCGAGGCCGTGCCGCCGACCGAGGCCGAGGCGTGGGTGGAAGACACGCTGTGCGGGTGGGCGGAGGCGGCGGGCGTGGCGGCGGGGGGGGCGGCGGCGGGAGGGGCGGCGGGCGGAGGCGCGGCGGCGGGACGAGGGGGAGGAGGCGAAGGGGCGGGTAGGGACGACGCCGGCTCGATGGACCTTGACCTGGGATTTTGAGCACTCGACGAATGAGAGAGATCAAAACACGTGGCTGCAAAAAAAACAAAAGACGACACACAAAATGCCATGTGTCGGACGCAGCAGCAGGCGACGCTCGCAAAAAGAAAAACAAAGCACGACGGAGGGTTTTGATCACAGAAACTTAAAGGGCAGCTTGTCGCCCGGGTTTTGATCACAGAAACTTAAAGGGCAGCTTGTCGCCCGGGTTTTGATCACAGAAACTTAAAGGGCAGCTTGTCGCCCGGGTTGATGCTCATCGGCTCGCCCTTCCAGTCCAGCAGCGGTGGTGGGGAGGAGGCGCCGCCGCCGCCGCCGCCGCTTGCCCCGCCGCCGCCGTCGTCGTCGCCGTCGTCGGAAGCAGCGGCGTCCGCGTCTTTGGCGGCGGGCGGCGGGCTCGGCGCCGCCGCCGCCGCCGCCGCGCGCCCCGCGCCGAGCGCCGTCATCAGCGCGTCCGCGAACGCGTCGCGCGGCGGGGCCGGCGGCGGCGGCGCCAGGGAGGAGGCGCCCCCTCCCCTGGCCTCGGCGGCCGCGGCCTCGATCGTCGAGCCCGGGGTCGAAAAGACCAGGCCGCTGGTGGTTGCCGGTGCTGCCGGTGCCATCGCCGCCGGAGAAAAGGCCGCCGCCGCCGTCCCCGCCGCCGCCGAGCCGACGCCCGCGCCGACGCCGTCCTGCTGCCGCCCCCCGCCGCCCGCGACCGTCAAGGGCACCGCCCGCAGAACCTCCCAACGCGTCGACCCGTCCACCATGAGCCGCGCCGCCCGCTCGGACCACGCGCGGTGCTCCCGCCGGTCGATGCGCGCCAGGAATTCCTCCCAGGCCGCCAGGCTCGGCAGCGCCAGCTCGAGCTCGAGCCGCGACTCGGGCACCCCGACGGCGCCGGCGCTCAGGCGCGTGTTGCTCGCGGCGCAGCCCGCGCGCGCGCCGACGGTCGCGACCCACTCCTGCAGCAGGGCGGTGGCCTCGGTGCGGGTGCCGTAGCGGCAGTCGAAGAGCCAGCGGGCGAGGACGCCGCCGCCCGCCGGCGCGGCGGTGGCGGCGGGCGGGGCCGCGGCCGGAGAGGGGCTGCTGCTGCCGGGCGCGTTGCGGGGCGGGCGGGCGCGGGGGGGCGGCAGGAGGGCGCAGCACCGGCGCCGCCGCCCTTGCGCGAGCGTCGTCGTTGTCGGCGTCGTCGTCGTCGTCGGCTGCGGCGTGGCCCTCGGCCGCGCGGCGGGGTGGGCCAGCGTCGGTGCCGCGGACGTGGCCGGTGCGATGCCGCCTCGCGCCACCTGGCGCGCCAGCATTGAAAGCGGGGGTGAGAGACGGAGGGGAGGCGGGTGAGAGTGTCGGGGACACGAGAGGACGCAGAGAGCGCTGGTGTGTTGCTAGAGGAGGGTGGATGACAGTTTAGAGGGTGGTCTATGTTGTCTAGAGTCCGAATGTGATAAGAGTTGGTTGGTGTGTGTGCGTGAACACGTTGGGCGATTCATCAATGTAGGGCCGTCCTCAGCGGCGGCGGCCGCACGCCGGCGCTCACCGCCCGCCCGGCGGCGCCTGCTGTTGCTGCTGCTGCCTCGGCGGCTTGTGCGGGTTCGGCAGCTGGAGCAGGGCAAAGGGGCTGATCGGCGAGCTGCCCGCCGGCGTGGGCTTGGCCGCGAGGGCCGCGGCCGCAAAGGGCGACATGGCGCGCGGCTGCTGCTGCTGATGCTGCAGGCTGCCCGCGCCGCCGCCGCCGCCGCCGCCGTTGCGCGGCCGCGCCGCGGCGTTGGGCGGCTGCTGCAGCAACGGGGGCGCCGACGGCTCCGGCTGCAGCTCGTACGACCCCTGCACCGACAGGCGGCTACTGCCCTGCCTGCCCGACGCGTGAAGCATCCCCGACGCCGCGGGGGCGAGCGCCGGCGCGACAGGCGCAGGGTCGGGCGACGAACGAGAGCCCGCGCCCGCGCCCGCGCCCGCGCCCGCGAAAGCAGAGGCGGCGGCCGCCGCCACTGCTGCTGCTGCCCCGGCCGCGGCCGCGCCGCGGTAGCTGGCGATGCCGCCGCCCCCGCCCACGAGGACGGGAGAGGAGACGGCGCGCGGCACGGGGGGCGGCGGTGGGGAGCCGGCGGCCAGGGCGGCGGCCGCGGCTAGCGCGGCGGCGACCAGGCCCCCGCCGCCCGCGCTGGCGCGCGCCGCCCCTGTGACTGCCATCACTACGAGCGGGTTCTTCGGGCAGCACTGGGGGCTGCTGCCGCCCGCGTTGTTGCTGGGGCTGGCGCAGGGCGCGCCGGACGACGTCGCGCCTGGTCCGCCGCAGCCGGGGGCGCTGGGGCTGGGCGCGGGGGCGGCCGGCGACGGCGCGGCCCCGCCGCTGCTGCTGCCGCCGCCGTTGAGGCCGCGGCGCGCGGCGGCCGCAAACGGTGACGGCGGGGCGCTCCCGCTGGCCGCCGCGTCTGGGTCGGCTCCGGAGGCAAAAAGAGGGGCAGCTTGCTGCTGCTGGTTGCTGCCTCCCCAGTGCGGGCCGGCCGACGCCCGCAACAGGCTGAACGCTTGAGGGTGGGGCGGCGGCAGGCACGACGTGCGTTGCGGCTGCAGGGATTGATGCTGCGGCGGCTGCAATCGCTGCTGTTGCTGCTGCGGCGGCAGCGGCTGATGCGGCTGGTAGGGTCCAAACAGCAGGCTTCCGGAAGACATCACGGCCTGGAGGCGCCGTAGGATGGGCGGCGGCGGCGGCGGCGGCGGCAGCGGAGCCGCTGCTGCTGCGGCTGCCGCCGACGCCGCCGGCCCGGCGGTGGGCGCCTGCAGCAGCTGCTGCTCCTGCGGTTGTTGCTGCTGCTGCCCGCCGGCTTCTCCCACGCTCGCATCGGCGTCGTACTCATCGTCGATGACGAAAACCCACGGCAGCGAGCCTTGCGACGGAAGGGAGCGCACGCGCGTCAGGCGCCGGCCGTTGCCTGCGCGCATCAACGGGCGGTGCTGCTGAGGCGGCTGCGAAGGCGCCGCCGGCGAGTGCTGCTGCTGCTGGTGCTGCTGCTGGTGCTGCTGCTGCTGGGCCGCCTGGCCCGCGAAGGGCCCACCAAAGGGCGACGCGGCCGAGGGCGGCGTGCAGCTCCCGGCGACCGACCCAGGGTACCCGGCGGCCGCGTCCGCCAAGCCCGCAAGGAAGTTGGCGCCGAGCGAGGAGCGCAGGAGCGAGGATGCGCCTCCGCCGCCGCCGATGCAGACGCCGCCGTGGCCCCCGGCCGCCACCGCAGCGAGCGCGTCGGGCGCACCCAGGCTGCCCGAGCCCGCGAGCAGGTGCGCCGGCCCGCCTCCGAGCCCGCCGTACGCGCAAGACGAGACCATGCGGAGCGGCGAGGAGGGCGAGCCGCCGCCCATGACGACCGAGGGCGAGCGCTGCGGCGGGGACGGCGGCTGGGGGCCGCCGCCGCCACGAGACCGGCGCGGGGACTGCTGGTGCTGCTGGTGCTGCTGCTGCTGCTGCTGGAGCAACGCCTGATCCCAGCTCATACGCGAGGCCAGGAGAGGCGATTGCTGTTGGTGGTGCAGATGCGCGAATCCGCTGCCAAAGTGCGAGGCTGGCGAGCTCGGCGCGGGCGAGAGGTGCGGACCGCCGCCGAAGCCGCCGCCACCGCCGCCGCCGCCCGCCGCCGCCGCCGCCGGCAGGGCCGCCGCGCACGAGGCGCAGTGCGTCAGCGCCCCCACGTGCAGCGAGTGCTGCGGGTGCAGCAGCAGCAGGGGCCGGGGCGAGGGCGCGCCGCTGGCCACGGACCCGTGCCACGAGCTCGCGTGGGGAAGCATGGTGGGCACGCCGCCGGCGCCGGCGGCTGCGGCCGCGAGCGCGGCGGCCGCGGCCACGTTGTTGTGCAGCGCCGCGAAGCAGCCGCCCCCGCGGCTCGACGCGCGGCTCTCCGCCGCGGCCGCGGCCGCCGCCGCGCGCGCCTGCTCGCGCAGCGGGCGGTGCTCGCGCTCCAGCGCGGACAGCACGCCCAGGAAGGACGGGCGGTCAGCCGGCGCGAACGAGAGGCACGCCTCGGCGAGGGCGGCGAGGCCCGGCGTGGCGCGACGCGGCACGGGCACGGGCGGCAGGCGCAGCGCCCCCGAGCCGATGCGCACGACCAGGAGGAAGGCCGGGGTCGGGGTGCGGCAGCACGAGGAGGAGGAGACGTTGCGGTCGTCGCCGCTGCAAGGGCTGCCGCCGCCTGCGCCCACGCCCGCGCCAGCGCCGTCGCCGCCCTCGCCCGCCTGCGCCCCCCCCGTCGCCCCGCCGTCGCCGTCGCCGTCGCCGTCGCCGTCGCCCTGCTGCTGCTGCTGCTGCTGCTGCTGCTGGCAGTCGGCGAGCGTGCCGTACGGCCGCCGCCGCGTGAGCAGCTCCCACAGCACCACGCCGAACGACCACACGTCCGACCGCTCGTCGAACGGCTCCCCGCGCAGCACCTCGGGCGCGCAGTACTCGATCGTGCCCTCGAGCCCGCCGCACTGTCCGCCGCCGCCGCCGCCGCCGGACGCCTGCGCGGCGGCGGCGTCTTTGACGCGCGAGAGGCCAAAGTCGGCGACCTTGACCTCGAGGCGCGCGCTGACGAGCAGGTTGGCCGGCTTGAGGTCGCGGTGCACCACGGGGGGCCTCTGGGCGTGCAGGGCGGCCATGCCGCGCGCGACGTCGAGCGCAAACTCGACGCGCTTGGCCAGCGGCAGCGGGACGACGCCCGGCGCGTCCCCGTCGTCGCCGCCGTTGCCGCCGTTGCCACCGTTCCCGCCGTTGCCGTCGCCGTTGCCCGCTGGCTGCCGGGGGTGGTGGTGGGGGTGCCGCCCGTGGAGGAGCTGGTCCAGCGACCCGCGCGCCGCGTACTCGGTCACCAGGCAGTAGTTCTCGGGCTGCCGGCACGCGCCGATGAACGTCACGACGTTGGGGTGGCGCACGGACGCGAGGATGGCGACCTCGCGGTCGAAGAAGCGGCGCAGCGAGGCGGCGGCGGCGGCGGCCGCTGCGGCGGCGGCGGCCTCCGCGGCCTCGGCGGCGGCGGCCTCCTCGGCGGCGGCTTCCTCGCCGCCGCCGCCGCCGCTGCTGTCGCTGCTCCTGCGCCTGGCGCTGCCGTCGTCTTCGTCGCCGGCCTCCCCGTCGCCCGCGGCCAGGGCCTTCTCGAGCCGCGTCCTGCGCCCCCGGCCGCCGCCGCCGCCCCGGATCGCCTCGCGCCAGCCGCCGCCGCCGAGGCCGCCGCCCAGGCCGCCGCCCAGGCCGCCGCCCGCCGCTGCTCGGAGGCCCTTGACGGCCACGCGCGTGCCGCGAAAGTTGGCGAGCCACACCTCGCCGAAGGACCCCTCGCCGATGCGACGCACGAACTCGAGCTCGCGGTAGTCGATCTCCCACAGGGCCTGCACGGCGCTGTGGTAGCGGGCGAGCGTCGCGTCGCCGCCGCCGCCGCAATTGCCGCCGTCGCCGCCGTTGCCGCCGCCGTCGCCGTCGTTGCCGCCGTTGCCGCCGTTGCCGCTGCCGCCGCCGTTGCCGCTGCCCCACCCGCCCGCCGCGCTGTTGCCGCCGGGTTTGCTGGCCACGGTGCTGCTGCAGCCGGCAGCTTCGCCGCCGTGGCCGCTCGCGCCGTCGAGGAGGCGGGCGAGCGGGTGCTTGCTGGCGGCGCCCTCGCCCCGGGCAGAGGCAATCGCAGCGGCGGCCGGTCCTCCGCCTCTTCCTCCTCCTCCTGCTCCTGCTCCTCCTAGTCCTCCTCCTCGGGTGTTGAGCGGGCTGCTGCCAGTGCGAGGAAGTGCAGCAGTGACGGTCGAAGCAGCCCGGGCGAGAAGCAGCGACGGGGCCAGGGGCAGCGACGGCGCGGCCCCGAGCGTGTCGCCGTCGTCGCCGTCCTCCTCGTCGGCGCCGTCGCCGCCTCGCGCCGCCGCTGCCTCTCCTGCGGCGGGCTCTGCCGGGTCCTCGCCCGGGTACAGACCCATCGCGCGGAACAGGGCCACGTCAGTGACGAAGCCGACGACAGGGCCGTCGCGCGCGGCCGTGCCGGCGCCCGTGCAACCGGACCACCAGGGCTCCTCGCCGCCGCCGTCCTGCCCGGCCGCCCCAGCCGCCGCCGCCGCCGCCGACGCCTCGTCGCCCTCCTCCTCCTGGCCGACGGGCGAGAGGACGCTGCGCGCGGCGCGGCGTCCCGCGGCCGGTGCCGCCCTCACCAGCGCGCGCCGCGCCCCGAGCTCCTGCATGGCCTGGGCGGCGGCCTCTACGGGCGCGTCCTCCGGCACCCAGAGCAAGGGCGCGGTCATGATGTCGCGCAGGCGCACGGGGAGGGGGACCGAAGGGGCGGCGGGCAGCAGCGGGGGCGGCGCGCCCGCGGGCGCTCCGCGCGGCAAGAGCTCGCCGCCGCTGGCGTTGGCGCCAAATAGCTCGAAGCTGCCGCAGCTGCTGATCGTGTGGCGCACGGTGGCAGTGGCAAACGCCGTTCCCGCCGCTTCTGCCGCCGCTGCCGGGGGAATCTCCGCTTTCGCCGCTTTCGCCGCCGCCGCCGCCGCCGCCGCCGCCGCGCCGGCCACGACCGCCGACGCCGTGGTTCGGCAGCTGGCCGGCTCGTACGGCGCGCCGTTCTCCGTCAGGTGCGACGCCGACAGCAGGCTGCTCTGCCGCCGCGAGGGCTGCTGCGCTCTCTGCGGCTGCTGCTGCAGCTGGAGCAGGTGGCTGCCGCCGCTCGCGCCGCCGCCGCCGCCGCCGCCGCCGCCGCCGCCGAGGTGGCTGTGCGAGTGCTGCCGCCGCCGCTGCCGGAAGGACGCCTTTGCAAAGTCGTGGCGCGTCACGATGCCGGGCTCGCGGTCGGGGCCCAGGTCGACCAGCAGCAGGCCGGCCGACGGGGCCGAGGCGCCGGGCCCGCCTCCTGCCCCCCTTCCTCCTCCTCCCCCGGTGGCGGCGGCGGCAACGGTCGCCGCAGGAGCGCTCGCGGCGGCGGCGGCGGCGGTCGCGGCGGCCGCCGTTGCGGTTGCGGCGGCGGCGCCCGTCGTCAGGTACTTGGCCGCGGCCGAGAGGTCGGCGTCGCCCGGGATGCAGCGGGGGGCCGGGAGCATGACGTCGCGCACAGTCAGGCCCGTGAGCGCGGCCGGGCCGTCGTCGGGCTGCTCCTGCTGCTGCTGCTGCTGCTCTTCCTGCTGCTGGGCGGCGGTGGCGGCCGAAGGCGGCGAGACCGCCGCTGCCGCGACCCCCGCAGCCGTCGGAGATGCCGCCGGCGCACGCGCCAGCGCGCTGGCGACCCTCGCAACCGCCGCCAGACCTGAAGACGCCCAGCCCCGACGCGGCGTCGTGCCGGCGTCGCTGCTGCGGCCGCTGCTGCTCCCCCCGGTCGCCGGTGCTGCCACCCTGCCCTCGTCGGCCGCTGCCGTTGCCGCCGGCGGCGACAGGAGGAGCCGCGCGGGCGTGCACCGCGCCGCGCCGGCCGAGGCGGGCGACCGGCCGCCGCGAATCCACATGCCCGAGAAGGCCTCGGCCATGGACGCGCCGACCGAGTGCAGCAGCTGCCGCGGCTGCGCCCCCAGCGCCGACGCCGCCCGGCTGCTGCCGTCGCTGCTGTCGATGGCCGCCGATGCTGGTTGCTGCTGCTGTTGCTGCTGGTGGTGGTGGTGGTGGTTGTGGTGCTGCTGCTGCTTCCGCCGCCGATGGATTGCCTCCACCTGCTTGCCCAGCTGCCAGCGGATGCCGTGCCTGCCAAAGGTGTGATGCCTGTCCCCCCCGTTGCCGGCGGCGGCGCCGGCCGCAGGAGTGGCGTGCGGAGGGGACGCTTCGGCCGTGCCTGACGCCGCTGCCGCCCGGTCCCGCCGCTCCTCCTCGGCCTTGCCTCCTCCGGCCGCGGCGGCCACCTCCACCCACGCCTCGACCGCCGCCCGCAGCGCCTGCTGCTGCTGATGCTGCTGATGCTGTTGCTGGTGTTGATTATGGGGGATGCCGGCCGTCGCCGATGCCGCCGCCTGCCCGGGGCTCGTCTCGGCGCTCGGCGCAGGGCCCGCCGTCGCCGCCGCCAGCGGCGGGCAGATCGGGCCGGCCGCCGCAGGCCGGTCCGCGGACGGCGAAAAGAGGAGTGGACGCTCGCCCAGGAGGCCCCGCGAGGAGACGGGCGGCGGGGAGACGCTGGGCGAGCGCGGCAGAGGCGGTTGGTGGTGGTGGTGTGGCTGCGGCTGCTGCTGCGGCTGCTGCTGCTGTTGGCGCGGCGTTGGTCGTGGGGCCGGCGACGACGGCGCGCGCTCGGCGGCGCCGTCGGCGCCGTCGCCGGCGCCGGCGTCACGCCGCCAGTGCATTGTGGGTCCGCCTCTCCTGCTCGGTTCTTCCCCTTCTTATCCGGGGAAGCAAAGGTCGCGGTGCCTCTCCATTCGAGGGCTGGTCCGTACAGCGCGGCGCTCTGGGGCGGGAGAGCGGCGCGCGCGCCCCTACAGAGTGAAAAACGCTGAGCGAGGCTTTTTTTAGGGGCCAAACGCCACGCGCAAAAAGCGCAGCAGCAACGCCGGTTGGTTTGGCAGCCGGGCGTCAACAAGGATCACGCCAAAGAACAATGCGGACCAATGTCTAATGGGGCGTTTTGGGTCGCCCTGCGCCCCGGAGCCGCCGGGAGCTTGCGCGGGAGCGCGCACAGGAGAAGCTGACGAGAGACCTCCTCCCCGGAAGGTCGTGCGCGGCTGGTCTCTATGAGTTTCGCGGGCCTGCTGCCTGGACGCCTGCTCTAGTGGGTGGTTTGGGGGTCTAGAGGTTCTACTACAACAAAGGGTGTGCATGTGTCTACGTGTGTCTGCGTTCTACAGCCAAGTGGGAAAACCGTCGTGTGAAAGTGACCAAAAAGAGGAGCGCGGGGCGGCGGGCAGGCGGCAGCGGGACGGTGGAGGCGACGAGGGCGGGCGGGGTCCCTCGCGCTTCCGACGCTTTCTCGCGGCGGCGCTCTCTGTTTCGTTTTGCATCAATACTCTTCTCTTCAGTCACACACGATCAAGCCACGCGCGCGCTGCCCCGCTGGCCACCCTCTCGCTCGCGCCGACGACCGCCCCGAAAGAACGCTTTCCCCTCTTCATCGGCCCGCGCCGCAAAAGTTCCTATGACGCCGCGACCAAACGAGCGCCAATGACCAAAGCACAACCGCAGCATGTCGATGGCGGCGGCGGCGGCGCCGTCCTGCCCTGGCTGCGCGTGCCCGTGCGCGTGGCCTCGGGCGCGGGCGTGCCGCTGTCGGCCGTGCGCGGCTTGCCGCCGCCGCTGCGCGCCGCGCTCGAGGCGCCGCCGCGCGCGTTCCGCGAGCTGCTGCCCGTGCAGGCCGCCGCGTGGGCGCACCTGGGCGGCGGTCTCAGCGACGCGCACGACCTGTGCCTGGCCGCGCCCACGGGCAGCGGCAAGACGCTGGCGTACGCGCTGCCCCTGGTGAACGCGCTCTTGCAGCAGCAGCGGCGGCGAAAAGCGGGGGGCGATGCGGCAGCAGGACGAGGAGAGGCAGAAGAGACACACGCCGCCGACGCCTCCCAACGAGACGTCGACGACGACGACGACGACCGCCCCCTGCGCGCCCTGATCGTCGTGCCCACCCGCGACCTGGCCGTGCAGGTGCACGCCCTCCTGCGCGACCTGTGCGCGGCGGTGGGGCTGCGCGCGTCGCTGGCCGCCGCGCAGCGTCCCGCCGCCGAAGAGGCGGCCGGCTGCCTCGGCCCGCGCGCGCAGGCGGCCGCGGCGCTGCTGCCGCCCATGGCCCCGGCTGCGGTCGAGGAGGGCGAGGAGGGCGATCACCACCGCGCCCTGGCGGCGCGCGGCGGCGGCGGGCGGACCGACGTGCTGGTGGCGACGCCCGGCCGCCTGACGGCGCTGCTGCCGGGCGGCGCGGGCCGCTGGCCGGGCCTGTGCCTCGCACGCCTGCGGTTCCTGGTCGTGGACGAGGCCGACCGCCTGCTGCGGCAGCCTTACCAGGACTGGCTGCCGCGCGTGCTCGAGGCGGCCGCGGCGGGAGCAACGGGACGAAGCGACTTGCAGCGGCAGCAGCAGCAGCAGGGGTCGCCGCTGCCGCCCCCGCCGTCGTCGATGCCGCCGCTGCTCCCCTGCAGCGCGTCGCCGCCGTATGGCCCCGGGGCGCGCCTGGTCAAGATGATCGTGTCCGCGACGCTCACGCGCGACCCGTCCAAGCTGGCGCGCTTTGACCTGCAGCAGCCCAGGTACGTGGCGCTCGTGTCGGTGGCGGCAGCGGTAACGACAGCGGCAACGGCAGCGGCGGGGGCGGACGGAGAGGCGGGCGCGGGGGTCGGGGGCGCGCAAGGGGCGGCGGCTGCTGCTGCTGTCAAGCTGGCGAAGGCGGTTGACGCGGTTGACGGTGATGTCGATGAGGCCGACGAGAACGACGACCGGGACGAGGACGCGGAGCAGGAGGGAGTGCAGGCAGCAGCATCGGCGCCACCAGGAGAGCAGCAGCAGCGGCAGCAGCAGCAGCGGCCCGAGCCTCCCGCCGCCCCGGACCCCCTGCAGGCGCGCTTCCAGCTCCCGCCCACCCTCGCGCAGCACCGCCTCGTCGCCCAGGCCCACCGCAAGCCGCTCGCCCTCGCCGCCCTGCTGCGCGAGCTCGGCCCCTCGCAGCGCACGCTCGTCTTTTGCGCCTCTGTCGACACGACGCGCCGCCTGCACCTGCTGCTGTCGGCGCTGCTGGGGCGCGGCGCCCTGCCCTGCGGCGTGGCCGAGCTGGGCGGGCACATGCCCGCGCGCCGGCGCGCCGAGGCGGTCGAGGCCCTGCGCACGGGGCGCGCGGGCGTCCTAGTCAGCAGCGACGCCATGGCGCGGGGCATGGACGTCGCTGGCGGAGGGGGCGGCGGAGGGGGCGGCGGGGGCGGCGGCGGCGGCGGCGGCGGCGGCAGCGGCGTCGGCGTCAAGACCGTCGTCTGCTACGACTTCCCGCCCTCGGCCCGCGCCTACGTGCACCGCGCGGGCCGCACCGCGCGCGCGGGCGCCGAGGGCGCCGTGGTGTCGCTGCTCAGGCCGCAGGAGGTCGTGCACTTCCGCCGGCTGCTCAAGGGCAAGGTCGGCGGCGGCGCGGCAGGGGGAAGGGTGCGCGAGTGGCGGCTGGCGCCCGAGCACCTGGCGGCGGCGGCGCCGGCGCTGCGGGGGGCCATGGCGCAGCTGCGGGAGCTGCTGGAGCACGAGGGGGTGATGGTGGAGGGCGGCGAGCGGCGGGGGGGCATGCTTGCTGCTGCGGGGGACGGGGCCGCTGCGGTTGCTGCGGCGGCTGCTGTTGTCAAGGAGGAGGAGGAGGAGGAGAAAGCGCCGGCCGGGAGCGGCGGCACGAGCGGCGACGACGGCGCCGGCGACGACGAGCTCAAAACGGAAGACGAGCTCAAGCCCCCGCAACAACACCACCAGCCCAGCAGCAAGAAGTCCCGGAACCGTTAGATGCGCTACAACTGCAACAACCACCCGCCCTCATTGGTTCGGACGGATCGCGAAAAGAGGAAGCACTCCTCTCTCAAAACGCAGCAAAAACATGCGCCCCCAGGGACTGTCGCTGCTGGCGCGCCTGGCCGAGGCGGCGGCGGCTTCCAGCAGGTCCTGCGGCTTCAGTTCTGGATCGCACGCGGGCGCGCGCAGCTTTGCAGGGATGGGGTGGGCGAGCGCACCACCGGTCGCGGCGACCCCTCCGTCGTCCTCGCCCGAGCAGCAACAGCAGCAGCAGCGGCGGCAGCCGCAGCGGCCAACAGCAGCAGCCGGAGCATTCGGAGCAGCGGGAGCGCCGATCATCACGGCAACAATTCTCCGGCGAGGAGGGAGCGTCGCCGGCGCGATCGCGTCGCTCCTCGGCGGCGGCGCTAGTCGAGCGGCGGCGGCGGCGGCGGGGGCGGCAACGCCCTCGTCGTTGCCGCCGCGGCTGTCCTGCCCGCCCCCGTCCCTCCAGCCCCACAGCCTGCAGCAGCTCCGCGGCGCCAAGGTCGCCGCAAAGGGCGGGAAAAAGGGCGGCGCCGCCGGTGGCAAAAAGGGCGGCGCCTCGGCCGCCGCCGCCAAGAAAAAGGCCAAGCTCCGAATCGCCAGCAAGCCCTTTGACGAGAAGCACCCGCTCAACCAGCGCCTGGTGGCCATGCTGCTGCCGCCGAGGCCCGCGGGCGCCCTGGACCCGCCCTCGGAGGCGCAGGGGCGCGAGGCGCGCGATCGGGAGCGCGAGTACGCGCGGCGGCGGCGGACAGAGTTCAACGCGTGGCGGCGCGACCTGAGCCAAAAGCTGGCGCTAAAAACGGCGGCGTTGGCGGCCCTGCCGGACGGCCTGCGGGTGGAGGCGCTGCGGGAGGACCTGGCGCCCTTTCCCCTGGCGCGCAACGCGCTGTTTGACGCGCCGCCGTCGGCCTACTTGGAGGTCGATGCAGCGGGGAAAGAGGCCAGGCGGGCGGTGGGGGGGCCCGAAACGCCCCTCCGCGCGTCGGCGGCGGCGGGCTCCGTCGGCGTCGAACGACAGCAGCAGCCGACGCCGCCGCCGCACCAGCAGCAGCGACAAGAGCAGGAGCAGCAGCGGCAGCAGCAGGGGCAGCAGCAGCAGCAGGGGCAGCAGCAGCAGGGGCAGCAGGGTCAAGACGGGGGATGAGTGCTGGGCGGCGACGCAGCGACGGCGCGGCGACGAGGCCGCCAGAAACGACGCGCGACATCGCGGCTCTCACGCCGCGTGAGCGATCGAATGTAACGGTGACCTCCCCCCCCGCAACCCGGTCCCCACAGCGACCTTGATCACACATCATACTCGAAATCACCGTTGCGGGTTGTTCGGGCTCCCTCCCCGGCCGCCACCACGATTCGATTTTTTGCACGGGTAGGAAGAGAGAGCGAGCAACACGTCTGATTCCGTCTCCAATCCGCTGGCCTTGCCGGATCTAGGACCCGGCGAGAGTCGTCCCCAACGCCTAGATCCGGGCGAACCAAGCACGACAAGGAGGAGGAAGAGGGCAGGGCCCAACAAGATGACGTCGGCGACCGCGTTCGCGCGCTCGGCCGCCGCCGCCGCCGCCGCGCACTCCGCCTCCGCCGCCTCGTCGGCCGCCTCGTCGCCGGCGAGCGTCGAGGTCGTGCTCGGCCTGGGGTCCAACATGGGCGACCGCGTGCGCCACATCACCGACGCCCTGCTGCGCCGCCTCCCGGCCGTCGGCGTCCACCCGCTGCGCACGTCCTTGCTGTACGAGACGGCGCCCGTCGGCGGCATCGAGCAGCCGCACTTCCTGAACGCGGCCGTCCTGGCGCGGACAGACCTGTCCGCCCTGCAGGTGCTGTACCACGCCAAGCAGATCGAGAGGGGCGCCGGGAGGGACGTGGGGCCCGCGTGGGGGGCCGACGGGGGGGGCAACGGGGGCGACATGGGCGGCGGCACGGGCGGCGGCGGCGGCGGCGGCCTCAACGGCGGCGGCGGCGACGGCGGCGGCGGCGGCGGCGGCGGCGGCGGCGGCCGGCCTTGGTGGCGCGGCGGCGCGCCCGCGCCGCCCGTGGCGCGGCCCATGCGCCAGCCGCAGTACAACCTGGTCGAGCACCCCAAGCGCTGGGGCCCGCGCCCGCTCGACATCGACATCATCTTCTACGGCCCGGGCGACGCGGGCGACGGCCCGGGCGGCGTGCTGTGCGTGCCGCACCCGCGCTGGCGCGAGCGCGACTTTGTCAAGGCGCCGCTGGCCGACCTGGTCCTGCCGAAGGACGAGGCCCGCGGGTACCTGTACGAGCGCGACCCGCGCGCCAGCGCCCTCCCGCGCCTGAGCGAGGCGGCCGCCGCCTGGGCGCGCGACGGCGGCGAGGCGCGCGTCGGCGACCGCGGGCTGCTGCGGGTGGTGCCCGTGCAGCGGCAGCTGTGGCGCATGGGCCGCGCGACGCACGTGTTCGGGGTGCTCAACGCGACGCCCGACAGCTTCAGCGGCGACGGCGTGCTCAGGGGGGCGGGGGCAGCGACGGGCGGAGGGGGCGGCCGGCAGGGCGGCCCCGCGGCGGGCGCGGCGGCTGCGGCGGCCGCGGAGGCCCGGGAGGCCGTCGAGCGGGCGAGGCTGATGTGGCGGGCGGGGGCGGCGGCGGTCGACGTGGGCGGGCAGTCGACGCGGCCGGGGTCGGCGCGCGTGTCGGCTGAGGAGGAGATGGCGAGGGTGATCCCCGTGATCAGGTGAGCGTTTTTTCGTCGCGAAGAGGGGGGAAGAGGCGGGGTGTGGTTTCGCTTTTCGCTCTCTTTTTTTCGCTCTCTCTCACTCTCTCCAAAAACGCCAAAAACGCCCTCGCCCCGAAAACCAAAACCAAAACCAAAAAACAAAAACTAAACAGGGCCCTGCGCGAGGACTCGGAGATGGTGCACGTGCCCGTGTCCATCGACACGTTCTACCCGGAGGTCGCCGAGGCCGCGGTCGCCGCAGGGGCCGACATCGTCAACGACGTGAGCGGCGGGCTCGACCTGTATGCGACGGCGGCGGCGGGCGAGAGCGGCAAGAGCGGCAATGGCGCCGACGCCGCCGCCGCCGACGCTGCCGACGTCGCCGACGCTGGAGGCGGCGGGGCCTCGCCCGGCGAGAGCGGCATGCTCGAGACCGTCGCGCGCCTGGGCGTGCCCTACGTCCTCATGCACATGCGCGGCCGGCCCGCCACCATGCAGAGCGCCGCCCTCACCGCCTACGACGACGACGGCGGCGGCGGCGTCGTCGCCGGCGGGGCGCCGCCGCCGCCGCTGCCGGTCGTGGCCGGCGTCGGGCGCGAGCTGCTCGCGCGCGCGCGGGCGGCGCTCGCCGCCGGCGTCCTCCCCTGGAACCTCATTCTCGACCCTGGCCTCGGCTTCGCCAAGAAGCCCGCCGACAGCGCGGCCCTGCTGGGGGACCTGGACGTGCTGCGCGCCCAGGGGCTACCGGGGGTGTTTGGCCGGCTGCCGATGCTGGTCGGCCCCTCGCGCAAGGGGTTTCTGGCAGAGTTGATGCGGGAGGGGGGGGGGGCCGACGGCGGCGGCAGCGGCGCGGGGGCGGCGGCGCGGCCGCCGCCGCCGCCAGAGGCGCGCGACGACGCGACGGCGGCCGCGTGCGTCGCGTGCGTGGCGCGCGGCGCCGAGATGGTGCGCGTGCACAACGTGCCGGTGGTGGGGGCGGCGCTGCGGGTGGCCGACGCGCTGCTGAGGAGAGGGCGGGCGCAGCAGGCGCGGCAGGAGGGGGCGGGCGGACTGGCGCCCGGGCCGGCGGTCGGGCGAGGCGCAGCGCTCCGAGGGTGAGCGAGGAGGAGGGCTTTTGCTTCTCATTGCTTGTGCTTTTGCTTCTCATTCGCTTACACACAGGTGATATTTCTCAGCTCATGGCTTTTGCTCTCTATCTGTGTCACATACGATAATGGTCTATGTGTAGAGCGCGCGTGTGTGTCTGCGTGTTTGTTCCCTTTCGCAGGAAGCATCGAAAGCGCGACCCGGCATCTGGCGGGCGTGGAAAAGAATCGTCCGAGGGGGCGGCGGGAGAAGCGACGGGGAAAAAACTGTTAGGTTCAGCGTGCGGCGACGTTTGTTTTTGAGACGGCAGCGGGCGGCTGCTGGCAGCCCAATACGGCGGGCAGCGCGCCCCGTCAACAAGCAAAGCTCGCGCGCACTCGCTCGATAGGGGAGAGAAGGGAAGGGGGAAGAGAAAACGAGCGCGCGATCCAAAAAGACGAGGGGGGGGGACGCGCGTTTCGGAAACGAAACGCGCGTCCCCCCCCCTCTCTCTCTCTCTCTCTCTCTCTATCTCCCCCCCCTCACGCCTTGGCCTTGGCCGCCGCCCGCAAGGCCGTCGCCGCCTCGACCGCCTGCGCACGCCCCGCCCGCGCCTCCACGCTCACCCGCCCCTTGTCAACCCGCCACACCTCGTCCGTGCAAGACGACACGAACTCGTCGTTGTGCGAGATGAGCACCACGCCGCCCTCGAACTCGCGCAGCGCAAGCGACAGCGCGCCCAAGGCTTCGCGGTCGAGGTAGTTGGTCGGCTCGTCCATCACGATGATGTGCGGCTGCGAGATCATCGCGGCCGCCAGCACGAGCTTGACCTTCTGCCCGCCGGACAGGCCGCGGATGTTGGAGTGGACGCTGAACTCGGGCTCGAGGCCAAAGTCGGAAAAGTGCTTCTCCAGGTTGCCGCGCGTGAGCTCGAACGAGTCGGCGCCGAGAGCGGCGGCCGCCCGCTTGCCGTCAAACTCGTTGACGACTTTCGTGTAGCCCTTTTCAACGAGCTCCTCGCGCGTGATCCACCGGTTGAACTTGATCGACGACAGGCCCTGCCACGCCACCTCGTACTCGAACCCCTTCTTCTTCTTGCGCCGCGAGACAATCTTGTCCAGCCGGCGCTGGTGGCCGTCAAACATCCAGAACGCCTCCGCCATGCGCTTCTTGTCGTCCTCCTCGACCTGCCGCGTGACCTTGGCCGACTCCTCCTTGTCCTCGCCCATCCCGAAGCGGTACCACACGTACTTGAGCGGCGTGGTGTCCAGGTGCTGCTCGATGTGGTGGAAGGCGTGCTGCGCCACGTAGGCCAGCCGCAGGTTGGGGTGCCGCGTCACGACGCCGCCCGTCGCCTTGTGCTCTCCGGTGATGATCTTGATCAGCGTCGATTTCCCTGCTCCGTTGGCGCCCAGCACCGCCACCCGCGAAGACAGGCGCACGGCCACGTCGACGTCCTGCAGCTGCATCTTGGGCGCGGCGGCTTTCGGGTCGTACGCGAACGAGACGCCCGCCAGCTTGACGATCGGCTTCTCCTTGGTCGTGATTCCGTCGAGCATTCCGGGGCGCGGGAAGCGGAACCGGAGCGTGCACGCCTGCAGCTCGTAGTAGGAGCGGGCGCTCGGCACAGCGGCCACGAAGGCGCTCAGGTTGCCGCGGTACCGGCGCAGCTGCCGCTGCTGGTAGTGGATGATGTCGGTGCACACGGCGTCGAGGAAGCCGCTGTCGTGCGACACCACCATGGCCGTCACCTTGGGCTGCGTGTTGAGGTAGTTTTGGAGCCAGGCCACGTTGGCCACGTCCAGGTGGTTGGTGGGCTGTTTTTGTTTGTTTGTTTGGTTGTTGGCCGTGGATGGGTGTTTGTTGGTGTTTTTTGTTTGTTTTTCGGACAGGGGGGAGTTGACTGTTGAGCGGGGAGAAGAAAAAAAGGGAGAGCGGCCTTGCGAGCGAGAACGAGAGAACAGAGAGGCACACAAAACGCGCCCCCCACAAAAAAAGGGGGAGATAAAACGCACCTCGTCCAGCAGCAGGATGTCCGCCCGCAGCAGCACCGCCCGCGCCAGCGCCAGCTTCATCTTCCACCCGCCCGAGAGCGACGTGATCGCCTTGCCCAGCAGGTCGTCGTCAAACCCGACCGCGCGCAGCTGCCGCTCGATCTCGGGCTCGTCCGGCGCGGGGACCAGCGCCCGGATGGCGGGGTCCTGCGCCACGTAGTCGACGACGCCGAGCGACTCGAGCGACGCCTGGATGTCGTGCTCGACGTAGAGCGTGCGCAGCTCCTCGGGCGAGGGGAAGCCCTCGAGCTGCCCGCGCGCGATCGCGCGCATGAGCGTCGACTTGCCCGCGCCGTTGGCGCCGCACAGGCCGTACCGCCGGCCCTGCACCAAGCGCAGGGTGGCGCCGTTGAGCAGGATCTTGCCGCCGTACGCGAGCGAGAAGCGGCACGAGCACAGCTCGCGGGCCGTGGGGTCGTCCTCGGCCTCCGGGGACCAGCCCAGGTCCTCGGCGTCGGCGCCCGAGGACAGGCGGTCGGCGCACTTTGAGAGCAGCGAGCGGCCGACGCCCTCGGCGCCGCCCTCGCCGAGCGCGGCAAACGAACACAGGTAGGGGACGGTCGCCTCGCGCCACTCGTCAAACGCGAGGCTGCGCTGCGCGCACAGCTGCGCGCACAGGGCGGCCACGTGGTCGAACGTCTCGGCGTCGACCGCGCGCGCGGCCTCGGCCCCGCACGCGCCCGCCGCGCTCTCCGCCAGCAACGCCCGCACGTCGCCCGCGGAAAGCGCGGCGGCGTTGGCCTCGTGGTGGTGCTCCGCCGCCTCTGCCGCCGCGCGCTCGAGCACCGTCAGCGCCGCCGCGGCCGTGTCGCGCAGCTCCGGGTCGGCCGCCGCGCGCGCCAGCTTCTCCACGCCAGGGGCGAGCTTGGGCACAAAGTCCAGCACGTCGGCGGGCGAGGCAACCAGCTTTGTCATGTTTGCGATGATGACGCACGCCTTGCGCTTGACGGGCGTCTGGTTCTCGTCGCGCAGCGCGCGCACCAGCAGCGGCACCATGATGGCGAGCGCGGGCGCCTCGACCGACTGCACGAAGGTGGCGGCGCTGAGCTTGGCGACCACGTCGCCCAGCTCGTCGGCGCGCGAGACGCAGTGCAGCAGGTCGGCGACCAGGTGCGCGATGTCGCGGTTGCCCACGAGCGCAAAGCAGGCGGCGCCGGCGTCGGCGGCCGCCTGCGCCACGGCGGGCTTCGGGTCCATCGTCGCCGTCGACACGGGCGGCACCACGTCCGGCAGGCGCGCCTGCACCTGGGCCGGGGCGTCGGCCGCCAGGCGCGCGAGCACCTTGAGCGCGCCCTCGCGCGTCTGCCACTTGCAGCGCGCCTCGTCGATGAGGACGGCCAGCAGCACGGGGATGGCCAGGGCGGCGCCCGCGGGGCAGAGGCTGTCGCCCGCGAGCGCGTCGAGGGCGGCCGCGGCGGCGGCGCGCACGGGCGCGGCCTTGTCGGCCAGGGCGTCGAGCACCAGGGGCAGCAGGGGCAGGGCGTAGGGCTCGGCGGCGCGGCCCGCGCCGCGGCACAGTTGCGCGGCGGCCAGCAGCGCGGCCTCGCGCTGCTCGGGCGCGCCGGCACCGCCCGCGCCGTCCTCGAGCTCCTGGCGCAGCTTCTTGAGCGCGCCGGAGGCCTGTCGATGTTTGATTGTTTGTTTGTTTGTTTGGTGTTGTGAATGGTGAGGATAGGGGTCAGGGGATTGGGGTTTGTTGGGGAAGGAGAGCGGAGATCGAGGGTCTGCGGTTTGAACGGCGGCGGTTGCGGGCGGGGGCGGCGGCCTCGGCGGCGGCTCTTCGCATGCCCGTCGGCGCCTCTGCGCGCCGCCCCCGCCGCCGGCTCGGCGACGCAAACAGAATCCCCCCTCATCCAAACGCACGACTCACCCTCAGGCCCCCCAGCGTCTCTGACGCCAGCAGCGCGGACACGTCCGCCTTGCCGTCCCCGATGGCCAGCGCGCCGAGCAGGGCGGCCACCTTGCGGTGCTCCTGCTCCTTGCACGCCCTCTCGACGACCGCGAGGGCAGAGGGCTTGCTCCCTGCGCCGCCCCCGGTGTTGCCGCCTGTTGCGGGGGGCGCAAACGCGGGGGTGGCTGCTGGCGGAGAGCAGGCCTCACCGTCGGGCTTGGCCCGTCGGTTGAGGATCTTCGCCATGGTTGAAATTGAGGGTAGATGTTGTGTTGTGGTGTGAGGGGGGGCGGGTGGAAAGAGGGGATTTGCTCTTCCCCCCCCTCGAGCTGCCTGCCCCACATTCTCTCCCTCTACTTTCCTTCGCCTGACGAAAAAAAAACAAATCGCGCCCCAACGATCCAACGAGCGGACCAGCAGCCGTCGACGGCGCGCGCGTGACGGATCGAACCTCGCGTACGGCACCATCGCCCGCGGAGGTCCTCGCCGCCCTCAGTTCGATTTGGCCGTTCTTGACGTCCCGTCGCGCGATCGCCGCCTTCCGCCGCCCGCATCGCGTTGTCCCGCTGCCACATACCCCATTTCCCCCCCCCGCCCCACCACCCCTCCAAAAATGCCCGAGCTCCCCGAGGTCGAGGCCACGCGGCTCCTGCTGGTCAAACACGCCCGGGGGCACATAGTCGTCGACGTGATCGGGGGTCGCGACGACAAGCTCTTCGAGGGGGCGTCCGAGGCGGACGTGCGCGGCGCCTTCGTCGGCCGGCGCGTCGAGGAGGCGCGCCGGCTCGGCAAGCAGTTTTGGCTCGAGCTCTCGGGCGGGGGCGCCACGCCAGTGATGCATTTGGGCATGACTGGGCAGATCTGGGTCAAGCTCGAGGACGGCAGCGTCGACGCCGTCGCGTACGTGCGCGACGTCGGCAACGGAAAGACGGGCAAAAACGGCGAGGACGAGGACGAGGAGGGCGAGCCCGCGCCCGCTGCCGCCGCCGCCCCTTGGCCGCCGCGCTTCTGCAAGATCGAGCTCGCGCTGTCCAGCGGCGCGCGCGTGGCCTTTTGCGACGCGCGGCGGTTCGCGCGCGTCCGCCTGGTGCCGGCCGGCGCCGACCCGCTGGCCGTCCCGCCGCTGTCGCGCCTCGGGTTCGATCCGGTGCTGTCGATGCCGCCGCTGGCCCGGTTCCGCGAGCTGCTCGCGCGGCGGCGCGGCGGCAAGCTCAAGGCCCTGCTCCTGGACCAGGGGTTCAGCGCGGGCGTGGGCAACTGGGTCGCGGACGAGGTGCTGTGGCAGGCGCGCCTCCACCCGGAGCAGGGCGTCGGCGCGCTGCTCGACGCGGACGCGGACAGCGACGGCGACGGCGACGAGGAGGGCGGCGCCGTTGCGCGCCTGCACAAGAGCCTCCGCGGCGTGTGCGAGACTGCGTGCGAGTTCGAGGCCGACAGCGGGCGCTACCCGGACGACTGGCTGTTCACGCACCGGTGGACGGGCGGCAAGTCGACGACGATGCCGGACGGCGGCGGCGGCGGCGGCAAGGGCGGCGGCCACCACCGGATCGAGTTTGTGACGGCGGGCGGGCGCACGTCGGCGTACGTGCCGGCGCTGCAGAAGATGATCGGCGGGGGCGGGGGCGGGGGGGCGGCCGGGGGCAAGGCCGGCGGTGGCGGCGGGCGCGGCGGCAAGAAGCCCAAGGCGGCCGCGGCGAGCGGCAAGAAGGAGGAGGAGGCGGAGGACGACGCGGCCAAGGCGGGCGGCGGCAAGAAGCCGAAGAAGGAGGTGGAGGACGGGGCGGGCGCCAGCAAGAAGCCAGTGGCGGCCAAGGCGAGCGGCAAGAAGGAGAAGAAGGAGGCGGAGGACGAGGCGGGCGCCAGCAAGAAGCAAACGGCGGCCAAGGCGAGCGGCAAGAAGGAGAAGAAGGAGGAGGAGGACGAGGCGGCGGCAGAGGCCACGGCGGGCGCCGGCAACAAGCAAACGGTGGCCAAGGCGGGCGGCAAGAAGGAGAAGAAGGAGGCGGAGGAGGAGGCGGGCGCCGGCAAGAAGCAAACGGCGGCCAAGGCGAGCGGCAAGAAGGAGAAGAAGGAGGAGGAGGCCGAGGCGGCGGCAGAGGCCACGGCGGGCGGCAGCAAGACGCAAAAGGCGCAAATGGCGAGCGGCAAGAGGCAGAAGGAGGCCGAGGCCGGCTCGGACGAGGAGGAGAAAGCAAAGGTGAGACGAATCAGCGGCGGCGGCGCGGCGCCCGCTCCTCCTTTTCGCCCGCCGCCCGCCGCCCACCGCTCACCGCCAACCCCTCTGCTCGCCCCCCTCCTCCCGCCGCGCCGCCAAACCCTCCCCGCCGACAGAGGAGGCCCAAGCGCGCCGCCGCCCCTCGCAAGATGTAGATACGCGGCAATGCGCTCAGGCCCCGGGGGCTTCTTGCCTCGCCCCCTGCCGGCAAGACCGGGGCTCGCCGCCGCCGCTGCCGGGATTGCGGCCGCGGCTGCCGCCGCCCGCGGTTTAGTGGCCGTGTTGCCCCGCGCTTTTTCCTTCCGCCTCGACTCGCGCACGCGCACGCGCAACGCATATTGAGATGAAACAACGAGAGAATTCACAGTTTTGCTAGTCGATCTCGGCGTCCACGTCGGCGCGACGACCCTCTCTTGCGGCCGCCGCCGCCTCTGCTCCCGCCGCCGCCGCCGCCGCCGCCGCCGCCGCTGCCTCTCCTCCCGCCGCCGCCGCCGCCTGCGCCGCCACAAACTCGGCCCTCCCCTCCGATTCGAGCCAAGAGACCAGGCGGTCCCGCACCGCCAGGTTTGGGTACAGCTGCCCCTTGCGGAGCGCCGCGCCGGTGGCCGGGTCGACGCCCCAGCGCGCCACCCACCGCTCGGCGCAGCCGCGCTCAAACGTCAGGCCCGAGGGCGTGACCACGGGGTCGCGCATGGCGCAGGCGTCGAGGGCGCAAAGGAGCTCGGCGGGTCCCCGCGCCTGCAGGCGGCGCAGCTCGTCGGCGCTCAGGTCGAGCGGCGGGGGGCGCGGCGCCGGGGCGGCCGCCGCTGCCACCCTGCTGCTGCTGCTGCTGTTGCCGTTGTTGTTCTTGCCGCGGCGGTGGTCGGGGAGCACGTCCCCGTGGCGATCGTCGGCGTCTCCTAGGGAGGCGGCGCCTCCCTCGCTCCGGAACAGGATCGGGGTGACCTGCCTGCGCTGGCGCTTGGCGCGGCGCTCGGACGGCGGCGGCGGCGGCGTTTCTGTTGTTGCGACGGTCGCCGTCGCCGTCGCCTCCATCTTTGGCGCCGGCGCCGCCGCGGTCGCCGGGGCCGCTAGCCTCAGTAGCGACAGCAAGAAGCGAGACGACACGTGGGCTAGCACGACGTATGGCATCAGCATCAAGACGGCGACGGCGCGGGCCGCCTCCGCGAGGAGTCCTACCATGCGCGTGGGGCGGGAATTTTTTGAATCTGGTCTGTCAGCGAAACGCGAGCTGCTGTTCGGACGGGCGCTCGATGCAAAATGGCGTGGTAGAGTCGTCACTGAGATCAGGGCTGCAGGATTGATTGGGATTGGAGGCCGTTTGCGCGCCGGTTCGGGACAACAAGATCTCTTGGCGGACCCAACAAAAGCGGACGACGCCGACGAGACGCCGACGGGAGACGCCGACGAGGACCAAAAACCAAAGCGCCGCCCGATCGAAGCGCGTTGCGTCAAATCACGACCACACTAATCGGCGTTATCAGATGTAGCGCGCTCAACAAGCCCACGGGAGATGCTCACGCCCCAGGAAGAGCAGGCGCTCAAGGCGCGGGAGGACCTGGAATTGGCCCTCGCCCTGTCGCTGTCCGTGGCTTCTCCGGTGGCGTCTCCTCCTGCCGAGCAATCCTGCCGACCATACGATCGAGGCCCGCAGGGTCACCGGCCGGCCCAAGTACCCCCACCGCCGCACTCATGGTTGCAAGCCCCAGCGCCGCCGCCGCCGCCGCCGCCGCCGCCGCGAGCGCCGCCCCCGCCTCGCCCTGCTCCTCCTCGGCCCGTCTTCGACCCCCGCGCCTGCGCCGGCTGCGGCCGCCCTTTTGGCCTGTTTAGCGGCGGCGGGCGCTACCTCGTCGCCATGGGACGCAACTGGCACCCCCAGTGCTTCGTCTGCGCCGTCTGTCAGCAGCCCTTTGACGGGGCCGGCGGGGCTGGCGACGTCCGCTTTGTCGTCGGCGGCGGCGACGACGGCGGCGACCGCGGCGGCCCCGCCGCCGCCCCCTACCACCCGCGCTGCCACCGCGCGCTCTTCTCGCCCATCTGCTGCGTCTGCGGGGACAGCGTGCCGGACCAGGGCGGCGGCCTCGGCGCCCGGTGGCGCGAGCACCCGTTTTGGGGCGCCGCGCAGCGCCACTGCCCGGGCCACGCGCGCGGGCGGGGGCGAGGCGGCGGCGGCGGCGGCGGCAGCGCGGACGCCGCCGCCGCCCCCCTCTTGGCCTGCCTGGCGTGCGACCGGCTGCGGCCCCTCCGCTGCGCGCCCTCGGCGGGCGGCGCCGACGCGTGGCCAGAGCTCCCCGACGGCAGGGCCATGTGCCTGGACTGCCTCGAGACGGGCGTCTTCGACACGCAGGGCGCGCAGGAGCTCTACGACCAGGTGCTGGCGTTCTTGCAGGCGGCCCTGCGCCCGGCGGGGGGCGCGCCGTGGGCGTCGTCGGCGCGGTCGTCGTCGTCGGCGGCGGCGGCGGCGGCGGCGGCGGCGGCGGCGGCAGCGGCGGCGGCGGCGGCGGGCGAGCCCCCCGCATTCCCCTATCGGCCCCCGCTGTACATCGTCGACGGGCCCACCATGCAGGCGCACGCCCTGCGCGAGGGGCGCTGCGATGTGGACGACGAGGACGACGATCAGGAGGAGGGGACGGAGCAAGGCGGCGGCGGCGGCGGCGGCGGCGGCAGCGGCGGCGCGCCCCTGTTCCACGTCCGCGGCCTCTGCATCGCGACCGTGGAGACGCCGCCGACGACCTGGGAGGGCGCCGGCGGCCTCTCCTCGCTGCTCGGGCGCCTCCTCCTGGGCCCCGCCGCCGCCGCCAGCACAGACGCCGCCCCCCGCCGCTGCTCCGTGCAGGCGCTGCTGGTGCTCGGCCCGCTGCCGCGCGTGCTGGCCGGCGGCGTGCTGGCGCACGAGTGCCTGCACGCGCACCTGCGCATGCGGGGCGTGGCGCACGACGGGCTGCCGGGCGACGTCGAGGAGGGGCTGTGCCAGCTGGCCGCGCTCTTGTGGCTCGATCAAGGGGGCGGCGGCGGGGACGGGGACGGGCGGCGGGCAGGAGGAGGAGGAGGAGGGCAAGGAGGAGGGGGCGCCGTCGAGCCCCCGTGGCCCGAGCGCCTGTGCGCGTATGGCGCGCACGCCATCCGCACCGACCGCTCGCGCGTCTACGGCGACGGCTTCCGGCGCGCCTTCTCCCTGTTCGAGACGCGGGGCGTGCCGGCGGCCGAGGGCGGGCTGCGGCTGCTGGTGGACGCGTGCGTCGGGGCGCGGGGGTGGCCGGGTGAGCGCGCGAGTGCGGGGCCAATGGGGATCGGCGTGAGCGGGCGGCACCGTCTTTTCGTGGCCGCCTCTGGCCGATCCACGCCGCCGAGAAAATAGAACCCGGGAACTCCGCGGAACCCCAATACCTAACGCCCGACCGGGCCCTGGATTCGCTGTCAACATTGAGGCCCTTGACGTTTGCCCGGGTCGTGGGCGCTGGATCGCGGCGTGAAGAGGAGGCACGGGGAAGAGGTCTCTTTCACCTTTCACGCACCTTTCATAACCATTCCCTGGACCAAGCCACACAAACGACCACACACAACACGCACCAAACGAATACACCAACACCGACGGAGAGACCCGCAAAACGAAGAAGGAGAAGCCGACTCGCGCCGAGATTAAAAAGAGCAGCGGGTCAAAAGAAGAAGCCGAGAGGAGAAGGAACGACTCACTCGAAGCTTGACGACGCTGCGCCTGCCCGTTCCGCCCCCGCGGGAATTCGAGCGGTAAGTTGTCGCGGCGCTCGTCGCGCTGCCGGCCCTCGCTGCCCGGACGGCGTACAGAGAGCGAGAGAGAGCGCGAGAGAGAGAGACAGAGGACGGAGTTCAGGCCGGGGGGGGGGGAGGGAGAGAGCGAAACGTGGAACGCCAGCGTTTGGCGCAGCGGCCGCCCCGAGCGGCGCGCGGCTCTACGCCACGCGCCATCGACTCGGGCAGGATGGGCCCTGTCCCGGCGCGCACCGGGTGCGGCCTGGCCTCGCGGGCGCAATAGCGACCGCAAGACACCCGAGGAAGAGGGAGAGCGAGAGAAAAAGAAACAGCAGCTCAGCCGCGCAGCTCTCCTTCCCCCCTCTGTGTTCGAAACGCGACGCTCACGCGGCCCGCCCCTCTTCCCCCCGCCCCACGCCTCGCGCCCAAACGACAGGTCTTCGAGCTCGCCACTCGATCCGCCGCGCGCGCCGCGACGAGACCGGCGGGCCTGCGCGCGCGCTCCTCTGAGAACCAACGAGTGCGCGGCGCGCTATCTCCCTCTCCCTCTCGCCGTCGCCTGTCCTCGTCGCCGCCACCCGGCGGACCGGCGCCCTTTTTTTTCAAAGGAAGAGCCACGTGGTGATCCGTCCCCTCTCGCCGCCCTCTGCGGGAGAGAACGGATTCGCCAGCAAGACAAGAGAAGGCGTGCATTCGTCCGAGAGAGACAGAGAGAGAAAGAGAGAGGAGCTGCGACCGACGCCTTTCTCTCATCCAGGTCAGATCTCACCCCGCCTTTTCTTTGGACGAGAGAAGAAAGAGGACGCCGAACAGCGCCGTCGCTCTTTGGAAAGACAAGGGCTTCGGAGGAGAGCAGAAAACAAGACACCGACGCGCACCCATGTCGTCGGCTGCCCCCGTCACCGGCCTCAAGCGGCAGCACAGCATCGAGGCGCAGCAGGCCGACCGCGCCGCGTTCCCGCACGCGGCGGTCGCGGACGAGCAGTGGCGGCAGCAGCAGCAGTTTGAGGCGGCGACGGCGCTCGCCATGGCGGCGGCGGCGGCGGCTGCCGCCGCCGCCACGCCCGCGCCCGCCGCGCCCGCGCCGTTTGCCCCCCAGGCTCTTCCCTTTTCCCCGGCCTCGACACCGCCGCCGCACGCCCAGCACTCGCAGGCGGCGTCACCGGCGGCGGCCCCCTTCCCGCGCCGCGGGCCAAACCAGCACGCCCCGCCAGGGACGCCCGGGGCCCCGACCTCGGCCGGCGGCTGCGCCGCAGGCGCCGGCGGCGTGAGCGGCGGCGGCGGCCACCACTCGAGCAAGGCTTGCTCTCAGTGCGGCGCCACGCGCACGCCGCAGTGGCGCGAGGGTCCCATGGGCCCCAAGACGCTCTGCAACGCGTGCGGCGTCAAGCGCGTGCGCCTGCTCAAGGCGCTCTCCGAGGGCAGGCAGCCGCGCAGCTCTCCGGCCAGCCTCGCGCTCATCGCGCCGGGCCCGCGCGGCCTGCCGCCCTCGCTGCCCAAGCCGCGCGGCGCGCGCGCGCCGCGGCTGGCCGGCGGCGCGGCGGGTCCCGGCGCCGCGGCCGCCACCCACGCGGCCGCCGCGCGCGCGGCCGCCGCCGCCCACGACGGCCTGCTGCCGCCGCCGGCCATCCCTATGCGCTCCGATTCGGCCGACCTGGCCGTGTCGGCGCTGGCGCTGCTGGCCGGGCGCGCCGTGGCGGCCCCGCACGCTGCGGCCGCCGCCCCCGGCGCCGACGGCAGCGACGGCGGCGACCTGTCGCCCGGCCGCGCGGGGGGCCGGCCGTCGCGGCAGGCGGCCGTGCGCTCCGTGCGCCGCGCGGTCGAGGCAGAGATGGAGACCGACGAGGCGGCGCTCGGCCCCTCGGCGGCGGGCCACCGCGGCGCCCACGCGCACCAGCAAGCGCTCCGGCTGCTCTTCTCGGACGACCCCTGCGCCGCCGCCGCCGCGCTCAACGGCCTCTACCACCCCAACCCCCACGCCCTCCAGGCCGCCGCCGCCGCCGCCGCCGCGCAGCCGCCAATGACGGCGAAAGCGGCGCGCACGGCCAAGCGCGCGCACCTGGCTCACCTGCTGCAGCAGTTCGCGCCCGGCGGCTCGGACGAGACGGCGACCGCCAACGGCGCGCCCGCGCCCACGGACAGCGGCGAGGAGATCTCGTGGTCGCCGCACGAGGAGCGCAAGCGGCAGGCGGCGCTCTCCGCCGCCAGCGGCCGCTTTGCGGCGGGCGTGGCGGCGGCCGCCGCCGCGCGCGACCTCGAGGCGCTCGAGGCAGACGCGGCGGCCAACCTGCTGTCGATGCGCGGCGGGCCGCCGTCGGCGGCGGGCGCGGACGAGCGGCCTCACCCCCCTCACGCCAATTCGCCCGTGGCGGCGGCACCGCCGGCGCCGGCGGCGGGCTCGCCGTCGCGCGCGCGGGGGGGCAGCCGGCCGACCGCTGCCGCGGCTGCCGCTGCCGCAGCCGCCGCTGCCGCAGCCGCCGCCGCGGAAGCCGCCGCCCCGCCGCCCCCTCCTTCGCCCTCGCCCGCCCCGCTCGCCCAGGCCGCCGCCGCCCCCCCGCCGCCGCCGCCCTCCGGCCCGGGCTCGGCCGCCCTCCGCGAGGACCAGCTCGCCGCCTTGCTCAGCCCGGGCCTCCTGCCCGTGCTCGCGGGCGTCCTCCCGCCCCACCAGCTCGCGGCGCTCGAGCGCACGCGCGAGGCCGTCGAGGCCGCCGCGCGCGAGGCGGCGGCCGCCGAGGCCGCCTCCGAGGCCGTGTCCCGCATCCTCGTCGCCAAGCGCGAGGCCGCCGAGGGCGCGCAGCAGGCCGCCGTGGGCGCGGCCCAGCAGCTGTACGGCCTGCTGGCGTCGCTCGACGCCGAGTACGGCCTGCGCGCGGCGCTTGTGGCGCAGCTGCAGAGGGGCGCGGCGGTGGTCGCGGCGGCGCAGGCGCAGGCCGCGCACGCGGCGGCGGCGGCGTCGCATCAGCAGCAGCATCAGGCGCAGCAGGCGCATCAGCAGCGGCAGGCGCAGGCCATGGCGGCGGCGGCGAAGGCGCACGCCCAGCAGCAGCAGCAGCAGCAGCAGCAGCAGCAGCAGCAGCAGCGGCGGCTGCGCGAGCAGGAGATGCAGCACCACGCGCAGGCCATTACGCTCGCCGCGATGGCGAGCGCCGCGGCTGCCGCCGCCCACAACAAGGCGGGCGGCGCGGCGACGAGCCTGCCCCTGGTGTCGGCGACGGCGCCGGCCGTGACGACGCCGACGGCCGCGGCCACCGTCACGGTGCAGCACGCGGCCGCGGCCGCGGCCTTCAAGGCCGAGGTGCTGCACGGCTTGCAGCTGCAGCAGGCCGCGCGGATCTGAGGAGCGACCGAACCCGTCACAAACTGCAAAAAGAATGCAAAGTAGGCAAAGAACGGCGCCCGCCGCCGCGTTCTCGTCCTTATCCTCTCGCCCCCCCACACACGCACACACTCGCCGGTTTGCGCTAAAAAAAAAACAAGCAGAGGCGCCGCGCCGAAAACACACACACACACACACCACGTTTTTGCGCCGCCTCTCTGTTTTTTCTATTTCGTTTTTTGTGACGTTTCGATTTCGTTTCTGTGGGCCGCCGCCCTGTACCACCACCACCACCCGTCTTCTTGTTTGCGGCGTGGGGGGGAGAGGGGCGCGTGCGCGCGCCCGTCGCCCGTCGCCCGTCGCTCACCCCTGCGAGCGCAGAGAGACCCCCGTCGCCGCCGCGCCCTCTCCCGCCACGCCCCCCAAACAGCTTCGCACAATCGCGCCCCATCTAGAGCCCTGATTTCGTACATTTTTCCCGCTCCGTTCGCGGATCGAGCGCGCTTCCTCCTTCTTATTCCCAGATGGCCCCCCCACTCGCCCCATCCTCGCCCCCAAAAAGAGCGCCGCAAGCGCGCATCGCACGAGACACGAGGACGGCCAAAAAAACCAAAAAAACCCGCCCCCCTCCCTCCCTCCTTCCCTCCCTCCCGTTTCCGTACCTTTTCACCGTGGGCGCTCGGCGCGTATCATGTCCCACCGAGAGCGACGCACGCGCACGCGATTTCATTCCCAGCGCCCCCCCCCCCACGCAGACAATCAACGCACGCCGTGCCGCCCGCTCTGCCGCCGCCCGCCGCCGCCCCGCTCCGCCCGCCCTCTGTGTTGGCCCTGCGCGCGCCGGTCCGCCTTGATTTCCCCCCTTCCCCGCCCCGTGTACTATTTTATTCTGCTCGAATGGTCTAGTATGGAGACAATCCCGCTCCCACCGCCCTATGCCTGTGAGGAGGCAAACATCAAGTGACCCTATGTAAGCTGGCGCCGCCGTCGTCGTCCTCCGACTCGGCGTAGCTCGGGTCGCCGCCCCGGGCGAGCGCGGACCGCTGCGGGCGGCGGGCTGCCGAGGACGAGCCGCCGTCGCCGCCACCGCCGCCGCTGGCCCGGACCCGCCCGCCTCCGCCGCCTCCTTCGCCGCCCCCGCCACCTCCCTCGCAGCCTCCGCCTCCGCCTCCGCCTCCGCCTCGACCGCCGCCTCGGCCGCCGCCTCGGCCTCCACCCCGGCCGCCGCCGCCGCCGCCGCCGCCGCCGCCTCGGCCTCCACCCCGGCCGCCGCCGCCGCCGCCGCCTCGGCCTCCACCCCGGCCGCCGCCGCCGCCGCCGCCTCGGCCTCCACCCCGGCCGCCGCCGCCGCCGCCGCCGCCGCCGCCGCCTCGGCGTCCGCCCCGGCCGGCGCCGCCTCGGCCGCCGCCGGGTCGTCGCCGCCGCTGATAAGACGCCGATTTGAAGGGAGCGCTCGATGTAGCCACAATCAAATCACTCGGGCCTCCCCCTCTCAACAAAACTGCCAATCGTCCGCGACCATGAACGCCAGCATGATGGCCCTCCTCGAGCTGCAGCTGCGCGAGCTCGAGGACCTCCAAGGGGGCCAGGCGGACGACGAGGCGCGAGAGCTGCTCGCGACGCTGAAAGACGCCCTCGGTCGCGCGGGAGGCGGGGCGCCGCTGTCGTCGCGCGCAGAGGGAGCAGCAGCACGCTCATCGGGAGCAGCGGCGTCCCAAGGAGCAGTGGCATCGGCGGCAGGGCGCGCCGCCACCACCGCGCCGTCAGCAGCGGCGGCGGCGGCGGCGACGCCGGCCGAGCTCGCGCGCGTCGCGCGGGCGCTGGGCGAGCTGGAGGCCCAGCTGCAGGCCGTCGAGCTGGCGGTCTCCTCGAGCGACGGAGAGACGCGCAGGGTCCTTGTCTCGGCGCTGCAAGCGGCCGGCGTGGCGGCGGCGATAGAGGAGGAGGAGGGCAAGCAGGGGGAGGCGAGCGACGGCGATGGCGGCGCGGCAGCAACGGCAGCAGCAGCAGCAGCCGCAGCAGCCAAAGCCCGAGAAGATCCGAGCAAAGGCGAGTGAAGGCACGCGCGCAAAAGCAACATAACAAGGAAGAGACAGAGAGAGATAGAGACGAAGGGAGGAAAAAACCGACCAATCGAGGAAAAAACCGACCAATCACGTCGACGCCTTCGCCGCCTGCTTTTTGGCCGGGCGGCCGCTTGCCGCCGCGCCCCCGCCGCCCACCTCGTCCGGGAAGAGCTTGCGCACGGCCTCGCGCTGCGCGTCCGTGAGCGCCTCGGGAAAGGCCACGCGGAAGGTCAGGACCAGGTCCCCGGCGCGGCGCCGCTTGCCGTCCTTGCCGAGCGGCGCCTTGTCCGCCGCCTCGCCAAACAGCGGCATGCCTTGCTCGGCGACGCGCCGCACGTCGCCCGGCCGCGTCACGCCCGCCCACCCGACGGGCACGCGGCGCCCGTCCAGGTGCGTGACGTTGCGCTCAAAGCCCACGAGCGCCTCGACCAGCGACACGGTCTGCCGCAGGTGCAGGTCGGCCCCCTCGCGCCGGAACGCCGGGTGCGGCGCCGTGACCAGCCGCAGCCGCAGGTCGCCGTTCTCCCCGTCGACGACGGGCTCGCCCTCCTCGAAAAAGACGATCTCGTGTCCGTCGGGCATGCCCGGCTCGACGTGCACGGTCAGGGCGGCGCGCTCGCGCACGAGGCGCACGGCCGGGCACTCGTCGCACTCGGTCGACGTGTACTGCTGGAACATCCCGGGGCCCAGCTGGCGGGTGACGAGGCGCTGGCGGCAGCGGCACTGGCGCGTGCCCGGCGCCGGGCGCACGGCGGCCTTGTCGCGCTCGACGCGCATCTCGCGCCCGACGTACAGGTCCTTGAGGGAGACGTGCAGGTCGACCACGACCGTCTCGCCGCGGGGGACGCGCGCCTCGCCGTCGTCCTCGCCGCCGCCGCCGCCGAAGCCGCCGCCGCCGCCGCCAAAAAACATGTCAAAAATGCTGCCGCCGCCGCCGCCGCCGCCGCCGCCGCCGCCGCGCGCGCGCTGCCCCTCGTGCTGCTTGACCCCCTCCTCGCCGTAGCGGTCGTAGATGCGGCGCTTCTCCGCGTCGGACAGCACCCCGTACGCGTTGTTGATCTCGGCGAAGCGCTTGGCGGCCGCCTCCTTGCCCGCCTCGCCGCCGGAGGCCTTGTCGGGGTGGTGCTTGAGGGCGAGCTTGCGGTACGCGCGCTTGAGGGTGGCCTCGTCGGCGCCGCGGGACACGGATAGGACGTCGTAGTAGTCGCGGGCCGAGGCGGACAGGGGGGCGGCGGCGAGCAGGACTAGCAGGAGCAGGGCGGCGGCCGAGCGGGCGAGCAGGGCGGTTTTCGGGGGCGCGGCGCGGCGGGGCTGCTGCTGCTGCGGCTGTTGCTGCTGACAGGCGCCTCCATTCGCGGCAGGGGCGGCGGGCGCGCCGCCTGCTGCTGCTGCTGGTGCGGCGGTCATAGTGTGCGGGGGGCCCTGGCCCACTGTTATTTGAAAATCTTCGACGGCCCTGGGGGGTGGGGCGAGGGACACTCTGGCGGCGGCGGGCGGGCGGAGTTCGCGTCTCTTCACGTCGCGCACCGTTCCTTTGGCGGCGCCGCGACGTCTCTTTTTTGGGGGTTGCGTCGGCCCGAGGGTATCTCGGGGTCTTTTGGTAGACGGTTGGTCGACGTGTGGGCGGCAGGGACCGACGAGAGGAGAAAGGGAGAGCGAAACGACCTTTCGAAGTTTGTGTGTGAGAGCTTCTTCGTGATGTGTTGTGAGCGCGCGCGTGCCGCCCTTAAGCTAGCGTGTCTAGGGAAAGGGATTCTCGACCTGATGCTTTGCACGTGTGCGGGAGGCGAGCTTTTGTTTTGCTCGTTTCAGGCTCCAACTTTGAGCGCCGCATCGCGCAACCGCCGCCGCCGACCGGCCAAACGCCCTCGAGAACGACACCTGCTCCTCTCAAACCAGTCCAATTTTCCCCACCAATCACCCGAGCTCTCGATCATCACCATGCTCGCGCGGCTCTGGGGCGGCGGGGGCGAGGCCGCTGGGGCAGCCCAGCTCTCGCCCGCTCTCCGGGAAGCCCGAGAATCGCTCGGCCCCGAGCTGTTCGCCCGCGTCCGCGCCCACGCCCCCCTGGAGGACGACCGCGCGCTCGCGGCCGCGTGCGGCTTGACCACGTCCCCGCAAGGCGCGACGGTCGACGACGACCTCGGCGCGCTCGTCCGCTCCACGGCGTCGGCCGTGCGCGCGTGCGCGTCGGACGACGCCAACGACGCCGGCGGCGCTAAGACCAAGACCGACCCATACGGCCGTTTTCCCATCGGCGCCGACGCCCTCGCGCTGGCCTACCACCTCTCGACCTCTCGCCCGACCGACTGGGCCTACTCGGTCCTGGCGGCTGGGCGGGACGCGGACGCGGACAAGGGCGCCGTCCCCATCGCCGACGTCGAAAACGCGCTGAGGGGCTGCTTGCGCCTGGTCGCCGCCGCCGCCGCCGCGCCAGAGGGAGCGGGCACGACGCGAGAGGGCGGCGACGGCGACAACGACGACGACTCTGCCGTCCCGCTCCTCGCGCGCGCCCTCGCCTTGGGGGCGCTGGCGGCGCAGGCCGAAAGCATGGGCGGCATCCCCGCCGCGGAGTCGTCGCCGCCGCCGCCGCCGCCGCCGGGCGCCGAGCGCCTCTCGCGCGCGGGGTTTGCGCGGTGGGCAAAGCACGGCTCGGGCGCCGCCGTGGCCGGCCTGCTCTCGGTCCTGCTGCGGCGCCTCGGCGAGGATGCGGCGGCGCCGGCGCCGGGCGCCGCCCCCGCCCCTGCGCGCTGGCCCCGCTGCCCCCGGCTCATCGTCCCCGGCGGCGGCCCCGACGGCAGCAAGCAGCAGCAGCCGCCGCTCCTCCTGTCGCCGCGCGCCGCCTTCCTGCTGGCGCCTCACGTGCCCGAGCCGCGCCGCCGCGACCGCTGGACCCTGGTCTACGCGTCGCAGCGCCACGGCAAGAGCTGGTCGGCGCTAAAGGGGCGGCTGGCCGAGGCCGGCGCGTTGGCGGCGGCGGCGGTCGAGCGCCACCTCGACGAGGCGGCGGCCGCCGCGGCCGCAGGCGGAGGGGGCGCGCGGGGGCCTGGGCGCGGGGCGGGCCGCGGGGCGCGCGCGGGCCCGGCCGCCGGCTCGGGCCCGGCCTCTGACGCCGCCGCCGGCGACGCGGGGCCGCCGGCCACGCTCGTGCTGGTGCGCGACGCTTCCGGCGCCGTGTTTGGCGGCGCCGCGTTCTCGCCTTGGCGCCGCCGCCCGTCCTTCTTCGGCGACGCCTCGGCGTTCCTGTTCGCCGTGTCCCCCGCGCTGCGCGTCCACCACACGAGCGGCATCAACGGCAGCGTCCAGTACTTTGGCGCGGGGTTTGCGTCGCTGCCAAACGGCCTCGGGATGGGCGGCGTCGGCCCCGCGGCCGGGGGGCAGTTTGGCTTGTTCGTCGACTCGGCGCTCGAGCGCGGGCACAGCCGCCCCAACGCCACGTTTGCGTGCGGGCAGCTGAGCCCCGCGTCCCAGGACTTTGACGTGGCGGACGTCGAGGTGTGGGCGCTGCTCACGCCCGAGGAGGAGGACGACGGCCGGGGGCCAAGGGCGGCCAAGCAGGGCGGCGGCGGCAGCGTCCTGAGCGACGCCAGGGAGGGGGACAAGAACTTTCTCGCGGTCGCGGGCAGGTTTGACGATCATTCGGCCGGCTTGCGCGACTGACTGCTCGGTTTTCAAGTTGGCAGCAGCGGCGGCAACGAGAGCAAAAGCGAGAGCGACGGCGAGGAAGGCGAGGAAGGCGATGCCGGGTAGCGGCAGCGGCGGCGGGGAGTGAGGGTCGAGGACAGGTCGTCACTTGACCTAGCACTGACGGATACAATACGTGCAGCGCATTTGCAAGGAGCGTCACCCCTTTTTTGACATGGAGAGAGAGGATGGAAAAGCAGCGCGCTGACGGCGAAGAAGGGAAAGGCGGGTCGCCGGTTTTCCGCTTTCGCTCGCTCGCGGGACGGAAGCGAAACGGCGGCGCGCTCTCATACGTTGTGCGAATCGACCGCTCCCTCTCGCACGCACACACAAGCAACCAAGCACACTCATTTCTTGCCGCAACTCCAATCAGAGAGCGTGCACCAGGCGTCCAGCGACACCACCCACCCCTCTCCAAAACCAAAAAAGAGCAAAGAACAACTTAAGAATCCCGCCGTTTTCCCTCTCGCCTGCCGAAAAACGACACGCGAGCACTTGTCGCTGACGGCGCCACCGTTTTGCGTCCGCGCCCCCACTACTTTCCTCCGCGCGCGCGTTTGCGTTGTTGTACTCACCACATTCCAGGCGTCCGATTGTCCCCTGCTCGTCCTGAACCGCACAAGTCAAGTTAACGCAACAACAAGCACGCACAATGTCGACGTCGGCGGCCGGCGGCGCCCCTTCCGGCGCCGACGACAGCGTCTACAGTGCGGTCGCGGCCGGTGAAAGCGTCGACGACGTGCGGCGCGCGATCGAGCGCAGTCGCTCGCCATCGGCTGTCAACCAGGCAGGTGCCAATGGCGAGACGCCGCTGCGTGCCGCGCGTTGGCTGCTGCGCTACGACCTGGTCTGCCTTCTGCTCGAGAACGGCGCCGAGGCGGGGGACGGTGATTGGCTTTGGGCCGTCCGCTGGTGCGTAGGAATGAACGACCTCGCGTGGCTGCGGCGGCTGATCGAGCGGGGCGTTTCGCTTGACACGCCGCCCCACGATCGTGGTCATACGCCTTTGATGCTATCCTGCCTTGGTCCGCACGACACCAAACACTGCCGCGACATGACGCTCTGGATCTTTCGCCGCTCGTCCGCCGAGACACGGCGGGCCGTGACCCAGGACGGCTGGAGCGCGATCGACTCCATCGTCACGACGAGTCATGATGACAGGATCCAGCCATGGCATGCCGATCTGATCGGCGAGCTGCTGTCGGCGGGTTGCCCAGTGCAGCCGCGCCACGCGCCCTACGTGGTGCCGATCGCGGCTGCCCACGCTGCGCGGCGCGAGGCAGAGCTGGCCGCGCTGCCCGCCTTGGCCCACGACTGGCGCGCGCACGAGGCCCTTGTCGGCCTGGCGTTGGACGTGCGCGAGCTACGCGAGGCCGAGCGCGGGTTGCTGGAGCGGCGCGCGCGCCTGGCGGTGCTCGAGCTGGAGCTGGACGGCGGGACGGACGGCAGCGGCGACAGCGGCAGCGAGAGCGAGAGCGAGAGCGAGAGCAAGAGCGTGAGCGAGAGCAAGAGCGAGAGCGAGAGCAAAGAGGGCGAGTCCAAGGAGTCGAGCGGCGGCGACGCGGAGTGAAAGTTGAGGACTGGTGGTCATGCGAGACCGTCGCGTTTGCGCGCAAGGCGCCGCCCTCGCTGCCGACCGTCCGGCCGGCGTGCGCGACCCACAGCTCCGACCGCCAAGTTGAGATAGTGACGAAACCTAAAGCCTGACAATGTCATGCGATCTCTTTTCGTATTTAGGCGGCACCGAGCAAGAAATCCCCGCCGCCGCCGCCGCCGCCAAACATACCGCCGGGCGCCGTCGCGCCGCCCCCTCCCCCCGCGTTTTCGTCGCCCCGTCCAGCCGCGGGCGCAGGGCGCACGGCCACGGCAGAGTCGCTGGCCGCCAGGCGCAGGTGAGCGTCGACCGCGGCCACCAGGCGCGAGCGCAGGACCAAGAGCTCGGCCGCTGCTGCCGCCCCCGACGACCCCAAAGGCGCGCCGCCGCCGCCGCCGCCGCCGCCGCGCTGCCTGCCCGCGGCCACGAGCGCGGAGCAGAGCTCCCCAACCTGCGCCCACGGGAACCAGCAGGCGGCGGCGCGCGCGCGCTCGAGCGGGCCGCGGCGCTGCCACGCGGCCAGGTGGTCGAGGACGAGCGAGGCGGCCGCGTGCAGGCGGCCGTGGCAAAGGTAGGCGCGCAGGAGCGCGGCCGGGTCGGCGGCGGCGCCGGCCATGCCGCCGCCGCTGCCGCCGCCGGCGCCGCCCGCGCCGCCGCCGAGGCCGTCCAGGCTCGCGAGCAGCCAGGGCGGCAGCTCGACGTCCGGGCCGCCCTCGGACAGGATGGCCTCGGCGGCCACGAGGCGCAGGCGGCCGTGATGCTGCTGCTGCTGGAAAGAAGGGGGCGCCGCCGCGGCCGCCGCGCCGCCGAAGTCGCCCCCCGCCGCCGCCGCCGCGCCCGCCGCTGCCGCCGCCGCCGCCTCTGCGGCGGCGCCCCCATCCAGCCGCTCCAGCAGCGCGCGCAGGCGGTCCCAGGCCGCCGCCGCGGGACTCGACAGGAAGGACGGGCCCAGGAATGTAACGCCGTCGCTCGGCCGCGCCAACTGCCCGAGGTCGGCCCCGCCCCCGCCGCCGACGCCCGCCTGCAGGCGCACGCACCCGGCCGCCACGGCCGCCACGCAGCGCGCCAGGCGCGGCGCGAGCGTGCCGCCGGTCCAGGCCGCGTCGGAGAGCTCGAGCGCCTCGTCGAAGCAGCCGCACGCCAGCAGCTGGTCCAGCAGGTAGTCGGCGGGCGGGCCGGGCAGCCGCAGCGCGTCAAGGCCGGGGAGCCGCGGCGCGAGGGCCGCCGCCGCCCGGAAGAGCGCCGCCTCGCGCGCGAGGCCGCGGGCGGTGAGGGAGGCGGCGGCGGCGGCGGCGGCGGGGCCAGCGCGCGACGACGGCGGCGCCCTGCGCCCCACGCCTGCGCGCGCAGAGGTCGGCGTGACGGGCGCGCCGCCCCCGGTGGGCTGCTCGCGCAGGGCGCGCAGCAGCTGGTCGGCCATGCCGTGCGCGTCCGGATGCGCGGGGCCCAGCGCAAACCCGCCGCCGCCGCCGCCGTCGCCGCCGCCATTGCGCGCCCACGACGACGGAGAGAGCACGTCCCGCGTGCCCGGCGGCGACTGCGCAGCGTCGCCGCCGCCGCCGCCCGGGCCGCCGCCGACGCCCCCGACGCCGCCGGCGCCAAAGGCGTCGGCGGGGCCGCGCTTGCGGGCGGCGACGGCGGCGGCGGCGGCCGCGGCGGCCATGCGCCCGCCCGAGGCTGGGGTGGCGGTGTGGCCGCCGCCACCGCCGCCGCCCGCAACACCGCCGCCGCCACGGACGACGGCCGCCGCCCTCAGCAAGGGGTCGTCCTCGTCCAGCCACGCGTCCCCCGGCGCCAGCAAGCCCAGCGCCGCGGCCGCCGCGTCGTACGCGCGCGAGACGTCCGCGTAAGCCGCGGGCCCGGGACGGCCCACGGCGCGCAGGCGCCGGGCCAGGGCCAGCGCGGCGGCCGCCGCCGCGCGCGGCGCGCCCCACCGGACCAGAAGGGCGTGCAGGGCGGCGTGCGGCGAGCGCTCGGCGCCGCCCGCCTGCGCGAGCACGAGGCCGTCGTCGCGCAGCGCGCGCTCGGTCAGGGCGTCCAGGGCGACGCGCAGCAGGGGGACGGACTCGGTGCCCTTGCCCGAGGCCGAGGGCAGGCGCACGGCGCCCGCCAGGGGCAGCGCGCACAGGTCGGCAAGGCGGCCGCCGCCGCCGCCGCCTCCCCCGCCGCCGCCGCCGCCGCCGCCGGCTGCCGCCGCGCGCACGACGCGCCGCACGGCGTGCGCGCGCTGGCGCGGGATGGGGATGGCCACGGCGGCGTCGTAGGCCTCGCGCAGGCGCCCGAGCTCGAGCGCGTGGCCGAGGGCGGCGGACCAGAGCGCGGCCGCTCGCTCGCGCCCCTCGGCGCTCGTGCCGTCGCCGCCGTTGTTGCCGTCCTCCTCCTCCCCCACCCCCCCTTGCGCCTCGGCCGCGCCCGTCGCGGCGGGAAAGGCGCGCGGCACGAGCGCGACAGCCGCGCGGCAGAACGCGAGGGCGGCCTCGGGGCACCCCTCGCGCGCAAACAGGCGCGCGACGGCCTCGTGGTACTCGACCTGCGCCAGCGGCGTCGCGCCGGCGCCGCCTCCACCGCCGCCGCCCACCATACCGGCAGCGGCGTCCGAGGCCGCCTTTGCCGCCGCCGCCTCTGCTTGCGCGGCCGCGGCCACGTCGCCGTCGTCCTGCGCGCGCCGGAGCTCGAGGCGCGCGAGCAGGTCCCTCAGCACGAGGCCCGAGGGGGTGCCCAGGGCAGCGGCGGCGCGGAAGAGCAGGCCCGCGGCGGCGTTGGCGGCAGAGGCGGCGGCCGCGGCGTCCGCGGGCGCGCCGCTGCGTCGGCGCGCCCGCACCCCCCGCGCCGCCGCCAGCCCGCGCAGCAGGCGCAGGCCCGGGTCCTCCTCGGCCGCGGGGCCGCACAGGGCGCAGAGGGCGTCCATGCCGGCGAACTCGCGGGCCAGGTAGAGGCGGTAGGCGAGGCGCAGGGCGCGCGCGGCGGCCGTGTCGGGCGCGGCGGCGTCGGCGGGCGACGGCAGAGCGTTGCCGCCGCCGGGCGCCGCGACGACGGGCGGGCCCGTCGACAGCAGGCGCGCGAGCGCCGCGCCCGCCGCGCCGATGCCCGCGGACGAGCCCAGAGACGCGGCCAGGCGCGGGTTGGCGCGCAAAAAGCCCGGCAAAACGTGCGCGGCCAACGGCGGCGGCTCGGCCGGGAAACTCCCCCCGCCGCCGCCGCCGCCGCCGCCGCCGCCGCCGCCGCCGCCGCCGCCGCCGCCGCCACCGCCCCAGGCGAGCGGCGCGGGCGACGGCGACGAGCAGGGCGACCGGCACGCCCACAGCGCCGTCGCCGCGCCGCGCAGCACGAGCGCCAGGCGCCGCGACAGGTCGCCCTCGGCGCGGCGCAGGTCGTCCGGGCCGAGCGGGCGGTCGCCGAGCGCGCCCGAGTGGCGCGTGGCGACGCCGAGCAGGAGCAGGAGCTGCTGCGCCAGCGAGGCGCGCGCGCGCGCGGCCTGCAGCGCGGCGCCGGTCGCGGCCGACGCGGCGGCGGCGCCGGGCAACAGCGGAGCAGGAGCCAAGGAGCCGCCGTCCGCCCCGTCGTCCGCCCCGCGCTCCTCGCGCTCGAGCTCCGCGACGGCCTCGGCCACGGCGTCGAGCGGCGAGTCGACGTCCGCCAGGGCCTCGCGCGCCGTGACCAGGGCCTGCCGCCGCCGCTCGCGCCACTGCGCGAGGCGCCGCGTCGCGCCGGGCTCGGCGGCGACGGCCCCGGCGCCACCGCCGCCGCCCGCCGCCGAGGCTGTGGCCGGCGGCGGGCCGTAGACGAGCAGGTCGACGTACCGCGGCACCAGCCGCTGCAGCCGCCCGTCGTCCCCCCAGCTCTCGCCGGCGATGACGGCGCGCGTCATGGCGCGCAGCGCAGGCTTGCCAAGCGCGCCCCGCAGGGCGCGGAGGGCAGAGTGGACCGCGCGCTCGCCGCGCGAGCGGAACGGGCCGCCGCCGCTGCCGCCGCCGCCGCCGCCGCCGCCGCCGCCGCCGCCTGGCGCTTCTGGCGGCAGCAGCAGCAGCCGCTGCAGCGGGTGCGCGTGCAGCAGCGCCTCGGGCCGCGACGCCGGCCTCAGGACCGACAGCTGCGGCCCGCCGCGCAGCACGCCCACCCACCGGCCCCCCGGGGAGCACGCGAGCGCGAGCGCCGGGTGGCGGCGCGCCCAGGCGGACGCGTACGCCGCAAACAGCAGGTGCCACAGGCGCGCGTCGGACGCCGGCGGCGCCGCCGACGCCGCCGCGTCGCGCGCGCGGGCGGCGGCCACGGCGGCGCGCGCCTCCTGGGCCAGGGCGCGCGCGTCGGCGGCGCAGAGCGCGACGAGCCGCTGCTCCGCGGCGCGCCGGCGGGCGGCCGCGGCGGCGGCGGAAGAGGGACCACCGCCCGGGCCGCCGCCGCCACCGCCGCCGCCGCCGCCGCCGCCGCCGCCCGAGGAAAAGCGCGCGAGCGCGTCGGCCAGCGAGGCGCGGCACAGCTGCCCTCCCGGCGCCAGCAGCTGGCCGAGCACGAACGCCTCGGCCTCGCCGCGCACGGCCGCGGCCCAGAGGTCCTGGTCGGCGCCCCAGGACGCGAGGCCCGCGGGCTGCTGCAGCAGGTGCGCGCGGCCCTGGAAGCTGCCGTCGCGGGCGTCAAAGGTCAGCACGCGCGCCGTCGGGCCGCCGCCGCCGCCAGAGCCGCCGCCGCCGCCACCGCCATTGCCGCCGCCGCCGCCGCCCATCGCCCCGCCCTCGGGCATGATCGCGTGCACCACCAGCGTCGCGGCGGGAGGGCCGCGGCCTTCGCCCCGCTCCTCGCCCCCAAAGCCCCCTGGGGCCAGCAGGCACGCGCTCGCCACCTGCAGGTCGGGCGAGGGCGGCGACAGCCGCACGCGCCGCGTGATGGCGAGCCGGCCGCTGGCGACCGACGCGCGCACGAGCACCCACGTCGCGCCGCCGCCGCCGCCGCCGCCGGCCTCCCGCCCGTCGGCGCCCCCGCCGCCGGGGCCGCGCCCGGCAAAGCCGTCGTCGCCGGCCGCCGGCATCAGCTCCGCCAGGAAGGTGACGTCCGCGCCGGCGCTCACGCCCCCGACGGCGCACGCGCGGCGCAGGCGGCACGGCAGGGACGACGCGGACGACGCCGCGCCCGCGCCCGCTGCCGCCGCCGCCCCCTCGGCTGCTCCGCCGCCGCCGCTGCCTCCGCCATTCTCCAACAAGGACGGCGCCAGGGGCTCGCTGCCGCCCAGCTGCTGCTGCAGCGCCACGTCCCACGCGCGCGCGGTGCCGTCGCTGTGCAAGAGGACGAGGGCCTGGGCGTCGGGCGCGCCGCCGTTGCCGCCGCCGACGCCGCCATTGCCGCCGCAGTAGCCCGCGCTGGCGGCCGCGATGGCGCCGACCGGGTGCTGCCGCTGCAGGTGCAAGGTGGAAGCGAGGCGTTGCAGCAGCCAGTTGCCCGTGCTGAGCATGGCCAGGGCGCCGGACAGGTCGGGCGAGGCGCCCGCGCCCCGCTGCTGCTGCTGCTGCTGCTGCTGCTGCTGCTGCTGCTGCTGCTGCTCGGGCGCCGCCAAGAGAGCCTCGAGCGGCAGCACCGCCACGCTGTCCGACGTGCCCGCGACGCACAGCGCGCGCCCGGCCAAGACGAGGCACGTCGGGATGCCGACGTCGCCCACCGACGCGGGCAGCGCGGCGAAGCGCACCGCCGGGCTTCGCCGCGGAGACAAGACGTCGAGCACGCTGCTGTTGGCTGCCAAAGACGCCGACGATGATCCGCCGCCACCGCCGCCGCCGCCGCCCGTCGTCGCCCGCACGTGCGGCGCGGCCGGGACGCGCACCCACGCGACGCGCTTGTCCTCCATGAGCATCAGCAGCCACACGACGCCGTCCACCACGCCCGCGGCGAGGCTCGCGAAGGCTTGGCCGGCGAAACGGAGCTCGACGGGGGTGCCGATGGCCCCCCTGGAAAGGGAGAGCTCCGCGAGCTGCAGGGTGGACGAGGAGACGTGGCTGTCGAGGTGCCACGTGAGCATGCGGTCGTCGCCGTCGTCCTGGCCGAGCGCCACGCTGCCGCCCACGGGCACGGCCGCGAACGACCACGTCGAAGGGGAGGAGGAGGAGGAGGGGAGGGCGGTGCCATCGTCGTCGTCGATCCCCTCGAGCTGCTGCCTCCCTGCGTTGTCTTCGGATAATGACGACGACGCGGCATTAACGTTGATGACGCGCGCGCCCAGCGGCGCGCACGCGGCCTGCCGCGTCTCCACGAGGAGGCGCATCACGGATGTCGGTTTTTTTTCGTTTTGAATCGCCCCTCCCGATTGTCTCTCGGGTGAAGGGTGTATATCAGAGCCGCCCCTTGTGGTTGTTGTGAGTGGGACTAGCCCGATCCGGGTCAAAGGAGAGGAGCGCGACGACGAGAGCGGAGCTCTTGACTCGTCGATGCACGACGCGCGCGCGCCGGCCGGCGACGGCGGTGCCAGCGCGGAGCGGGCGAAATCCAATCGTTTCCTGGACTTCTTCCCTTTAGCCGCTCCGACTCTCGAGCGCTCAATCACAACTAGCAATACTGCTACGTCTTTCTAAACCGATTGCCCGACCCACCATCTCGTGCAGCCGACGCCCTCCCCTGAACAAGCAAAATGGGAGACGAAGTGCCGGCGCCAAACGCAGGCGCCAAACGCGCGCGCGAGAAGCAGCTCGGGCAGCACGGCAAGGTGAGGAGGGGTGGGACCGAGACGGGTCGATCGGCAGTCCCGCAAGGTCGACGACGGTGCTCGCCAAAATGGAGCGAGGCCGTCTCGCCCCATCGCCGCCGCCGTCGGCCCGCGGCGCGCGCGAGAGGGTCCGCCCTCCGTCTCGCAGTCGTCGTCGTCGTCGTCGTCGGATCAAAACCAAGGACACAACCCGCCCAAACGCCCCCCCAAACAACGAAAAAAACCAAAACAGGCCACCGCCATCGTCCCGCGCAAGCGCTTCTACCGCACGCGCGCCCACTCCAACCCGCTCAACGCGGGGGTCGGCGGCCTGCGCGTGCCCGCCGCGCCGCCCGCGCCCGAGCGCTGGCGCGCCCACTTTCCGGGCGCCCTTGCCGCCGCCGCCGCCGCCGGCCTGCCGCCGCCCGAGGTGCGCTTCGCCGACGTCGGGTGCGGCTTCGGAGGCCTGCTCGTGCGCCTGGCGCCGCTCTACCCGGACAAGCTGGCGCTGGGGCTGGAGCTGCGCGACAAGGTGGCGGCGTACGTGCGCGAGCGCGTCCTGGCGCTAAGGCACGTGCAGCGGGGCTTGGCGGCGGCGGCGGCGGCAGCGGCCTCGGCCGGGGGGGCGGAATGTGGGGAGGGCGTCGGGGCGGCCACGACGGGCGGCGAGGGAGCGGCAGCAGCAACAGCAGCGGCAGCAGCGGCCGAGGCGAAGGCACAGGGGGCAGCAGCGACCGCGGCCGCAGCGACCCCGTCGATCGCGGCGGCCGCGGCCACGACCGCCGCCGCCGTCGCGGCCGTCGTGGCCGCCGACCCGACCGAGGCCCCCGTCCCGGGCGCCTACGACAACATCTCGGTCCTGCGCGCCAACGCCATGCGCCACCTGCCAAACTACTTCCGCGCGGGCCAGCTCGAGAAGCTCTTCTTCTGTTTTCCCGACCCCCACTTCAAGGCCTCGAACCGCCGCCGGCGCATCGTCTCGGCGCCGCTTCTGTCCGAGTACGCCCACCTGCTGGCCGCCGGCGGGCGCCTGTACACCATCACCGACGTGCCCGAGCTCGGCGCCTGGATGCGCGCGCAGCTCGAGGCGCACCCGCTCTTTGACGAGGTCGGCGCGGGGGAGCTCGCGAGCGACGCGGCGGCGGCGCTGCTGCCCGTGGCCACCGAGGAGGGGCAGAAGGTCGCGCGCAACGGCGGGCAGACGTTCGTGGCCGTGTTTGAGCGGCGGGAGACCGTGGCGTGATCCGACCAGCGATCGATCCCATCTGTAGAAGCATCAATACAACAGTTTGCACGCATCACTTGAGAATATGAACAAGAGATGACAGGCAAGAAGGAAACGGTGCAACGGGCGGAAGCGTGCGCGGACCCCCCCACTCCCTCCCTCACTTGAGCGCCACCCCCAGCGTCCCCAGCGTCGCGATCGCCACGAACGCCCGCGCCTGCTGCTCCCCCGCCGCCGACACCACCGCCGTCACCGCGGGCGCCAGCGCGAATCCGCACGCCGTCGCCAGCGCCAGGCAGCAGGCAGTCGACAGCACGGCGCCGGCCGTCGGCGAGTTGACGAAGAACGGCCCGTCCGGGTCGCGCCGCACGCGCTTGCTCTGGAACTGGTACACGCAGTAGGCCCCCGCCGCCGCCAGCGGGAAGCTCTGCTCGCCCGCGAACAGGGCCCACACGGCCAGGGCGGCGAACACCGAGCCCTCGTTGATGACCGTGCGGTGAGTCACCGTCGGGTCCCAAAGCGCGCCGAGGCGGGCCGCCAAGGCTTTCAGTCCCGCCGGCGCGGGCTTGCCGGCCGCGCCCCTGGCGTCCGTGCGCCTGCCCGTGGAGGGCGGGCGGAAGCCGTGGCGCGCGCGCCCCTGCAGGTGCTCCTGCAGCAGCGCGTCGAAGGCGCGCTCGACCGCCTCGCGCGAGGGCGCGTGCCCGCGGTGGCGCTCGGACAGAAAGTTGCGCGCGTCCTGCACCTCCTCGAACGAGGCGTCCGGGTCGACGCCGAGGAGGCGGCGGGGGTCGCGCTCGTGGCGGCGGGGGAAGGGCTCGTCGAGGCCCTCGGGGGCGGGCGGGAGGTTGGCCGGGATGCCGCTCAGGTCGGGCGCCCTCTCGCCGATGCCCCAGTCGGCGGCGCCGCCGCCGCCGGCGGCCGCGGCCGCCGACGCCGACACGGCCGGGCGAACGAGGCGGCGCCGGAGACGGCGGCGCTGCTGTTGTGGCCTCCGGTCGTCGTTGTCGGGTCCTGGTCCTGCGGCCGCGGCTGCTGATGCGCTGAGCGCCACCGGGCGCTGCTGATGGTGGTGCCGCATGGCCGTCAGGCGCTCACGAGACATCGCGAGGCGCGCCGCGGGAGGCGACGCCGCGCTACCGGCTGCTGCGCTGGTGCTGCCGCTGGTGCTGGGCGCGCAGCCCGGCCGCCGCTGCATCCCCAGCGCCTGCCCGTGCAAGATCGCGGCCATCCCGTCACGCGACCGGCGCTGTCGCTCTCGCTGTTGTTCTGGCGGGAGGGGTGGAGGAGAGGGGGGGAAGGAGGAGGAGGACTTTGAGGCGTCCGCCACCCGCCGATTGAGACGTCTATGAATGCGGCAGGGATGCTGGGGTGAAGGATGCGAGTATGAAGGACGTGCCTGCGTTGCGTTGTGTTTTGAGAGGGGGGAGGGGTGGAAGAATGCTTTGCTCATGAGGACAGTGGGGAGGGAGGAGAAGAGGGGAGGGGAGGGGAGGGGAGGGGTCAAAACAACAAATCGTGCGCGCGAGACCAATCGCGCCTCAATCACGTGCACATCAGCTCAGCCCCAGTAACTCTCGTTCGCACGACACACGATCCCTGACCCGCAGAGGCTCTTCGAACCAATCACAAATCCCCCCAAATTTTGCTTCTTGGCCTGAGTAGGAGGAGGAACCCGCCAAACGCTGGAAGCAGGGACACCACGGCGTCGGCGACGAGGCCGATCGACCATGCACGCGCTAGCGTCGACCCGGGCCATGCCAGCGCCGGCTTCTCAGGCCGGCTTTTCGGGCCGCCTCGCCCCGGCGCGGCCGCCGACGCTGACGCCGACGACGACGACGCCGGCGGCGCTCGTGGCAACGGGCGCGGCGACGGCCCCTCCTCTGCACGGCCGCCGGCGACGGGCCCTGTACTGCACGGCCGCGCCCATCGACCAGGCGGCCACGGCGGCAGCAGCGGCACAGGCAGCAGCAGCATCAGCAGCACCCCCACCGCCGGCAGCAGCAGCAGCACAACCAGGCCAACCCCCGTCCGCGCTCCTCCTCCCCCAGCTAAAAGCAGAGCTGCGCGACGCGCTCGCGGGCCTTGACCGCGGCATCTTTGGCGCGCCGGCGCCGTGCCGCGAGCGCGCCGACCTGGCCGCGCGCGCGCTCGAGGCCGCCAACCCCACGCCGGCGCCCCTGACCGAGCGCATGGACCTGGTCGCGGGCGAGTGGCGCCTGCTGTACACCACCGTCACCATCGCCGGCGTCCGCAAGACCAAGCTCGGCCTGCGCGAGTTCGTGCGGCTCGGCGCCTTTGCGCAGCGCATCGACCCCTCGACGCGCGAGGCCGTCAACGAGATCGGCTTTGGCGTCAGCGGCCTGGGCGCCGCGCTCTCGGGCGCGCTGACCGTGCGCGCCACCTACGAGGTCGTGTCCCCCACGCGCGTGGCCATCGCCTTCGCGGGCGCGTCGCTCGCGCCGTCCGCGCTCGAGGCGCTCTTCCGCGCAAACTACGACCTGCTGCTCTCGATCTTCAACCCGCAGGGGTGGCTGGACGTGACCTACGTGGACGAGGAGCTGCGCATCGGGCGCGACGACAAGGGGCACCTGTTCGTGCTGGAGCGGTGCGGGGGGAGTGCGGGTTCTGACCGAGGGGGGCCGGCGGCAGAGGGGGGGGCGTGAAAAAGGGGGCGCGTCGAGTTTCTGTGACGAGCTTCCGCTCGTCACAGAGAGGAGGGGCGGCGGGGCGCCGGCGGGCGGGTGTGGCGGATCAAAGGAGAACGGTGGCAGCGGCGGCAGCGGTCGAGCGCCGCCATTAGGTCTGAAACACAATCTAAACTCCATGTTGAGAGAAGACGTGTGCGCGGAGCGCATCACTGTGTTGACGGAGAGAGAGTGGGTGGGGCGTGCGGGAAGCAGGGGCAGGCAGAGCGCAAACGACGAAATAGCGAAGGCCGGGTTGCCGCTTTTGCTTGCTCGCGGCACGAGACCCAAAAAGCGGCGCGCCGCGTCAGACGCGCTGTCTTTTCTGATCGACCGCTCACTCTCGCATGTACACGAGCAACCGATCACACTCAATGACATCTGAGAGCGTGCACATGGCGTCCAGCGACACCACCCACCTTTTCCCCCCCAAAAAAAGGAACAAGAGTTTCGCCGTCTCTCTGTCGCCTGCTAAAAACAGAACGCGAGCACTCGTCGCTGACGCCGCCGTTTCGTGTTCGCGCCCCCACCACCTTTCCTGCGTGCGCGCATGTGCTGCTGCACCCATCGCATTCCAGGTGCCAAGCTACCCCGAGCTATTTCAAAAGCGCGCAAGCAGTCAAAGCAGCAACAAGCAGGCGCCATGTCGACGTCGGCGGCCGGCGGCGCCCCGCTCAGCAGCGCCGACGACCGCGTCTACCGCGCGGTCGCGGCGGGCGGGAGCGTCGACGAGGTGCGGCGCGCGATCGAGCGCACTCGTTCGTCAGCGGCCGTCGACCAGGCAGGTGCAAATGGTGAGACGCCGCTGCGTGCCGCGCGCCGGCTGCAGCGCTGCGACCTGTTCTGCCTTTTGCTCGAGAACGGCGCCGAGGCGGGGGACGGTGACTGGCTTTGGGCCGTCCGCTGGTGCGTAGAAGAGAACGACCTCGCGTGGCTGCGGCGGCTGATCGAGCGCGGCGTCTCGGTCAACACGATCGACGAAGCTGGTTGGACGCCTTTGATGGGAGCCTGCTTTTATGTGCACTGGACCAACCGCCGCGACCGGACGCTCGAGATCTTTCGCCACTCGTCCGCCGAGACGCGGCGGGCCGTGACCAAGGGCGGCTGGAGCGCGATCGATTGCATCGTCGCGAGTCCTCATGACATGATCCAGCCATGGCGTCTCGAGCTGATTGGCGAGCTGCTGTCGGCGGGTTGCCCCGTGCAGCACTACAACGCGGCCCGCGTGGTGCCGTTCGCAGCTGCGCACGCGACGCGGCGCGAGGCCGAGCTGGCCGCGCTTCCCCCCCTGGCCCACGACTGGCGCGCGCACGAGACCCTTGTCGGCCTGGCGCTGGAAATGCGCGAGCTGAGGGAGGCCGAGCGGGCGTTGCTGGAGAGGCGCGCGCGCCTAGAGGCGCTCGAGCGGGAGCTGGGTAGCCGGACGGGCAGCAGCGGCGGCAGCGAGAGCGAGAGCGAGAGCGAGAGCAGGGAGGGCGAGGTCGCGGGGTCGGGCGGCGGCGGCGGGGCGTGAGAGCCGAGGAGAGGACGTCACTTGAGCGGACAGTAAAGGATACAACGCATCGGCATGCTTGTAAAGCACATCAACCCCTTTTTGTCACGGAGAGAAGTAAGGAAAAAGCGGCGCGCCGACGAAGAAGCAAAGGCGGGTCGCTGCTTCTCGGCTTTCGTTCGCTTACGGGACGGAAAGCAAAAAGCGGCGGCGGCGCTCTCGATCGACCGGTTCCACTCGCACACATACACAAGCAACCGATCACAGTCATTCTTGCCTCAGCTTTAAACACAGAGCGTGCGCGAAGCGTCCAACGACACCACCCGACCCCTCTCCAAACAAAAAAAGGGCCAAGAAGAAGAGTTTCGCCGTTTTCCCCTCTCGCCCGCCGAAAAACAAGACGCGAGCACTCCTCGCTGACGCCGCCGTTTTGCGTCCGCGCTCTCCGCTACGTCCCTGCGCGCGCGCCTTGCGTTGCTGCGCCCGCCACATTTCAGGCCTCCTGCTCATCCTGAACCGCACAAGTCAAGTTGAAAGCTACAACAAGCAGGCGCAATGTCGGCGTCGGCGGCCGGCGGCGCACCCTTCAGCAACGCCGACGACCGCGTCTACCGCGCGGTCGCGGCGGGCGGGAGCGTCGACGAGGTGCGGCGCGCGATCGAGCGCACTCGTTCGTCAGCGGCCGTCGACCAGGCAGGTGCAAATGGTGAAACGCCGCTGAGAGCCGCTGGTCGGCTGCAGCGCTACGACCTGTTCTGCCTTTTGCTCGAGAACGGCGCCGAGGCGGGGGACGGTGACTGGTTTTGGGCCGTCAGCTTTTGCGTGCGAGGCAACGACCTCGCTGGAATGCGGCGGCTGATCGAGCGCGGCGTCTCGGTCGACACGACCGGCGGATATCGTTGGACGCCCTTGATGATAGCCTGCCAATATTTGCACCGGCCCTCCGGCCGCGACGTGACGCTCGAGATCTTTCGTCGCTCGTCCGCCGAGACGCGGCGGGCCGTGGACAAGTACGACGGCAAGAGCGCGATCGATTGCATCGTCTTGAGGACTCGTGACATGATCCAGCCATGGCAAGCCGAGCTGATCGGCGAGCTGCTGTCGGCGGGCTGCCCCGTGCAGCCGCGCAACGCGGCCCGCGTGGTGCCGATCGCGGCTGCCCACGCTGCGCGGCGCGAGGCCGAGCTGGCCGCGCTTCCCCCCCTGGCCCACGACTGGCGCGCGCACGAGGCCCTTGTCGGCCTGTCGTTGGACGTGCGCGAGATGAGGGAGGCCGAGAGGGGGTTGCTGGAGAGGCGCGCGCGCCTGGCGTTGCTCGAGCTGGAGCTGGGCGGCGGGACGGACGGCAGCGGCGACAGCGGCAGCGACAGCGAGGGCGAGGGCGAGAGCGAGAGCGAGAGCGAGAGCGAGAGCGAGAGCGAGAGCGAGAGCGAGAGCGAGAGCGAGAGCGAGTGCGAGAGCGAGAGCGAGAGCGAGTGCGAGAGCGAGAGCGAGAGCAAGGGCGAGAGCGAGAGCGAGGACAAGGTCGTCGGGTCGGGCGGCGGCGGCGGGGAGTGAGAGTTTAGGGGAAGTCGTCGGTT
>Ga0209390_10000792_pt1 | contig 62801 bp, 62 predicted proteins | sample BON01_FD_187212 | JGI IMG/M metagenome (GOLD analysis project Ga0209390, IMG submission 187212) | Freshwater microbial communities from Lake Bonney liftoff mats and glacier meltwater in Antarctica - BON-01 (SPAdes) (version 2) | ecosystem: Environmental > Aquatic > Freshwater > Ice > Glacier...
CTGACTTTCGGTGACCATCTGCGGAAGAGCTTCGTCCCGATCGGAACAAAACCACCGCAAAACCATCCCCCGCAAAACCGGGGAATTTTAATCGTCGTCAGTGGGGAAATCTAATTGTCGCTGTACAGACGCGGCCGTTTTCGGTGTTTCAATCCGCGCTCCCGTGAAGGGAGCGACAACAGCAAAGTGACGCAAAACGTGATTCTCTTCTGTTTCAATCCGCGCTCCCGTGAAGGGAGCGACGTAAGCTTTCCGATGAGTTGTGGCTTATTTCTCAGTTTCAATCCGCGCTCCCGTGAAGGGAGCGACTATCGCTTACAATATGTTTATCAAAGATTTGCAGTTTCAATCCGCGCTCCCGTGAAGGGAGCGACTGCGGGGTAGTTAAACCACTAAAGGTTAAGGAGATCCAGTAGCGTTTCCGCGAACCTGGATTTTTCTTATGTCAAAGAACGGGATTTCTCGAAGATTGGGCCGATGTTCACTGGGGGTTCGCGGAACGCGCTCAGACGATGAGCGGGCCGTCCGGATCGTAGGGCTCTTTCTGTCCGAAATGCTCGACGTGGCCCTGCCAGTTGCGACCCAGATTGTAGAAGCGGACGGAATCTTCCTCCGGCTTCATCAGGTTGCACAGCTTGTTTTTCAATTCCACGAACTGCCCGGGATCGACCTTGCATTCGAAGACGGAGTTCTGCACCCGTTGACCGTAGTCGAGGCAGACTTTGGCGATCTGTCGCAGCCGTTTCCTTCCGGCCGGGCTGGTGGTCGAGACGTCGTAGGTGATCAAGGTGTGCATGATGTTGAAATCCTACTTTGTGAGGTAGGCCGGATACGCATCGAGATCGCCACGCAGATGACGCGCGAGCAACCGGGCCTGAATCTGTGGCAGCAGGCCGATGGTGATTTTCTCCTGTAGGAACGGGTGGACGATCTCGGTCTGCTTCCGTTCCTGCCAATGTTGGAGAACGGTTTTTCGCGAGTCGTCCTTGAGCAATACGGCCCCGTTTTCCTTCGTGTCGAAATCGTCGGGAGTGATCTGCTGCCGGTTGATCAGGGTCAACGCGGCGCGGTCGGCCAGCGCGGGACGAAATTCCTCCATCAGGTCGAGCGCGAGTGAAGGACGGCCGGGCCGGTCGCGATGGAGAATACCGCACTGGGGATCGAGCCCGACCGATTCCGCCGCCGACCGGCAATCGTGGGCGAGCAACGCGTACAGGAATGAAAGCAGCGCGTTGACCGGATCAAGCGGCGGACGGCGGGTGCGGCCGTTCAATTTCATTTTTCCAGGATCGGGCAATGTGATGAGCCGGTTGAACACGGAGAAGTAGGCGGCCGCTGCGTCGCCTTCAATCCCGCGAATGGAATCCAGAGTCGTCGCCTCGCGCAACGGCTGAAACCGGGGGGCGAGCAGGTCGGCGGTGCGCAGGAGTTCGGCCGCGCGTTCGGGTGATTTGTCGCCGTGATCCCGGGCGGCCCGTTGGAGCAGCGCGCGGGTGTTGGCGAGCTTGGCGGCGATCAGATTGCGGGCGATGGCCACGGAATGTTCCTCATCGTCGGCGGCGAGATATTGGGCGCGGCGAAGCAGAATGTTACCGCTGGTTGGGCCGTGGGCGCTGGCCAGAAATTTCCCGTGTGGATTGTGAAAACTGAGCGCCACATCTGCCTCCGCGCAGGCATGCATCAGCGAGGCCGAGGCCGTGATATCCCAACCGAACGCGGCGATGCCGTCCAGATTGTGCAGCGGGACGCGGAGCTTGGTCACGCCTTCGTGCCGGATCTCGACCGCCGCGCCGTCCTTCCGCAGATACGCGCCTTCGAGTGTGACAAACAGCGTGTTCAGGTGTGTTTTCATGAGATTTTGTCAAAATTTGACTATGGTCACGACCGTGGTCATATTCTCGAAATGAAGACGGTTTCCAAAGGCAAGTTGAAGGCGAAGATGCTGGAATACTTTCGCGAGGTGGAGGCCACCGGCGAACCGCTGATCGTGACGGACCACGGCAAGGAAGTCCTGGAGGTGCGACCGGTTAAGCGAATCAGCACGACCGAGCAAGTCCTGCGCGAATACGCAGCGGGCGGCCCCTCGAAGCTGCCGCCGCCCGAGGAGCTGATGGAGCCCCTTCCCGCCGGGGAATGGGAGGCTCTGCGAGAGGATGTCCCCGAAGCATGACTCTCGACAGCCACACGCTGCTTTGGTGGTTGGAGCGCAGCCCCGAGCTTTCCCACACGGCCCGCCAGATTCTGGAAGCTGCGGAAGACGGAGACCGCCTGTTCTACGTGTCCGGCGTCTCGTTCTGGGAGCTGTACCGAAAGGAACTGCGGGGAACGCTGCGCCCCAGGATATCGGTGCGCCGATGGCCGGCACTGCTCGAACGAATTTCCTGGCTGCGCGTCGTCGCGGAATCGCCGGAAATCTGGTTGCGCATGGCGGAACTGGATTGGGCGCATCAGGATCCGGCCGACCGGTTGATCGCCTCGGTGGCCCTGATCCACGGAACGCCGGTGCTGACACGTGACCGAAGATTTCATGCGTCCGATTCTCCCGTGAAAGCGGTTTGGTAATCCGTCTCCAGCGCGGCCTCAAACCACGCCGCCGCGCCGCGTTTCAAGCGAAAGGCCTGCGGCTGGCAGTGATCGATGAGCGAGCAGCTGTCGCACTTGCGCGGCTCGTAAACAGCGGGCGGCGTCTTCCGCGCTGCGATGAGTTCGTGCAGTGAACGCGCCGTTCCTTCCGTCAACTCGCGCAATCCGTCATCGAATTCCACAACCGTCCGCCGCTTGCGTTGACCGTAGAAGAGGAAGCCCTCGGCGATCTTCACATCCAGCATTTCTTCCAGACACATCGCTTGGGCGCAGAGCTGCACGCGGTCGGCATCGTGCGCCTTGGGTTTGCCGCGTTTGTATTCCACCGGGATCACCTCGCCGTTCGTGTGAAACTCCACGATATCGCACTGCCCCGCGATGCCGAGCCGACGCGACACCACCGGAAGCGTCCGTGTGATGCGCACGCCCGGTCGTGATTCGTCGTCGCCGTCATGCGCCTTTTGATGAACCACGTTTCCTTCTGCCGTGAACCGGTTGTCCGCCCACGCCTGCTCCAGATGGATCAACGCTGTCTGCCGTGAGCAGAACAGATAATGTTGCAGTGCGGACAGCGGCAGAAGTTGGTCGTCAGTATGCATGAATTCTTAACCACAGATGGACATGGATGAACGCAGATTCCGGAGGCGCACCATCACCATCAATTCAAGTGCAACCATGCCGCCTCCCTCGCCCCTCCCTCCCAGGGAGCAGCTGACCATTACCCGCAATTGTGCGATGTCGAGGAGTTGAATCCCAAAGGGATTCCGTCTCAAAGCCCAAGGTTGTGAGGCACGAGCTACCTTGGGACACAGAGATACAATAGCCCTCAACCCCAACGGGGTTGCGACATCGGCATGGCGTTCGGACGCAACCCCGTTGGGGTTGGGAGGTTTTTCTCTTCCTACCCAGGGTAGCTCGTGCCTCGCAACCCAGGGCTGATGGACGCAATCCCGTTGGGATTGGCCGGAATTTCACGCGGAGTTGGGGGTAATGGTCAGGAGGGCGCAGAGAGGGTGGCCGCTCCGTTATATTATTTCTTGCCCGGATACTCATCATCACTATTTGAGTTGGAAACCCAATCCGGCGTTTCGGCTTTTCGTCGTCGGCGATGAGCTGTTTGATCGCGTCAAAAACGACCTGAAACTGTTCGTCGTATTTCTCTTCCATGGCCCGGATCTCCTCACCCAGCATTCGATTGGAATCCATGAGCCGCCGCAGCTGGACGAACGTCCGCATGATGGCGCTGTTGACCTCGACGGCGCAGGGCGAGCGAAGCACGGAGGAAAGCATCGCCACGCCCTGTTCGGTGAATGCGTAGGGCAGATGACGCAGCCCCATGCGGTCGGAATTGGAGATCACAGTTTGTGATCTTAAAGAATGCAAAGTGCCGGCCTCGTCCTCAGCCAAGTGGAACATGAAGTCATCAGGGAATCGGTCCCGGTTGCGTTTGACGGCCTGGTTGAGTGCGCCCGTGGTGACGCCATAGAGTTCCGCGAGATCGGCATCCAACAGCACCCGCTCGCCGCGGATCAACTGCACCAGCGGAGCCAGCTTCTCCGAGGTCAGCGCCATCGTAGGTTTCGTTGTCTGTTTCTTCGCACTCATCGCACTCTGAGAGGATGTGGGATCACAAACAGAGATCCCTTTGTTGCCCGAAAATTGGAGATCACAGTTTGTGATCTCAAATTCTTCGGATCAGCGTCACGCCGTTGCCGAGGTCTTTTGATTCGCCGGACTTCACAACTTCATCGAGCGGCTTCCCATCGAAGGTGACGCGGCTGGCGTAGTCGGCGAATTTGCGGGGAGGCTTACCGTCTTCCGATGGGCGATCTTCGAAGGACTCGATCTTCAACCGGTCGAAGAGCGAGTGGCTGGGGGCTTTGCCGAGCTGGCTGTCGTGTTTGAAGACCAGGAGACCGCGGGGGGCCATGCTTCCGGCGGGCCGGGCGGCGGACTGATCGAACTGGAACGCGTTCTCCAAGGCGTGGAAGAAGAGTTCGAGATCGTCGTCGCTGAATCCGGTCTGCTCCGCGAGGAAGGGATTCACAAAGCCATGAGTTTTGTAGAGAGCGTAGGGCACAGTGAATTTTCGGCCCATTGTGCGGTTATCGCCCTGTTGGGCTTCGGCTTCCTTTTCCGTGGCAACTGCCATGCGGGTGATCGCGTGTTCGCTGACAACGATGGGATCGATTGAACGAGAGAAGGCAAGCTGGATGGGGCCGCGCACCTGACCGCAGTTGACGGCGAGGCTCATTACCGCCCCGAAGGTGCGGACATCATAGAAGTTCTGGCACATCCAGTGGCGTGCTGCTTCGACTTCGTCTGCGCTGCCTTTTCGTTTGCCCACCTTGGTCTCGCTTTGTTCTTCGCCGTCCTTCTTAATGGCTTGGTAGGCTTTTTCGTGGGCGCGGATGAGAACGGCCTTTTCTTTCACGTAGATGTCGTGGCCTGGGGCGTCCTTTTTGACGACTTCGACGAAGTTGCGGACTTTCCGCTTGAGGCAGACATCGGTGATGAGTCCTTGGCCGGATTCCGCGTCGATGCGCGGAAGGTTTCCTGCATCAGGGTCGCCATTCGGGTTGGCGTCGGACGCGTCGAAGATATAGATGAAGTCGTAGCGATGTTTCATGATGGTTTGAATAGTCGGGTTTGAGGATTAGGCGATAGCTTGCTCGGTCGGTTTGATGGGTGCGGCGTCTTCGTCCGTTGGTTTTCTGGGATAAAAAGCTTTGCGCTGATGGTAATATCCCAGCGCGAATTGTGCTTGGTTCTGAAGGTTGAGATGGCCTGGAAAATCTGTTAGATCAGAGAGGATGTTCTGGCACAGGATCTCCCTTCCGTTTCTTCGTTTGAGTGCGCTTTCGCTTCCGATTTTCGCCGCCCATTCAGACTGGGCCTTTCCGAGGTGATTCGGATACATGCGAAGCAGGCGTCCGAATACTGCTCGTGGTGTCGCTGATGCGCTTGAATAGAAACGATCGCGAATGGTGGCATTGATGCCCGGGAGGGCATCTTGCTGAGTTTTTTCAAGAACGGCAAAAAGCCGCCCGAGGCGATAGCCGGGATTGATGCTGGATTCGTCTAACATGATGCTGATGTTTTGATGGTGGTTACGAATGAGCCATGCTTTGAGAATGGCGGCACGAAGGTAGGAAACGTTGTCGAGGGAACCATCCCCCTTGGAATTCTTTTCAACGACACGGACTCGGTTTATGACTCCATTGACGAGCGTGTCCGGGTAGCGCGTTCCGAGAAGAATGGAGCGCATCAGCGAGCCGGCCAAAAGAGGCGGAATCCCATCGGCGTCGCGCGCGGTCTGCCGGAGTAGTTGGTAGGCGCTGGGCGCAATTGGATCAGGGTTCTTTGAATTGGTCTCGTCCCACTGGCGAACCAGTCGCAGGTCATCGAAGTGCTTTTTTAATTTGGTAACGAGTTCGCCCAAGGTGCCGGTATGCCAGAAACGGACGGAGAGGCGCGAGGCGTTGGGAGAAAGTCCAAGGATGAAATAGCGGACGGATGCGTCGCCGAGTTCATCTTTGCCCAGAGTGCCGCGCGCAATCTTTTCGAGCACTTCATGGACGCGCTTCTTGGTTGTATCATCCTCAGCATCGGGCACACCGGACATCATCCATGGGAAAATGGCTTCGACCGGCGCCTTGTGCTCGGTCCAGAAGAGCGCAGTAGAGTCGCCGATTCGGAAGCGGCGTTCCTTGCGGGCAAGGAGCCAGTTAAGTGCATTGCAATAGGCGAAAGCCGCTTCTTCAGAGACGGGCGAGTTTCTTCCTTGTCCCACCTTGCGGCCGTCTTCCTTTCCATACGATTCGTACGCTCGCTCGTTGAACGAGACCAGTTTCGCCCCCGAGCTTTGGGCCCCTGCCACTCCTTTGATTGCCGGTTCGTGGGTAATGGCGAGCGGCGACACCTTCCCCGTCACCAGACAGAAACTGGTTTCCTCGTCGCCCGCCACAGAGTTCTGTTCATTCCACCAGAGGTTGATGGCCGGATTCTGGTGAACGTAATTGAGGTTGCCTGAAATTTGGAACACGCCAAACCCCGTTGAGATGTCGTTCAGAACCGAATGCTTCTCAGCATCCGTGGGAGACCAGGATTCGAGAAAGCGGCAAACGCACGAAAAGTCAGGATCTGCGACCAATGATTCGCATTCCAAGTGACGTTTTCTAAACGCCTCGAACGAGGCAAGGGTGCGGGCCTTTTCTTTATCTCGTTTTGCGTCGGATTTTTTGGGATCGTCCGGTTTAAATCCAAGCATGTAACCGGTGTTGTCCCAGAGAAAACAGGGATTCAATCCTTGCCCGGGCGGTTTCGCCTGACCGGGAACCAGCAGAGAAAGTGGGCGGATGGTTTTCTTTTCTTTGCCACTTTTTCCAACCTCGATGATTTCCGTGCGACACGGTTGGATTTCGACAAGCGTGCCATCGGCTTTGATGACAACACAGAAGCTGACGTTCTGAAGGCTGTACCCGGGAGTTGGCAGGCCGTTTTTCGGATCTGCCGCCAGACGTCCGTAAAGTTGATACAAGGATTGAAGAATCATGGCAAATCAGGCGGTCGTAGCATTCAAGGGAGGAACTTCGATCACTCCGTTTTCCAGCTTCGCGTTGAAGAAGCGGGGTTCGGTGCGGACACGTTTCCCTCGCCCGGTCAGAAAGCTGTCCTTGGCCTTCTTGTCGGCGGGGAGATAGGCGATGTCGTGGAGCATCCAGCCGAGTTCCTTGTTGAGTTGTTCTGGAGGAAGCTCGGTTGGAGGAATGGGATCATCGGGTTCGACAAGCCGGAAGCGGGCCGGGAATTCGCGAGTTCCAAGGCAGGGTTGGTGGAAGCATTGTCCGCTGCGAGCCCTGCGGTTGAACATGTCGAGGTGCTTGCCTTCGCAGTCTTTCGCGGGAAGTTCCGGGCCGCCTTTTTCAAAACGGAAGTCGTGGATTTCGAAGTGTGCTTCGATGACGTAGGCGACATCGCGAAGCAGCGTCGAGGCTCTCTGTTGGCGCTGATCTTCGATGATGATGCCGGCGGCGGGAACGGTTTCACCTTTCATCGCGGCTGCGGTGGGAGCGGCAGCTTTGGAACCCACCTCGTTGCGACGGATGTTGGTGAAACGGATCGGCTTGAGGACGTGGATACGATCGATGATCCAACGAATCTGGGGCTTCCAGTAGATGGCCTCGAGAATGCCGCGTGCGGCGGACGGGGTGATGACGTCGTAGGAAACGCGCTCGACCTTCATTTCGGGGCGGGTGAAGCAGGCGAAGTCGCCGCTGATGTGGAGTTTGATTCCGTAGGACATGGCTAATCAGTTTTTGGCTCTTTTGAAAATATTGATCACAGGCAAAATGCTTTTGGGTCGTCGGGAGCATCGGGACGTTTAAGGCCTGTGTCTCGTTGGTAACCGTTCTCAGGATGGACCAAAACGGCAATTGCCCCATCATACAGCAACTCGATGCGATTCTGCATGCCCCGCCATTCGTTGTCGTAGACCTGAACGGTGAACTGCTGGACCCGACGGTAGTGGCTTCGATTGGGCATTCGGTTTTGTTTCCTGAGGTCCCGAATCTCTTTCTCAATCGCCTTGCCCTTAGGCCCCCAGGGAATGAACACAGCATGTGTGTCCGAGTCGATGAGCCGGAATCGCATCGCTGCGGTTTTGAAGGAATACGCATGAACACTTTGTGACTTGGGGTCAAAGCAGGCCATGTCTCCGGAGACGATGTGGTGTTTGTCCCACTGCTCCGTCGTCAACCCGGCCTGCCAGATGGCGTGTTCAAAATAGGACCGGATGGCCGGGAGGGAGAGCAGTTCCTCTTCAACGAAATTTGGAGTGATCTGGGTGCGGGTGACGGCAGCTTTCGCGACGAGGTCGGCGAGGCCTTTCGGGATTGGATGATCCTTCGGCGAGAATAGAAACACGTTGCCTTTGGCGGGACCGAGCTCGCCGTTGCGATTGCAGCGACCTGCCGCTTGAGCGAACGAGTCCAGCCCGCATTCCGCCCGGTACACGACGGGGAAACTGATGTCGACCCCGGCCTCAACGAGCTGGGTGGAAACAAGGGCAACTGGGATGTTCGCACAGTTGGGCGCGGGCATGCGGTCATCTAAAACAGAAAAGACACGCGAGAATGTGAATTTGTATGTCGGACCCAGCAATAAGGAAAGCGGTCCTGGCCGTTGAATGAACTGATGCCGACGAGCGGAGGGAGTTCTTTGCCGCGCTGACCCGAGTGCCGCTTGAGGGCCACGTTTTTGAGATATTACTGGCGGGAATGGGTGATGCTGGGCACAGACAATAACGTGCTCAAACGTGCTTAAAGGCTGAAAATCGTAGAAAAGAAATGGTGGTAGGAGCGTGATTCGAACACGCGAAGGCATAAGCCAGCAGATTTACAGTCTGCCCCCGTTGGCCACTTGGGTATCCTACCACCCGGGTCCCGAGAGGCGGGGACTAAACCAAACGCGCAGATGCTTGTCAACCCACCTCCGCTTCACTAGCCTCCCGCCCATGTTCGACTCGTTAAGCGGCAAACTTCAGCAGGCATTCAAGAACCTGCGCGGCCTGGGCAAAATCTCGGAAGAAAACATTACGGACTCCCTTCGCGAGGTGCGGATGGCCCTGCTGGAAGCCGACGTCAATTTCAAGGTCACCAAGGAATTCATCGAGAACGTCAAGCAGAAGGCCCTCGGCGCGGAAGTCGTTCGCAGCGTCCAGCCCGGTCAGCAGATCATCAAGATCATCCACGACGAACTGGTCGAACTGCTCGGCTCCACGAATGCCGAACTTAATCTCGGCGGCCAACCCAGCTGCATCCTAATGTGCGGTTTGCATGGCGCGGGCAAAACCACGACTTCCGGCAAGCTCGCCAAGCTGCTCCACAAACAGGGCCGCTCACCGTTGCTCGTGGCGGCGGACGTGTATCGTCCGGCGGCGATGGATCAGCTCGAGGTGCTCGGTAAACAGCTCGGCATTCCGGTTGTTGTTCAACGCGGTGAGAAGGATGTTCAGAAGATCGCGAAGTTCGCTTTGACGGAAGCGCGTCGGCTGGGCAGTGCCGTGGTCATTTTTGATACTGCGGGCCGGTTGCAAATCGACGAGGCGCTGGTGCAGGAACTCGTTGACTTGCGCGATCTGATCAAACCGACGGAAACATTGCTGGTGCTCGATTCCGCAACCGGTCAGGAAGCGGTCAATGTCGCCAAACATTTTGATGACGCGCTGAACATCACCGGCGCGGTACTGACCAAGCTCGATGGGGACGCCCGCGGTGGTGCAGCGCTTAGTTTGAAATCCGTCACCGGCAAACCCATCAAGTTCGTCGGTGTCGGCGAAAAGCTGGAGGACTTCGAGCCGTTCCATCCTGAGCGGATGGCGTCACGGATTCTCGGTATGGGCGACGTCGTCAGTCTCGTCGAACGCGCGACGGAAGCCGTGGATCTTGAGGACGCGAAGAAGCTCGAGGAGAAGATGCGCAGGGGCGAGTTTACTCTGGAAGATTTTCTCGATCAGCTGCGCCAGATGAAAAAGCTCGGCCCGCTTGATCAGATCGTCGGAATGCTGCCGGGCGGAGCAGACATGTTGAAGGGTGCGGACATGTCAAAATCGGAAAAGGAATTCAAGCGTTTTGAAGCGATGATCTGCGGCATGACGCTGAAGGAACGACGACATCCGCAGATTCTGAACGCGAGCCGCCGCAAACGCATTGCCAAAGGAAGCGGAGTGCAGGTGAACGAGTTGAACACGTTGCTGAACCGCTTCGGTCAGATGCAGCAGATGATGAAGAAGATGGGCAAGTTTTCGAAGATGATGAAGAAGATGGGCGGCGGTCTGCCCGGTCTCATGCCGGGGCGGTGAAGCTTTTTTGCGGCCGGCGTTTATCCACGTTCACGCACCCGGCAACAGGAGCGGGATGAACATGTTGAAGCGGTGTTCACCGGCGGGAAGAAACTGGTAGTGAACCCAGCCGCTGACCATCTTGACCAGTTCATAAACGGTCGCGAGGTTCAGCTCCATCGGTTTGGCTGCCTCTTTCTCGTCAAGCCAGAGCTCGGGGGATCGCCAGACCAGCTCGCAGCGGAACAGGCGTTCCTTGCGCATCTGCATCGGCACGTGGCCGGGGGCGTTCCAGTCTTCGGGAAATCCGCCCTGCGAGAGCTGCACTTTTCCCTTGGGCGAATTTGAAAGGATGGCCGTTTCCCAAATCGCGAATGCGAGCCAGCGCGATTCCATTTCAATGCGTCCAGACAGCTCGCCGGACGTGTGTACTGTCCAGCCGCTGGACAGTGGGTTTAACGTGTCGAGGTCACGCAGGCAGTCGTCGATCGTGGTCGGCGCTGATTTGAAATTCAGCTGATGGCGGAATTTGGCGAAGCGGTCGATCAAAGCCCCGGCGGCCTCCGAGGAATTGCGGATGCGTTCGACGACCTTCTTCAGGCGCTCCGGATTGTTCTGCACCATTTCGAGCACCTGCGCGTTGCCCGCGAGAATGGTAAGGTGATTGGTCAGATCGTGAATCAGCCGTATCGTCAGCGCGCCCATGATTTCCATGGACTGCATCCCGGCGGCGCGTTTTGATTTGTTGTCGAGCATAACGCTGTTGACGGTCGGATCCGGTCACGCCGCGACGGGCGAGGCGTTTTCTTCCTTGAGTTTTTTCTGACAGTAGTCCCACCACATCGGCACCCGGTGACGGATTCTCAGGGCGTCCACGTAACTCGTCTCGACCAGCGCGGGCAGTTGATCCATCGTCTCGGCGTGGGAGAAGGCGTTGGCAAAATGAACGGCTGTGAGGGCGGAGAATTTGCGACCCGGCTGACGCGACGGATGGTGATGCAGCGTGACCGCTTCAACGACCGGCAGGGGCAGCCCCCAGGTACACATCATCCAACCGCCGACTTCGGAATGCGTGGCTCCGAGCGTCTGCTGCTCGGCTTGCCAGAAGGGCACCTTGCTGGCGCGCGCGTGGAACTGGGCTTCGTTGAACTGGCGCGGCAGATTGGCGGCCAGGGCGACCTTCCCGATGTCGTGCAGCAATCCGGCGGTGACCGCGAGTTGTTTCGCGTCTTCGTCCGCTTCGTTGCTTTCCTCGGCTTCAACGATCCAGCCGGCCAGCCGGCTGACCTGCCGCGAATGTTCCCAGAGCGAGTGGGGTGAGAAGCCCGAACTTTGGGTCGCATTGAAGTGGGAATATTTGTGGGAGAGTTCGATCAGCTCCTTGAGGGTGTCGGTACCCTGGCCGGAAAAGGCGGCCATCGGATCCGAATAATCAACCGGGTCACCGTAAGCCGAAGAATTCACCAACTGCAGAAGCTTGGCCGTCATGACCGGATCTTCCTGCAACAACCGCGCGACTCGTTCCCGTTTCGGTGACCCCGTTTTCAATTCGTCGAAGAGCTCGTTGTAGCTGCTGGGCGGGCTTGGCATTTTTGGGAGACGCCCCACCAGTTCATGAACGCGGAGCGACGGCAGGAACACGTCCATTTTCTGCATTCGTTCCAGGACGAGTTCGAGGCGTTTCGCCAGGCAGGGTTTGATGAGAAATTGATGCACTCAGCCGACGCAACGCAGCAGCGAATTCAGATCACCCGGATCGACCAGCAGGATTCGTTGGGCGCGAATCTGGTGCTTGGCCACCTGATTGAGCACCTGCACGCCGGTCATGTCTTCGAGCCGGAGATCCGCAACGACGGCCTGGCATTCGACCTCCGCGATGTAGTCCAGAGCATCGAGACCTGATTCCGCGTTATAGGCGTCCCAATGGCCGTTGCGCGCGGAGAACTCAAGCTTGAGATTCGCCACTTCGGGGGTGACACCGCTGACAAATAAAATGCGCTTCTTCTGGTGTTCCATGAGCACTCAGTAACGGTCCGGACTCCAAACGTTCCGGGCCAGTTTACGGTTCATCATTGTCGGCTGCAAATAAACAGCGGGAGAAATCCCTCCTGCATCAACGGGCTTCCGTTGTTGTCATTGTTCCCGTGCAACGAATCCGCCGCTTTAGCAGATGACCCGCCACTCCCGGCAAAAGGGCTTTTGGCTGTCATCGACCGGTCACGGGCACCGGTTCCCGACTATTTATCACAACCAACTCAGCCACAACGTGTCCGAATCCGCGACAGCTGGCGACAACTAAAACCCGATCTGGCGCGTTTGTTCAATCGCAGGCTCATGCGTCGCGCAGTTTCCTGAACTCGTTGAACAGCGTCTCAAGCCCTTCCTGACTCAGCTGCGGCGCGGACTCGCGGCTGAATATCAGGCCCAACAGCAGACCATCGTTTCGCTTCACGCAATAAACCAGAACGCGCTCGAAGATCCAGCGCATTTGCGCGGCCGGCATCCGGTGGTGCTGCGAGACGTCCATCGCATCGGACAAGTGCCGCCAGACTTTTCCGAGTTCGACCTCGGTCATCGCTGCCTCCTGATTTCGCGATACGAGACGCTGGTTTTCCGCGAAGACGCCCGCCGCCAGCAGGCCGGGAAAGCGGACTGCCTGATCAAGGAGGTTCTGGATCGCGGCGCTCATGAAGCCATCCGTAGGCCGGGTGCGCCATCGTCTGCGGATTCCTGTTTGCTCGTGCGGATCAACACGCCGCAGTCAGGCTGGAGTTGCGCAACAATCTTCGATTTGGCAGTCAGAATTTCCAGTCGGTCAAATTTTCCGAAGTTCAATTTGCTGCCCATCTGCTGGCTCTTCTGCGAAAGAAACTCGAGGAAGCTGATCCGCTTTTCCGTATCCACGCTCTGCCACTCGTAAATGACATCACCTTGTGGCGAGCAGACCACGATCTCGTCAACGCGGTTTGGCTTCTCGTCCTCGACCGGCGAGATCGGCAGGCCTTCAACCGGTTCGCCGACCTGGGCCACGATGGCTTCCGGATCAACCGGTTTTTTCTGTGAGAGGAACATGTCCGGCAGCGAATCCAAAGAAATCTCCTTGCCGTCGTCCTCGTTGGGTTTCTTGGCAGCGGATTCAGTTTCTTCGTCCAGTTGCCGGGCGGCTTCCATCAACAGAAATTCCCACTGGCCTTCGATGCTTTCCTGGCCGGGTTCCTCGAAGGCGCGCAGATCGAATTCGCCGCCTTTCAGCGCGAGAATGCGGTTGAACGCGGGTTCGCCGATGAGATCGCCTGTCTGCGCGTGGATGATGCTGCCGTCGCGGATGAACACTTCGCCGTGCGCGGATTCGGCGTTGACGTAAAGCACCACTGAGTGCCGACTCAGACATTCCATTTGAATGATGTCCTGAAGCCCGACCCGTCGCAGCACGCCGCGAAAACCGTCTTCAGGCTGCCAACGCGCGAGTTCGTGGAGGGTGGCGAGAATGCTCCGCAGATCTTCGGCCGTGCGCGGTTTTTCCAGGAAGAGTTCAGCCCCGCCGCTCAGGCACGCGGCCCGGTGCTGGTCAGTCGCGTAACCGGTAAGAACCACCTTCGTGAGGTTGGGATGTTTGCGGTGGACGAGAGAAAGAAATTGCAGGCCGTCGATCACCGGCATCTCGACATCGAGCACCACCATGTCGACCGGCTGATCCTGCAGGAGTGACAATGCTTTTCCGGCAGATTCCGCGAAAAACGGTTCCCATAATTCGTCGCTGGTCTGTTCGATGACGGTCGCGAGCGTCTCTAAAAAAGCCGGTTCATCGTCAACGAACAGAATACGTTTGGGTTTGGTGCTGACAGCAGCCATGGACACGAAAGGTCTTAATGCTTAAAGCTGAAGATGTCGAAACGTTTTCCACCGGACGAAACTGCGCGAGAGGTGGCGGGATCGCCATTTCCGGCTGGCGGCGTTTTTTTATGTAACGTCTCTCGGCTTGTCCGTGAATAAGAGGTAACAAGATTTGAAACAGAAAGTTATGCAGCTACCAAATTTGAAGTATTTAATCGGGGGAGCCCTCCTGCTGTCGGTGGTTTGCTCCCCGGCTGAGACCTTGCAACGCAGTTCGGTGCCGGCGAATTCCAAGTGGGTACTCCACCTCGACGTGGACGCCCTTCGCAAATCGAAGATCGGCGAGGGAATCATGGCGGGCGTGGTGCAGGAGCAGGCGAAAGCCGTTCAGGAAAAGGCGAATCTGGACTTGCCGGGCATCATTCGCGGCACTCATTCGATCACCATTTACGGCGCGGACTATGAATCCGGCAGCGAGGGGAAGGGGATTCTGCTCTGGAAGGGCAATCCCGAGATCGAGCAGATTGCCAACGCGTTTCTGATCCAGCAGGCGGAGGCGACCAAGGAGGGAGAGGGAAACATCACCCAGATACAGGCCAAACCCTACCCGATCTACAGTATTGACGACGATATGCACGCCGCCGTGATCGCGGGCAAGGGTCTGATCCTCGGTCGGTCGACCAATCAGATCAAGGCAGCGGTGAAGGTTCTCAATGACGGCGGCGGCAGTTTGGCGGGCACGACTGCATTCACCGAATATCCGAAACTCTCCGGCGGATTTTTTCTCATGGCCTACGCCGAGTCGTTCAGCGCGGGCGCGAACATGCCGCCGCAGGCGCAGGTGCTCAAACTGGCGGACGGCGGTCGGATCGCGTTGGGCGAGGAGAATCAGAATCTGAAGTTCCAGCTGATCCTGCGCGCCCGTTCCGAAGAGGTCACCCAGCAGATCCAGCAGGTCATTCAGGGATTGCTGGCGCTGACGACGCTGGGACTCGGTGATGAGCCCGCGCTTCAGCAGATCGTTCGTGCATCCAAAGTCAAAGTCGATGGCCGTCGGGTGGAATTCGAGCTCGTCGTGCCGCTGGATGAAGCGGTAAGGCAGATCGAAAAAAAGCAACAGAAACAGATGGACTCAAAATGATGGTTGGACGACTACCTGTGTTCAAAGCGTGATTTCGACCAGTGAACAGTTACCCAGCCTGGTGGTGGCGGAAGAGAAAACCGGCCCAAGCGTCCGCCGTCAATCGGAGCCTGTGGAGATTGCCGGCCTGGTGGCCGGATGCCAGGCCGGTGAAGCCGGGGCGTTCGGTGAATTGATCGGGCATTTTGAGAAGCGGGTGTTCCATTTTGTTTTGCGAATGACGCGGCAGGCACAGGACGCCGAGGACATCACGCAGGACACGTTTGTGAAAGTGTGGAAGAACATCCACCGCTTCCGGTCCGGGAACGCGTTTTCCGCCTGGCTGTTCACGATCGCGAGGCGGACGGCGCTGAATCATCTGCGGGCGGCCAAGCCAACCCAGGAATTGGGCGACTACGACCAGCCGGTGAATCACAATCCGGCCCGGGCTGCGCAAGATCGCGAACACTCCGAATCCGTCTGGACTCTGGCGCGAAATCTCAAGCCCGACCAGTACGAGGCGCTGTGGTTGCGATATGGGGAAGGATTCGTGATCGGCGAAGTGGCAAAGGTGATGGGCACAAACAAAATCCGCGTGCGGGTGTTGTTGCATCGCGGACGGAAGCGAATGGCGGAGATTTTGAAACGACGAAAATTTGAACCCGGAGATGAAGTATGAAATGCCGATGGTACCAATTCCAAATTCACCGTCTCCTTGACGAGGGCCAGCCGCTTCCCGCGCAGGTGGAGGCCCACGTAAAAGCGTGCGCCTGGTGCGAGTCATTTCACCGTGACCAGGCGAATGTTCACGAACGGCTGAGCGCGGCTGTCGAGGAAAACGCCGCGCCATCGCCGTTCTTGAAAAACCGGATTCTCAATGCGATCGCCCGCGAAGAATGCGTTCCCTCGAGCCCGGCCAGCCCCCGCTGGATCGGCGTTGGCGCGTTTGCGGCGGTTGCCCTGGCGTTGACGTTGGTCGCGATCAATTACAATTCGACGCCACCCCGGGAACAAGTTGTGATCTCAAGACAACGACCAGCTCCGGAATGGATCGAAATGACTGCCAGAGTCACAAGCGGCGGCAGCCTGTTTCGCGTGGCGACCAATCTCAACCAGCCGTTGCAGCACGAAATGGATCTGGTCGTGCGGAATGCCCGGGCCGCGTGGAATTCTCTGGCAAACGATTTCGTTCCGGCCGGTTTGCTGGTGGCGAAGGAATGAGCGAAATCTCCGTCGGTCAGGAAACGCAAACAGGCCCGTCAACGTGACGGGCCTGTCCAAAGCGAAAAGAGTCAAGCAACTGAATTTTATGTTAATATATAGTTCATGTTGATCCAGTGCTGACCCTTTTCAAATTCTCATGTGCTGAAGGGCGATTTGTTCATCCGTATCATGGCGGTGTCCGAATCCATCTTGCGCGAGCAGCGCAGGTAGTTGCTGCAGTCCCAAAACTCTTTTCCCACATCCACACCGTATTTGACCTTCCGCAGAATCATCGCGCGGCCGCAGTCCGGGCAGTAGGGTTTTGACGGTCCGCGCACATCCTGAATGAACCGCTGCCAGAGTTGCGGGAGCCTTTCCTTCGGCCAGTTCAGCAACGCGCTACAGCGGATCGCGGATCGCTTTGAGCGGGTTTCTGTGAAGGGATTGGTTGCACTGGCCATACTGTTTTTGCCTTTCGCGGCTGTCATTTAGCATCCGCAGTTCCACTAAATGACAACGGGCAAAAAAACTTATATGGTGGGTTGAAAATGCGTCTTAACCGTCTGGCTGGCTGCCGGATGAGAAGTTACTCACAGTGCAGTGTCCCATTCTCGCGCCGACTGTGAACAGAATCGGAGACACAGTTTTTCCTCAGCAAACAGGATAAATCTTCCGTGAGCTCCTCCGAAACTTTATCGGTTTTCTTTGGCAACGGACCTGGTGAACGCCCGGTCAATCTTGGCGGCCAGCGCAAAATCTTTTCCCGTCAGGCCGCCTTCGCTGTGGGTGGAGAGTGTCAGCGTGACCTTGTTCCAGCGGATGTCGATGTCGGGATGGTGGTTGGCTTTCTCGGCCAGTTTCGCGACCTGATTCACGAACTTCACCGCCTTGACGAAATCGGTCAGCTCAAATGTCCGCCGGATGCTGACGCCGCGCTTGCGCCAGCCGGGCAACTCTTCGAGGTGGTCTCGAACTTGGGTCGGGGGGAGAGTTTTCATGAGCCAGTATTGGCAGGTATTTGCCAGTTCGTCACGCGCAACAACACGGAGCGCCGATCTCCTGATCAGCGCGAACCCTCGTCAAACAGGCCGATCAGGTGATCGGCGCTCCGCATCCAAAGTCCGGGTCACGCCGGTTCCGGGAACTCAACCGGCGGCGGTCGCGGATACGGCTTCAACGCAGCGGCCGCAGATGGTGGGGTGATCCGTATTCTTGCCGATGTCCGTTTCACTGTGCCAGCAGCGGGCGCATTTCTCGCCGTCCGCCTTCACCACATCAACAATGAATGCATGTGCGGCATCGGGATTGTCTGCGCCAGAACTATCGACTTCAACCTGAGAAACATTGAGCAGTTCTTTAATCTCGGTCAGATGCTTTTCCAAGCTAGAGATTGCCTGTTTTGTATATCCGGAAAATCGGACTTTTGCTTCCAGCGACTTTCCAATCACTTTGTTTTTTCGAGCTTCTTCTAAATGTCCAAGGACGGTTTCGCGCGTTGCGAACAGTTCATTCCAGAGTAAGATTTCTTCTGGTCCTGGAGTAAAACTAGTGCGCACCCACTGACTTAAGTGCGGTGAGTGAACCGGAATGCTAGGAATAAACTCCCAGGCCTCGTCCGTGGTGAAGACGAGAATCGGTGAAAGCAGCTGGCACAGCTGAGTGACAAGCCGATGCAACGTCGTCTGCGTGGATCGCCGTCGCGAAGAATTCGCCGGATCGGTGTAGAGCCGGTCCTTCACCAGATCGTGATACATCGCGGACAACTCGACGGCGACGAACTGGCTCAGTTTCTGGTAAACGATGTGGAACTCAAACTTGTCGTAGGCGGCGACAACTTCTCTTTCAACTTCGGAAAACTTCCAAAGAATCCAGCGATCAAGCGACGTGAGTTCCCCATCCGGGACGGCGTGTTTCGCCGGATCAAAATCGTAGAGATTGGAGAGTTGGTAACGCAGCGAATTGCGGAAACCCCGGTAGGTTTCGCTGACCGTCTTGATTCGTTCGTCGCTGACAATGATGTCGTTGCGGAAATCCTGGGAAGCAACCCACAAGCGCACCACGTCGGCACCGTAGTTTTTCACGTAAGCTTCCGCAGTCTGTGGTTTTTCGTAGGCGCCTTGCTTGCTTTTTGAGATTTTTTCCTTGTCCGCGTCAACCATGAACCCGTGGGTCAGTACTGTCTTATAAGGTGCGGCGCCATTGCCTGCGAGCGAGAGCAATAGTGACGACTGAAACCAACCTCGGTGCTGATCACTGCCTTCCAGATACATGTCGGCTTGGAACGCCGGAGCGAACGGCTGGTCGGACCGGTGGAGCTCTTTTCGTTTGGCTGTGACGGCGCGGGAGGATGATCCTGAGTCGATCCAGACATCCAGCGTGTCCGTTGATTTTGAATGTGCTTCGGGCCCGGTCCAATCTTCCGGGCGAACCTTTTCCCAAAGCTCCTCCGCACTTTTTTCAAACCAAATATTTGAACCGTGTTCCCCAACCACGTTTGCCACCTTGCGAATGACGCGCGGATCGAGAATCGGATTGTTGTCGGCATCGTAGAATGCCGGGATCGGCACGCCCCACGTGCGTTGGCGCGAAATGCACCAGTCAGGTCGGGACTCGACCGCACTGCGGATGCGTTTGATGCCCCATCCGGGAATCCAGTTCACCTTGTCAATAGTCTCGATCGCTTGCTGGCGAAATGTCGGGCCGGCAACTTGTCCGTTGTCGGACGCGTCCGGGGACGGGTTGGATTTTTGTTCCGCATGATGGTCGATTCGCACAAACCACTGGTCCATCGCTCGAAAGATAACCGGTGTTTTGCTGCGCCAACAATGCGGATAGCTGTGCGTGTAGTCTTCGCGATGGATCAACGCGTTCTTTTCGCGGAGCACGTCCAGCACGGCCTCGTTGGCGTCGCTTTTGCCGTTCTTTTCGAGAACGGATTTGCCGACGAGTTCCGGACCCATTTGTTGCTCCACCGGCAGGTCGTCCGTATGAGCGAGCCGACCTTCGTCATCAACCGGCGAATATACCGGCAATCCGTTGGCCAGCCCGATTTGATAATCCTCCTGCCCGTGACCCGGCGCGATGTGGACAAACCCAGAGCCAGTGTCGTTGGTAACGAAGCTGTCGCCGGGAAATAGTTTGCCGGTTCGATCGCAGAACGGATGTTGGTACTCGAACTGGGCCAGTTCGTCCGCACCGACTGTCCGAACGATCTCGAAATGACTCCAGCCGGCCGTTGCAGCCACTTTGTCCAACAACATCGTGGAGACGATGAAAACCTCGTTCTCGACGCGGACCATTGTGTAATTGAATCTCGAATTGTAGGCGACCGCGAGGTTGGCGGGGAGCGTCCAAGGGGTTGTTGTCCAGATCACGATCGAGACGCCGGGCTGACCGACGATCGGAAACTTCACGAAAATACTGTTGCTGACATGGTCCTTGTATTCGACCTCCGCCTCGGCCAGCGCGGTCCGGGCCGGGATGCTCCAGTAGACGGGTTTTTTGCCGCGATAGACAAACCCCTTGTCGACGATGTCGGCGAATAAGCGCAACTCCTCCGCTTCGTATTTCTTATCCAGCGTCAGGTAGGGTTTGTCCCACTCACCGAGCACGCCGAGCCGTTTGAATTGCACGCGCTGCAAATCGATGAACTTTCGAGCGTAGGCGTCGCATGCTGTGCGGATTGTTGCAGCATCAGCCTCCGTATTGCCTTTCTTCCGCATCTCCTGCGTCACCTTGAATTCAATCGGCAGTCCGTGGCAATCCCAGCCAGGGACGTACGGCGTGGCCTTGCCCCGGATCGTCTGGTACTTGAGGATGATGTCCTTGAGAATCTTGTTCAGCGCGGTACCGATGTGGACGTCGCCGTTCGCAAACGGTGGGCCGTCGTGAAGAATGAATTTTTCGGCACCGGCACGAGCTGCCTGAATCTTTCCGTACAGGTCGTCCGCTTCCCATTTCGCGAGACGTTGGGGTTCGCGTTTGACGAGGTCCGCGCGCATCGCGAAATCGGTCCGGGGCAGATTCAGTGTGTTTTTGTAATCAGTAGCCATGACTAAAGAGCGCGGAACGTAGCAACTGACTTGCGCGGAGGCAAGGTTTGGAGGAGGGGGCGATTTGCGGGATATTCCGGGAGAAATGCCCGGGACGCGGGGCTGATCAGGCCTTTTCTTCGATCAACTCGCGGCGGGCACCGGTCAGGAGCTGCTCAACGAAGTTCGTGGAATAGACACCGCGCCGAAAATTCGGATCCTGCATGATCGCCTGCTGGAACGGGATCGTAGTTTTCACGCCGGTGATCATGTATTCGCCGAGGGCGCGGTTCATCAGGTCTATCGCTTCACGCCGGTCTTTTCCGGTGGTGATGAGTTTACCGATCATCGAGTCATAATGCGGCGGCACGGTGTAACCGGCGTAGGCGTGACTGTCGACACGAACGCCGCGACCGCCCGGCGCGTAGTACATCTCGATGCGGCCCGGGCTCGGGCGGAAATCTCCAAACGGATCTTCGGCATTGATCCGGCACTCGATGGAGTGACCCTTGATCTGGATGTCGCTCTGCGAAATCTTCAGCGGCTCGCCCATCGCGATCATGATCTGCTGTTTGACCAGATCGATGCCGGTGACTTCCTCGGTGATCGGATGTTCCACCTGAATCCGTTTGTTCACCTCGAGGAAGTAATAATTACCCTTGTCATCGACAATGAATTCTACCGTGCCGGCGTTGGTGTAATGCGCCGCTTCGGCAATCTTGATCGCCGCCTTGCCCATGGTCTTGCGCAAGTGCTTGAACTTGCCTTCCAGCAACGGAGAAGGGGTTTCCTCGATGAGCTTCTGGTTGCGGCGTTGGATCGAACAATCCCGCTCGCCCAAGTGGATGATGTTTCCGCGGTTGTCCCCGAGAATCTGGAATTCGATGTGGTGGGGGCTCTCGATGTATTTCTCGATGTAGACACCGGAATTGCCGAAGGCTTTTTCCGCCTCGTTTCGCGCGGTGTGGTAACCCTTGATCAACGAGATGTCGTTGTGGGCGACCCGCATTCCGCGACCGCCGCCACCGGCAACCGCCTTGATCATGATCGGGTAACCGATGCGTTTGGCCGTCGTGAGAGCGGATTGTTCGTCGTCGATCAGGCCGTCTGAGCCGGGAGGCAGCGGCACCCCCGCCTTCTTGGCGAGTTCACGGCTGACGGCCTTGTCTTCGAGCAGGTTCATCGCCTTTGAGCTGGGGCCTATGAACCGGATGTTACAGCTCTCGCAGACGTCGGAAAAATGGGCGTTTTCTGAAAGGAAGCCGTAACCCGGATGGATTGCGTCAACGTCGGCGATTTCCGCCGCGCTGATGATCCGGTCGATGCGCAGATAGCTTTCGCTGCTGGCGGCGGCACCGATGCAAATCGCCTCGTCCGCCATCTGAGCGTGCATGGAATTGGCGTCCGCTTCCGAATACACGGCCACGGACTTGATGTTCAATTCCTTGCAGGCGCGGATGATGCGAACGGCAATTTCGCCGCGATTGGCAACGAGAATTTTTTCAAACATGACGAAAGAAAATCTGGGATGGGACCGGTTGGCAGGTCCCGAACGGGTCAATGCGGGCTGACCTTGAACAGGGGCTGGTTGAACTCAACCGGCTTGGCATTGTCTGCGCACGCTTGGGTGATAACCCCGCGCACCTCGGCCTTGATCTCGTTCATGACTTTCATGGCCTCGATGATGCAGACCACCGTGTCCGGCTCGACCTCAGTGCCGACCTCCACGTAGTTGCTCGCTTCGGGCGAAGGCGCCCGATAAAACGTCCCGATCATGGGTGACTTGATTTCGATTCCGGAGGGAGCGGCAGGGGCCGGAACCGCGTGAGCCGAAGCCGGGAGCGCATGCATCTGCGGAGACCCCGGGAGGACGTAGTCGTCCGGCAGCATCTGCACGCCGCCACCTTCATGGCCGCGCCGCAGCCGGATCTTGAAATTGTCCTTCTCAAGTTCAAACTCCGAGATGGAGTTCTTCTTCATGAGGTCGATGATTGACTTGATGTCTTTTAAATCCACAAACGATTCCGGGTTAATTCAACGCGACCTGGAAACGGAAATCCGCATTCACGCACTCAAGTAAAAAAGCAGAGGCCGAAGGTCGACTCTGCTGTTTACCGGATCCGAGATCGGCGCGAAGCCTAGCAATCTGTTTTCGGTCGTCAACAGGTAATAATTCTGTGAAATCCATTAAACAGCGGGCTGAACTGGCCATAAAACGCTCAAAATCAGGCAAACCAACGAACCTTCAATTTTTTTCGATAACGGTAACGGCAGCATCCAAAGCCATCAAATAGCTGCTCATCCCGAAACCGGCGATCACACCCTTGCAGACCGGGCTCAGGTAAGAATGATGGCGGAACGCTTCGCGGGCATGGGTATTTGAGAGATGAATTTCAATCGCCGGAACGCCACACGCGGAAATGGCATCACGAATGGCGACTGAAGTGTGGGTAAACGCGGCCGCGTTGATTACGGTAACGCTATAGTTTCCACGGGATTCTTGAATCCATGTGACCAGTTCAGATTCTGAGTTGCTCTGGCGGAAGTCAATTTTGAGCCCCATCGCCTCAGCTTTATCCCTAACGGTGGTTTCAATGTCCGCCAAAGTGAGAGTTCCGTAGATTTCCGGCTCTCGTGTCCCGAGAAGATTTAGGTTCGGTCCGTTGAGAAACAGAACGTTCATGGCGGCGGACCTTATCGGGAAGTTTCCGGACTGTCGATTTCATTTGCGGACTCGCGCCAGAGAACGCCGAACAGAAAAAACGCGGGCCAGGCAATCGCCGGAATGTAGAGCCCAAACTCGGTCGCGCTCTGAAGCCCCCAACCCAGCAGACCGACCCAAATGAAAAACGCGATCGGCTGACGTTGAATCGCCGACGACCGGTACAGCAGCACGAGCGAGCCGATGATGAAAACCAGATAGGCAAGGAATCCGACCGCACCCGAATCCGACGCTTGTTGAACGTAGTCGTTGTGAGCCAGCCGGGCCATTTCGGCGTCGTCGGGCTTCAGCTTGGCGTAGTAGATGCCGAAAGTTCCGGGCCCCGCTCCGGTGACCGGGTTGTCCAGAAACGTCTGCCCCGCCGCAATCCAATAACCGGTCCGCGCTCCAACACTTTTCGCCCCTTTCCGGAAGTATTCCAGATTCCGGCCGACCAGCACGGCGAGCCCCAGAACGGCAAAACCGATGATCACGTGTTTTCGCCATTTGGGAGGTATCGAAGATCGGAGAAGAACCAACGCGACAACGATCATTGCGACCAGCCAGCCCGCTTTCGATCCCGACCAGATCAGGCAAAGCACGGAACCGATGCCCAGTAACGTCGGCAGGATTTTTCGGGAAAGCGACGACGCGTCTTTCAGGCCGAACCACGTGGCAGCGAGCAATCCGGGCGTCAATAGAATCAGCACCCCGGCCAATGTGTTCGGATAAAAAAGAGTCGAGTAAACCCGCTTGCTCTGGACCTTGTGCCGGAACAGCGGCGTGTCCCACATCGCGCGAAATCGCGGCGTATCATATTCCTGCTGGATTTCCGGCGGATGTTCGCCCCGGCTGAGTTTTTCGTAAAACTCAGCGGTTGCTTCGAGTTCGCCGAACTGCTGGTTGAATCCTGAGGAAAGCACCAGAAGAAATCCCACGCCGATCCCGATCCAAATGAACAATGACCGGCCGACACCGGAAGTCGCGAGGAGGCCCAAGTAAAAGAACGCCACGACAAATGTGAAATGCAGCGCGGTGAGCCGGGAAAGTTGGGGCTGGATGGAATCGAAAGTGGCGACCCATTGCCAGACCAACCAGATTGCCGGCAGCAGCACGATCCACTTTGGAACTTTCTTGGGGAAGCGAAATAGCGGGATGGCCAGCAGCGCCAGAATCGCGACTCCCGCGAATCCCCATTTCGCTGGCCACTGAAGATAGAGTATCTGAGTGAAATCCTTCGGCGGCGGAAACATCCCTTCGAACACGACGGGATTTCCAAACTTCAGCAGGGCGATCCCCAGCCAGGCCCCGATCAACAGGCAGACGATGCGGGCATAATTTCCAACCGGCGGGTCGGCTTTGGATTGGGCGGGTGCGGCCACGGAATCAGGTGGTTGGCAAAATTCAGAGGCTCAGTTTCAAAAGGCCGATTTCCAGCGCGAGTGCTTCCTGGACATTGGTGAAGAGCAGTCGCTGGGTGGATTCCAGAACTTCAAGATTGCGGGTGGCTTTGGGCGCGTCGAGACGGGCGGCAACGGCTTCGGTCGAGGCGGTCAGATTGGGAAATGCGGCGAGCTCCGGGCTGAATGACTGGCGGACGGACAGCCAGACATCGCGGAACCAAAGCTGGAGGACTCCGAGCATTTCCCCGCGTTGACGCCGGTATTCGGCCTCGATCGAAGCGGCAAGTTCGTCCTTCCAGCGTTCGATCAATTTCGGGTCGGCGTCATCGTAACGTTCGATCGGCGACCGGGCGGACATCGTTTCCTCGACGTTCTTTTTGATCGCGGCGAGCTGTTGAAGCAATTGGTCCAACAGCCGATAACGCCCGAACAAGCCCGACGATTTGTCCGCCGCCTGTTCGGAAAACTGCCCGACCCACTCCGCCAATTCGTCGGGAATCTTGACGGTCCCGCCGCCACAGTGAAGGTGAAGGCAGCGAGAGAGAATGGTTTCGAGCATCCGTTGTTTGTCGGTGGACAACAGGATGAACACGGTACTCGCCGGGGGTTCTTCCAAGGTTTTCAGAAAGGCGTTGGCGGCCTGCACGTTCAGCCGGTCGGCGCTGACGAGGGTCACGACCTTGAACCGGGCTTCGGTCGGCTTCAGGTTCACGCTTTGCATCAGGTTGCGAACCTGTTCAACCGAGATGATCCGCGTCTTGGATTCGGGACGAATCCACCGGACGTCGCCGTGGTTGTCGTGGTCGATCTTGCGGCAGCTCAGGCAGGTGTCGCAGGGGGCGGGCTCTTCCGGGAAACCGTCCGCGTGCCGTTCGCAATTGAGCGTCTTGGCGAGGTTTCGCGCGAGCAATTCCAAGTCATCGACGGTGTCGCCGGAAAAAAGATAGGCGTGACCGAGGCGTTTGCGGGAGAGGCTCCGTTGCAACAGCGAGATGGGGGCGGCGAGTTGCGGGAGATCGGAAAAGGCCATGCGGGTTTATAGAAGGCCCGGGGCGTTTCGTCAGCAGGAATCAGTTTTTCCAGTCGAACGCGCGTTTCTTCAGCGCGTAAATGTAACCCACGACCAGAATGCCCATGAACGAAATCATGCTGAAGAAAATGGTGTTGGACATGGTGGGGTCCGCGAGCATGGATTTATAAACCACCGCCCAGGGGAACATAAAAATGACCTCGATATCGAAGAGGATGAACAGCATCGCCACGAGGTAGAATTTCACCGAGAGGCGCGCGTTGCCTTCACCGATCGGGAGCATGCCGCATTCGTAGGCCGAATCTTTCGTCTTGTTGTCGCGGCCTTTTTTCCCGAGCAACACCGACACAATCAACGTGCCGCCGGCAAATGCCACGGCGACCAGACCCAGAATCAGGATCGGTATATATTGCTGCAACTGCGACGATTCCATGCGCGCGGACGTTGGCAACCGGGCCAGTTTTTGGCAAGAAAGGAAATTGAACTGCGGACTGTAATGGGGACCAGTTACAATCTACGCGGTTTTTTATTGTTGGTGTAAACCGGTTGTTGCCGCACTTTCACAGCTGAATTTTTAACAAATCATGTCTCCTCAAGGTTTATCCAGATTGATCGGTGTCGCGGTGTTGGTCCTCGTTCTTGTGATCGTGGGCGCATCGGCGACGTACGTTGTCCCACCCGGTTCACGCGGCATTCTTGTCACGCTCGGGAAAGTTTCACCGGACGTGAAGATCGAAGGGTTTGGATTTAAAACGCCTTTCGTGACGCGGGTGGTGGAACTCAGCATCAAGCAGAGGACGGTTCAAATGTCGGCCCCGGTCATTTCCAAAGATCTGCAGGAAGTGCAGACGCAGCTGAAGGTCCTCTATCGAATTCCTGAAAGCTCCGTGGTGCAGATCTACCAGCAGTTTCAGGGCGATCCGTTTACGAGCCTGATCCAGCCGCGGGTGGACGAGGCGATCAAGGAGGTGACCAAGGAACACACCGCGCAGGAGATCGTGCAGGAACGGAGGAAGGTCAAGGAGGCGACTCTGGCCAAAGCCCGCGAGAAAATCGGAAGCATGCTGGATCTTGTCGACGTGGTCATCGAGGACATTTCGTTGAGCGACAAACTGGAAGCCGCCATCGAACGCAAGATGGTACAGGAGCAGGACGCGAACAAGGCGCAGTACGAACAAACCCAGGTCGGGATCGAGGCTGAGACCGCGATCATCAGGGCCCGGGGTGAAGCCGAATCAATCCGGCTCCGCGGGGACGCCCTCGCGAAGAACCCGGAGCTGATCGATCTGGAAGTCATTGACGCGTGGAACGGCAAGTTGCCGCGCGTGGTCGGTGGCACTTCCGGCGGGGCCTCCATGTTGCTCCCGATGGGAAGCGTCCGTTCAGAACAACTTTCCTCCGGAGAATAAGCAAATGAGTCAAAATCAAAACCAGCCCAACAACGTCATCACAATTTCACCCAAGGGAGTGGCCAGTCTGATTGGCGGAGCCGTCCTGATTTTTGTGATCATCATCGCGTCAACGTCCGCCACCACCGTCGTGGAGCCCGGCCATCGCGGCGTGCGCGTCACACTCGGAAAAGTTTCGCCGATGTACGAAACCGAGGGCCTGAAGTTCAAGGCGCCGTTCATTTCGGAAATTCATCAGATCAGCATCCGGCAACAGACGGTGGAGCTTGTGACCGAATGTTACTCGAGCGATCTGCAACAGGTGAGGGCAACGATTCGCGTGCTTTATCGGGTCCCGGAAAACTCGGTCGTCCCGTTGTTTCGTGGTTACGAAGGCTCCGAATTTGAATCGCTCATCAAGCCCCGGGTGATCGAAGCGCTCAAGGAAGCGGCGTCCACGCAGAGCGCGGAAATGATCGTGCAAAACCGCGAGAGCATCAAACTTCAGACACTCGAAGCCACCCGGAAAAAGATTGGCGAACTGCCCGGCGGTGGACCGCTGATCTTCATCGAAGACACGACGCTTTCCGATCTCTCGCTTTCATCTGAATTAAACGCGGCGATCGAACAAAAGATGACGCAGAGAGAAGAAGCGGAACGCGCCCGGTATTCCCAGCTACAGGCCGAGATCGAAGCTAAAACGGCGATCATCAAGGCAAAAGGCGCGGCCGAGTCCATTCAGATTCGAGGAAAGGAACTGCGCGGCAACCCGGCGTTTCTCAAGCTTCAGATCGTTGAGAAATGGGACGGCGTTTCGCCGCTCGTGGTGGGTGGGGAATCCGATTCCGGAGCAAACATTCTGGTGCCGATGAGCGACCTTCAGAGCCCGCAAAAATGAACCCGAGAGGTGCAGCGATTCTCAAGCTGGCGATCCTGCTGGCAGTCGTTGTCTTTCTGTTCGTGCTATTTCCGATGGCGCTTGGATTCGTCGAGGGCGCGGCGCGGAATATTCGCCAGCTCTGGTGGCTGATACTGTTGATCGCGCTGGCCTGCTGGCTGATCTGGGGCGTGGGCCGGAAAAAGCGCTGAGGTCGCGAAGTTGTTCGTTAATAAACTATGTTGGTGTTGCCGGCACTGATTACGGCCCAACTGCCGCGAATCGTTGCGGACAACCGGGGCGTGCCTGGGGGCAGCCTGTCCGGATTGAGAAAGTTCAGATCAAACGTCCAGTTGCGGGTCGGTGCCTGGTAAACCGAGCCGCCGTATGTCCAGCCGTTCGTGGCGTACTGACTGGAAAACATAACGACCATCGAACCGTTGTAGGTAAGGGTTCGTCCGCCCCATTTCTCCAGCATGCGCGGATAATTTTCCACGCCGCCGCTGTATTTGTTCCCCGCACGATTTGAATCCTGTGTTTGCACGATTCCTGACAGAAACGCAGCGTTTACGGTCGTGTGTGACGCCACCCTGGTTGCCAAGCTCGAGCTGGTGCTGTTCGCGTCGTTCCACGAGCCGGACAGGACGCTGATCGCGTCGGCCGCAAAGGAGGCGGGTTTGGTGCCCGAGGTGTTGGTCGTGCCGAGATGGGCATTGATGGGCTGGTTGTAGTCTCCCTGGACGTAGAGCGGACGCGCGGTGGAGACGGTCAACCCCTTGTCAGGAAGCTGCGAGCCGTTATACACCCGGACTGCCGCTAATTCCGTGGATCCCATGGTTCTCTTGTCATCGACGTAGATCGACGACACGTCACCGGAGAGGAGCGTGCTGATGGTGCCGTTTGTCGCGCTCCAAGTCCGGAGCGCCGCCACGTTGATATCGACCGGCAGCACGGTTTTCGCCTCGCGCCAGTCCTTGAAGGCGTTGGTGGTGCTGATGAAGCGCTGCCACTCATTGGTTGAAAGCACTGTGGCAAAACTGTTCGCCCGACCGCTGGTAACCGTAACGCCGGAATTCTCCACCGTAACGATCAGATCAGATTTGTTGTAGTAGCGCTGCACGCCCATCGCGGAAGTGGCACTTTCGCCGGACGGCGGCGGCATGAGGATCTCGCGGATTGCGGTGGGCGTGTTGTTGGTGCCGATGGGCAGCTGAAGATATGACGTTCTCTCGTCCACTTCGCCCAAAAAATTGACGTTGCTGCCGGCGCCGCCGCTGTGGTTGGAATCCTCCGCCAGGTAGGCGTTGTGCATGTCTCCAACCGACGTCACGTGGGTGCGAAAGTTCAGGCCTGAGTTGGACCCGTAGTAGATGTCATCGTTCGAATGCACGCGACCGATGACGTTGAACGTCGGTCCGGGAAAAATTTCCATGGTGATTCCGTAGAAAATGGCGAACTGAAACACCGGGATGGTGGCCAGCTGAAATTCCTGGCGTACGCCCACCGTGATGTTCCCGTTCAGGGAGGTCGCCTGGCGGGCGTTGGCGATGATGGAATAGTTGGCCGCGAAGCCCATCAGTCCCGTGTACTGCGAATCCAGCTGGACGTTCTGCTCTGTGGTGTCGCGGTTCACGTAGATGCCGTTGGTGGAACCGGCCGGGTCGGAGAACACCCAGTCGCTCCAATGAGCCGATTCGGCCGTTGTCGGGAGTCCGGCCCGGTAATCATCCATGTGGGACGCCACGTATGCCGAATCGCGGTCCCGGAAGTCGCGCGAAATTACGCTGATGGCCTTCTCGGTCGCTGCCTCGGCCGCCGCGACCGCCCGATAGTACTCATTGTTGCGCTCGTTCATCCGGGAATTGGACGAGACCCACTGCAGCGCACCGCCCAGAATGAACGCGGACAACACGACGACGATCATGACCATCAGCAGTGCGACGCCGGACTGCCTCCGTTTTTTTGATACCTGTAAGTGTTTCATAGGTTACTCCAATGCCCTTCGTGTGATCCTGGTTTCCAATTTATAGTAGTCGAAGAGACCCCCCGCGCCGATTTCAATGATCGGATACTGGATCTGATAAAATTCCAGTTTCAGGTTGATGACGCGGTTGTTTTGATTGTTCGTGAGAATGGTTCCCCGGTGGTCTTCCGCGCGAAACACGATGTTGTTGCTGATGAAATTGGCCACGACCACGGATGTGCCGCCGCCGTCGGTCGTGCGTTTGAACTGGCGGTCGTCCGAGTCCCAGTAATAGCGGACGTACGAGGAGGTGTTCGTCGTCGGGTAAATCTGAAGTGCGTTGCCTTTCTGCTCCTGGCCCATTGCAACATTGGTGAATGAGCTGTACGAACCATTTCCGACCCGCACGATTTTCGCCGATCGGATTTCGTTCACCAACAGGCTGACCGCGCGGCGTGCCTCGTCGCTGGCCCCCAGCTTGGCCTTGGTGATCTGGTACATCCGAAGCCCGAACAGATTGGCGCTCACTGTTCCCGCGATGATGATCGAGAACAGGGCGGACGCCACCATGACTTCCGTCAGCGTGAAGCCACGTCGACGGAGCTGGTTGAGAATCGGTTGAAATGTTGTTTTCATTGGTCGGCTGCCCGGTAGGTCACGAGCGTATTGGTATGCAGACTCCGGCCCTTGAACGGCCATACGCAGTCCACCTGGATCATTTTCAGCGGGGGATCCGTTGAAAGCACGGTGATGGTCGTGAAATTGGTGGCGTAGGCGATGTTGCTACCGCTTCGTGGGACGTCCAGAATTTGAGGGTCGGCGAGGAAATTTGCAGCAACCAGCTCGTCCGTGATCGGAGTGGTCAATACGTCGAACTTGGCGGCCCGGCACTGTTCCAGCCGTTGCATCGCGAGAGAATTTGCCGCCAAGGAATAGGCGGACCATTCGGCGATCTTGGCACTATAGATATAGCCCGAAACGACCGCCCCCAGGGAGATGCTGGTAATCGCGATGGAAATAACCACTTCGACGAGAGTTATCCCGGCAGCGCCTCGCCTCCGACCGGGCTGGTTGTTGAATGATAGTTTCATGGCTCAATCGATACGCAGACCTCAAGTGAGGCTGTTCGACGTCTCAAGCAGACCCGCTGCCACCCACAAACTACCTGCTGAACTTGCGATCCAAACACTCCGGACAGGGGCCGGTCAGCCCTGTTCTGGACGTTTGGCCCGATGGAGTGCTCCGTTTCGGGACATGTCATCAGCAGCGGATGTAAATGCGCATCGCAAGATTGCGAAAAGAGTTCCGATCTTGAACTGCCTTTGCCCGTCGCTACACTCCGCGCGCCATGAACGACGCTTCAACGACGGAATTTCGAATTGAAAAAGACACGATGGGCGAGGTGGAAGTCCCCGCCGACAAATACTGGGGAGCCCAAACCCAGCGCAGCCGCGACAATTTCAAGATCGGCGAACAGCGCATGCCGATGGAAATCATCCGCGCGTTCGCCATCCTTAAAAAAGCCGCCGCGCTCACGAATCTGGATTGCGGCGTTCTGCCAAAGGAAAAGGCCGGTCTGATCGCCCGCGTCTGCGAGGAGATCATCGCGGGGCAGCTCGACGACCAGTTTCCGCTCGTGGTCTGGCAGACCGGCTCCGGCACCCAGTCCAACATGAATCTCAACGAGGTGATCGCGAATCGCGGGCACGTGCTCAACGGCGGCAAACTGGGTGATCCGAAGAAGCTCATTCACCCGAACGACGATGTGAACAAATCGCAGTCGTCGAACGACACCTTTCCGACGGCGATGCACATCGCCGCCTACGAGGCGCTGGTGAACGGGACGCTGCCAAAAGTTCGCAAACTCCGCGAAACGCTCGCCGCCAAGGCCCGCAAGTTCATGGACGTCGTGAAAATTGGGCGCACGCATTTCATGGATGCGACGCCGTTGACCGTTGGCCAGGAATTGTCCGGCTACGTTGCGCAACTCGATCACGGAATTCGGGCCATTGAAAACACGCTGTCGCATCTTTCCGAACTCGCGCTCGGCGGGACGGCTGTCGGCACCGGGCTGAACACCCCCCCCGGATTTTCCGAGAAAGTTGCCGCGCACATTGCGACACTGGTGGGGCACCCGTTGAAGACCGCCCCGAACAAGTTCGAGGCCCTCGCGGCGCACGACGCCATTGTTGAATCATCCGGCGCGTTGAAGACGCTCGCGGTGAGCCTGATGAAAATCGCGAACGACATCCGCATGCTCGCATCCGGCCCGCGAAGCGGCATCGGCGAACTGCTGATCCCCGAGAATGAGCCTGGCTCCTCGATTATGCCGGGCAAGGTCAACCCGACGCAGTGCGAGGCGATGACCATGGTCTGCGCGCAGGTCGTCGGGAACGACGCCGCGATCACAGTCGGCGGCATGACCGGTCATTTCGAACTGAACGTCTTCAAGCCGATGATGATTTTCAACTTCCTCATGGCGGCGCGAAACCTCGGCGATGCCTGCGAATCGTTCAACGACAACTGCGCCGTCGGCATCGAGCCCAACCGCGCATTCATCCAGAAGCACGTGGAAAATTCTTTGATGCTTGTGACCTCGTTGAATACGCACATCGGCTACGAAAACGCGGCGAAGATCGCCAAGGCCGCGCACAAGGAAAACAAGACTCTTCGTGAAGCGGCGGTCGGTCTGGGCCTGCTCACGAGCGAGCAGTTTGACGAATGGGTTGTGCCGGGCAACATGATCGGCCAGCTTCCGGAAATCCCCGAACTGCCCTGATTACGGATCACTCCGGCCGCCGCCGTTGTGCGAGAATTCAATCGCCAGCGGCGTCGGCTTTTTCTTTAATCCACCCCCATGAGCCTGCACGCTCCCAAAATAAACAAGCTGCCATTCCTTGTCACCGACCTCGTTTTTCTCGGAGTCGCCTTCGCGATCATCGTGAAGAGCCCACACCCGATCGGCGGCACTCACATTTTTGCGGCCATTATCTGCGTGGCGCTCGGCGCGTGGGCGGGCATCACGCCGTTTCTGCGGGACCACGAGGTGCAGATTCGCCACGCTGAGACCGATCATCTCAAGGACACTGTCAGCGAAATCAAACAGCTGAAAACCGTCGCCAACTATATTCAGACGGCCACCGCGCAATGGCAGATGCTCCAGGAGAATTCCAACAAGGCGACCGGTTCGATGAAGGAAATGGCGGACCGGCTCTCGGCTGACGCGAGGGATTTCACCGAATCCGTAAAAAAAGCCAACGACGGCGAGAAGCAGACCCTACGACTTGAAGTTGAGAAACTGAAACGCGCCGAGGGCGAGGGGTTGAAGATCATGGTCGCGTTGCTGGACCACGTGTACGCGTTGTTTTCCGCAGGCGCCCGATCCGGGCAGCCGAACGTCGTCCAGCAGTTGACCGGTTTCCAGGCTGCTTGTCGTGACGTGGTTCGCCGGGTCGGGCTGGTGCCCATCGTGGTGAATGCCGGAGAATTGTTTGACCCGAACGTTCATCAAGTTCACGGCGGCGATCCGGAAGCGACGACCGGTGCTCCGATCACCGGCACACTGGCGACCGGCTACACTTACCAGGGTCAGATGCTCCGGCCGGCGCTGGTAACGCTTCGCCCGGTCGAGCCCGCCTTGGCGGAAAGCCAGGCCGAAATCGACCCGGAGGATCTCATCGCGGAAGATCAGGACTTCAGTGAATCGATTACGGACAACGTGGCGTCTGATTCAGAGCTGATTGATGACGAACGCAACTCGAGCCCGCTGGTTTGAACCGGGCCTCCGGGATTATACGAAATGCTCCTGCATGTTGAAAACTTGGTAAAAAACTTCCGCTCACCCGAAGGCGGTGAGCACCGGGTTGTCGACATCGAATCCTTCCAGCTCGCTCCCGAGCAGCAGGTCGCGCTTAGCGGCGAAAGCGGTTCTGGCAAGACAACGTTCCTCCATTTGATCGCCGGGATTCTGAAGGCGGACTCCGGCACGATTCGCATCCATGGCACTGAAATGACCCGGCTCAGTGAAGCAGATCGTGACCGTTTGCGCGCCACGTCTTTGGGCTACATTTTTCAAACGTTCAATCTGCTTCAGGGTTACACGTGCCTGGAAAACGTGCTGCTCGGGATGGCTTTTGGTGTCGGCACCGATCAAGGTTTCGCAGAACAGCTGCTCAAGCGTGTCGGGCTGGAACAGCGGATCAATTACTACCCGCGCCAACTGTCCGTCGGGCAGCAACAACGCGTCGCCGTCGCGCGCGCGCTCGCCAATCGGCCGAAGCTGGTGTTGGCAGATGAGCCCACCGGCAACCTCGACAATGCGAATGCGAGGGACTCATTGCGCCTGATCCGCGAGGCGTGCCGCGAAAACAAAGCCGCACTTCTGCTCGTCAGCCATGACGCCGCCGTGCTCGATGATTTTGAAACTCGCGTCGATCTGCGCACGCTCAATCGGGCCGCCCTTTTGGAGGGCGGCTCATGAACCTGCGCTGTTGGCGAGTTGGCGCGATGGCGTTTGCTGCGGCCGGACAATTCACCCTGGCACTCGGCGCGGAATCAACGGTCGACGCGACGATCGAAATCCCCCCGGCCGAATCTTACGTGCTGGGCGACGACATTCCGCTGGTCTGGGAATTCATCAACCATTCCACGAATTCAGTCGCCATGCTCTGGGAGGGGTGCTGTCGCCTGAACGGAAAACTGGACATTCAATCCGCCGGTCAGCCGGTTGAAATCCTTCCTCCCGGCGCGGCCGCGTTTCACAGTTTTTCCAAAGCGGCCGAGTTGAAACCCGAAGAGCCGAGCCAGTTTTCCTCCCTGCTCAGCGATTGGGTGAAACTCCCGCGCGGCGGCACGTTCGAGATCGGCGGACGTTACACCGGCGTGCTTCCGTCGCAGTCGCCGCAGGTTGCGGAGGGCCTGGCACTGTGGTCGGGCACTGCCGTCGCGGGTGCCGCTCAACTGAAGGTCCTCTCCGTCGCGGATTATCTGGATCAACGCGAGCGACGCAGCGGACAACGGGGAATCAAACTCACGCTGGGCAGCCCGACGAAACTTCCTGCGGTCGACCCCGTGAATCTTTCAGTCAACGTCGCGAATGTCGGCAATGCACCGAAGGACGTCGCGTGGCCGGGCACGATGCAGCTTTGGATTGTCGATGAAAACGGGTTCCGTCTCGCGCAGGGAACGAAGTATCTCCGCCAGCCCAGTGAGGTGATCGCGATTTTGCCGGGCGAGTCCGTTGCGCGGGAATTTCAGTTCAGCATGACGGATTTGAATGGCGCGCCGTTCGGAAACTATCAGGTGTTCCTCGATCTCGGTGAAACGGAGGACGGCACACCGCGAGTTCCGTCGAATGGCGTCGACGTCGAATGGGGGCTCTCGGACAACGAACTCGCGCAGCTTCTGAACGACGCGTCTGGCGGACCCTCGGTCGGGATGCGAAACCCGCCGCTGAAACTGCTTCGCCTCTACTTGAACGAGATCGCCGGACGATTGCCCGCAGTTTCGGACGCCGGCTTGAACGTCCGGGCGGCGGAGTTGAAACGACAGCTTGAGCTGGCTGGGTGCGTTCAGCCGATCGCCCCGGAACCCGGTTTTGCGCGATTTCCGGTTGCGATCAGCGCCGAGGGTATTGCACGTCTGCAAATTCCGGGTCGCGACGATTGCGAGTCGTTGGCTGGAAAAAACGGCGTGCAACAAGTTGAAGCAGTTTACGAGGTTCGCCGCCATCTGGGCTGGGACATCGGCGTTGAAGTGAGGCCCGACCCGAAAACGAAACTGGCTTCGATTTTTGATTTTGCCGGTGAATTGGAGAAGACCGGTTTGAAACTGGCGGCCCCGCCGGCCACTGATATTTTGGGAACCGACGGACAGACCAACATCGTTCAATTCCTCACCCAACCTCCGTCCGCGAATCTGGTGATTCGCGTCGTCGAAGACGGGTTGCTGGTGGCCGCCGCTGGTCTCGACCCGAAAAAGCCGGCGTGGATGAGCATGTTTTCATCTGCACAGATTTCGAGTCTCGAAGGTGAACCTGTGGCCGCTCGCGACTTGCCCGGCTGGTTGGCGCGGCGCGGAATCAAGAATCTCCAGATGCTCGTCGTCGCTGACGGGACGATGGAATGGGGAACGTTACTCCCGATCCTGAATCCGTTCTTCAGTTTGAGCCCGAGGCTGAGTGTGATCCGGAATTCTGCCCGGTAGCGGGCGGTTCGTTCGCCGCCGCGCCCGGGGTGGCGACGGTGTATTTTCGAAAGATGTCCTCGTAGGCATACATCACGGCACCGAGCGCGATGGGTGCGGTGAAAAACACTCCGAGCCCGAACAGGAGAATCCCGACGAAAAGGAGCAGGCCAACTCCGACGGCGAGGCCGAACATCTCCCACCACCGTTTGTGAACGACCTTCCTGCTGAGTTCCATCGCCGGCCAGAAATCCAGCCGGAGTTCGAACGCCAACGGGAAGACAAACATCCAGGCGACCATCAGATAGATCCCCGGCAGGAAGCAGAGCGCCAGTCCGATGAGAATGAAGATGCTGGTCAGGATGCTGGCAATGAGCAACGGAATGAACCCGCGCTTGAACCCCTCGAATATGTCCTGAATCGTGGCTGCCTGACCACGGATTCGCTTCAGAAAGACAAAGCTCAATCCGGCGAGAAAAATACCGCCCAGAGCAAAACCCACCACGTTCCCGGCGCCCGCAATCGAATTGAGCACGAAGAGAATCACGATCACGATGGCCGTGGTTCCGGTGAGGATGCCGAAGTTGTCCAGGTACAGTCGCCAGCTGCGGCGGAAGCATTCGGCGATGTTCAGATCGTAACCGTTCCCGATGATCTCTTCGGCGATCTGGTCGGCGCGACCGGAATCCAACGGCGGCGGACTCGCCTGCTGTCGTCGGGACTGCTCCTCGAAGGCATCCCGAAATTCAAGCAGTTCACCGAGCGTCGACCACCGGTCCGATCCGTCGCGGCGCACGCGTGAGTTTTGATCAGCGCGACGCTGGCCGATCCAGTCCCGCAATTGATCCGCTGTGATCGGCCCGTACTCGCGTCCGTCGCCGCCGATGAATCGATAGCAGACCGGCTGTTTGCTCCCGGCCTTTTCATCCGGAGCGGGCTCGTCGTCGGTTGAGGTGTCGTTGAGTGGAGGCGGACCCGGTTCGCGCTCGACTTCAACCTGTGCCTCGACGTCGATGGATTCATCCGGGGCGGCGGGCGCTGGCTTGGAGGCGGATTCGCCGAAGACGTCGGCCAGTTCGCTGAACCGGTAGGCCGGTTGCCAGAAATCTGATTTCTCCGCGCTCAACAACGAATTGCGCGTGAGCACACCTTCCGCCGCAAGCTGCCGAATTTCGTCGGCGGACACAGGTCCGACCGCCTGATGGTTGCTGTCTTTGTAACTGAACATGAGCATTTATCGGCGGCCGATGATCAACGCCGTCCGCCGGTTTAAAGAACACGGTGGCGGCGGCAAAAGTTGCAGGATTCCAATCGGCAACTATTTGGGCAGCGAGTGTCCCGACCCGGATCACCCCCGCAGGACACATTTGGCGTGCACTCGAAATCCCATTGGAATCCTGGCGTTTCCGCAGGCTTGTGAATTCCCGTTGTTCGTGCATGAAATTTGCTTTGCGTCGCGTCATGCAGTCAAACACAGATCTCAACAACGCCATCAATCAAGTGCGTCATTGTTCCTCACAAATGGATGCGGCCTACGGTCGGACGGTGTTCGACGAGTGGGCGATCGTCAGCCTGCTGCCGAAACAGGGGCGCGTGCTGGATTACAAGGGCCCGCGCCACGAACAGTTCGCCAGCAGCTTTTCCGATGATCTTGCGCAGCTCCGGCAGTCGCTGGTTTCGCAGACACACGAGTTCGGGCAGTTTGAATTTGCGCGGGACGGTGCGGGTTCGCAGTTCGACGCGTTCATGTGTATCGGCGACGGCGTTTATCTGATGTGCAACAACCTGTTTGCGACGATGGATGACATCACCCGCGACGAGAAATGGTTCCGCGCCCAGGTGCCGTTCGTGGAAATGAGCGAGGGATTCCGGTCCAATCCGGTGACGTTTACCGCGTAGATTTCTCAAGCCCACATTCGCAAGCCCTCTCCTTCCCGAGAGGGCTTTTTCATCGTGGCAGGCCCTGCCAAAGATAGACACCGTACGCGGCGAGGAAGAGCCAGCCGACTAGGCGCGGTAATTTTCCGAAAATCGCTACGAGAACAAGGTGAAGGGCGAGCGCGCCGACCAGCATCAGAATCGACAATCCAAAAATGGACGGAACACTCGCGGCCGATCCGGCCAGCAGCGCGTAAATGCCGATGCACAGCGGAATGCAGATGTGGCCGTCGCCGACCTGCGAGGCGTAAACCGTCTCGGGCTGACCGCGCCAGCCGTAATACATGGCGAGCAGTGCGTTGGGCAGCACCATCAACCAAGCGCTCAGCCAGCCGATGTGATCGTGCCGGATCCAGCCGAGTTCTGCCTGGTTCATCCACGCCACAAGTCCGTCAATCGCGTAAAAGGTGACGACCGCGCCAAGCGCCAGCCCGATCAACTCCGGATAAACCGACCACGGCATGGAACGGTTTTGCCGGACGTTGGACTTCATGACTTCAAAGACGTGGAAGCACTGCCAGAACAAGAACATGCCGACCAGCACAATGCCGTCGCCGAGGTTGAGATTGCCGTCCTTCGCGAGCGCCCAGACTGCGCCGGTAAAGAAGAGACCGGCGGTCAACGTGAGCAGGAGCGAGAGGCGGTCGATTTTCTCCGTTCGGACGATGGCTTTCGCCTGTTTCTTCTTTTTGCTGAAGAGCGGTACGCCCCAGATCACGGTCGGGAGGCCAATCAACAGGGTTAGGTTGGTGACATTGTTCACCAGGCTGTTGGTCAGGACTTCGCTGGATGCGGCGGCTTGTCGTCCCATCACCCACGCGAAGACAAGGTTACCGATCCCCGAACAGTAGGGCGTGATCAACGTGCCGAGCACGGTCCCTTCAAATCCTTTCTGTGAGAGACATTCCAGCCGCCAGATCATGAATGCCGATGCCTGCAGAAACAGGAACACCATCACCCACGGCGCGGCGGCACCGAGGATTTGCCAGTCGATCATGGCGAGGGAGTTGGTCACGCACTGGACTCCAGCAGCGGCTGTTCCCGGGCGGGCATCGCCACGGCCAGCATGCGAAATATCGAGTCGCCGTGTTTCAGTACCTTGCGTTCGTCCCATGTCGGCGGGATTTCCACGGAATCACGTTTGGCGTGACCGAGAACCAGCAGCCCGCCTTCGGCCATCAGCGGTGGAAGGTTTGGATCGTCGAGAACACGTTGTGAAAACGATTTTGAGCGGCCGTCCGTGTTCTTCTCACCAAATGGAGGGTCTGCCATGACGAGGTCAAATTGAACGCGGTCCTTTGATAATTGCGCCATTGCTGAGAAAACGTCCTTAACTCTAACGGTAAAGCGAGCTGTCGAAAGTCCGGCGTCCCGGCAATTCGATCGGATGAAAGCAGCGTGTTTGGCCGACAGCTCGATGCAGAGGGCAGATCGGGCTCCGCGGCTCAGGCATTCCAGACTGAGAGCACCGCTGCCGCCGAACAGTTCGAGTACACGGGCGCCATTAACCAGATCTCCCAAACTGTTGAAGATGGCTTGTCGCACGCGGTCCGGCGTCGGGCGAACGCCCATTCCTTTCGGCACTTTCAGGCTTCTGCCACCGGCGGTTCCACCAATGATTCTCATTCTGTTAAAACTGTTGGTTTCTAAAAACGGGAAAAGTCACTGGAATAGCCGGTTTTGGAAAGGCGGAACCAAGAAAAACAAAATTAGTGGGGGTGTGCGGTGAGACGCACAGTTGTCCATTATTGCTATTTGTATAAGATAGCTGCGAACCCAGAAACAGCATTCTCTGAAAAGGGAATCAGGAGTTCGGAGAAGACCTGGTTGCTGTGGTTCAAAAAGTAACCCAAAACAAACATTATGAATAAAACCAACAACAATCGAAAAGGCTTTACGCTGATCGAGCTCTTGGTCGTGATCGCGATCATTGCCGTTCTGGCGGGCCTGCTGTTGCCGGCTTTGAGCAAGGCAAAATCCAAGGCGCAGGGTATCCAGTGCCTGAACAATTTGCGTCAGCTCGGTCTGGCGTGGATCATGTATGCGGACGACAACCAGGGACGTCTCGCCCCGAACAACGGCAGCGATCCTGGCTCCATCGGCACCTGGGTGAAGGGCTGGCTGGACTTCTCGGCGAGCACGGACAACATCAACATCGACTTCCTGATGGGACACGACGGTCCTCGTTCCAACGGGATGTATGGTCACCTTGGGCCTTACACGAAGAACCCGGCGGTCTTCCGCTGCCCGGCCGACCAGAGCCAGGTGAAGATCTTCGGCAAGCTGCTCAACCGGGTCCGCTCGATCTCGATGTCCAATTGGATGGGTGGCAACGTGTATTGCGGCCAGGACAACTACCGTCTGTTCCGCAAGGTTGACGAAATCACCCGTCCTGCCCCCGCGAAAGCATGGGTGGTGTTGGATGAACGTGAAGACTCCATCAACGACGGTTGGTGGGCCGTGGACATGGTCAACAACCTGGTTGACTATCCTGCCAGCTACCACAACGGAGCCGGTGGATTGTTCTTCGCGGACGGTCACTCGGAAGTGAAGAAATGGATCGATCCGCGCACCACACCGTTGCTCAAAAAGGGCGAGCTGATCCCGTTGAACGTCCCGATGGCGAATAGCTTGGATCTGGACTGGATCCGCGAGCGCACGACATCTCTGAAGTAATTCAGAAACCGAACCGACACTCAAAAACGGCCCGCAGAGTCCTGCGGGCCGTTTCTTTTTTCGGTATCGACTCCGGAGGCGTCGGCGTTTTGCGTAACCGCGTCTGGTCGTCAAGAGCCGGCAAGGAAGTGATCGGCGGGACGTTCTGTGGTTGTCGGCCCGCATTCGGAGGGGATCAAACCATCATGAAAGGCAATTATCTAAAGCATGAATTTTATAATGTTTATTAGCTTTTTGTGTGTGCAGTGAAACGCACACCCGTTTTTGAGGTGTGCGGTGAGACGCACAGTTGTCTATTCTTACGATTTCCATAAGTTGGTTGCGAACACAGAAGCAGCATTCTCTGAAAAGGGAATCAGGAGTTCGGAGAAGACCTGGTTGCTGTGGTTCAAAAAGTAACCCAAAACAAACATTATGAATAAAACCAACAACAATCGAAAAGGCTTTACGCTGATCGAGCTCTTGGTCGTGATCGCGATCATTGCCGTTCTGGCGGGCCTGCTGTTGCCGGCTTTGAGCAAGGCAAAATCCAAGGCGCAGGGTATCCAGTGCCTGAACAATTTGCGTCAGCTCGGTCTGGCGTGGATCATGTATGCGGACGACAACCAGGGACGTCTCGCCCCGAACAACGGCAGCGATCCTGGCTCCATCGGCACCTGGGTGAAGGGCTGGCTGGACTTCTCGGCGAGCACGGACAACATCAACATCGACTTCCTGATGGGACACGACGGTCCTCGTTCCAACGGGATGTATGGTCACCTTGGGCCTTACACGAAGAACCCGGCGGTCTTCCGCTGCCCGGCCGACCAGAGCCAGGTGAAGATCTTCGGCAAGCTGCTCAACCGGGTCCGCTCGATCTCGATGTCCAATTGGATGGGTGGCAACGTGTATTGCGGCCAGGACAACTACCGTCTGTTCCGCAAGGTTGACGAAATCACCCGTCCTGCCCCCGCGAAAGCATGGGTGGTGTTGGATGAACGTGAAGACTCCATCAACGACGGTTGGTGGGCCGTGGACATGGTCAACAACCTGGTTGACTATCCTGCCAGCTACCACAACGGAGCCGGTGGATTGTTCTTCGCGGACGGTCACTCGGAAGTGAAGAAATGGATCGATCCGCGCACCACACCGTTGCTCAAAAAGGGCGAGCTGATCCCGTTGAACGTCCCGATGGCGAATAACTTGGATCTGGACTGGATCCGCGAGCGCACGACATCTCTGAAGTAATTCAGAAACCGAACCGACACTCAAAAACGGCCCGCAGAGTCCTGCGGGCCGTTTCTTTTTTCATTCAATCCCGCAGCTTGACACTCCCAGATCGGCTGATAATCTCCGCCGTTCCGTTTTCGGACGGATGAGCCCAATAGGGGCGGGACGGCCCAATTTTTAGAACCGCCTGATTAATTGAATTTACTGGATCCACGATCATGAAGCGCACGTATCAACCATCAAACCGGACCCGCAGTCGCCAGCACGGCTTTTTGTCCCGCCTCAATTCCAAAAGCGGCCGGGCCATCCTGAAGAACCGCCGTCGTACCGGCCGGAAGCGTCTTACCCCGGTGTGAACCGGCGTATGGCCGCCGAATCCCATCCGGAGGCTTTGCCTCGCGGGCGGCGTCTGCAACTTCCCAGCGAGTTCTCCCGGGTTCGCAACGTGGGGAAGCGTCTGATCGTCGGCTGCCTGATTCTCAACTGGACCGAAGCCCGGACAACGCGGCTCGGTGTGGTGACCAGCCGGAAGATCGGTGGCGCGGTGATTCGCAACCGGGCACGTCGGCTGTTGCGGGAGTGTTTCCGGCGGCGACAGGCGGATTTCAACATACCAGTGGAGTTAATTCTGGTCGCCCGCAATTCCATCGGCGGTCGCGGCATGGCCGAGGTGGACGCCGATTTTCTGAAGGCCCTGAAACGGGCTGGATTGATCCAGAGCGAATGATGAACCCCGTCAAATATCTGCTGATTGGATTGGTGCAGTTTTACCGGTGGTTTCTGTCACCGCTCAAGACCGCGCTGTTCGGCCCTGTGGGCCGGTGCCGCTATACACCCAGCTGTTCGGCTTACGCGCTGGAAGCAATTCGTCGTCATGGCGTTTTCTGTGGGGTGTGGCTGGCGGTTTGCCGGGTGGGACGTTGCCATCCTTGGGCGGATCATGGGGACGATCCCGTTCCGGAGAAGAAACCGCGCCGGCCCGGCTCAGGTGATCGCCGTTGTGGACAACGGCATCATGAGGCTCATTCACCGTCCTTTTTCAATTAATTCTAGTCAATGGATCGTAAAACATTAGGTGCTGTCGTTGTCTGTGTTGCGCTACTCTTCCTCTGGGGGCCGCTGGTGAACAAAATCTGGCCACCCGTCGAATTGACGCCCGAGCAGCTCGCCGCGCGTCAGTCCATCACCAATACCGTCACCCAGGCGGTGTCAACAACCAGCCAGCCGTCCGCCGCTGCGGCCAGCCCGCTGACTGATTCTGTCACCACGGCAACCACTTCCCTGACCGGCAGTTCGACCGCCGATCAGCGCGCCTCCTCGACGTATCTCGAAAACGAACAGGTCAAACTGACATTCACCTCGAAATCAGGTGGCATTGATCTGATCGAGCTGAAGAAGTTCCTGCCGCACGTGACGCGTGAAGGCAAGAAGGCCGAAGGCGTCGTGACTCTGAACGCGCATTCTCAGAATCCGATTCTCTCCCTCACGCAGGACCGGAACAACTACGACCTGAACGTTTCCGGAGATCAACTGACGGCAAAGGCGGTCTGGGGCAACGGACTGGTGGTGTCGAAGCAGGTCACCTTGTCGAGCAACTATCTGATCAACGCCAAGGTGAGGATCAGCAATCCGACGGACACCGCAATCTCCCTTCCGAAGCACGAGTGGAGCGTGGGCACCTCGACGCCGACCGGGTCCTCTCTCGATATTCAGTTCACGGGCCTGCTCTGGTATGATGGTGAGGACAAGGAAATGATCACCGACTCGTGGTTTCAGAACAAACTGCTCGGCTGCATCGAGCGCCAGCCACACACGATTTATACGGCCGGCCGGAGCAACGTTTTTTGGGGCGGTGTTCAGAATCAGTTTTTCTCCATTGTCATGATTCCTGACCAGCCGGCCTACGAGATCGTCTCGCGGCGGTTTGATCTGCCTCCGCCGACATCGGCCGAACTGGAAATCGATCACAAGCTGAATCTCAAACCGGTGGGGCACCAGACGGCGCTCGTTTACGAGGGCATCACGATCCCCGCGGGAGAGACGTTTGAACGAACCTTCCAGATCTTTGCCGGCCCCAAGGAATACACGCTTCTCTCGTCGATTTCGATGAAGGAGAAGAATGGTCTGGATTTGGTGATGAACTTCAGCGGGTTCATGGGCTTTTTCGCCAAGCCGCTGCTGCTCTCCATGAACGCCCTGCACGGCATGACCGGCATGGGCTACGGTCTGGCGATCGTGGTGATCACGGTCATCATCCGGCTGGTTTTCTGGCCGCTCACGACGGCGAGCACGCGCTCGATGAAACGCATGGCCAAGCTGCAGCCGCAGATGAAGGCCATCCAGGAAAAGTACAAGGACGATCCGGCCAAGGCACAGAAGAAAGTCCTGGAGTTCATGAAGGAGAACAAGGTGAACCCAATGGGGAGCTGCCTGCCGATGCTGCTACAGCTGCCAGTGTTCTTCGGGTTTTATTCGATGCTCCAAAGCGCGATCGAACTGCGCGGCGCTCATTTCTTGTGGATCGCGGATTTGTCGCGGCCTGACACCTTGTTTTACATTCCCGGCCTCGACATGCCGTTCAACCTGATGCCGCTGATCATGGGTGCGACGATGCTTTATCAGGCGCAGCTCACGCCGGTCAGCCCGGGCATGGACCCGACGCAGCAGAAGATGATGCGCTACATGCCGCTCCTGTTCATGGTGTTCCTCTACAACATGTCCTCAGGCCTGACGCTCTACTGGAGTGTCTCCAACGTGCTCAGTATCGTTCAGACCAAGATGACCCGGTTGAATGATGAGAAGACCGATCCCAAAGGCGGCGCGACTCCTGCGCTGGCGCCGGGGCCGGTGAAAAAATCGAAGGGACTCAAGAATCGTTAACTTTTGAACCTCGTTTGAATTATGTCCGCAGAACCAAAAGCCACACTTGAACTCATTCTTCATCACCTCGGGTTTGCTGCTGCGATCGAAGAGCAGACACTCGATGATGGACTGCTGCTCAACATCAAAATGGAGGATTCCAGCCGGCTCATCGGTCGTCAGGGCCAGACGCTCGCGGACCTCCAGTACCTGACCAACCGGCTGCTGTTTCAACAAAACCCGGACGCGCCAAAAGTCACCGTCGACGTGGATGGTTTTCGATCCAAATCCCGTGACGCGCTGGTCAAGAAGGCGAAGGACGCCGCTGAAAAAGTCCAGCGCTGGGGCGACGTCGTGGAATTGGAACCGCTCAACGCGTTCGACCGGCGCATCGTCCACAACGCGCTGAAGGACAACCCGCACGTCACGACCGAAAGCGTCGAGGTCGAGGCAACCAAGAAAAAAGTGATTCTCTTACGGCCCAAAATCGGCGGTTGAGACGGAACTTTTTTCCAGCACCATTTTCAAACCGGGCAACCAGCCCGGTTTTGTATTTGTTGTCGAACACATCGTGCTACCAGTCGTTGTCGTAGATGATTGGGCAAATAAAAGGCGGCAGTCCATGACCGCCGCCAAGGGTTGCGAAGACGGGCTGGTGTCCTTTTGAAGTCGATTTGGACCGGAATGAACCGACGGGGCCATTCTCAGAGATTTGCTCATAGCGCCAAGTAAACTTCCGGATTCTCCACCGCGCGGAAGAATTCTTCGCGACTGCGTTTGAGGTCGGTGTTTGCGCGGGGAATGTCGAGCACATCGGCTGCGTCGGTCGCCACTTCGGGCAGTTCCATTACGTCACGGGTCCATTTGGCCGCCCGCGATTTTGCACCGGTCCAACAGCGGTTGTCCCAGAGCCAGACGAGGGGAGCGCCGTCGCCGAGTTGGTTGGCGTCACCGAGGTCGGTGGCGATGAAACGTTTCATTTCGTTGCAGAACGGGTTGTCCGGAAGGTTCTCAAAATGTCCGGGTTTGAAGACGGAGCCGCGTTCCCAGAACTGTCGCGTGGCCCATTCGACGTAGCGGGCTTTCTTCGCAACGACATACGGCGCCCAGGCATCCTTGCCGTTGTAACCAACATGGCTGGTGGTCAGGCCAAACACGATGATGTTCGGCGCGATCTCCGGGTGGGTCAGAATCGCATTTGCGACCGTGGTCATGGGTCCACCGACGATGATGATCAGCGGTTTTTCGGCGGAGGCTTTCTTCGCTTCCCGGACGATTAATTTACTGCCGGGTGTCGCGACTGCTTTGGTATCCTCGATCTTCCCGCTCGGCGGTGGCGCCAACGCGAGCGCGGAACCGATCGTTGCGTCAGGGATGTTTCTCAAACCGCTTTCGCGCGCAATCTTGATGGCCTTGTTCGCGTCGTCAACACACTGCTTCATCGGATATTGGTAGCCGGTTTTCCATTCCCACATGTCGCGCGAGACGACATTGCCGACGAGGTTCGCCTTGCCGAGACTGGCCTGCGCCCAGAGGTAGTTGTTGTCGAACACATCGTACCACCAGTCGTTGTCGTAGATGATCGGATTTTCCGGACCGACGCCTTTGATGTGTACTCCGTCGTCGGCAACGGTGAATTCGGGCAACACGGCGAAACAATTGCCGGCTGTTAAAGCAATGACCGCAAGGGCAAGGAACTGGATCAGACGTAACATGTGGAAATTCTGCCAGCGAACCATGTACGGGCTAGCAAAATATCATCTCAAAACCAGATGAATTGGTCGGGGAGCAGCCAACTGTAGAGGAGGCAGACTGTCCTAAAATGGGCTCAGCGGGAGCTTCGCACCGCAGGTACACGGACCGCCAGACCGCTAAACGAGCGGCTTGCCCGTCAGTCGCTGATAGGCATCGAGATATTTGGCAGCAGTTTTTTCGATGATTTCGGCGGGCAGTTCCGGCCCGGGCGGGTTCTTGTCCCAGTCGAGAGTTTCGAGGTAGTCGCGAACGAACTGTTTGTCGAAGCTGGGCTGTCCTTTGCCGGGCGAGTATTTGTCGGCGGGCCAGAAACGGGAGGAGTCGGGCGTCAGCACTTCGTCGATCAGTATGATTTCGTCACCGTCCATGCCGAACTCAAACTTGGTGTCGGCGATGATGATGCCGCGTTCGCGGGCGTAATCCCGGGCGAACTTGTAGATCTTCAAACTCGCTTCGCGGACTTTCTCGGCGACGTCCTGACCGACAATTTCAGCAGCCTTCTCGAACGAGATATTCTCGTCGTGTCCTTCGTCAGCTTTGGTCGACGGCGTGAACAGCGGTTCGGGCAGTTCTGAGGATTCCTGTAATCCATCAGGCAGCGGAATGCCGCAGACGGTTTTGCTTTTCTTGTATTCCTTCCAACCGGAACCGGCGAGGTAACCGCGGACGATGCACTCGATGGCGAGCGGTTGCGCCTTTTTCACGAGCATGCTGCGGCCTTTGAGCTGGTCGGCGAACGGCGCGAGTTCGGGCGGCAAGGGATCGTCCGCACCGCCGAGCCGGTGGTTGGGCTGGAACGATTCCGTCTGGTCGAACCAGAAATGTGAGATCTGCGTGAGCACGGCGCCCTTGTGCGGGATGCCGTTGGGCATGATCACGTCGAACGCGGAGATGCGGTCGGAAGCGACGAACAGAAACTTGTCACCGAGATCATAGACCTCGCGGACTTTGCCGCTCTTGAGTTTTTTGATGCCGGGCAGATCGAGTTTTAGAAGTGGTGCGGACATGGCGGCGGATGATGGGAATTCGTCCGCAGAAATCAACAACAGGAATGAAGAAGCTCGATTTTTTTACTCTTTATTCACCTCTGTGATTTCAATACATTCCGCCAGATGCAACCAGTGAACGAGTCTAATGGTTTCAAAATTTGGGGTGTTGATGACCAGGTGTACGGCCCGGTGGAGCTGCCCACCCTCATCTCATGGGTGCAGGACGACCGCGTGACCGCGAGCACCTGGGTCTACTCCGAGAAAGAGGACCGGTGGTACAAGGGCGAAAAAGTGCCCGAACTACAGATCATTTTCGGGAAGCGCAAACGGTCCGCTGCCGCCAAGACCGCGCCGCCGGGAGACGGCCCTAACACCGGGGCAATGCGTCGGGTGAAGATTCTGGCCGCGCTCACAGAGGAACAATTGGAGAAGTTCGCAACGTTCATGGAATACATCACCGTGCGGCAATGGTCCGAGATCGTTTTGTCGGGCCAACCGGGCGACGCCATGTATCTGATTCTTGAGGGAGAGCTTCGCGTTCGCATGATGGTGGGGGGCAAGGAAAAGATCCTGACCACACTTTCAACCGGCGAGTTTTTTGGAGAAATCGCGCTGTTTGATCACGGCGCCCGTTCGGCGGACGTAGTCGCAAACATGGACAGCAAGTTGTTGAAGGTTTCAACGGAGGCGTTTGACCGGCTCATCGAGGACGCTCCCGATCTCGCTGCGCCGATTCTTCACGCCATCGGCAAAACGCTCGCCGCCCGCATCCGCGCCGACAACAAGCGCTTCAAGGATGACCAGTCTTTCCGCAATGCCAGTGGACGCGTGGATCAGGCTGCGAACTGACCGGTGCTCAACAACACTAACGTGCAGGCTTCCAACGTTTCGATTCCGGCTTCCTGAAGACGCTGTTCCATTTCGGGGTGCTCAGTGCCCGGGTTGGAAATGACCCGGACAGGTCGGGCTTCAATAATCTCGTCCAGCACGGTCTCCAGGCGCGCCGGATTTACGTATAAAGTGATTGTGTGGATCGGACACGGAACATCGGCGACCGATGGATACACGGTCATCAGAGGCAGTGAGATTTTTCTGGGTGAAACGGGGAAAACCACATGCCCGTGTTCAACCAACATTTGAACCGCCTTGAATGAAAAGCGGTCCGGTTGATCGCTTGCGCCGAGCACGGCGACGGTTAGAGAATTAGGATTCGTCATCATTTTCGGCATTCTTCGCCGACGCATTCTTTAGCGGCGCGAATGGAGATATCCAGCCAGTTTCAAAGAAACGTTGTGGCTGCAGTAAGTTGGGAAAACGGCTGAAACTGCCGGTAGCGCATTCTCCGAGCGGGGCATTAAGATCACTGTTACTTGAAGCGACCCGGCAAAATGTTTTGCAATCGGAGTGAGGTAGGCTAGTTTCCGTGCCGATCCAAAGCCTGAATGCCTGAACCAGATGTGATATACGGGAAAGTTTTGTTGAACTCCGCCTGTACGCTGCCAACCACGATCCCGAATGCCCCGGTCCTTTCCTGACACTAGTTATCAACATGGGGGGCTAGTTTTAGCACTCTTGGTCCTGCTGACTTTCCCACTGAACTCGAGCGCTTCTCGAAGCGTGCGCGTGGCGTGGGATCCAAATCCTGAAACCAACATCAAGGGCTATCGGATTTACTATGGCGATGTTGCCGCGGGTTCCACAAACCTTGTGGATGTCGGGCTCAACACGACGGGTTCCGTATCTGATCTCACGTTTGAAACCCGATATTTTTTCTACCTGACCGCTTACAATGTCTACGGTCTGGAGAGCGATCCGTCCACGATCCTCTATTACACGACACCCCCGCCCACTCCGATTTCTGTGACAACCCACGAGATCCTGCTCACCTTCGCTCCAGCGGTTGTCACTATTCCGGCCACGCTGGCCGGCGATGCCGACACCGGACTTGAAATCAATTGGTATCAACTGGCGGGGCCGGCTCCCGTGGCCGTTCAAAACAGCGATTCGATCGAGCCCACGATTGAACTCACAACGACCGGGGACTACTCATTCAGGGTTCAGGTCAGCGATGATTCCACGTCCGATCAGGCACAAGTGGTTATTCGAGTTGTCGAGCCCGCACCCGGATCCGGGACAGAGTCAGCTCCTAAACTGGAGCTGCCGATGTTTCTTCCTGACGGCGTCGCGCTTTTCTGGAATTCCAAACCTGCCGCCAGCTATCATGTCGGTTTGAAGCGCGATCTGAATTCTTCATTCTGGATCTTGCTCAAAAGCGATGTCCCATCGCAGGGCGACTATACATATTGGGTCGACGACTCGGTGGACTTCCTTGGGACCGGCTTCTACGCGGTTTTCGAAACCGCTCAGTGACAAATCGGGAGCTTCAATCCTCGACCATCCTTGTCCCCCTGTTTTCGTGTCGATTCGGTTTTGACGTGGTCTTACCTGAATCTACAGCCCACTTGAAGGAGTAACCGGCGGATTTCTTCGAGCAGCTATCGATCCGCTTGCCGCAGAACAACCGCAAAGCACTGCGTCATTTTTTCAGACATCGGCATGCGCCTTGGGACATCCGATCGAACGGTGGAGATTCTAGCCGTCCAAAGTGCAGGCAATCGGTTCCAAAAAATTTGTTCTCAAAATTGCGGAGGCCATCGTGGAAAAAAATATCACGGGAATCGAAACTTTGATCCGCTCCTGATCCGACGGGCCTTCTCATTGTGGCGACAACGAGTTGCACAGTTATTCACATTTCTAAGAACTGAAAACTTTAGCGAAGAGTTCAAAGTTTCCTCAGGGAGGCATCAGCGGTGCTAAAGGGGCCTCTGATGATTGAAGTTGTCTCACATAGCTTAAGGCTGAATCCGCTTGCGATGAAGGTCGCAACTCTTGCCAGTCTCCTGCTCTTTACCCCGGCCTCGTTCGCGGCACCCGACCGGGTCACGGTCGCTTGGGACGCGAATCCTGAGCCGGATATTTCTGGATATCAGGTTTACTATGGTGTGGTCAGCAGTGGATCCACAAATGTGGTGCCCGTGAGTGGCAGCACGCAACAACAGGTCGCAGGCCTTCAGCCTCAACGGCAGTACTGGTTTTACGTCACTGCAAAGAATTCCGCCGGACTTGAAAGCGATCCTTCGACGGTCCTTTTCTATACCACGGCAGACAATGCGCCTCCGACGGTCACTCTCGGTGACGATGCGCGACTGGTCATCGCACCGGCGGTGATCCGGCCGACTGCGGTCGCGACCGACGACTACCTTGCACCGGGGGCACTGGCGACGACCTGGACTCAGATCAGCGGTCCGTCGGCGAACATCACCAACGGAAACCTGTTGCAGCCGAACATCCAGATCTCAACTGCCGGTAGTTACCAGTTTCGCGTCACCGTCAGCGACGGATCAAGCAGCGCGTTCGATGATGTCCAACTTCAGGCCTACACCTCGAGTGGGACTCCTCCTCCTGGATCAATCGTGCCGGACATTCAATTCGTCGCATCGACTTTTGACGGACTGCTCGTGGCCTGGAACTCCGCGCCGAACAAGACGTATCAGGTTGGGTTCAAGGACGACCTGAACGACTCCAGTTGGCGGATCGTCGGCGCGTTGGTGCCCTCAATGGGATACACCACCTACTGGGTGGATGACCGCGGATATCCGACGTCATCCGGTTTCTTCGGGATATTCCAAGTCCAGTAAAATACTGGCTCCTGCGAAACGGTGGGCCCATAATGGTGGTGACGTTGATCCGCCCAATGCCCCAACCTCCGCCACTCAAACCCGTTTCCTCCGCCGCGAAGAATCGCAGCAACGCGTGGGGGATGGTGGTGGCGAACCAGCTGGCGCTCCCCGGGCTCGGGACGGTCATGGCTGGCCGAAAGATCGGTTACGTTCAGCTCGCATTCTCGATCTGCGGTGTTCTTCTCACCACCAGCTTTCTGATTTGGTGTTTCCCAAATCTGGGTGACTGGTTTCCCCCGCCCGAGGATGACGCGGTCGTCATCGCAAATTTCGAGAAATGGCTGCCCTGGTTCTTGATCGCTGGTTCTGGCATCGTCTCCTTCTTCATCGGCTGGTGCATGGCTCTGTTCAGCAGCCAGTCGATCGTTCGCGAGCAATCCTCCGGAAAGACAAAAAAATGAGCGGGCGGCCGATGATCGAGAAGAATCCAGCCGACATTCATCATCGCGATCAGCGCGCCCCGCAACGGAATCCATGGCGGTGGTTGTTCGGTCTGGCCGCTGCCGCGTTGATTTCGCAAGTGATCTTGCAGTGGAATATCGCGTTACCGGTCTGTGGTTTTCGTCAGCTGACCGGCGTACCGTGTCCGCTTTGCGGCGGCACAAGAACCATGCAGTCCATGGCGAGCTTTGATTTTCCTGCATCGGGTCAGTACAACCCACTGGTTTTTCTGACCGGATTGCTGATCGTTGGGTGGGCCGTCCTTTGGACGCTGGATGGAATCTTCGGATTGAAACTTTTGAAACGATCAAATCGAAGTCTGCAGAAGCTTCCCTTGGCGGTCATCGCCGGCGGGTTGATACTGCTCAACTGGGTCTACTTGATCTGCGTTCTTGAGTAGAGCCGAAGGCTATCGGTTCCGGTGTCCCCATCCGATCACTTGACCATTTTGCCCGAGACCAGTGATTTATAGCGACCGGCCTGATAGAGATCCCAGTTCGGCGACATCTTCCGAAGTTTTTCAACCAGTGACGGAAACACCGCTGCGAATCGGTCGACTTCGTCCTCCGTCGTATCCTTGCCGGGTGATACGAGGACGGCGGCCTTGGCCAGGTCGGGGGAAACTCCCATCGCTTCCAGCACCGCCGACACCTTCAGGTTGCGAAACACGCAAGCGGTGCCGCTTCCAATCGAGAAGCCTTTCGTGTCGCACATCAACATCAGGCCCTCACCCTCGGTGAACTCGGCGCTGAAATTCAAATTGGTCACCAGCCGCTGCGGTCCGGGTTCGGGGCCGTTGATCTTCAACAGCGGCACGGTCGCCTTCAGTTTATCCCATAAACGCGACTGCATTTTGGCGACGTGCTCCACGCGGGAGCCCATGTATTTTCCGGCGTACTCGGCGGCTACGCCCGCTCCAACGATGGCGGGAATGTTCTCCGTGCCGGCGCGAAATCCGTCCTCCTGACTACCGCCGTGAAACAGCGGTGCCAGCCGTGATCGCGGATTGCGATACAGCACGCCGACGCCTTTGGGGCCGTAGAATCGGTGCGGAGACAAGGTCAGCAGATCAATCCCGTACACCTCGACTTCGAGAGGAAGCCAGCCGCCGGCATAGTTCGCTTCGACCATGAAAGACGCATCGTGGTTGGCGGCGATTTCGCCCAGCTGCAACAGCGGTTGAATGGTGCCGATGTCGTAGTTCGCAGCGTGCGAAACCAATAGGAACGTCTCCTTCTTCATCGCCTCCTTTACCCGCGCCAGGTCCACCTTTCCGACCGCGTCGACGGGCACCTTGGTGCAGGTGATTCCGTCATTCTTCAAAAATTCGATCGATTCCAACACGGCGGGGTGCGCCGTGGCGGTGCAGACGATGTGATTGCCGCGCCGCTTGGCGTGCTTCGCCATGCCCTTGATCGCGATGTTGATGGACTCCGTTCCGGACGACGTGAAAATGATGTTCTCTGGCCGGTTGGCCGAAATGAATGAGCCGACCTGCTCGCGGGCGTTCTTCAACGCGTTTCGAGCCGCCATGCCGGTCTGGTGAATCGAAGAAGGATTTCCAAAGTGTTCGGAAAAATACGGCAGCATGGCCTCGCGCACTTCGGGGAGGACCGGCGTGGCGGAAATGTGATCTAGATAAACGCGCGACTCGGACATTGAGGAGATCAAGCGGCCTTAAAGCCCGGGTGTCAAGATCGTCATTATTTTCGCGTTGCAGCCGGTGACCGCTCACGGAATGATGTCCTCCATGCTCCGGAAACTTTGCCGCCCGAATACATTCAAGAACTTTATCCTGGTGGTTGTGCTCTGCCTTGCCACCACCGCGAACGCGCAGAAGAAAAAAATCACCCGCGCGGACGAGCTTCCGCGGATCACTTACAAGGTCGACTCGACCGCAACCGAACTGATTGCCTCCGACGAACTGTTCTCTGCTTTTGCGAAGAAAGTCCGCGAGAACATCGACAAGATCCAGGCGGAGTACGATATCGAAGACAAGACGACACTCAAAGGGTTCAAGGGAACGCTGCTCTCCCTGGATCTGCTCGATGGCAACGAGGCGGCGGCGATGATGTTAATCAAGGAGCTGCGCGAGCTGGAGGAAAAACCCGCCGCGAAACTGCTGGCTGGCCTCTCCACGGAATCACAGATCACCGCCCGCAAGGTCGTCGAGAATCCCGACCAGAACGAGGCCGCGTATCACAAGGCGTTTCAGGACATCTATCAGTCGCGGCTCGAAAAGCTTCCGTGGGACGTGGTGCAGGCCGAACTCAAACAGACGAAAGGCAACTTGGAAATTCGCAGCCGCAATCTTTATCTCGGCATGATCCAGAGCCAGATCGAACCCGCGCTGATAGAAACCGGCACCCTCAGCAGCGACGTCGCCGACACGCTCGTACGCATCCGCTCGTTCCTCGTCGTTCAACTTCCGTTGAAGGATGAAATGGTGGCTGCCCTGAGCAACGTCATCGCCATGCACGACATCAAGAAACCGGACATCTGGAAGGAACGCGACGTCGAGCTGTCGGCGAATCAGGAGCTGACACCGGTTGTGCTCGCTGTCTGGGATTCCGGAGTCGACATGGAGATTTTTGGTGACCGTTCCTACACAAATTCCAAGGAGCAGGTGAACGGCAAGGACGACGACGGAAACGGGTTCGTCGACGACGTTCACGGGATCGCCTACAATCTGGTGATCGAGAAGGAAGCCGGTCTTCTTTATCCGCTGGAAGGTGCCAAAGACCGCCTGCCCGAAATGAAGGACCAGATCAAGGGCATGCTGGATTTGCGCGCCGCCATCGACAGCGACGAAGCGTCCGCGTTGAAAACTAGGATGTCCCAGATCAAACCGGAGGAGGTCAAACCGTTCATCGAGGATCTCAATCTGTTCAGCAACTACGCGCACGGAACGCATGTCGCCGGGATCACCGCCGCCGGAAATCCCGCCGTCCGCATTCTGGCCGCCCGCATGACCTACGATCACCGCATGATTCCGATGGCTCCCACGGTCGAACTCGCGAAGAAGGAGGCGATGATGTACCGCGAGGTGGTTGACTATTTCAAGGCAGCCAACGTGCGCGTTGTGAACATGAGCTGGGGCGGTTCGCAGAAAGATATCGAGGCCGCGCTCGAAGCCAACGGCATCGAAAAGGACGCCGCCAAACGCGCCGAACTCGCACGTGAAATTTTCAAGATCAGCAGCGACGGACTTTACGACGCATTGAAAAGCGCGCCCGAAATTCTGTTCGTCTGCGCGGCGGGCAACAGTGACAACGACAACGAATTTGAGGAACTGATCCCGTCGTCGTTCAAGCTTCCGAACATGCTGACCGTCGGAGCCGTGGACCAGGCCGGTGACCGCACGTCATTTACCACGTTTGGAGGCAACGTAGAGGTGTACGCGAACGGATTCGAAGTGGAGAGCTACATTCCCGGCGGCGAACGCATGCCGTTTTCCGGCACTTCGATGGCCTCGCCCAACGTGGCCAACCTTGCCGGCAAGCTGATTGTATTGAATCCGAAGCTGACACCTCAGGAAGTGATCGCGCTGATCAAAAAAGGAATCCAATCTGGCGGCAACGAGAACTTCCCGCTGATCAATCCCAAGCAGACCGTCGGCCTGCTGAAGTGATTTCTCTCAAAGCGCTTGCGGTCGGCACTCGACCCGAGGTTTCACTGTCGTAGTGGAGTTCGCTTTATCGCCTTCCTGAGTCGTCGGTTGTCGACAAACAACGCGACAGACGTCGTCATGCTAAGAATAAAAAACGCGTCCTGCCCGGCGAAATGCCAGAACATCCACGAAATGACTGCGGCCGCAATGCCGACCGCGATAAGCTGTATTTTGTCTTTCATAGTTGGAATAACATCTTTTCGGGGTTGACGATGTTTCCAAGAAAAACATCGAACCACAGCCTATCAGTTATTTGCGCCTTCTGTGCGTTCTCGCGGCCAATCCGCTTTCCCGACCCGTTCAGCTTTTCATTCCGAGCCCGATCGATTTGCAGTAGCGGAGGCTCTGTTCAATTTGCGCCTTTTGGTAGTTCTGTTCCGCGAGCGTTTTGTCGACTCCTGCCGGAGCTTTCCAAGCGTCGCGTGGTTTGCCCTGTTTCGACCACGCCAGATACTGCGCCAAGGTTGGCGCTTTCATGTCGGGAAATGCGTTCCAGAAAGCGTCGTAGAAATACGGAATCTCGCGATTGAATCCGGAGATGGTCTCGATGTGGACAGGGACTTTGGGGCAAAGTTCTTTGAAGCGGTTGAAATATTTCACCCAATCGACCATGCCGTCGCCCATCGCGGTCCACTGAACGGTCACGCCGTTTTCAGACGGCCAGATGGCGGAGTCACGAAGGCTGGTGGTGGCCGCGAACGGCCCCATGACTTCCAAACTTTCGAGCGGATCTTCAAGCGTCCAGGTGGCGTTGCCGGAATCGAGATTGGCGGCCATATACTCGCTGCCGCCCGCTTCTTCGATCAACGTCACCACTTCGCGCGCCTGCATGTCGCCGCCGTGATTCTCCACCGCGATCTTGATTCCCGCGTCCATCGCCTGCGAGCGGCAGGCCCGGCAGACTTTCGCAGTATCGTGGATGCGCGCCGTGATACCGCCTTCCGTGGTGCGGTCGGAACCGTTGCCAAGAATAACACGGATCACCGGCGACCCGATTGCCTGCGCGACGTTGATGCCGCGACGCAGATGTTCTTCTGCCGTGCCCCACTTGTTGTTGAAAGTTTTTGACGTCGGACAAATGCTCCAAGTGCCGACGTGGATGTCGAGCCCCTGATCGGCGGCCTTCTTCCGGACATCCTGCAGGTAATTTTTCTCGAGGCTTTGAAAATGATCGAGGTCCGACATGAACAACGAATCGCAGCCGAGCTCGGCGGAATACTCAATGTGCTGTTCTACCATCCAGTTCATTGCGCGAATGGCGAAATTGTCGTAGCCCAGTTTGATCCCGAGCTTCGGATCACGCGTCGCCGCAAAACCGGCGAGAGGCGCGGACGCCGCGAGAGCGCCGGTGGCCGCGAGGGTTTTCAGGAAGTCGCGTCGTGGAAGCGATGGAGTCACGTCGTTGGCGGTGGTTTTCATAGCGTTCTGTGAGAACGCGGATGCTGGCACCAAGGCTGCCGGAATCCAAGCAACATTCCGGATCGTTTGAAAGGCAGTCTGAAGATCCCGGAGCGCGGCTGTGTCATCCTCGACCAGCCGCAGCCGGTTCGCAATTTCCGCAGCCGGGGACCGGTGACTCCGCTCTGCGGCTGGTCTTGGACACAGCCGCGCTCCGTTTTCTGACTAGCCCTGAAAGCCGGTGGCGGAGGGGCCGCAGTCCGGCGGTGCGTTCGATGCCATTCTGCCCCACGGCTCCGAACGTGCCCCGGTTTACCTGTAACTTGACCTTTCCGAAATGCGTCCAAATCAGGACACGTCACCGCCAACACAAACGTCCATGAATCTCAAATACCGCTCCCCCATGTTTGCCGGTCTCGCCCTGGCAACGTCTCTCGTGTCCTCGCTTGCGGCCAACACCACCGACCCCGAACACAACTGGCCGCAGTGGCGCGGCCCGACCGGAAACGGCGTCGCGCTGCACGGAAACCCGCCCACCGAATGGAGCGAGGAGAAAAACATCAAATGGAAGATCGCCATCCCCGGTGCGGGCCACGCGACTCCGATCATCTGGGGCGATAGAATTTTTGTGCTGACGGCGATTCCTGCGGAAAGCCCGGCCACGAAATCCAATGCCCCGGCTGAGCCGGCGCCGCGCAACCGCGGCGGGCGCGGTGGTGAGCCAGCTCCCGCGGTGGAACAATCCTTCGCCGTGATGTGTCTTGATCGCAAGACCGGCGAAGTGATCTGGCAGCAGACGCCCCGCTCGGCCGTTCCTCACGAAGGCCATCACCAGACCAACACCTACGCGTCCGGTTCGCCAACGACTGACGGCGAGCGCGTGTACGCCTTCTTCAGTTCGCACGGCCTGTTCTGCTACGACATGGAGGGAACGCTCATCTGGCAAAAAGATTTTGGCGACATGCGTACGCGAAACGGTTTCGGCGAGGGAGTGTCGCCCACGCTCGCCGGAAACAGGCTGATCGTGGTCTGGGACACCGAGGAAGAATCGTGGATCGCCGCGTTCGACAAGAAAACCGGGGCTGAGATCTGGAAGAAAGAACGCGACGAACGGACCGGCTGGAGCACTCCTTATATTCCCGAACACGCCGGACGGAAACAGGTGGTCGTCAACGGCACGACGGCCGTCCGCAGTTACGATCTGGAATCCGGCGAGCTGATCTGGCAGTGCTCCGGCCAGACGGCGAACGCAATTCCTACCGTGGTGGCGGACGATGAATTCGTTTACGCGATGAGCGGATTTCGCGGCAACGCGGCGTTCGCCATCAAGCTCGACAGCACGGGAGATGTCACGGCGACCGACAAGATCCAATGGACGTTGAATCGCGGAACTCCCTATGTGCCGTCGCCGTTGCTCTATGACGGTCAGCTCTATTTTTTGCAGGGCAACGACGGGATGCTGACATCGGTTGACAGCAAAACGGGCAGGCCACATTACCAGCAGGAACGGTTGCAAAACATCCGGGGCGTCTATGCGTCACCGGTCGGCGCGGCGGACAGGGTTTATCTGGCTGGTCGTGAGGGCACGACGCTGGTGCTGGCGAAAGGCCCGGAGCTGAAGATCCTCGCCACGAACGAACTGGATGATCCGATTGATGCGTCGCCCGTGGTCGTCGGCAACGAGCTTTTTCTCCGGACGCACACGCATCTGTACTGCATCGCGGAGTAGGAGATTGACGGGGTTACCGTCGCTTCCAACGCCAGAGCAGCATTCCGAATCCGGACACGAGCAGCGCCCAGGTCGACGGTTCGGGAACGGGCACCAGCGCGACGCCCATGAGCCATTCGTAGTTGGAAGAAATCGGTGTCGCGTAAAAGGAGCTGGGGTTGTCGGCGGGTTGGTCGGGGTACAGCGTGTTGCCGCGGTACAGTCCGCCGCGATCAAACACCGCGCCGTTGAACGTGCTGCCGTCGATCTCGTATTTCCACGGCCCATCGACCGCGTAATTGATCGCCGCCAGTTTCCAAATCCCGCCTTCCTGAACAAAAATCGCGCCGCCCGAATCGCCGGAGGAAAGATGCACTTCGTTGGGGCCGCCATCGAGATCGAACGAGATTTTCACGAGACTGCCGTAGCCGCCTTCAATGGTGTTTTCACCCCACCGCATCTGGCTGTCGCCGACTCCCCAGGTCCAGCCCTTCAGTTCGTTGTTGGCGATGATCTCGCTTCCGCGCTGGGTGCCGCGACCGAAGATCACGGCGGACTTTCCCGCTTCGTTTCCGCTGTGGTAAAGCGGCGCGTAGGTGGAGAATGTTCCGCTCACTTCCCACACGTTGAGATCGGTGCCGTTGTTGTGGACGGCCGTGGTGGTGTAGGATATCCCGTTGTAGGTAAACGCGTCGCCGATGGAGCCGCCGATGTGTTTGGCGGTGACGAAGTGGTTCGGTGAAACCGGCGTGCCGAGGAAGCTTCCCCACTGTCCCTGATACTGCCAGCCGCTGTTGGCCAACGGACCGGTCGGTGCCGTGGTGTTGAATGTGGAATCTCCGGTGCTCGCGAAAATGACCGCGTGCAACCGGGTTGAACACGAAAACAACAGCGCGAGCCCGATGACCATCGGGAGGGCGGCAGGCTTGAAAATGTAGGTGCGAACCATAGGCAACATGGTCTGACCCGCAGAGGCGGCCGGGTGACGAGACCAGTCTCCTTATCGGCAGTTCGGGGAGCGGCTTGAATGCTGTTTCAAAACCTATTCGAGCCAGCGCCATCGGAGAAGTTCGACGTCAGTCTGAAGCCATTCATCGTCCTCCCCTTTGCGCAGAATCACAACTTTGCCAAACGCCGGGTCCGCTTCAATCCACCGCTCGTCGCCGAGATAAGCCATGATATGGACCCCGTTTGCGGTCACCGCGAGATCGCCCGGAAGCAGTTGCGCATGATCGAAACCGTTCAAGCTCCGGGCGGAGGCGATCGTGTCCGTCATCCGCAGATGCCGTTCTTGCAAGGCCCGGGCGGAGGTGTCATTCCACCAGAGGTACAGGCTCGTGCGGACCGTCCGCGGGTTGAGGGTGAGCACGCCCCGTCGCACCAGGCTCGAGCAATCAATCCCCAGCCAGTTTTCGCCACCCCAAACATATCGTGTTCCGACAAATGATCGCAGAGAGTTTGCGTAACGTTCGCGAACTCGAATGGAGTCGGTCGGCCGGCCTGGAAGCAGCAGAAATGTCAGTGGGATCAGGATGACGGCGAGCGAAGTCCACTTCAATTTCGGCACCGACCAACAATCTGTCAGCCATCCGATCAAAATGATTCCCGTCAGCAGAACAAACAGTGCGCGCGTGGTCTGGTATTTGACCGGCCAGACCAACAGCACGAGCGCGATCAGCAGCGACAAACGCCGGCCAGCCATTTCCTAAACTGCTTACGGTCCACTCACATTGGACCGGCGCAGAGGTGAAACGTCACGGACGTTCGCGCAGGCTAGAGTTCAGCGCGGATCATCGGCGGTTGAAGCGGTCTCCATGAGCAACGAATCGATGCCGACAATCCCAGTCGGATAATTACACCTGTCCTTCACGACTGCTCCGTTCTTCAGCAGCAGTTGAACAAGTGGCGCGTAGTCGGTGTCGCTTTCCTGATGATTTGCCGCCCAGACCGCGCAACCGAGGGCGGTGCCACCGTAGCCGTTTCGAAGCTCGAGGTTCGCGGCTCGCGCGACAAGAAACTGCGCGAGCTCCGCGTCCCCGACCCAGCAAGCCCAGTGAAGAGCGGACATTTTCTCCGGCCCATACGTGTCAATCGGGAACCCGAGCAAGAGCATCGCTTTGACCGCGTTTGATCGCCGCAGGCAAGACGCGACCGCGATCATCGCCAGATCGTCCGGTCTCATTCGCTGGAAGAGACCGGGGTTTTCATCGAGAATCTTCTTTGCGCCGTCGCAGTTGGCCTGAAGGCATTCACCGAGAAATCGATCAATCACCGTGGCCAGTTTTGGATCAGCACCTCGCGCCTCCATCAGTTTGACCGCCTCTTGATGGCCGGTTCGTACGCCGAGCCGATAAGACGTCATGCCTTCCCAGTTCTTACGAGCCCAATCAGCGCCGGCGTCGAGCAGCAGTTGAATCACTCCGGCACTGCGACCGTTTCGAATCGCGCCGTGAAGACGGGTGGAGCCGTGGCCGCCACCAGGATGCATGGCGTTGGGATCGGCCCCCGCTTCCAGAAACAGGTTTACGCCGGCAGGGTTTTCAAAATCCAAACAGCGACCGAGGCAGTAACTGATTTTTTCGGCATCGGGTTTCGCTTCGAGTATCAGGCGGAGGCATTCGACATCGGCATGCTCGGCCGCGTGGTAGAGCGATTCGGGTCCGAGTCCCAGCGCGGCGTCATTCGGATCAGCACCGGCGTCGAGCAACAGTTTCGTGATGGCGGCGACGTTTGCGATTCCGGCCGCGCCGTAGAGGCAGGTCTGTCGCGCGTTCGGATCGTCGTTCACCATGAAATAGGCGTTCGGGTCGGTACCGCGCGCGAGCAGTTCGCGAACGATTTTCGCAAAGTTCTCCGTCCGCAATTGGTCGCGTTGGAGGAACCGTGAAAAGCAGACGTAGAGCAGCGGCTCCCACTCTTTCGGTCCGCCCTTTCGCTTCGCCAGATCCGGTTCGCGGTTGAGGTGCTTCTTAACATCTTCGATTTCGCCCGCAACGAGCGCGGCGTGAAATGTTGCGCTAACAATGTCGGGTTGTGCCTCCAGAATCATTCGGGCGCGTTCAAAGTTGGCGGCCTTTGGATCGCGATGATCGACGAGTGCTGAGGTGACAAATGTTTCCAGGCGGTCCCGCTCGTCGAGTTCGAGCAGTTCCACCTGGCGTTTGAGCCGGGTCCAGCACGCGAAACCGTATTCGCGCGCGATGACCAGTTGTGCGTGGTTCAAAGCGAAGGTGGTTTGTTGGAGCTTCGCGTCAGTCGTCCGACCGAATTCGGGATGCGAGTTGCGCAGTCGATCCAGCGCGGACGGATCGTGTTGCCGGAGTTGTTTGAGGAGGTCTTTGGCCTGGCGTCGGAGTTGATCCAACGAGGGCCGCGGGGGCAGCGTTTTTTGCATGATAACCTTTCTGCATTTCGCCTGAGTTCCGCGATGCAGGCAGCATCAAGGTTAAGAGTTTGCTACGAACAGTTCAGGCGAGCTCAGCTCTTTCCGCGGACCCGGGTGCGTCCCGAAACGCCGGGTTAGAATTCACCCGAAGGCCGGATCGGTCAACAATGTAGAAAGGAAATGGAATCAACCACGCAGACGTGGAGGGCGCGGAGAACAGCTCGTCAAAATCATTTTGTGTCGGAGTGATGGCCAGTCGCGTTGCCAGCACGCGGCGTTGAAGAGTTTTCTTGAGACGGTTTCCAATTCCGTTCGGTAGTCGTGTATCTGCCACGTTTGGTGTCGACCCGGTTGAAACCTTCGGGCGCCTTCACCTCTTTTCGGATAATTCCTTTTCTTCGAGCTCCTTGAGCGTCTTCCCTTTCGCATCCTTCCACGCAGTGAGGCCATTGGCCTGTCCACCATGAATCACGGAAGCCGCTGCGCTCGGGCTGGAAAACTCGTAATCCTTTGTGAATACCAGCCGATCTTTCCGCTTTTCCAGAACTCCCTCCCGCGAAAGCTGTGTTCTCAGGGTAGCGGCGTAGGGATACTTCTGTGTAGATGGTCGTTCCTCCAGAACTGCTTCGGAAAACTGAAGGACAAGGAAGCCGTTCTCAGTCTGACGCCCCGTTGCCTTGACGGTCTTGATCTCACAAGAAAGTAGTTCGTTCTTTGTGGCTTTTGTCGCTGGCCTCGAAATAGGCTTGAGGGCACATCCATCAACCCGGTTTTGAAGCCGGCCTGCTATCTTGGTTGAAATTGAGCGCGGTGGTTTGAGGCGGCGGTGCTCTGTCCGTGAGTTTTGCCGGGTGACTTCGGCCGGTTGCGCCTCGCT